>Ga0134128_10000108_pt1 | contig 113401 bp, 189 predicted proteins | sample KB31754_FD_96462 | JGI IMG/M metagenome (GOLD analysis project Ga0134128, IMG submission 96462) | Terrestrial soil microbial communities with excess Nitrogen fertilizer from Kellogg Biological Station, Michigan, USA - KB3-175-4 | ecosystem: Environmental > Terrestrial > Soil > Unclassified ... | reverse complement strand
TTGATCGGTCGTCAGAACCTATTTTTTTTGGACTGTATTGGATTTTCTGTAAACCTATGGTAATCAGCCGAATGCGAACTTACTCCTCGGCCTGCCGACCGTCGTTTCCCTCTTTAGTCGATTTTCCGCTCATCAATGGATACGATTCGATGGCGGTGGGTGAAAACAGGGTTTGCAGCGCAGGTGCATCTTTTTCGGCGGCGGCTTCGGACCCTTGAGACAATCTTTCGACCGCTCGCCTGAGATTGTCTTCGGAGGCATGAGCGTAGATGTCGCCGGTCAAGACGATGCTTGAATGCCTTGCCAACTTTTGAGCCTCTTTCATGGTGGCCCCGGCGTCGATCAGATTTGTCACATAAGTATGTCTAAGACTATGGAAATCGACACGCTCACCGTTAGGACGCAACGGAGAGATTCCGCATCGGCGGAGGTCGGCCTGGATCATATAGACGCCGTGCCTGGGCAAAAGAAAGACGGGTTTCCCGGCGACCTTTCCCTTGATCCATTCCGCGATCGTCTTGGCGACATGGATGGATATCGGCTGAATCGCCAAAGCACCGTTTTTCGTGTAGGCGGCGGCGCAAGTGATGGTGGGAGAATCGCCATCTAGCTTGAACGACTCGGGAGTAAGGCTGGCGAGTTCCGAGAAGCGAAATCCCGTGGAACAAGCCGTCAAATAAAGGACCGAACGATCTTTGCCGCTCATACTCTCAAGGATATCCCCTCCCCTGCCGACGCGAGCGCGCTTGGTGGCGACATCTGGCCCCGAGGCGGTGACTTCCAAGAGTCGCTTCAACTCGGCGACCGTCAAAGGAGAACGGATGAGGCGGCGACCGACTTTCTGGTTGTAGTGAGCTAATTTCTTGATGCCGCGAGGCAGTTCGATAATCCGGCTTGAGTCTTCAAGCCAACGAACGAACGCAATGATGCAATTCCTGGCATGGTTCGCGGTGCGAGGGGATCGCTCCGAGTGAAGTCTTCCGAGTGCCGCCTGTAAGCGATCGACCGCATTCAATTCGTCCAAAGAACGGATTGATGCGTATTCGAGAATCCTTTTAATGGCTCCGGCGACATGCTTCGTATGTTGGAGTCCGTCTGCTTTTGCCAATAAAGCGAGACGGTAATCCTCGATATGGACCTCGATCGGTTTCTTTGCCGCCTCTAAACTCATTTTCTCGCGAGGGGAAATTAAGCCTTCCCGTAAGCGGACTCCGGCCTCCTCGTTCTTTTGAGCAATCCGCTCGGCGTCACGTTCGGACGTAGAGCATGTCTTTGTATGCCGAACCCCTTTATCGTCGATCCACCATGCAATATATTTTCCGGGTTTTCCGTCTCTTGTCTTTCGTCGCCAAACTCCGGCCATCAACCTCCCTCCTCATCAAGATCGCTCGTGAGGAAACCGCGAATGTTTTTCGCTTCTTGGTTTCTCATCCATTCGTTGACGGTGGAAACGCACCATCGCGGCTGAGTGCCGCCGAAAACCTTGTCGGGAGCCGGGAACTCTTTATTGCGGACGATCTTGCGAACGTGGGCAGGAGAACTCGAAATGCACACCGCAACCGCCTGGGTTGTGAGTAGGCACTCTAATCCAACCGGAAGTTGTGATTGGTCCAGCTTGGGTTTGGCTTGATTCGGTTTCTTTTTGGTCGCCGTCTTACTCATAGTCAACTCCGTACATAGCGTCCACGATTATACATCTCTCGCACTCATCGCAAGCCTTCATTGCTTCTTCCGCTGAGTCATATCGCTTTCCGCGATCATCCTCATCAATCAAGTCGAAACATTCGGCGATCCAAACAAAACCGCCGCCGCTCCGTTCTTCTTGAGAAACAACATAACGATATGGTCCATTTTTGTTGCCTGTGAATTGCGAGAAGGCGGGATAAAACGCTTCGCCGTCATCGTTCTCGCCTTTTCTCCGATCAAGCCACGGCGGTTCGGTTTTGGCGCTCACGGTTCAATACTCCACGTCTTCAAGTTCGTCTTCGTCTACATCGAAGTCATCATCATCCCAGTCCTCGTCTTCCTCTTCGTCGTCGAAGTCCCAGTCGTCATTGTAGTCATCGTAATCCATCAGTAAGTCTCCCTTGATTGAAGTGCGTCGTCGTGGATTTGGTCCTCTAGTTCCCTGATCCTCGCGTCACGCTCGCGAAGTTTCTCATAGAGTTCATTCATGATTTCGTATCTCGCCTGGCTGATTTCCTCGCAATCCTCGAACGCGACGATCTCTTCTAGTAGATCGTCGAACGTCAACCTTCCATGCCCGCCGCATCTCTTGCACGGGCCGAACCGAAACCGATGCCCTTCGCCCCGATCAATTCCATCGCCTCCGTTTCCCTTGCACGTAGGACACTCCACCGTTTGAAGGCCAGACTCGGCGACGGCAAGTTTCTGGTGAAGCACGGTGTTCCGGGCGCGGAGGCGATATTGCTCGGTTCGAAGATCGTCAAGGTCGGCCCGGAGCGATGCGACAAGTTGCGGGAAGTCCAGCGAATCTAAAACATGCCCGCACTTTACGCATTTACGCTTGGAGATTCTCACGCTTCCCCCTCCTTTCGTTCGGTCGCGACCGGCACTCTTCGCAAAAGCCTTCGTCGTCGAGTTCGGCGCGATCGAAAAGCCCACGACAGCAGGCGCACGCCGCTTTCCAAACCGGCTCCGAGAGATCGGGTAAGTCGAAAGAAAATGGTCTCACCTCGGGCGACGATCTTTCGTAATCGAAAGCGCGAACGAATTTCACCACTTCGTCAGGCGAGGAAAGTTGCAGAACAATCCTTTCCGTGCGAAGCTCGAACTTGGTGAAACGGACTCGCGGAACGCCGTCGGGAATCGCTCTTGTCGCGGCCATCGCGACCGGGCAACAACCGGGATCGCCCGGTTCCCCCTTGTCAATGTCCTCCTGCGTCACTTCAACGTGGATCACGCTTCCCCTTCCTTTCGTTCCGTCGCGACCGGCTGTTGTTCTTCAAGGAACCGAACGCGTTTTCCTTGCGCGATCGCATGATTGAGTTCGCGACGTGTCGATTCGCCTATGTAGCCGCCGACGTTGAGGATCAACACTTCGTCGGCAAGTTCGATCTTGTCGAAATGAAGCACGTCGGCGCGGCATTTTTGCTCCTCGGTGAAACCGAGCGTTTCCCCTTCGGCCTGTTCCGGCGAGTGAGTGAAACAGCCCACCGTGAGCACGATCTTTCCATCCCGCGATTCGCGATAGTTCGCGGCAAGGAACGCCTCGCGGAACCGTGTCGAACCGCAAAGGCAGACAATGGTGCGACGGGGTTTGACTTCGGCCGGAGCGGAAGTCGCGACCGACTCTTGAGCGAGAGCGGCTTCGAAAGCCTTTTTCGCGTCGCGATAAGCCTCGAAAGCCGTGGCCAGAGAAGCGTAAGTTGTGCTGCTCGGGGCGTTAAACGGTTCCTCATGGAACTCCATCACGAGTTCTCCAACAGGGATCATCATATCAGAATGCTCCTTGCATCTTTGAACCATCTCTTTCGCCAGCCGTTCCACCTCCCGCAGCCGGTCGCACTCGGCTTGGAGGGCGGCGTTGGCGGCGGCGGATTTCACGAGTTCGGCCCGTAGATCGTGGAATTCGTCGGCAATTTCACCGATCCAAAGTTCCAAGGATTCGCCGCAAGCGGTGCATTCGAAAACAACCTTTTGATCGTAATCGTGGATCGTCAGGAAGTTTTTGTCGCCGCACTCAGGGCAAACGGAGAGGTCGGAATTCACGCTTCACCTTCCTTTCGTTCCGTCGCGACCGGCTCTTTGAAACGACCGGGGGTTTCCGGCGTGTCGGCGAGAGCGAAAATCAACTCTCGAAGCGGAGTCGTCGCGGTGAAGGAATCGGGACGCCCCAAGGAAATTACGAACTCGCGAGCCAACTCTTTCAACCTCCGCAGCCGCGTCAGTTCGGCGACGAGCGCGGGGTTGGGGACTTCACTTGTTCCATCGTATGAATCGCATCCATGAAGCCCTTCGCACTCGGGGCACACGACGTTCCATTGATCAATCATGCTTCGATCCTTTCCGGTGTTGGTTCCTTGCGTCTCGGCGGGCCGGGCGGAATTCCGCCGTCGCGCGCCGCGAAAACTTCGACATTGCCCGTCTCGGCCAAGCCCTGCTTGAAATTGTCGGGGGAATCGAAATTGAAGATTCCGTCCTCGTCTTGGCCTCCCGCTTCCTCGCGAAGTTCCCAACATATTTCGTGGGCGCGGACACGGAAAAACCCCTCATTCACCGAGTGATCCATCGGCCCGAACGATTTCGAGAAGTGCTTCTCGCCGACGGCGATCGGTTCCCAACAGAACGAGCACGAGTGCTCTTTTCTGGCGATCGGGTGTTCGTTGCGTTGCCCCATCACTCACCATCCTTCGGCGAGATAAACATAACTCGTCCGCGACCCTCGCACTCAGGACACTCGACGTTCCATTGAGCTATCATCATCACCCTTTCTCGCGGTACACCTTCCAGCAAAACGCCATCTCTCCGTGATACACTTTCCGAGTTCCATCGGGCGACTCTACCATCGCCGTTTCATGAGAGGATGGGCTGTCGATGTCGTTCAGGTATCGTTAGAAGGCATCCCCGGCGTCGGTGGCTTCATATTTGTAGGCGTTCAGCCTGAAGTCGTCGTCACTACCGTAGACGCTAGAGATTCGGAATGTCGCCATCGCCCGCTCCATTTATCAAGGATATCCCAAAGCGTCTTCGGTGCCGCAAAGTTCGGTTTCTACTCCGGCCTCTTCGGCTACCGCAGAGGCTTCCGTGTTTCCCTGGCTGAATTCCTTACGCCGTTGCGTGAAGTGAGTCACAGCTTCCTCTCGCGTCACAGGACGACGCTTAACCAACTCCTCGGTCCCGGCCCGCCAACAGGCGTAGTGACGCCAGCCGGTTGTCACGATCAGATTAAGGTTGCCAAACCGAAGGGCGAATGAGTGTCCGCCGCTATCGTATTCGCCACGCTCAGCCATGTCGTCGCCTTGAACATGATCGCAAAGGGTTCGCGAGTCTGCCGGCGACATCAAAACAACAAGGTCGATATCCGAGTCCTCTCGCGGCGTCCCGTATGCTCGCGATCCAGTCAGGAAGGCTTCCATTTTCGGCCCTTGGTTTGAGTGTTGTTTTTAAGAGCGATAATCGACGGTGACGCAAAGCCAATCGTCACGAGGGATGTATTTCGCTAGATATTTCGGCGTATAACCCTCCGTGTGAGCTTTATGCTCCTTTATCGCCGCGCCGATCGTTCCGTCCCATGCAGAATTGACGTAGGTGACACCGTTCCATGTCGAGTCTTGGGTCATATATTCCGCTTCTAAAACTCCCCCGTTCTCAAATTGAGGGCCGGCGATGATGACGCGAGCGGCTTTCGTTGACATCGAGACATCTTTGAGTCTCATGACGTTCGGTGGCCCGTCGTTGTCTTTATATTGGTCCTTGAAGTGGGAGAATAAAGGGCAAACCTTCAGCGGCGACTCGGGAAAGAACTTTCGCCAGGGTTTGTTCACCATCGGAATCTGGCTTGACGGATCAAGCGTCGGCTTCCAGAATTGTGCTGCGGCGACCGTGATTTTTCTTTTTGCCAACTCCTCGCAAAACTGTTTACGTTTCTCGGTGTCCAACAAAGCCTCCGACTTCGCGCCGTCCCAACGTCCACCGATGACATACCATTCAAAGAAAGGATGCGAGTTAGGAACCCCATCCTCGTCTTGGCCGTATTCCCTGAACGGATTCATGATTTGTCGAACCGCTTCCTTGACGTCTTCGACCGGAGGCATAATGATTTCTAAGTGGAAATGGCTCATTTTCGGCCTTTGGTTTAAGCGTGGTTCTCCTCTACCAACAATAACATTCTAGCTATCTGCTACTAGAAGTCAAGGGGTTGTCAAGTTTTCCACCAAAAAAACTAGACGGTCGCCATTTCATGAAATAATTATTAAATCAACCTTTTAAGCCTTCCCCAGTCAACCCAAGCCTTCGTCGCCTCATTGATATTACCTAGCGATTCCTGGGGACCGGGTTCTCCCCGGTAATGTCGTGCAAGGCCCACACGATAAAACTAGGATTCCATGCGACCTCCCTCAAAAGGAAAGGGACGATCCAATCTCTTTTTGAAATAATGTTTCGATACGCCCAATGATCCTTGAGTTCGTCTGGGTTCGAGGATGGACCCATACCGTTGAGCCATTCGGACACAAGAGCGTGAACTAATTCTTGGCACTGAAGAGGGTGATTCATTTGTCGTCTCCATGAACCGCACGAACGGCCTCGATCCGATGAATCAGCCTCTTGTACGCCTCGCCTTCGGAACACCGACTTTCTCTACCGGCGATCAAGTCCACTTCCCGGAAAAGCATGTCCAAAGGAGTGATATCGTCGGGAATAGGCGGTTCCGCTCTCTCGAACCAGAGACGGTCAAATTCCATCGTCTCGCCGCCGACCTGGATTTGGACCCGGCTTTCATTGGGGTGGTTGCCAATCAGCCCTTTGTCCACCAAAATGAAGCCTTGGTCCAGAAAGGTTCTCTCAAGACCACGGATCACCACATTACTGCCGATACTGTTGATATAAACTTTTTCGCCCACAACCAGTTCTTCGAATTTCATACTCATTCTCCTTTGGAAGCGTTCAATCCAACGCAATGATTTCCATCTTGGCGCTACAAACGATATTCGTCCTCCACCTTTGATGACCGTACTTGTCGTTTCCGCCGGCCAAAGCGCCTTGGCGGATATTGACCCATTTCACGATCTTATACTCGCCAAAATTACTCATTTCTCTCACGACAGGAGAATCATGACTGATTTTACGAGTGATCATCATCCAAGTGAGTTTGAGAACCAATTGCAAGACGTTCATGCTTGTTCTCCCATCGCACTAATCGCCTCTCGCACGTTCGCCGCCGCACCGTTGGCCGCCATCGCGACGCTCTCAAGGTTCCGCAGGATGTTGTCCCAATCAATCGCCTCACGCCTAGAAAGGATCGAGGACAGCTTGGCGAACTTCTCCCCCTGTTTTTGAGTACCGCCCCAAATATCGAGCTTGACTCCGCTCTCCCGCTCAAACCTTAAAACGACCGACTTGAGGTTTTCGTGTTCGTGCTGGAGTCGCTTCGTGTTTTGTTTCTCAATGGTAGTCCCAGATTCCTTGCCTTGCTTGTAACCTTTAGCGTATTCCTCTTGCTTCATCTTCTCGACGACTTGGCGATCCTCATTGGCCTCGAAAGCATTACGCACCAGAGACACCAGTAAGCCCCGAGGCGTCGGTTCGGATTCCAGTTTGGGAGCGGCGACACTGATCTTTAGGGACTCGCCGTGAGGGGTCAGGAGGCCCCACGTCGAAGGCAACTCGCCATCTTTAACGATCTTCTTGTCCGTGACCGCCAAGTACCACTGGTCGCAATAGCGGAAGAAGGCGTCGGCTTTGTCGGGTTGCTTTAACTCGTTCATCCAGTCTCCCCGAGACGCCTTAATCTCCACGCCGATCAGAGCGGGACCGCCCTGGGACGGATAACATGACACGATCAAGGCGTCGGCACGCCGGCCTGAGTCGAAGCCGGTCGATTCAGAGACCTCCGAGCGAACAATATAGGCGGGATACTCGAAACGCTTACGGAGCATCCGACCGACCCAAGCGGCATCCCTGGGAACCTCGGCGACCTTCTCTTCTGCGGCAACCTCGGCAAGCATTAACGACTCCTGTTCTTGCACTTCTCTCGCATGTGACGTTCGATCGCGTGGTTATCTTTTTCAGTCGCCTTCTTTGGTCGGTCGCTCTCGGGAGTCTCGACGGCATAAGCGACCGTCTTGTCGTAATCTTCGACGACGGGGAGCCATCGCCGCATCTTGGGGTTCTCTGGTTCGCCGCCATCGGTAGGCCAGAATTTCTCCAAGTCGGCGTCGATCTCGGCTTGTGTATAATACTTCTTGGCGACATCGCGCTTGAGCGAGAAGGGTCCGTCGATGTTGCCGCTGAAGAAACCCATTTCCGAGTTGTTATAAGGGCGGCGATCAACTAACAAGATCACATTGCATTTCATTTGTCTAATTCTTTCTTATCTGAATTCCACCGATACTCCTCGGGGACGGCTCGATAATCTTCGGGAACGACTTCGACCCTTCCATCAAAGTATTTTTCCCCAGAGATATACAAAAGAAGCTCTCCGCTCGGGCTTCTAGTTGCAAACTTGTCTCCGAAATCAAACCCGCCGTCTTCCATGTCCATTAATTGAGAGATATTGCATTGAGCGCGTCGGATGTCTCGCGTGGTTTCAGTGATCACGAGTTGTTTCTCGTGCAACTCCACGATAGAATCCCGAAGCGACCGGATCATCGCGTTGCTTTTCTCGGGTTCTTGGAGATGACCGAATTTTTCGTAGATGTACCGGCTCATTCGGATTCCCTTTCTGTTGGGGATTTCACGCCGAGATACCGATCTTCCGGAACGCACCGCCACGTACCGCGAACCGGCGAACAGTGTGGCCCATTGTGGTTTTGTTTGCGGCGGCAAGAACTTCGATGTTGTGGTGTTCCGATGGAGTACAAGGGACACTGATTGATTTCGACAGATTTTCTCCAACACCGACAGAAGACTCTTGGCCTTCCAACTCCATCAACAACTCCCGGAGCTTGTCGATTGCGAAGATTTGACCCCTAGTCACCGTCACTTCGCCGCGTTCGTAGTTGATCAGAAAACCATCGGCGTCCGATGTCGCCGGTTTCGGCTGCATCGCCGCACGAGCGGTAATAGCGGCGGCTTGCTCGGAAAAGGTTCGAACACGACCGCCTTTGAATGCTTGATCGACTTCTTTCTTCTTCGCCTTGTCGATAGAGACCTTCTTCTCCTCGAACTTTCCGTTTTTCGACGGAACAGCGACGACAATTTCTCCTTTCTCTAGAACATCGGATTGGCCTGAAAGGGGAAGCCTGGCGACGGCAACCAAGGTGTTTCTATTGTCAAGAAACCGAAGCATAACTTCAGGGAGTAGTTGGTTTTTGGCGATCATCAAGAGTTCCGGGATCATGTCCATGCCGAGGGTCGAAGTATCGCCTCCGACTTCCTTGAATCTTGCGACCAACATTGCGGTCCTCCAGATGCCTTCTACGCTTTTTGCGTTTTCGGCGTGAATTTCCGCTTGCACTTGGGCCGGTTTGTTCAAGCCTCGGATTTTAGCTTGGAATTCTTCACGCCGTGATTGAGGATTGTTCTTGAAGTTGCTCATGTTCTTTCATCTTTCTGCTGATGGTTGATGCGAGGTTAGATAGTTGTGCGAGACGTTTGCGCTCTCTAAGTTTCCTTTCCCGGTTTCTCTCTTTTTCGTTGTATTCCTCTCTTTCTTGTTGGGAAAACCTTAATCTTCGTTCTCTCCTACAAATATTTGACATCATTAATCTTTTTTCCCTTGATTCGATAGATTCTTTAGAAAGATTCCCATATCTTACTATCGTATTCCTATTTATATATTCATTATAAGACTTTTCTCCATAAAATTTGATCGCTAATTCTTTTCTCTCTTTCTTGTTTCTGGAACATTTCGAACACGAAACTACGCAACCATTTACAAATACACTCGTATTTCCAGTCCTTGATCCTCCGCAATCGCATCCGAACAACCAAAGATATGCGCCACGATATTTCCCAACGATACTTTTCGCCACTAATTTTCCAATACGCTTTCCTGTGATGTCTTTCCGTTTACACGGTGAACATAAGCAGCATTTTTTACATGCAGGTAAACTTGATCGTCTAATTACAGAGGGACAACCAATTCTGGACCCGCCGCAATCGCAATCGAACAACCAAATAAATACGCCACGCTTTTTACCAACCAATCGTTTTGCCACCAGTTTCCCGATACGCTCTCCCGTGATGTCTTTCACTACCCTCATCCCGATCCCCTTTCTTGGTCTCAAGTCACTTCTTTGTGGACGCCAATTTCTCAGCCTCTTGCTTCGCTTTGAATTCCGCCGCCGCCTTGGAACTGAGTGGCTGCATCATGTATTGATATCCTTCCAAGTGAAACATGACAGACTCCCGATCGTCGATCATCTTGATCGCGAACTTCTCTTCTTTGCCGACCGCCCGAAGCATGTCGATCAAGTAAGCCGAATCCATCTCAAGTGATACGGGACCGCCCTCGTATTCGATCGGCGCGGTCGCTCGGGACTTGCCGAGGTCGGCCGATTCGCTTCGGACAGTCAACCGGCCTTCCTCGAACTCGAAGTGAATGCCCCTGGATTCTTCGCCGGTTGTGACCGACACCTTCTCGATCGTCGCCAAGAGTAGCCCCGCCTCGATCGTCGCCACGGCGTTATGGAACTTCGGCAAGACATCCTCAAACCTCGGAAACCGGCCTTCGACCAACCGGCTATGGATGACCGAGTTCCCCGTGCGGAACAGGATCGCGCTCAGCTTGGGATTCGATACGGTCGCGATATGGACCGGAGGGTCGCCGTCGTCGAGCATCCCGCCGAGCATCTTGAGCGTGCGAGTGGGAACGACCAGATTCCCTTCGTACTTGTCCGGCGTCCCCTCTTGCTCGTAGCCGATCGTCGAGTTCGCCATCCTCCGGCCGTCGAGAGCAACCAAGTCTAAAAGGTCTTCCAAGTCGTCCTTGATGCCGAAGTAGACTCCGCCCAAAGCATAACGGGTCGAGTTAAGTTCCGTCGCGAAGATGGTTCGCTTGATCGACCGCTTAATGTCGCGAGCGGCCACAATCCAATAGTTCAACTTGTTGAACTCGGGAACGTTCGGGTAAAGGTCCGCATCCTCCGTGGGGATTTTATAGTCGCAAGTCGTATCGCCGATCGCCAAGGAGTCGCCGTCGCTCTGGATCGTGATCGTAGGATCGTCGCCGGCCTTGAGAATCTTCATGAGACGATCGGCCGGCAATAAAACGCCGCCGGGTTGGTCGATCTCGACGCCGTGAACGTAGCGAGAAATGGAGACCTCTTCGTCGGTCGCCATGATCTGAGAGTCGCCTTCGTCAACGACCAATTTCATGTTGCGCAGGATCGGCTTATTCGACTTCGACGGTACGACGCCGATAATGTCTTGGCAAGCATCCAGAAACGATTTACGATCGACAGTGATTTTCATAAATTCTCTCCGCCGCTGTTTTGGGTTCATCTTTAGTGGGAAGAAGGGTGTTACTTAGGTCCAATATTGTTCCTAAGTCGATATCTCCATCCACCCCTAGTTTGTATGCCGAGGTCGAAAGAAACGACTCCACGACCCTATCCGCCGCCGCCTCGATCTTCTGGTAACGATCGAATTCCCTGTTGAATAGTTCGAGTTTTTCCTTGATATCGTACCGTTCTCTCTCGTGTTGTTTAATCTCTTCGGCGAACCTGTCTCGGATTTGAGATTCGACCAGTTCTTCAATCTTGTCTTCGGAGGAATTCCAGAAATCAAGGAAAATATTCTCAATAGCTTCGAGAATGTCTTCTTTGGTTCCCTTGAGTATTTGACTTGTTTCGCTCATTCCTCAAACTCCCTGTCTTTTGGGTATAACCTGCAAGTTTTCTTGTGATAAGCACGCAAAAAATAGAAGTAAGCGACCATCACAAGCAAGCCGGCCAAGCCAAGCGCTACGCTAAAAAAAGTAGGATGAGGTCTCATTTTGCGCTCCCATCTGTTTTCCCGGCCTTAGCGTCCATCTCGAATTGCGCTCGCTTGATCGCGGCCAAGCCGATCGCCCAGCCGATCGTATAGGCGAATAACTGCTCTCGGTCGCAATCCTCGATCAAACTCACGAGCATGTTGCGGAGCAATTCGTCGCCGCCCTCGTTCTCCATCGCGAAATTACAAGCGGCAAGCGCTTGCTTGATGATCTCGCCCTCGGGCGTGCCTTCCAGCTTTTCGATGGATTCGGTGAAATTGGTCGGCAGATTCAACTTCTTGTAATCGTCCATAATTCCCTTTCGATAGTGAATATTAAATATAGGCCGCAAGTTGCTTAATGAGATTCCGAACATGCGAACGAGCGCTCTCTTTGGTGGCGTCGAAATCGTTGGATTTGAAATCGCACAGAAATCCGTGCAACCTTAAAGCGATCTCTCTTGCTTCTCCGGGGTTCCAAGAATCCCTGAGATCACACGGAGCAATTTCTTCCCGTTCCCACATCACACGAAAAGGAAGGGTGTCGATTTCCTCGCGGAGAGCCATCGCCCGAAGACGAAGCGTGTCCGAGTTGTACTTGTCGGCAAGAGATTCCCAGTGCTCTATTTCCGTGTCGATAATAGCGCGGACGTCGTAGAGCCTGATGACGGGAAACCCGCCGCCAAAAGTTTTTTCCAGTAACTCTTCCAAGGTGATCGGGTCGGTGATGTCCACTAATTCCTTGGGTTCATTTTTATCAGTGTCGCTCATTTTTACCTTTCGATAGTGTCACGAAGAAACTTTGACGTTGTACGCTCGTTCCATGTCGCCGATTCGCATTCTCTCGACCTTAATCTTGCTTCCATCTCTACTTAGGAACATGATCCATTTCTGGCAAGAATCCACGAAGCATTTAGATAAAGGACTTCCGATAGAGGCGATGATCAGATTGTCTATCTTGTAAATCTCGCCAACCAAGGCGTTGATACGATTATTGGATTCTTCGAGTTGATCTTGGAGAAACTTTTGCGATTCTCGCATCGACTTCAGTTCCGCCTCTTTCTTGAAGGCGAGATCGTTCAAATCCTCGATCGTCTTGATTTCCATCGGAGCCTTTCACGAGTCAAAAGAAGAGATCAATCCACACGCCGCCATAGCCCGAGCGTGATCACAATCCAGGGAGAGGCATCCTGAGCATTCGACGTGCTCGAAATACTCGCGAACGACCAGCTTGGAGCCGTCGTCTCCCCGAAGGACGAACTTCTTTCGCTCGGTTTCCTTCGGTTCGCACGGCTTGACAAAGTACGCCACCTTGGGAATCACGAGAACCAACCGGCAGACCCTCTTCTTCTCGGCGATCGGCTCGTCATCCTCGGCTGTCTGGTCGGCCCACTCTTGGCTCTCTTCGGCGGTAGGCGGTTGAAATTGATAGTGCATGTCGGCTTCCTGTTTGTGTCCCGAACCTCACTTTCACTGTCTATATCATAGCAGACGAAAACCACTAATCAAGGGGTAGACCCGGAATTTTCGGAGATTTCTTTTGGTGGCTCCGGCTTGTAGGTTACAGGATAGGGAGGCGAATAATCATACATATCGCGATGCCCCTCGCAAGAGTGGACGAAAATATCGCCGCCATCGGTGTCTATGGCTTCCTCTAGGCCGACTTGTCCCCAGCAAGGATCGTCGGGAGTGTTGTCTGGGAGCCGAAAACAGTCATCTCTCTCGGAACAGCAATTGGCGTGACGGTAGCTTTCGCTGACGTGATTCCCGTCTCCGATCATTTCAGTAATTCCTTCTCTAAATACTTCCACATCTGAGCGCTCGTGTATTCTCCTAGGACGGTCGTGGCGATTTCGTAGGCGGGCTTGCCGGTCAACTTACTCAGGGCGTTGAGTTTGTCTTTGACGGCGGTCTCGACGTGGATCACGCTCAGCTTGTCACATACCCGCTTGTCGCCGACCTTGACTTTGGGGCCTGGCTTAGAGCGGTTCTTGTCGGAGTCGTTGTACTTAATTGTCTTCGGCGTCCTTACGGGATAGATAGTCGGCGCTGACAGACTTCAAAACGAGTTTATCTAGTTGAGACGCAGCGGCAGTTTGTCGAAAACAGACATAGAGGTTACTTACTCGGGTTTGGGTGTCTTCTCGAAAATCTCGCCGCCGGTTTCCCAAATGATCCGCTTGAACTCGCTCAAAGGCGTTCCGGCCATGATTGAAGTTGCGGGTTCACTGTCACCTAATGACGTGTGATCCAGCCAAGGGACTTCGCCCGCGTTGATCTGTTCGACGCTATAAGGCGAACTCGCGCGGCCCGAGCACGGCTGTCGGTAATCGCCGCCGAAATGAATTTTGATGATCGACCAAAACTCGTCATCCTCATAAGGTTCCCACGGTGGCCTGGCATTGTACTCGTAAGGACGCTTGTACCAATCTTCGCCGCTTTGGTCGGCAAGGGCCTGCGTCGTAAAGTAGGCCGAACTGTCATGAACGTAGCAAAGGATCGGATCGGCCTTGTTTGGTTCGGAGTCTTTCCCCATTGCGTCTGGCTCGTTTTTCCACACGCCGTAGTGCTCGGCCACGTCATCCCCAACCTTCTCCTTGTTGAAGTTCGGAGGATAGAAACCGCCATCCGGGATTTTCGATTCAACGAGTTCAAAAGGGAACTCACCGTCGATCTGAAACTCGGGAGCGATCAAAATTTCAGACCCCCGCAAGAACTTGATCGCTAAAACAATCCATCTGTCCCAAGCGATGTCTGATTGGTGGAAATTCTTGCCGGAGATATCCTTTGTAAGCCTGTCTATGCTTACCGTTTTTGAAGAACGGTCACGCTCAATTCTCAGCCGAGAAATCAAAGCGTTGATCAACGCCGAGAAAGAGTCGGGCGGTTTGTCGCCCTTATCGGCCACTGCAAAGATTTCGTTGCCACCCATAATCTCTATGACTCCGCGATACCCTCCAAGAGTTTCATCGTAAATAACAGTCTCGGTCCACGATTTCCTGTTTTTTACCAGAGGAATAGCGTAAGCCGGCACTGGATAGCCGCCGAGGGTGTCATTCCCTTTGGGTTGTTCGTATTTACTGAAATACGCATTAAAATCAATCACCGATTTGTTCCTCATCCTCTTGGTCGCTATCCCTTTGAATGTCGCCCGCTCCCACCACAACGACCGCCAGAGCGAACGAAACAATCGTCAGTCCAACATAAATGTCGGCTTTCTTGGGAAGCGCCATCGCCTTGTAGATGAAGGCCGATCCAAGCATTAGGCACGTAAATGCCATCATGCGAAGGATGTTTTTGATGGACATTTTTGCTCCATGTCATGATTTTATAGGATTCTTCATCTCTTCCATGAACTCTTCCGCCGTCATCCACCGGCGATGTTCAAGGCTCAAAACTTCCGTCGCATGGGCGATAACGGTTGGGTTGTCAACTACCCCGCCCCTAAAGAGGGCGGGGCTTGTCATTCCATCTCTATCCGACCTTTAACAGATCGGTAGCGGACGACAATAGGACGGTTGAAACGCCCCGTGTTCTAATGTTTTTCGCAGCGTTGTAATCGGCATTTTCATGATGTCCGCAACTTACGCACAGGAACTTGCTCTGGCTTCGCCTGTTCGCTTTGTCGATGTGTCCGCAGCACGAGCATTGACGACTCGTATTGCGAGGATCAACAAGAACTACGGGGATACCGACAAGTTTCGCCTTGTAGGTCAGGAACGATCGCAGTTGGAAGAACGCCCATGACATACGCTCTGCCCGTTGAGATTTCCTGCACCGTGTCCTGCTCTGGATGTACGTCAGGTCTTCCAACGCAATCGCAGAGTTCGTGTCCTTGGCTTTCTCAACAAGATGTTTGCTGATGCAATGATTCGTGTTACTTCTGAACCTGGCTTCCTTACCGCTAACCTTCTTCAGTTTCCTCTTCGATGACTTAGTATTCCTTCGCTGGAGCTTCGCACGATGGCGATGGATGCGAACTCTAGCCGTTTCCACCTTCTCGTTGCTGAACACTTCTCCCGTGGAGTCTACGGCAACATTGACAACTCCAAGATCAATACCCAGAACGTCATCCGGTTCGATGGGTGTATCTTCTGGCATGTCGCATGTAGCATAGAGGGAGAATTTGCCATCACGATACACAAGGTCTACTTGACCATTGATGCGATCAGTCCTGCCAGCGAAGTAGGCTCTGACGTTGACTTCGTAATTCCGTCTACCATCCAGTGTAGTCAGGCTAACTTGGGCAAACTCCGTGTTCAACCCCTTGAACGTCAGGATGCGAGCATCATAGGTAATGCTGCCGTGCTCCTTGAACTTGGGTTGGATGTTCTTGTCACGCTTGTATGCTTCGCACGTCTTTGCAATAGCACGAATCACAAGTTGAGCGGACAATCCATGTTTCTCACGGATGTCATGGTAGACCAATTTTTGGATACGAAACTTACTCGCCGAGTGTTCCTGGAAACAGACGGCAGCGATATCATCGCAAGCGGCATTGAAGGACTCCATCGTGTCGAGGAGCCTCTTCTTGCCGCTTCCATCTGCTTTCATGTCGATCTTGGCGATGGTCTTCATGTTGGTATTATAGTGTAGGTTTATTGATTATTCTTCAATGTAGTTCGGATTTTCTTTTGAGGCTCGCATTCCTCCCCTACCCTAAAGAGGTTGACCCGCAAGGGGGTCAACGGCTTCGCCGTAGGGGCTTCCTGCTCGCAATTCGGTGAACGCCGGCGACGACTTGGCATCCTTGCTCGACCAATTTGTCAAGGATGCCGCAGAGGGCGTGGCAACTGCGGATCGAGAGAGACGTGTCCGGCTCGTCAAGTAAGACGATCGCTTGCTCGTGCTCCATAGAGGAATTCAAGATAGCGCGATGAGTCTCGCCGTGGCTTGAGAACATCATCTTGGCTTGGATGCCGACCGAGAAATTGCCGTCTCGACCGCCGAGCGGTAGAATCCTGGGATTGCCCTTCTCGAAATCGAAGGCACGTAATCTAGTCGTGTCCCGGCAAACGACAGAGATTGTCAACTCCTTGCCGTCTCTTCCGTGCTTCGTCAGCAAGTCGAGCAGAGAACTTTTGCCGACGCCTTGATCGCCTACCAAGAGATTCAAGCCGGGACGGAACTCGAACTCGTCTCCCTTTTTGAAACACCGATAATCCTTGAGGAATCGGATTGATTCTGTTCCCTTGATAGGCGAGATCGCTTCGGTCACGGTCCCTCCTCCTCTTTCCACCAGCCTTCACGCCTAAGTTCTTCGGCGACATCGTTATCGCCGGCAACGACGTATGGATTTTTTTCTCGACTCATCGGTTCCCTATACATAAGGTTGTTTTTTGAAGTTTAAGGATCGCTCGCCTTAGTTTGTTCATCTCTTTGCACTTGACGATATGTTCCCCGGCCCAACCATCCTCCCATTCCCAGTCGTCATCTCTTGACTTCTTGATTAAGTCGAGAACCGATTTCAAGGGAACAACGACAAATTCTTTCCGCGAAACCTTAGCTCCCACGGTCCTTCCTCCGTTCCACTTGCTCTGTGTACCAGAACATAAATACGACTGTGAATGCCGCCAGTACGACGGCGACGATGTGCTCGATTGATTTGGCGGTCGTCATTGATCCTCAGAACGGCATATCGTCGTCATCCACGACCGGCTTGTTGGATTTCTTCGAACTCACCGTCTTGACGGGAACCTCGTCGTCTTCCTCGTCACGAATCCGCGGCGACTCGTCTTGATCCTTCTTCTTCGAGTCCAAGTACGTCACCCGCTCGGACTCGATCTTGATCTTGCTCCGCTTCTCGCCGGAGTTCTTGTCCTCCCATTGCTCCATCTTGAGATGACCTTCAATGTGGACCATCGAACCCTTCGCGAGATACTGGCAAGCGTTCTCGGCGTCCCGCTGCCACACGGTCACGTCGATGAACAGCTTCTCTTCCTTGCTCTCGCCGGTCTTACTGTTGCTCACTCGCGAGGTCGCCATCCGAAGGTCGCAAACGGCAGTCCCGTTGGCCGTGTGCCGAAGTTCGGGATCGGCGGTCAAACGGCCGATGAGCATCACCTTGTTCACGTTAGCCACTGAATCAGTCCTTCTTGTTGAGTTTTTGTTCTAAATGTGCGATTCTTTGATCTATTCGACTTTTGCGTTGCTCGGAAATCCTCTCGACCTTTTCAACGAAGTCGGTCAGTATCTTCTGGGCACTACCTAATCCCCAAAGAGCGCCGAGATGCCATGTAGTCCACGCCACCGAAGCGGCGGAGATCGCAAAGAAAGCAAGACAAGCGACCCAGCCTTTGTCCATGAATTCTCCCTTTCTGTTCCAATTATACACTAGACGAAACACATAGTCAATCCCTGGCGGTGAAAAAGGGCCGATCCCCATAAAGAGGACCGGCCCACGGCGTTATCAAGAGCAACCCATGCTGGAGCCGCAATTACGACAAGCGTAGCAGGTTCCCGATCGAACCGTCAGAGAGCCGCACACGTCACAGATCGGGGCGTCGGTCTGAGGCTTGGGATGGGAGATTTTGACTTCATGAAGCCTGTCGGTCAGTTTCTTCATCGCTCGGTCGGACATTTCTTCTTGCTTCTCTCGTTCGGCCAAACCGTCGCATAAGTCGCCGGCAATTACCGCCTTCTCCTCTCGCTTCGGTGTGTTCGCCTCGCGGTAGCCGGGAATAAACTTCATCGCCAACCATCGGAACACATAGTCGCCTATGCTGGACGCGATCGGAATGTCCTTCTCTTTTGTAAACCCGGATGGGTCGAACTTCGTATGACTGAACTTGTCCACCAGCACTTGCAGCGGAACGCCGTACTGGAGGCACAGGGAGACCGTCACGCCGATCATATCCATTAGACCGGCAATCGTACTGCCTTCCTTGCTGATGGTCACGAATAGCTCCCCAGGGCGTCCATCGGGGAACAGTCCAACGGTCAAGTAGCCTTCATGGCCGCCGATGTTGAACTTGTGAGTGATGCTCTCGCGAGTGTCGGGAAGCCGCTCTCGCTTGTTGGGGACCGGGAGATATTTCATACCGCCTTCGATTAGCGACGGACTCGCATGAGGATTCAGAGCCTTCATTAGCCTTTTAAGTTGTTCCTCGGGAGTCTCCTTCGGCGTAGAGACCTTGATCCGTTCCGTCTTCTCCCCTTCCTTAGTGTCACCGATCTGGAGGGGTTGGCTTCCCTTGGAATTGTCCCGGTAGATGGCGATACACTTCAGGCCGAGTTTCCACCCTTCAAGATAGGTATCGGAGATGTCTTGGACGGTAGCGGATTCGGGCATGTTGACCGTCTTCGAGATGCTGCCCGAGACGAACGGCTGGACCGCCGACAACATTTTGACGTGGCCCATGTGGTGAATCGCCCGGCCGCCCTTCGTGCCGGGATTCGAGCAGTCGAAGACGGCAAGGTCTTTCGATTCGATCGACTTGCAACCTTCGACGGTTCCATGCTGTTCGATATATTCAAGGATGTCCGAGACAGGTGCGTCGTAGTAGCCGAGGTTCTTGAGCGCCGCCTTGACGCTCTGGTTGACGATCCTCATTGTGCCGCCGCCGGCAAGATACTTAGTTTTCACAAGGCCGAGGTCAGGCTCAATGCCTGTTGTGTCGCAATCTTGCATGAGTGCAATCGTGCCAGTTGGAGCTATAACAGTGACTTGCGAATTGCGGACACCATACTTTTGCGCCAACTTCGAGCATTCCGTCCAAGCCTCAGACTGAGCGTAGTCAAGCCTTCCAGGAATTCCGGCCCTCAATAAATCGTCTCCAGCTTGGGCGTGCATCGCTAGCACGTTAAGCATCGGATCTTTGTTGACCTCGAATCCCTCGAACGGTCCCTTGATTCCGGCGATCTCCGCACTCGTTCGGTACGCCTCGGCCGTTAGCAGCGACGTGAGGCAAGCGGCGACGTGGCGACCTTCGTCGGAGTCGTAGGGGAGTCCCATACGCATCAAGAGACAGCCGAGGTTCGCATACCCAAGGCCAAGCTGGCGGAAGCGGTGTGCGTTCTCGGCGATTTTCTTCGTGGGGTAGCCGCAACGGGAAACAAGAATCTCTTGGGCAGTTAGCATGAGGCGAGCAGCGGCACGATAGCGATCCGTGTCGAAGGTTCCATCGGCACGCAGAAACTTAACGAGGTTCAAAGAAGACAAATTGCAAGCGCTGTCATCAATGCTCATGTATTCCGAATTACTGACGAAATACCCACGAAGAGAATTTTCAGATGTGATTGTGAAATTGTGATTGTCCCTAACCTCGATATCGTAAACCGGAACAGGATCGGCCAATTTCAGTGTTTCGACGGAAACAACTAATTCTTTTTGTGTCGCACTAGAGGAATCCAAGTAGAAATCTACCCGATGACCCATTAAGTCTTTAGCTTCGCATGGATGGAACCCATCCACGTACCAAACGTGCTCCGGCGTGCAACGAAATTTTTCTCCCGAGCGGATCGTCACTTCCACAAGTTCAGTTGTCTCGCCAGACTTCCAAGCCTTAACGATTTCTCCCCATTGCGTGCATTTATCTTCTTTGTCGTAAGAAACCACGGACGGAAGAGGACAGCCGCCCTCGGAGTCTCGGCTTGCCAGGTACTCGATAGATAGGCTACCAAAAGAAGTCTTGATTAACGTCTCGCCGACAAAACAGCATGGGTTCGACGAATTTATCGGGGCCGTGTTCGGGAGCGTGTGCCACTTCTGGATCGTGTCCTCGTACTGGACGCCGGGGTCTCCGCATTGCCAAGCGTTCTCGGCGATCTTGCGGAGGATGTCTCTAGCCTGGAACGTCTCCATGTCGCGACCGTCCGTCACCGCTTTCGTGGTCCACGGCAAGTCGTTCTCGACGGCGTAAAGGAAGTCGTCGCTGAGACGAACAGAGAGGTTGCTGTTTTGGAAACAAACAGACGAGTACGCTTCGCCGTTGTAGTTCGCCTCGTAGCCTTGAGCGATAAGGGCTTTAGCCTTCTTCTCTTCTTTCTGCTTACATTCGATAAAATCTACAACGTCTGGATGAAAACATTTCAATGTCTGAATCTTCGCGGCGCGACGGTTTTTTCCACCCGACTTAACTACGCTAGCCACGGCGTCGTAGATTATCATAAAACTAAGAGGACCGGAAGGCTTGCCGCCGCCGGTAAGAAATTCCTTACTTGATCGGATCGTGGAAAGATCAGAGCCAGCGCCAGACCCATAACGAAACAACATTCCCTCGGTTTTAGCGAGTTCGAGAATGCTATCCATGTTGTCATCGACACCCAAGATAAAACATGCGCTTGCCTGTGGATACTTATATCCATCCTCGGCAGGAACAGCCTGCTTCTTCTCGTCATCCCATCGGGACCCAGTTGAATCGCTTGAGACTCCATAGTGATCGTGAAGACCGACGTTAAACCAAACCGGCGAGTTAAAGCTGGCATACTGGCCGACGCAGAGCGAGTACAATTCCCGCTCGAATCGCCACGCCTCGGCTCGGTCGAAGTAACCGTCTTTGAAGCCCCAGTCGGCGATCGTGTTGACCACGCGAGTCACGAGTTCGTCAACGCTGTTCTCGCAAGGCTCCTTGCCGGGAGTCCCGTAGAAATACTTCGACGCAACCACTTGGCAAGCGTTGTCGGACCATGACTCGGGGAACTCGCACTCTTTCCGCTCGAACACGACCTTACCGTCAGCCGCCGTGATCTTGATGGGCCTCTTGCCCCACTTGAATTGATCCTTATTCGTGATTAAGGGGTCGGTCTGGTTGAACGTAGCCTCGAACTTCATACCGCAATGACGGTGAAGATAATCGTCGGCAACTTGGCCGTTTTTGTGACCGTTGGACGTGGAAACGCTATCGTTGAGCATTCTAGCCTCTGTGTTGACGTGCGGGATGATTAGGATTGGAAAAGGTTGGCGTTGTTCTCGTCGAATAACTTCCGAGAAATTAGTCGCTCGACATCCATGATCATGTTGAAAACAAAATCAGGAGTGAAATAGTATTTCGAGTGGAACGCAGTCTCCACGGAAAAGCAGATTCTTGAAATCGACCTATCGAGAACCATGTCTTTGCTGTATGTTTTCTTTTGAACTGTAAATTCCAGAAGACCGTCAAAACTTTGATCCGGCCTCAAGATAAACTCAAAGCCTTTGTAGTTCAAATTACCTACAAGTTCAGTTAGTTCTCCTAAGAATTCATGCTTTTCCGTATCGGTCACTGAGCGTTCTCCTTCTTCTCGCCGAACAACTTCTTGACGATCTGACTGCCGGAATCGTACCACGCCGCAGGGAAATCTCTGAGTTTCCTCGCCTTAAATAAGACAAAGGAAAACGGCTCATCCTTGACTGCCTCCGCGAATTCTTTTTGGCCTTCGATATCTTTCACTCGAAGCCAAACATATTTGAGTTCGTCGTATGCGTCGCCGATCTTCACGGCAACTTGCACCGCTTGCAATTGGAGACGTTCCACCGGGAAGTCCCAGAGAAATCCGCTGTTCACTTTAAAGTGGAACTCGGCCAACGCGGAATCTTCCACTTCCATTCCGTTGTTATTGAGCCTGTGGAGATATTCCCAAGTCTTTGTCTTGAACTTCAGTCGCTCGCCGTTACAGTCCTTGACGACGAGACCTTCGATACCTGGGACCGCCGGAGACATGCCGTTGGCGATATCGTTGTCGCCGAGAAATCTCTTGATCTCAGCGATCGGATCGTCCCAATCAAACTCGATCTTCGTCGGCCGTGCCACCCGGATAAAACGAGCCGCCTTCGCAATCTCGCCGTCGCTCAGTTCCCGGCACGTCACCGGGTCGAACATCGTCAAGAGGATTGGTTTTGGCCTGGCGTACCGCTTGATCCTGCCGGGGAAGTCCACGCATAACTCAAAGACGTAGGTCCACGCCGGATCGAGTCCGTGCGGGTCGATCCGCGAGACATGCCAAAAGTTCTCTTGATGAGTCTTGTCGCCGGAGACAACCCGGTCGCCGAATGTGCCTTTGGTCCCGGAGAACCATCGGCCTTCCCACGAGTAGACCGGCGTCATGATGCCGTCTTCCTTGACTGTAGCCATGAAGTCTTCCCAGTCGAAGTCGCCGGCCTTTGCGTGGCGGTAATCAAAAAACCGCTTGAACGACTTGGCGACGATCCGGTTGGTCCCACGCTCAATGACCGTACCGCGACACTCGCGAGTCACAGGGTCGATCTTGTTGGAATCCGTCTTGTGGGCGAGAAGGATGTCGAGCGGCAACTTGGCGTGCGGAATCACTTGGATACAGCGGTTCGCTTGTAAGTCGGCCACGGTCCCGCCGCCGGAGAAGTATTCAATCAGAGGATTCACTTGATCCAACTTCGATCTCCTTCAATAGTTCAAAGAAACCTTTCGCTTCCATCCCGTCGATGAAGCCGAGGGCCATTTCGTATCGAGTCTCGGCGTCTTTCAAGTAAATATTGTTTTCCGTAGGCCACCTATCGTCCCAGCCGGCAAGCCAACCTTGAATATAAGCCTTCGATGACGCCAACGATAAGGCGATGTAATACTCCGGTTCGAAAACGTCTCGATAGTCAATCTTCGTGAGGGGGATATGACTGATCGGGCCAACGTCATTCGTCGCGACATAAGCCAATAAGGGATGCGATTGGCCGCCAACCTCAAACATGAGACTGTCAGTCACCGTGCATCCGAACTTCGCCATCGCCCGAGCGCAGTCTTCGCCCGTGATCGACTTGATCTCAACGCAGTCGTCAGCCGACTCGATTTGCTTCAAGGCGGCGTCAATATGATCTTGGTTCATAGGTTCCCTTTCACTTCTCGGAAGACTCGGTATCCGTGCTTGTTGGCTCTCTCAAGAAACTGGGACAACAACGGAAAGTCATCGCCTTCAAAGAGGCCGGGAAGGAAACCCTTATGGAACACTCCTCCGAGATTCCCTGATTTATCCATAACTAAAACTGTCGCATATTCACTAACGGGATCGCAACATGGCTGACCTAGATAGAAGTTTCCGTTGTGATCTCCGTGCGTAAAAACCATCTCCCATAGTTCTCCGCCTATATAGTTCGCCCGAACAAATAGAGGGTCTTCTCGCGGCAGTCGTCGTTTCGCTAAAACCAAATCTTTCGAGTCGTGCCAATAACTACCATATCAGACTCTCTTCTAGAGACCTTTACGCGGCCATATTCTTCTTTCCCTTCTCGATATATGGCTTCTCGGACATACCCCATCATATTTTTGTTACCGCAAATCGAAACCCAATCGCCAGGCTCGAAGAGATCGATGTTTATTGAACGATAAACAGTCTTCATGTTATTCTCCTTATTTGAATCCGCAGTTCGCGAACATGCCTAGTTCCAACTCTTCTTTTTGGATACAGTGCGGTGAACACCATAGCCGCTCTTTAGCCGAGTTCGCCTTTCCGGCCTCTGTTCGGTTGCCGTAACCGCCACCGCCCTTCCACGCGATGACATCCCAGCCCTTTTCTTCCAAGATGTCGTGGCCTTCGCCTTCGTAGCCGGCCAAAACAATACGGAACATTGGGTCATCGCCGTGTTCAAGGCAGTAAGATAAAACTTCACCGGCAACGGTTCCCGAGTCGTGAGCATACAGGCTCATATTACGACTGGCTGCGTCACCATAAGGGGGGTCCATAAACAAACCAGTAAGTCCTAATCTTGTTGTAGTGGAAGACGATCCGCAGATTCTCGACCAGTCGCCACAACAAACTCGGACGGCTCGAAGTCGATCACGAAGGGCGGAAAACCATTCGATCAACCACCGCTCGCGTTTTTCGCAAGTTCCCATAGCGTCATTGCCGTGAACTCCGCGACCGCGAGAGTAGGCGTCCGCGAGTTGAGGGCGGTTCCCAGTCGGCAAATTTTCATTATGAATACCTTCGCCTCCGCGCCCATCATGGCTGGCTAACCGTGGAATTTGTTGAGATTCTGGATTCTTACAAAACCCGCTGCCGATCCACACGCACATTCCCCAACACCACCACGCCGCGATCTTGGCGTCGAAATAGTCGGGGTCGGTCTTCATCCTCTCGCGGAACCGCTTAGACTCTTCGGACAGAACAAGCCAACGATGGATTGCATGTTGATCGGTCTCATTCACGGGACGGTTCGCCAACTTCGCCACCGCTTCTGGATCGGCTTGAGTCGCCCGCCAAAAGTTTGCGATCATGGCGTCAATATCGTTGACGGTTTCAACCTTCGGCTCATGCGGACGCGATAAAAGGTTGGCGCCAGAGCCGAAAAACGGTTCGCAATAATTGTCTACGTCTCCAAGTCTTTCCCATACGAGAGACGCTGCTTTCTGTTTGCCTCCCCAGTACGGAAAGGGAGCTTTAAGGGTGACGCTCAAGCGGACCTCCCTTCGTCAATCCTTCGAGTTCTTCCTTCAGCCGCTCCGAGAACCTCCTCTTCGCTGTCATCGCCGGTCAATAGATAGTCGATGCGTTGTGCATAGACCTGAGCCACCCTGAGCGCCACCAGCCCTTCCATGAAGGCCGTAATCACTTTCGGGCCGTAGTTCCTTCCCTTGGAATCATTATATTCGTCTTCATAGGTAGATTCGTTGTCGAGAATCAACTGCTCGACGCTATCGGCGATGTCGGTAATTTCGTGCTGCTTGTAGTCGAAGTAGCCGCCGCTCATACGTATGGCTCCTGTTCCGAGTGATCGAACGTGCTTCCCTTGACCGATCCGAACTCGATCTTGCCTCCAAAGAGCGTGTGCCTGGACTTGATGAATTTGTGGATGTCGAAGTAGGCCCCACCTTCATCCCATATTGCATCTTCTCGCTTGTTTAGTTCAAGGAACCAGTTACGCCTCGTGTTCGTCTTCGACCAATCACGAAATTCGCAAAAGAAACTCGGACTCCACCTTTGACTTAACGCCCACTCGACTGGGAAAAAAGTGTCGCCATTGACTTCCGGCTTAGTGAGCGTCGCGTCGTTTCCGTCCCATGAAACCTCTTCGTCATCAACCACCGTGAGAAATAGTCGGTCCCAGAATCGAGGCGTCATAGTGAAGATTCTGCCGCCTCCGATGATGAAAGCTTCTTTGCCGTCCGAATACTCCTCGGCGATCTTGATAGCGTATTCAATAGAATTGGCCGTATCGAATCCTTTCTTCCAATAAGCCTCATCGTAAGTCAACACAATATTCAGCCGTCGCTCAAGCGGTCCCGGCAAGGACTCGGCCGTCTTCCTGCCCATAATGACCGGGTATCCGAGCGTGATCTCTCGGAACCGCTTCAAGTCCTCGGGGAGATGCCAAGGAATCTTTCCGCCAGAGCCGATGACGCCGTTCACGTCCATCGCGGCGATTGCGGAGATTATCATACGGCGACCTCCCCGGTAAGACGTGGACAGTGTTGGTAGTTCAAGAGTCTAAGTTGAGACGGAAAAATGCGATCTAAATTATCAAGAGGTTCTTCGATGATCAGCCGTGGAAGTTTCTTGGGTTCCCGAGACATCTGATCGGCTACTTGCTCGAAGTGGTTCTCGTAAACGTGTGCGTCGCCGAACGTGTGGATGAACTCGTAAGCCTCTAGTTTCGTCACCTTGGCGACTAGCTCCGTCAACAAGGCGTAGCACGAGATGTTCCAAGGAACGCCCAGGAAGGCATCTGCGGACCTCTGGTAGAGATGGCAAGACAGCCGACCGTTAAGCACGTAGAATTGACAGAGCGTGTGACAACCGCTCGGCCCCTTGAACTCTTTCACGTCGGAAGGGTTCCAAGACGTCACGATAAGCCTTCTGGACGCAGAGGCGGTCGGGTCCGCTTTGACTTCCTCGATCCCCTTTAAGAGTTCCGCAATCTGATCTACTTGTTCTCCGTAGCCTCCTTCCCACTTGCGCCATTTCTTCCCATAAATCGGGCCAAGTTCGCCGTTACAGTCTGCCCATTGGTCCCAAATCTTGACCCCGTGACCACGAAGATACGAGATATTCGTGTCGCCGCGCAAGAACCAGATCAATTCGACGGCGACTTGGCGGAACGGGACATGCTTCGTGGTGACGATCGGGAATCCTTCGCGAAGGTCGTACCGGCACTGATACCCGAAGATGCTCCGAGTCTTCGGCTTGGTCCCCGTGCTTTGGAGGACCGCCCGAGACTCCTTCTCTTCTCCGTCAAAGCAAATCTTCCGTAAAAGATCAAGGTATTGCTTCATTTTAGTCCTTTAACTCCTCATGGGTATCGGCCGTCATTGTCTTGAGCAGGCTATCCATCTGAATTCTCGCCATGTCTGTCTTCTTCGAGGCGGCGATCGTGACGGGAAGTCCGCACTTACTACAGCACATCATCTTTTGGATCGGCGAGTAGTAGACGCCTCTGATTTCACCGCACGTTAAACATTGATACATAAAAGATTCCTTTCAAGGACGGTCGCGAATATCGAATTGGATGTCCCGGTCTACCCGAGTGCCGACGCACCAAAAGAACTTAATCGTTGGATTAGTTTCCGCCGCCCACTTGAACTTGACCTTAGAGTCGTCTTTGGCCGGCCCACCCTTGACCTCGTGGCACTCGATTCCGCCGCCGACCAGCTTAACGAAAAAGTCGGGCGTGTAACTGCATTCGTACTTATCGCTCAAAACAAACGTCTTACCCTCGAACACGCAACTCTCGATATCGCCGACATCCAATCCTTTCCTTAGTTCGAGAACCTTGCGGTAAGCGACCTCCGTCCGATTCATGCCTTTTGGTTTGGTTCGCTTCTTTCGGTTATAGCTTCGTCGGTGATACTTACTCTCGTGTTCGCCATCGCAAGGGTTTTGCCTGAAAGTGGATGAAGACATTGTTGATCCTTATTGGACTTCGACCTCGACCTCGAATCGCTGCGTGTGCGGGACAAAATCGGCCGAGAAAGACGTGCTCTCAAACTCCATCACACCCGAGCCGACCTTCTTTCCTTTGAACAAATAGATGACCGATTGCCGATAATCCTTCTTTCTTTTGGCTTTAACACGGTTCGTCGTCACGGCCACGAAGGAAAGGATTTCATCGGGAAAAACAAAATCGTCCGTGGGAATCATTCGGGTAGAAACGAACGGTTGGTTCTCGTCCTCGCTTTGGTATTCCGTATACTGGATATATTTACGCTTCATACGCCACGTATACCCAAGTTTTATTTCAGGTAATTTCACATGCAACTCGACCCCTTTAGTAATCGTTGCCTTTTGGTGATTTTCCGTGACGACAAACCGCTTAGGAAATCCCGCCGCCGATTGACCGATAAAGGTAACGCCGATCAGAGATAATACCGACAAAAAAACCAACTTATTGAAAGTCTTCATGTAACCTCAAGCGGTAAAGATTTCTTGGATCGGTCGGGGTCCACTTATTCTTCTCTTTATATTCAAGGGATTCCGTGTCTCTACACTTGATTCCCTTGACTCGGGCGTGGTTCACGAACGGCGCTCTAATCATGTCGAAGTCATTCAGAGAGATCGCCGTCAACCTGTACGAACCGACGCGCACATGGCGATTGACGTTGATCGGCGAGTCGATCATGTCGTTATAATTCCTGGCGTACAGCCGCATGGCGACCTCTCTGCGGGTTTTCTCGGCGGCGGCCTTGTATTTCGGCACGGCTCTCTGCCTCATGTAAAGATTGAACAGTTGGCCGATCTTGTTCAAGAACGCCTTATCGGACTCGGTTTCCGGTTCCAAAGCACACGAGACGGGCGTTCGTTCACGAGGCATTGGCGATCCTTTCCTTGTCTTCAAGATTCAGCATTGTCTCCAACTCGGAGTCAACCCAGTCTTCTTCGTCGTCAACGGCTCTCATTTTGTCTTCGAGGCGATCCCACTCCTCCCAAAGTAATCTGACGTAAACTCTCAACGCTTCAAGGCGGGCCGCATGAAATGACTCTGGTTTCCTATAGATATGGTCCATATCGCACCGAAGACGTTCTCCGTCGAAGGCGACCTCTAAAATCTTGACTTCGTGCGGACGAGCCGGTTTTCCGCTCTTGTCCGTGGCCGATCCCTCATAAGGTTGTTCGCACGTCCAGACGACTTGGCCTACGGTGAAATGTCTGTCGGTCATGACCGCTCCCGTTTCTATGCGGATCGTTTCTCTGCCACAAACACAGTATACGCTTACCACTCGTCAAAGGCAAGCCAGAAAAGTCGGTTCCCAAATTATTTTGAAATCGCCGTCTTTGACCACGAAAGGCCCAACCCAAATTCCATCGCCGACAAAGGCGTAGTACCGCGCTTTCGCAAACTCCTCCAAAGACAATTCTCTAGGGTCTTGGCTGCCAGGTTTAGGCAGGGCGTTAAGGATCGCCTCTTCTTCAGCCGTCAGAGGCTCGTTCTCGAACGTGTACTCGGTTTCCACTTCAAGCGGAGGCGGCGATTCCTCTTTGGTCTTTTGGATGTTCTCTTCCGACGCGGCGATTTCCGCTTGCATCGCCTCGACCCACGTAAGATCGGAATTCTTATCGTATCCCGGTTGCCACTCGGGAACCGAGTCGTCCGGACCCCAGAGAATCCAGCGGTGAAACCAATCCCATAACCGACCGAAAAACTTTCTCATGGTTCCAAAAACTCCTTCCCAATAACGATCAAAATCTTCCGATCTTTGACGGCAACCGCACTCAGGCAAACATGACCCCGGCCTAAGCGACTCTCGAACACAAACCATCGCCATCCCCTTTCAGACCCCGCAGCATTCGGTTTCGGCACGTCGCCGAGCGTATGTCTCGGCCCACCATTTCCGACCCTTCTCGGTCACGTCCAGTTTGCCGTCCCGGAGTGTCTTGATGTGGCCTATGCGCTCCAAGATGATCGACCTGGCACAGAGCTGGCGAAGACTCCCCGTACACTTCGAGAACGCCACGTCGGGGTCTATGGGGCCGTAGATGCGGATCGCTGTCAATAGTGTCATAGTTATACTTTCATTCCGAGTAATAGGCCGAAAAGGACGACAATAAGGCATATCGCCGGGAAATAAACAGGGCCTCCGAGAATAGGAAAGGCGTAGAAAACGGCATAGAGAATAAAGAAAAAGATCGGGATCGGAGAGACCAAGAGCAAGTTTCGTAATATCCGCTTGAGAATTTTCATAATTCGTCAGCCTTTCCTTTGAGGGCTTCCTGCTTGAAACGCCTCTCCCGAAACCACTCCCAGACCTCGGAGACGGCGACATAGAAAAGCGCCAATGTGGCGGCGATCGTCAACAAGACGCCGGCCAAAATCAGAAGGCCGATGCCGACATGCAAGGAAACGAGACCGAAGAACCGCAACCCGCCGAGTGCGTAGCAGGCCTCAAAGCCGAGAGCGAGCACGAAGGCGAGTCGGAACCAGCCGGTTTGATACCACTTAGGCTTAGTCATCGCCGAGACAACCTCCAAAGGAAAGCCGTTTGTCGGATTGTGGCCGGGTGGAGTCAAAAATTAGAATATTGGCTGGTTTCTCGTCGGCCACCTTTGGATTGAAATCGGTATTGTATTCGACTCCCGTTAAAACTCGGCAGTATTCCGAAGCGTTCCTTTCTGTCATGAGACAGAAATTAGGAAGGTCTCCACCCACTAACCGCTCGTGCTGCATCGTTGTTCCGGTTTTCCCGAGTTTGCAATACATCCTTCTTAAGTCTTTAAGCCCTCGCGGAATCCATCGGGTTCCATACAGCGTCGAAGAGTACGCCGTCCTTTTCGCCTTACCTTTGCCCATGCCAGTCATTGACCGGATCGCCGCATGAGGAGTCGAGAGTTGGATTCCTTCGGATTCCGACTCTCTGTGTAAAGCCGAATGGCATTGGCCGCACAATGCGACGAAATCCATCAAGAGTTCCCGACCCAGACGGGCGTAGCTCTTGTGGTGGAGTTGGTATTCGTCGCGACCACAAAGAGCGCATCGCTCTGAAAGTTTAGAGGCAACGTACTCTTCTCGAATGCGTCGCCAGTGGGCGGATCGAAGATAGTCGGCATAGGAAGAGAAACCCATCTCTTTCAGTTTTACTCGGAACGCGATTTTTTGGCCGGTGACTGTTCTGGCGTAGCTCACGGCTTTCACTCCTCTCGCGAAGTGCTTGAAATCCACTCGACGATCTCTACTCAATAATAGTAACAGTGTCACGATGAAAAGTCAAGAGTCTGGTTTGAAAACTAATTAGTTAATTTCACCAATACAGAGTGGGGTCATCCCCCCGGCATATTAGTATTATGCGGAGGCTTTGCTTCTTCGTTCGTTAAGACACAAGCACTACCAAAAACTTATTGCAGATTCCCGCACTACTAACCGTACTGACCCACCATTTTTTCAAACCACTCCGGCAATCAGAGTGGCTACATGCCATATCGACCAAGACGCGGCCCCTGTGGCAGATCGTTACTGCTCCGCGTTGCTTGGAAAACCCTTCTCGGGATAATAGGTGGTTTCGGGCGTGCGAACGAGGCCCCCGGCTAGATATACCTCTGGCAATCGCTGGGGGAGGTTGTAACCCCAGCAGCTTTTTTCACTGCACGGCCAAGACTTTTTTTGTCAGGAAGGGCCGTCCCGAACCTGTCGCCGTTTTCAGGCGAACCAACTTGTGTCTATCCTCTGCGTTTTTCGCTACTCACGCCTTCCGCTTCTTCTTGCTTCCAAAAAGCGCCTCAAGGCGTTTATCGGCTTCCTCGAACGTGTACTTGTTTGCCACGTTCTCCGGGATGCCGGATTTGATCAAGGAAATCATCTGAGGGTATGTCGCCAATCCCTTATTGCTCCTCTCAAGTAGCCAGCCGATCAAGTAACCCGCTCGCCGCTTGGACAACTTGTCCAGGTCCGGCATCTTCCCTTTGGTTCGCGCCATCAAGGCTTTCTTTTGCGGTTCGGTGATCGTCCCTTGCCAGCGATCGGCCTCTTGGAGCCGCTTCGTCGTCGGGACCGTCTCCGTGTTCGTCGCGCCGTACTCGACCGGCTCCCATGTCGTCATGCGGAACTCTTGCTTCTCATCCGGTTTCGCGTCCACCAAGAGAACCTGCCGGCCCTTTGCCTTGCCCCGCTTCGTCTCTTCGTCCTCGGCGATGCCGGGCAGCGACTTCTTGTTTCGCTCGCGAATCCGCTCTTTGGCCGCGTGGATCGCTTGGATCAACTCGATCCCCGGCTTCTCTTTGATGATTTGGTCGGCCATATCCATGACTTCGCGGCGTTTCTTCGTGGTCTTCTCCGAGCACGACTCTTCTTGTATCTTACCATCTTTCAGTTCATACCGTCCAGTGTAAATTAAATCCACCGGCCGAATGCGATCTCTGATGTCTTTCATCATCCATTGAAAGTCTAAGACAAGAAAGTTCTTTTTGCTCGAACCGGGCCTCCGGTCGATCCGCGTTCCCCGGCCGATTTGCTGGATGAGTCGCGACTTTGATTTGGTCGGATGGCACAAAGCAATGGCTTGGATTCCTTCGTGGTCGAACCCCTCCGTGTATTTGTTGCAGTTCGCGACGTACTGAATGTTGCCTTTTTTGAACGCCTTCGTTACGTCGGCCCCGTCCGGCCGGTCGCCGCTGATCCAATCCGCAGTCACGCCCAAGCCCTTCAAGCCACGCTCCGCGTTCCCCACCATCGCCGAATAGAAAGCGGTGGCCGATCCCACGTCCGGCGTGAATATAACAGTCTGGCGGTCGCCCGTGGCCGCGACGATCGCTTTCGCCAGGGTGGCGACGTGAGGGCCGATCGCCTCTTCTAGCTCGGTGATAGAGAAGTCGTTCTTCCGCGTCGTCTTGATGTTGCGGAGATCGACGCCGGTCGGAATATCGACGATGGTCATCTTGGACAGGAACGGTCCCTGCGGATCATCCATCCCCTTCCACATATTGTATTGGTAAGCGATCGACTCAAAGACATCGCCCAGGTTCTCGCCGTCCGCTCGCTCGGGAGTCGCCGTGAATCCGACCAGTCGAGCCTTGGAGAAATGGCTAATAAGGGAGATGCCCGTCGATGAGACGATATGATGCGATTCGTCGTCGATGATCAAATCGAAATAGTCCTTCGGCCAGGACGCCAACCGCTCGCCGACCATCGACTGCTTCGAGGCGACAACGACCGCCGGATCGTCGAATGCGCGGGCGTAAGACTCGGCCTTTTCTAATGCCGGCTCCATGCCGTAATCGGTCAAGGTCTCAATGGCTTGGTTTACGAGCGAGTCCCAGGGCACTACCACTAAGACTCGTTTCCGCTTCTCCACCGCGCTTCTGGCGATTGCCCCAAAGACGATCGTCTTGCCCGTACCAGTCGCCATAACGACAAGCGTCCTCATAACGCCGCGTAGGAATTCCTCCCTTACGCCGTCAAAGGCTTCACGCTGGTAATAATGGAGTTTGATATCGGTCGGACGGAGGGAAAAGGGATCGCCGAATATTCCGGCGATCATTAGGCGAAGTACCCCGCTCCTCTGCACTTGAGGCAGGTATCGTTCCACACAGGCCGAACTCCCGTCCCGTTGCATCCGCCGTCCTCGGGACCGGGGCAAAGGTTCCAGTGACGAGGATGCTCGCTTCTCGCCCAGCGCCACGCTCGGTACAAGAACGGCGGCTGACGCTCCCCTTTCTTCGGTTTAGGCAGCTTCGCCCTGGCTTCCTCGGCATCGCGCCGGATCGTCGGCTCCATCTTGCGATAAGCGAGCGCGTCTTCGACGAACCAATCCCGCTGTTGGCCGGCAAGCCGCTTGTAGAGATGGAGCGACTGGACCCACTCTTCGTCGGTCGGTTCCGGCGGAATGACGGGAGCGAGAACCGGAGTGGGTTCGGGAGCGGCGGTCGCTTCCGCGAAATCGTCGATAGAGTCTTCAACGACGCAAGTCAACTTCGTTTCAGGATTGTCACTTTTCTCTTTGTCTTTGTCACGTTTATTGTCGCGTTTCGCGGCAACCACTCTTTCGATCGTTTTCGCCGTAGGTTGTCCGCCGTCGTTCTCGACCGCCTCTTTCCACGCCGCCGTCCTTTCGTCTTTAGGAAGTTTTGTCAGCGGACGAACCTGCCTTTCAGACTTCGGGAGAACCACGATTGGTTTCTCGGCGGGTTCCGAAAAGTGACCCACTGGGTCACAAATTTTAACATGCTTATTGTTTGCGAGTTCTGTTCCATTTACTTCCCTGGCAATCGCCAGAGAAGTTTCGTGAGCGCTTAAAATTCGATGAGCCTGTCTCTTTCCTAAATCCCAACGGCCTTCGACGTAATCCTCGAAGGTGGCGTACTCATGCCGATAGAGTCGCTTCTCCATGATCTCCGAAAGGATTTCGCCTACCTCCATGAACGCGGACAGCTTGGCTTCAAGCCGAGATTCCAACGTCGCCAAAAGTTCTTGCTCGTCCACCAACTCCATCATAATCGCCGATCGCATAAAAACTCCTATTGAGAGCCATAGTATTGTTGGAAGGATTGAACCGCGTCTCGCTTATCAGTGTAAGGACCAAGCATCACGGCGAGTTCCAAGAAGGTGATTACTTTACCTTGGTCCGCGTCCCAATAGTTGCCGGTGGACGGCGAGAACGACGCGCTGGGATCGCGGTCTTGGCGGTAGAAGACTCGGCAAGGAATCCAGCCGTCCGAGTTCTCGCGGTCGCCAACGATGTCCAATCCCCATGATCGCGCCAACGCGGCCTTGTCATGGATCGAGTCGATCAAATCGCGGACGTCGCCGACATCCTCGTTGGGACGCCTCTTCAAGAGAATAGGGTTTTCGGCTTCCTTGACTTCATGTCGGAACTCGTACACCCAAGGCTGACATAAGGCCGGTTGACTGAGCCGTTCGTAGCTTTCCGCTTTTGATCGGAATCGGTACTTGACGCCTGTCTTCCGATGGATCGACGGCGGCGAGACGGCTTGTCTTCCGTCGCACAATCGCTCGACGGCGTTATGTTTGCCTTCCCCTTTCCAGAGGGTTGCAAAGCCGACTTCGAAGGGAATGTTTTTGGGGAGCCTGTACCAGACATGAACGCCGCCTCCGCCTGTTTCAATGACCCACGTTCGCTCGTGATAGTGGTTCGAGAACCACCATTCTTTGCCTTCTTCGCCGTCGCAATCCACTACTAGCAATCGCCAACGCCGACCCGTCAGAACTTGGATCGAGGGAGTGTAAAACCTGCCGTCCAGTTGGGGAGTCCAAAACTTATCAAACAATTCGTCGCGGACCAATTCCTCGCGATACTTGGAAAACTTCAACATCGGCCTGCCGCCCAAGGACGGGAGCGGATTCAAGCCGATCGAGCGGTAGAAGCGGGCCAGCATCCGTGCGGCCTCCACATCCTCTTCGCTGAAGATGTGGTCTGCGGTAGGTTCTTCTTTGCTCATAGTTCAACTCAAATCCCCTTCCCGAATTCGGATTGGTCACCGAGCAACATGGAGACGTACTCTTGGTAGATGCCCGTGATCCGATCCTTGACCTTCGCCGGCGACGCTTGGTAGTCGGCCGAGATCGCCGCGAACCATTCGTCTTTTCCGGCGGCTTCGACGGCCTTGTCGCCGAGAATCTTCTTGTAGAGTTCGCCGCTGACATAGGCGATCTTAATCACCGGCGGCGCGATCTTGGGATGGTTGACCTTGAAGATCGCCTCGCAATCCGCGAGCGCTTTCTTGATGTGGGCCGAAACCTCTTCCTTGGACGCTTGGCCGAGTTTAGACTCTAATACCTCTTTGGCTACCTTCTCGACTTCCGCCCTGGCGTCCGCCTTTGACGCTGTAGGCTTCGTCTCCTCTTTAGGGGTATCCGGCTTGGGAGTCGGCGTCGATGCCTTGGGAGACTCGCTAGGGGCCTTGGGTGAAGGTTTGGCGACTTCCTTGCGTGGAGTCTGCTGCGGCGCTTTGAGGCCGAGGGCTTTCGCCTTGAGACGGATGCCGGCCTCGCCCGAGAAATAGTCGCCGGTCCCGGTCAAGAAGCCGACCGCGCTCTCGTAGCTGCGGATCATCGCCATCTTGACTGCTTTATTGCGCATCTCCCAGCCCGGCAATTCCGTCCCGGATTGTTCGGTGATCGCTTTATCGTTTAGGCCGAACTTGGCGTAGCAGCCGCCTTTTTTGCCGTTACAGTAGTAGCCCTCGCCTTCGTATGAAGACTTGGCGATTGCCGCTTTATTGCACTTCGGGCAAACTTTTGCCGTACTGGGCTTCTCCCGCGTGTTACACTCACCGACAGCCGCCCCGCGAAAGTAGCCTTCCTTGGAGTGCAATAGGGAGCATTGCGTAAAGAAGGTGGCGTGCCCGTTGTCGAGTTCGGTCGTTAAAGGGTCGTACTTAGGTGCAACCCGAACGAAGTTGCCTAATTTTTGATAGCCGCTCAAGTGGATTCGCCACTTCGCGTTCGCGGCTTTCTGGAGGTCTTTGGGGTATTCGAATTCGCCGAGCGGGCCGTAATCGCGGCCGAACTCGAAGGTGGCGTCGATAAACTCGTCGATGAATGCTTGGTCGATCTGCTCGTCTTCGATCGAAGGGTAACGGTCGCTCAACGGCATCCCCTTTGCAGGCGGTGTTTAATAGGTGCTGGAAGCAACTCACGCGGATCATCTGAAAGCCTGTCCATTACATCCATGACTCCACGAGGAGGCACGATCTGAATGGTCATTTCGCCGGAGTCGTTCATCATGCGGATCGCGGTTCCGTATTCCGTGTTCACGACGTCGGTTTCGGGGTTTTCCTCGAAAAAGTCCCAAATAAAGGTAAGGGATTTTTCACGAATAGCCTTCAAGGTCTCTTGACGATCCAAGTTCGGGCGGCTATAACGTTCGCTGTCGGGAAGCCGGCCGATCTTGGCGAGATCGCTGTTAGCGGCGATTCCGTCGCGTACCATCTTGGAGAGGACGGGGCCGCTGTATTTTTTTATGTCTTTCAATTACCTACCTCAACCATTTTGAGAAAAAAAGACAACCACCATATTGACTTATTGTTGTCACGGTCTACAATACTGTCTGAGGAAGTGGGTAATCTGGGAAGAATATTGTTTCCTCTTCCACCCACGACCAATCATACGGTATTCGAAAGCCAGTGTCAAGGGGACACTGAAAGAATTTCGAACACCGCCAAACAGAAAGCCTTTCCAACATGCGCAAGCCTAAGCCCTGGAGTTCCGCCTATTCCTTGCTCGTCAACCTCGATCCGGCCACGCTCAAGCGGTTCGAGGACATGATCAGCACGTTCCGAACCACTGAAGGGTTGTCGTGCTTCGGCGAACCTCTCGCCAAGACGGGCGTTCTCAATGCGCTCGCGTTCGACCTGATCTCACGCCGCACCGAGGAAATCTTCCAGATTCTCAAGGGAGGCTTCCCCAAGCTGTACCAGAAGATCGCCGAGGGCCGGGAACTCAAGAAGGTCCGCACCAACGGCGTCGAAGAGTGCTTGGCCGGCCTGCGTCGCGTGCGCAAGGCCGTGAAGCCTTTCGTGGACGAGATTCTTGCGGACGCCGGATTGGACAAGACTAACTTCCACTGGACCTCGGCCACGCTTCTTGCCGCGACGCTCTACGATTTTCTCGACTACAAGCCGCATATGCGGTTAGTCAAGATCAAAGAGATGGTCGAATCCATTGAGAAAGCCAACGGATACGACCTCTCGATCGGCGACAATCCGGGTCACTCCGGCTCTTTCGAGCTAGCTAAGATCGACGATACCGGCAAACAAGCGCAGAGACGGACGCTCAAAATGTCGTCCTAAATCGACTTTAATTGTCGGCTTCTTCTCGAAACGGATTCCGTCTTCCGTGACTGCATCCAGGTCTCCGTTGGGAAGCCTGCGCACATAGACGACCGTCTCCTTGGCCGATGCCGGGATGCGCAGGCGAAAGTCGCCCTTGACGTCGTAACCCCGACAAGCATTCGTGTTGTGTCGCATCGTTGCTTTCTTAGGTTGATCGCCGCATCGTGGCGATTTGTAGTTTAGGCGTGGTGGGGAAGAATAGGCATTATGCGTCGAATAACTCGCCATCTTTGGCGACTTGCGTGGGGGGTTACTAACTTCCATCTTCGCTAACCGTGTGTCATAAGTCAACTGTTTTTCTTGGATTGTTTGATTTTCAGAGGAGAAGATATGTTACGTTCGAGAGTGCGGGCGGCCATAATCCTTGTGCTGGTCGTTTGCGTGGCCGCCCTCATGTACGCCAGGTCGGCGAAGAAACCGGCGGAAATCGCCAAACAAGGAATGCCTAAACCAGATGCCGAGTCGCCATATTTCGGTTCCGAGGAACAGGAGCGTGATTGGCTCGGCTCGCAAAAACGTCTGACGCCGGAACAGAGACAGAGGTTGGATGGATTGGTCCGCACGATTGGAACCGGCCCTTTCCTTGCGCTGGTTTGGGAGAAGACTAATCCGCTTCCGATCAAGAATCCATACAAAAAGAAAGAGTCCGACGAGACGGAGTTGGACTACGGGTGCATATTCAGAATCGAGAACATCGACGCCGAAAAAGGAGTTGCCGAACTCTTGATCGTCGGCGCTACAAAAGACAGTCCGTTCGCGATTCACGGAGCGCAGTCGGCTAAGACGGAAGACTCTTGGCTTGGGCACACCGTCTTGTCGTCTCTTTGGTGGAACGATAAGCAATGGAAGAACAAATTTATCGGCAGGATCATCAACTACACGATGGGCGATCCAGGTTACGCCGAGTGACTAAGAGTACCAGCGATCGAATTTGATCTCCCTTGTTTTCAAGGCTTCCTCTGCCAAAGCCTCGGGCCACGGCGAGCCTGCCCATATCGCTTCGAGGACGTCGGCCCAAAGCCTGTCCTCTAGGACGTGATTCGTCTCGTCGTCGTTTACTTTGGGTTTCTTGATCTCGGCGACCCGTCGTCTCACGTCCTCGGGAGTCATGCGGACACTCTCTCTTTTGTCGCGATGTACGCCGAAACGGCCGGATAGGCGATCTTGGACCAATTCTCGAAGTCGTCGATCTCCTTGGCGATCTTGTCGAGCGGCATCATCTCGTAGACGCTCGTCTCCCGGCCCCGAGGCTTGATCGTGGCGTTGTCGAGCAAAATCTCCATCATCACTAGGACGCCGACGTGGACTTGTCCAACGTGATTCGAGTTGTCGTTGATGATGCCGATATTGGCGAAGTTGACCCGCTGGGAATAATTTCCCATCGGCGTGATAATCTTGATTTCCTCGTTCATCTCGCGGATCGTCGCCTTTTGGATGATCCGGCCTAGATCGTTGAGCATTCCCGCCGCGTCCAGGGTGGCGATGTGGCCGCCGATGCCGAGAGACCAGAGGCCGTGGAGCCGAGTCTCGTTCCCTTTGCGGCGGTAACAGAAAACTTTTCCATCCTTGTAAGCGGCGATATAAGGGATGATTTGTTTGTGCTTGACATCCCCTTCGGCTTCTTTTCGATCCATGAACTCGTATCGACATTTAGGAGTCGATAAGCGATTGAGGAAGGATTGGTACTCGGACGAGTAGCCTTCGAAGGTGTTGATTAGGCTGGAGTCGGTAACGAGAACTCGTTCGGCGGGCGGCATGGGCGGCTCCGAAAGGTTTGTTTCATTTCGGTGGGCTAAATTCCATACCCACATAGTAGCAGACGGAGGACGCCTAGTCAAGCGCTGTTTGAGATTTTTCTTTTTCCGCCGTATCGTATTTGTTATTTTTTATACATTCAACGCAATCTTGGAGCGAAACCTTCTCTCCCGGCCTGAAACCGCCGGGCAAACAGTAGGCGTAGACGCAACCGCAAGCCTCGCGGTGCGGGCAAGACCTGGCTTCTCGGGAGAGTTCCATGAGTGCTCTCGCCGCCAATCTCTTGTCTTCCGAGGGATCGCACGGCGGTTTTATCGGAATGATAGTCGGCTTTACTCCGGCTTCTTCTAGGAGATAGTCAATATAGTCGGTTCGACCTTCCGCCACTAATTCGCAAAAACGAAAATGCCCCGTCGTGACTGCTGGACACGCCAAGGTCGATTGGCGCAGCGGACACGCGGGGCACTTATCAACAAACGACATTTAAGAGGAAACTCCTTATTCGGAGATCGAGACGGTCCCGTTCACTAAGATTCCGGTAGTCGAAGGCAGTTCCAAGTGGGCCGAGTAGGCGAATGCGGTCGGGCAATGGCTGGTCACGCTCGACGGAAAGCCGGTGAACTCGTTCGTGAATCCCGCTCCGCGAGGACAATTCGTCGGCGTGGGCACTCCGGCCCCGTCGCAAGCATTATAGTAGGCGGTGAGGAATCCGGCGGTATTGTACGAGTAAGCGACCGCGCAACCGCCGATAGCTCCATTGCAACCAAGACCGACGTTCTGCTGGCAAACGACCGCCGACTTGACGTAGCAACCGATCCAAGTCGTAGAAACGGCGTCATAGGTCAGCGTCAGCGGCGTAATCGTGTTGTTGGGATCGGTGAGTTTCAGCGTCTTCGACAGAGGTTGAGCGCACCCGGAAACGCAGACATAACTGGATGTGGGAGTCAGTACGACGGCCAGGGTTAAAATCTGACCGTTTCCAGTGACCGTCTTCGAGGAAGTGTCCGTCCCGAATCGAGAAGATGTCGTCGTGATCGTCCAAGTGCCGGTGGCGGGCAACAAGAGCGTGGCATTGCCGCCGCCGTCCGTTGTGCCGACGACGTTCGGCTGTCCGGTCAGCGATGCCGTGACGGTCGCTCCCGACAAGTTCAAGGCGTTGCAACCCTGGACGTTTACCGTCAACTGAGCGGGGTTGTTGCAACTCGAAAAAGAGACCGCCGGGTCGCGAACGGAAACCGTGTAGAGCGGTCCCAAAGGATTGACGGTGAACCCCTGGGCGCAGAAAGGAGAACAGGAAACGCTCGCGGGCGAGAAGGGGCCTTGGATAAACAAGGCGCTTGACCCGCCGCCGCCGGGAACATAACACCCGAGCGATGGGCAAGTCGGCCAGAAGCCGGCATCCATCTGAAACGAATAGAGACCGGATACGACGTCGTGATGGCAGTACAATTCATAATGAATCGGTATCGTTTGAGAACTCGGCGCGGAAAAAGTCGTGCAAGTAGAATCATAAGTGCAAGTCGATATCGTGTAGTTCTGAGTTCCCGCCCAACACATGACGCCGCCGCCCAAGAGAGACGATTGCCATGTCGCGGTGAGATCGCCGATCGAATCGTTGAAGGTGAGCGTCTTGGGGATCGGTAGTCCCGGACAGACTCCGCAACAAATATGGGTGGAATCGGGAGTGCATTGAGCGGTGTAATTCGTGTTCGCCGTCACCGAAACGCTCGCCGAAGTGAATGAGGCGTATCCGGTCGGCAATCCCGTCACTTGGACGGTGTACGTGCCGCTGGAAAGTGCCGTGAAGACGCACTGACCGAGCGAGGAAGTCGTGCAAGTGCCGATCGTCGATCCGCCCAGGAGAAGCGTGACGGTGACGCCCGAGAGGAGAAGTTCCGGCAAAGTGTTGTCGCAACCTTCGACCGTCACGGTCAGCGTGAACGTGCCCACGGAGCTACAGCAAGGGCAACCGGGCGAGTTCTTCTTCCATCCCGTCCCGCCGCCGCCTCCCCCTCCGCCTCCCGAGGAACCGCCTGCGGACATACCTGGGGTAGACGGACTCTTCCGCTTCGTCGGCGTGAAGAGTTTCGACGGCCCGTTGTTCGTAGTCGATGAGCCTGCGGACCCGGAAAGATTCCCAGGCGCGAACGTGGATTTGCGCTGAATCGGCTTAAACTGCATGTCTCGCCCTCGGCGCAGGCAACGATCCAAAGGGCGAGAAAAGAAAGGGACGCCCCTCGTCGAAGCGTCCCCCAAGAACCCATGGTTCTTCTCTGGCAACCCGACCGGCGGCTATTTACGATCCTTGTTCGTCCCAAAGATTGTTTCCGGCTCCGAGGCGTTCCCACTGTTACGTGGGTCCGGTCTACCCGCTGCTGTTGCTTGGAAATACTATTCCCAAGGGAAACAGTCTCCAGAGAGAGGGCTTAAACCCGTCCGAAGACGAGAGTCTATCGTTTAATGTGAAAAGATGGCGATCGAATGACGCTGATTGTCGTGATCCATGACGAACAAAGTCTGGACCGAGGGTTTGGGGTTGTCGTCCTCGTAAACCCGAACCTCGAATTCGGTTTCCATTTGATCGGCGATTCGATTGGACATCAAGGTCGGAATCCACGAAGCGAAGGGATACGCGGGTCTCGGATCGACGCGATTCAATGGAACGATAATGATCCGATTGTTTTTGGTCCAAGCGAAGGCAGTTTTCATTAGTAAGTCTTTGTTTTGTGTGTCATGAAACGCGAAATATGATCGACAAACTATTTTATGTGTCGCCGATGATCGACAGAGTCAGTCCAAGTCTTCCCTGGGAGGCAACGCGGCAAACCTTTTGGCGAGTTCCCTGATTCTCTCTCTACTCGGCGTGATCCGCTCGGCTCTCGCGGTCGCTTCGTTATCGTCGTCTTCGATGAAGCCTTGTTCGTTCATGATCCGCATGAACTCGGCCAAGTCGTCGCAATGGACGCAGACGAGGAAGCCGGGGCGAGACTTGTCGGCCATGACCAAGACGGGAGTCTTGCCCTCTTTCTTGGCCTTCTCGCGAACGTCGTCGTGGAGCGTCCTGGCGGCATGAGTCTCGCGGAGTTTGGCTTCGATGTAGAGGGTCGGGTGCGTCGTGTCCGACTTGCTGATGTCGGGCCTGCCGCCGCTGCCCGAGCCGTAGGCCCGCTTCGTCTTGAAGAAGGTCGCCACCCTCCGCTCGACGGCTTTCCATGTTCCGCGTGCCGTGCTCAAAGCGCCTCCACGACTACGATAAGTTGACCGGCGATTTCGGAGACAAGAACGAAAGAGTTTGCCGCGATATCGTGATTCCGGCAATCGTTTGTGATTTCGATCGGTTTGGTTTGAACGAGCGTGTCGCTCATGATCTCATAGGCGAAAGCGTTCACTTCGCCGGACTTCTTGTTCGCCTTGATTGATTCGGCCCGATCTTCGCAATGAAGTTGCGCATCGAACTCCCCTGTTAGGTACACGACTCCACCAGAACCCACCAGTTGCCGTCGATCTTTCCGAGAATGATATAAGCGTTCGCCGAGACGGCTTGGCTCGATATATTCCACGCAATATCGGCGCTTCCGTTGACTAGAACTCCGCCACTCAATGATAACAGTGTAACAGCGCCGCTATTCGGTGTCGAGCCTGATCTTGCAAGAATGCCGCTTGCCCCGGCTTGAGCCAAGGCAAGAGCCTCGAACGGCATCCCCGTAATCAGCGGCATACCGCCGAAATTCTGAACGTTGACGCCGTTGCCGCCGCGAATCCTATTGAGCGCGGAGACGCCCATTGAGGATTCGTTAATCCTTGAGGCGGTGATCGCCTTGCCCGGTTTCTGTTTCGATGGCGGAAGACCGTTGCGAGGCATGGGACCACCAAATCAGGGCAAGTTAGTGAAGAAGTCTGAATATGGATACGGATAGACGGGACTTCCGCTTAACGATCCGGTACTTGTGGCAAAGTCGAGAGCGCCGGGGTTCGCCGTATCTTTAGGGTTCGGAAACATATTCCAGTCATGTGCTTTTGCTAGCATGACATAGGTCACGTTTTGGGAATAATTACCGGCGGAGTCGGCGGTCGGTTCCGACTCGATATTCCAAAACAAAACGGTTCCCTTGGGGTAAGTGTGATCGGAGAAGGCGATCGGATTGAGATTGACGTTCCACTTGAATTGCTCAAAATAATTCAAAGGTATATATGGCATCATATACCTTGTCATTGTTATTTGGGTTTGAGATTGCAGTTGGGTAATAATGTTGTCGGGTACTATCGCGTTCGCCCCGGTAGTGCTGCCGCTCGCCCACCTAAAAGAACCGCTGACCGCCGGAACCATATCCACGGTCGAAGAGAACCGCGTCACGGTGTAGGGCTGACCGGAGGGGTCCGCTTGAGTCGTGGCTGGGCTGGCGTTAATGAAAGGATAGAGCGGCCTGCGGAATACGGCCGTGATGACGGCGCTCTTGTAACTCTGCCAACCCGTGTGGTCAACGATCGGATTCAAGCCGACGATCGAGGCGATTTCCAAGCAATAAAGGTAAGGGAGCGGCGGGTATTGGAACGGATTCAAGCGAACGACTTGACTGCCGGTCCAAACGACCGTACCCATCAAGGTCTGAGCGACTTGCAATCGAGAGGCGTAAGGGCATTGGAATTTCACGACGGCTTCCGGCCCGTACTCGGTCACACGCTCGACGACGGTATCTCTCGCCTCAGGATCGCCGTAGAAAAAGGAGCAAACAGTCGAGCCGACTTGAATATTGCCGCTTGCCATTATTGAATCTCTTTCGCTTTTAACTCTTCGTCGTCGAACCAGATTCGTTTTTGTTCTTCGTGGTAAGCGAGCAAAGAGGCCATATCCGTGAATACGGGCCGATGGTTTGGTTTGCCGTCGCCTAGGATCATCGTCAGTTCGGAGATGGTCAGATCGCCGACTTCTTTAGGTTTGAAGCCGTACTGTTTAACCAGCGCGGAGAGGATTTCTTCCCAGTTGGTCGGCTCGCTATCTTCGGTCGATTGCTTGGGGTCGGCGGCTTCGACGATCTCGTCCATCGGGTCGGAGTTGAACGCGGCTTTCTCGAAGCGAGCAAACTCGGTCGCGGTGATCTCGGACGCCATTACGTCGAAGTCTTCCAAAGTGAGTTCGTCATGGTTTCCGCCGATCGAGTAACGCAGGAGAGTCGCGATCCCCTCGGCCGTCGCCAGCATCGTCCTTCCGGTATCGTTGTCCCAACGCGGCATCTTGTCGCGGCAAACAACGAGGGCCGCACGCAACCGCCGCTTCCGAGTGTTCGGCTCCGGGTCTTCGTCCTCGGCGGGAATATCGAGAGTCGGATCGGCGAACGAATCGGCCCAATCGCGTTCGATTCTCGCCATGTCGCGGAGAGTCAACTCGGAAGCCAAATACACGGAACCGCCGATCGAAACCGGAACCGGATCGGTGAATAGCCGTTTGATTCCTGCGGAAGCGTGCAAAGCCATAATGTTTTACTTTCAAACGAACGCGGCCACGCCGACCGTGTTTTTCCCGGTGTTCGCGACGACATCCCTAAGGAGTTTATTTGTCTTCATGACTTCCTTATTTAATTTATCAAGCATGGAGACGTTCATCGCGGGAGCGTGAGGAACCGCAGGCGCTTTACCGGGCTTGCCGAATCTTGCCGGGGTGTTTTTCGTTTTGACGTGGTGAGGCTTGACTTGCTTCGTAGGCTTCAGACCGCCGAGAGACTTGGCTTTTTTCCCATGCTCCAAGTCGCCGAAGGCACGGTCGTAGATGCCGGAGGCAATCGCGGACTCAGTACCCTTATCGACGCCGGGTTCCCCTTCGAGTCCGGCGGCGAGTTCCCCGGTCAAGTTCCTTCGGATGTCGTCGGCGGAGAGTTCGGGGAGGAATCCGTGTTGTTTTCTAAGGACGTTTTCGGCGATCCTTTTTTGGGTTTTATCTTTCCCGGATATCTGCCTCTTGAGCCTGTCATTCGACTCTTTATTTCTCGCCGACTTCTCTTGCTCAAGGGCGATCTTTCTGCCCAAGTTTTTGCCGTATTGGCGATTGAGGGCGGAGATGTCGTGCTTGAGTTCCCTATCGGCTTTCGCGCCGGGATTGCCCAAAAGAGACTGAACTTTGGTAGCTTTTTTACCGCTGAACATAGCGAGATTGTCGGCGTCTTTCGCCGCATTCAATTTCGCTTGACCACGAAGGAACGCTCTGGCGGCGAGAGGACCGGCGTTCGCCTTGGAAATCCCCGTGTTGCTAATCAAGCCACCGACAACCGATTCGATCGTTTCCTTGGTAAGACCTTTAGCGATCATACCGGGAATCATGTCGGTGATTTTATCGAGCGATTTTACGTCTTTGGCGATCGGCCCGAAGACCACCTTATCGACCTCTCCCGGAGTTCCTCCCATTCCGGCGGCCGTCTTGTCTTTGGCGACCGCTGCGGTATATTGGTCGCTCTCTTGCTTGAACGCCAACTGAGCCATAATGGGAACCGATTTAGGATTTACGCCCGACGCCGCCAACCTGCCTTCGATCGTCTTGACGATTTCGGCTCGGGGAACGTCCCTATGGATCATCATGGGGACGTCTTGGAAGGCTTCTTTGTACTTGTCCTCGAATTCCTTGACGATCGGCTTGTTCTTCTTCTTTTCTTTTTCAATGGCCTTGTCTTCCTTGAACTTTTTGGCGGCGGCTCCGGCTTGGCCTAGAGACTTAATGAAGTCGGGAGAGAGGTTTTCCTTGAATACTCCCGGTTCCGCGTCGGTCATCGCCCGTACTTCGGCCAAGGACGCGGCGCTTCCTTTGGCGAGACTCCCTGCGAGGAATTCGCTACGGTTTTTTGTGCTCAGTTTGAGTTGTTCGGATTCTTCTTTTCTCTGGAAATCCAAGTCTTCTTTTATCTGCTTTGTTTTAGACTCGATAAACTTGTCGCTGTAAATGTCCGCTCCGGCTTCTTCGTTCGCTTGGCGGTAGGCTTCTTGGGTTCCCCGGAGCTTCTTTTCGGTCTCGTCGGCTTTCTTTTTCTTCTCGACGTACTTCTCTTCGTCTTTCATTTCTTCGGGATGCGCGGTCAAATATCGGCGGATTGAGTCTTCAAGTTTCTCCGCGCCGGTTCTCTCCTCGTCGCTCTCTTCGTCGAGACCTTCCTTAATGATTTTTCCGCGTGCCTCTTGGAGAGACGAAGGTTTGTTGACGAGAGACTTGTACTCATCGACGGCGCTCTTGAATTCTTCTAGTTTTTTGGTGGCCTGATCCAAGAGATCAAGTTCAAAGACGACTTTATGTTTTTTGTCCGTCAACTTTTTGACGGTCTCCTCAAGTTCCTCAAGTTTAGACTTGATGTTGACTTGACGGTCAAACATATGCGCGATTCCGTCGCCGACTTCTTTGAACTTTTTGCCGATCGCGTCGGAGATGTTCTCCCAGCGGAATCCGGTTTCGATCAACTTATCCCAATTGTTAATCGCCAGGTTGGTCGCGACCGCCAAGATTCCGAGCGCACCCGCGACGCCCGCTCCTCCGCCCAACGACATGACGACGCCGGGGATGTTGTTGACGATCGCCCTAAAGCCGTACTGCAAGTCGTCGATGGCATAGGCGGCCTGAAGCATCCCTTGGCCGAGGCGGTTCTTGGTCGTGTTGGCGACGTTGTGCATTCCCGCGTTGATTTTATCAAGGCGGAATTTGAGGTCGCCAAGTTTCTTGTCGGCGAACTCGGAGGATACCCCGAGATCGCGAGCGGCTAGCGCGGCGTCTTCTAGGGGCTTATAGAGTCTCGACGACGCTATCTTTAATTCCTGAGTCTGTTTCGCAAACTCTTTGGTCGGCGTGCTCCCGGAAGTAAACTTCCTTTCGGCAATAGCCGTTTTACGCTCAAGATCGACAATTTTATTTGTAATCTCTTCGAATGCCGCAATACGAACTCGCTTCTCTTCCTTCGCACTCTCCTTTGCCGTCCTCACTCTTTCTTTCGCCGAAGTTTTTTCGGCTTGAAGCATCTTCTTTGAATTGTTCTCGACAATCCGAGCCGCTTCTTCTTCTGTGTCTTTTCTTGCTTTGTTTTGCCTAGCATACCCCTCCATCATTCTTTTTGAGGCTTCGTCGGCGAGCCTCTGTTTCTCTTTGATGGAGTCTTTTTCCGTTTTGCCGGATTCGATCTCGGATTCTTTATAAGCAGAAGAGATTTTGCTTGCGTTGTTTTTAGCGATCCTCTCCAATTCTTTCGCCGCTTCGCTTCGAGATTTACTCTCTCTTTTCGAATAATCCAAAAGCCTTTGAGAAGATTCCTCGGCAATCCTCTGTTTTTCTTTGAATGCTTTAGCTGTTTCGGACGAGTCTTTGTCTCTTAATATCTTTCGGTTCGCGGTTACTTTATTTTCCAGGGAATGAAGCATGTCCAGCGATCGACTTCTCGCTAGATTCGCGGACTCCTCGGAAGCCCCGAGCTTTTGGGATTCGGTGGCGGCGGCATGAATCTTTTCGAATAGAACATCTAAACTTGAACTTAGATTAGAATTAGAAAGCTCAAAGGCCGCCGAACTCACTTGAGCGTTCTTGAAGTCTTGCCGAATCTGCTTGGAACTCGCGGACAACTCTTTGAGTTCCTGAATGACGGACTTGAACGGAGCGAGTTTTCCGCCGGAATTTACTTCCTTGGCGAAGTTTTGAATGTTCGCCTTTCCCGTCGCCAGAGCCGCCTGTAAAGGCGCAATATCGCCGAGGATTTCGACCGTGGCCGAACCGACTGATCCGAGCGTGCTAGAGGCCATAGCTTATCCTCGCGATACTAGAATGCGGAGCGGCCCGATATGAACCGCTCCGCATAAGATCAAGAACCAAAGGTGACGACGCCGTTCGACTTGAACGAAAACGTCGCTTTAATCGTGTCCGGCTGAGGGCCGACCGTCGCCCCGCTTTTGAAGTCGGAAATGTCGAAATTGCCGTGACAATAAGTGTGGGTCGCGTCGATGCCGAAAATCATGGCGACCGCACCGGCCGAAGTGAAGACGTCGGCGGAAAATCGGCTGACGTAAGTGGCGATATCCAAAATCACTTCGACCGTGCCCGCCATGTGGACCGCCGCCGGCAATTGGGCGGACCAAACAAGGTCGGAAGTGGGATCGTAATTGACCGAACTGGTCGTGTCCGTCAACACTCTTTGCGAGTCAACGTCCCATTTGGTGATGGGCAAGGAAACCCCGCCGAACGTGACGAACGCGGCGCGAGCATTCTGGGGAGTCATCGAGAAAATCTCCTAGATATGAAAATTAGATACCCCAAATTTCGATGTCCACGGTCATCGTGTTCGTGCCGGGATCGAGCTTGAGGCTGGTGCTGGTTCCGCTGGTCGCGTAGCCGGACGTGTTCGGCGAGACGAACTCGACCCATCCCGAGTTGTTGGCCGTGCTCGGCTGGATGATCACGGTCGAAGTGGAAGTGCCCATGATCGCCAGCCACGGGTTCGAGGCTCCCGGCGAGATGGTGACGATCTTGCCGTCCGCGTTCGCGTTGTTGCGAATCCTCAGGCGGCGAATCTTCGTAAAGGTGACGGTGTTTCCCAGGATGTCGCTGCCGGGACTGTTGACGGTGATCGTCTGCGGCGTCGAAGCGACCAGAGAGAGCGTCGTGTAGAACACGAAGTCGATCTGGTCGGCGAGCGTGCCGTTGCCGAATGATGACGTGTAGACGATCGGCGAGATGGCATACGCGGGCAGGTTGGGATTGGCGGGAATTTGCGTCGCTTGCGCATTGGACGCGCACGAGCCGCTGACGACAGCACCCATAATGAGCCTCTTTTGATAGAAATGATGATTAAGTCGGGAGTTGCCGATGGACGTCGGCGACGAACATGAGCGTGGAATGCCAGACGTTTTGGCCGCCCGGACCTGGATCGGGGTCTAAGGTCGCCACCGCTCGCGACGAGCAGCGGATCATGAGCAGCGTGCCGGTTTGGAAGTTGAGCGGCGCGTCGTTGAGTACGGAACGAATCGCGTTGGCGAGTTGAATCGCTTGCAGTTTCGAGCCGAGGGTGAACACGGAGATTTGGAAGTGGTTGCGGTCGATTTCGTTGCCGGTTTCGGTCCCGGAGGAAGCATAGTAATAGGGCGATTCGTTGACATCGACCAAGCGGACGAAGGGGAATTGCTGCCCCATCGGCGCGACGTCCCAAATCCACGGCGGAGGGCCGAATAAGGCGTTGAGACTGGTTTGACCTTGGAGGTAGGAGATCGTCGCTTCCAAGAGGTCCAGGGGAGGCAGGATCAACCTAAGGAGCGGACTCGCCGAGGACGCCTTGCCCCGATCGAATCGGGCGAATCTGCCGGCGTCGTATCCGGCTCGAAAGACGGAGGAAACCGGAAAGTCGCCTGGACCGACCGCTTGCAATACCGGACTTTCGGCGAACGCCTTACCCTGATCAAATCGAGCCAAGCGAGCGGCTTTATATCCCGCGTTGAAGACGGCAAGCTGCGGGTTGGGAGGCGGCGGAATCGCTTGAATCAAAGGATCGGCCATGAAGACCGAACCTTTTTTGGCGACGTAACGAGACGCCGCCCGAGCCATGTTGAATTCGACAAATAAATCTTGCTTGATCACCACAAAGGGATGATCCAAGAAGACGTTTCCCTTTTTGGCGACCGCTCCCCTGGCGTGCGGAAACTCTATGCCGATCCGCCGGAGCAAGGTTAAATCCTCGCCGGGGCTTTCCAATAACTCGGTCGGCCTGCGGCGAGGAATCTGCCTCTTGTTGACGATCAATAGATCGCTGGGAACCGGAGCCGTGCTCGGGTCGCTAGGATTGTTCGTCAAAACGGAACGGCGTTTAATGATATTGGGCATAGATCGACCCCTTTATGATAAGATTATGAAAAACGGGGTCGTCTATGTGGATCACTCTTCGTATTTCACGAAGCCGCGCACGTTGATGGCGGAAGGCGAGTTACAGATGAAGCCGAGCGACTGACCGCCCTTGACGATGATCTCTTGGCCCGGCGTGGCGACGTATTGGTACTGGCCTTGGAACGCGGGACAGGTAAACGTCTCAAGAATGGAGCCGGTGGTCGGTTCCGTTTGAGTGGTGAGCGAGCCGGTCAATGCGGTCGATTGCACCGATTCGGTCAACTCTTGCTCGTTGGGGGCCGGGGTCGCCGACACCAAAGAAACGCCCGGACTCGATTGGCGAGCGATCTTGATTTCGACCGGAGAGGCGTTCGAAACGGTCCCGTCGAAGAACAAGCCGTATTCTTTGACTTTCAAGCGCTGATTGGTCGGCGCGGTAATCTGCAAAGAGGTTTTGGCAACGCCGGCACTCAGGGGGGTGGACGGCAAATTGACGAAAAGGTCGATGGCGGCCATGAAGGTCGTTCCTTGTGAAAAATGAACTAATAGAGATTTGAAATCAGGAGAGGTTGGTGATGATCTTGACGACTTCGGTTTCTTTTTCGAGGAAGGCTTTCTTGAGCCAAGGACGCGGCAACATCTTCGCGGTCCCGTCTTCCAAGGCTCGGGCGTATCCATAAACGTCGGCATCGACGTTCGTGCCGACTTTGAGAATCAATTGGTCCTTATCGACCTTGTATTCGATCGCATTTTGGAGGTCGCCGGTCTGCTTGAACGGCGATTGGCCGGGACGCGAGGTCGTGACGCCGAGATGGCGATGGGATCGGGTTTTTCTGACGCCGCCGACGTTGATCACGGCTCGGACGATGCGGTAGCCTTTTGTCGAAACCAATCTCCGAGCGTTCTCTTTGACCAGTTTCCCGGCGATCGCCATGTTGGCGGCGATCCGCGCCTTGATCTTTTTCTCAAGCGAGTCGCCGGACCATTGCCATTTCGTTGCCACTTATGTTTCCTTATGACAAGATCGGCCGCTCCGTCGCCGTGACCAGCCACACGTTGTCGATGCCGCAGTCGTCGATCGAGCCGTCGCACCACAAAGTCTTGCCCTTATCGACCCAGTTGATTTGGTCGCGGGGCCTGATCCCCGGATCGAGCGGGTAGATGATGTCGTAATAAACGACTAAGTTTTCACGGCCTAACTCGTCCATGCGTACCGCGTACTTCGGTTGGACCGAGCACTTGAGCGGCGGTCCCGCGTCGCCGAACTCGTAGTTTTTGCCGCCGGAGACGTCTTGGTTGATGTTGATGAAGGGAGAGACCGTCGTCGTGTTCGGCGTCATCCGGTTGGAAACGGCTCGCATCAAACCCTCCAGTCTTTGTAAGGCGAGAGGATTTGCTTAACGGTTTTCGTGAGGATCATGCCTTTTGTGTTGAACTCGATCTTATGATTTCGCACATCCTCTTTCAGAAGCGTGATATCTTGTTGACTGAAGTTGAGGATGTTGTTCACCGCTAAAATGCACGCCCTTTGAACGTCGGCGGGAATCGTCGCGTATCCCGAGTTGTAGGCGACTCGAACCTGCCTGGGAGACAACGAAGGGATGACGCCTTGGCCTGGCAACTCGCCGTCGAAATACTCGATCAGCGATCCCGAGTTCTGATAAAGGAAGTTGGTGAACTGGGGATAGACGATGTTGATGACGCCGGTCGGCTGATCAAGCGACGTGTAGGCGATGTCTTGAGCGAACACGGCCAGACACGCCCCAGTGCCTCCCATACATCCCTGAGACGCTTCGCCGCCGGTTAGCTCGGTGGTGGGCCACTGACCCATGCCGGTTGTTACCGTGGCGTCCCAGCCGCTTCCAAGGGCATTGATCGCATCGACCAAAGATTGAATGGTCAAGTAAGTTGAAAATAAGAGGTTGACCGTCGTCGAAACCGCCGAGGAGACTCGCGTGAGGTTGAGGCCGGTATACGTGAGACCCGAGGCGACGTCGCCGGTGTAGGAGAACGCCATGTAGGCTCGCTGGTTGAGCGTGGTCGCGAAGTTGAAGACGGCGGCGGCTTGCGTCTTCCCCGAGGAGACCCGGTAGACCGTGTTGACGGGAAAGTGTTTGAGGATCAGTCGTCCGTCGGTCACGGACGGACTATAAATCTCGTCGTAATCGGTCAAAACGAAGATATTTTTAGTCCACTGATTGATGGCGATCGACGCGGCGACGATGGCCGCAGGGGCATCCGCCAGTTGGGCCGCCGACAGGTTGGGAATCGCCGTCGTCAACTGGCTCAAGGTGATCAGCGAATTGTCGTTTTCCGTGATCGGATTTAAGACGACCGGCATGTAAAACTCCTTATGTGATCGTTAAGGTTTTCGCGCCGGTTTGGAATTCGCCGGGGTCGCCGAAGAGGAACGTGTACGTCTGCGGCGCGAGCATCATCGTGTTCAGCCAGCGTCCGTCCGGTCCCGTGACCGCCGTCGCTTGCAGGAACGCCGAGCCGATGTTGCCGGCTTGGTAATCGCTCGCCAGGAAGGCGAAGATTTGGACGTTGGGAATACCGACTCCGGCCGTGTTGACCGCTCTAAGGTTGTCCGTGGTCGGCGTGTTGTGATTGATCGAGATGCCGCCGGTTCCCGACGAGCCGAGAATGGTGTAGTTGGTCTTGTCTTGGTTCGTGTGAACAGTCACGCCGCCCGTGGAAGCGTCGATCGCCATCGCCGAGAAGTTGGTCGGCAGTTGGCCGGGGGCAAGTACCGCTAGAGCGTTGATCTTGGCTCCGATCGAAAAAGGGACGTCGTAAGTGGAAGCGACCGCGTTCAAGATGTCCGAGGAAACGGCGAGATGTTCGGCCGAGGTCAAGGCGTAACCGGATTTATCAAGGTTCTCGAAGACGTTCACGCCGCCGGTCTGTTGATTGATGGCGAGACTGGTGAAGAAGGCGGGAACTTGACCGGGAGCCAAAGTCACGCTGTCTCCGGCATGAGTGATCTTCTCGTCGATGTTGGTCACGATCAGGTTGCCGACCGTTCCCGGATTCGCGTACACCGAAAGGGCGTTGGCGAGCGGATCGACGGCGGAACCGGAAAGGTTGATCTTGGCCCCGATCGTCAAGTTCGTGTCGTAGCTCGCCGCCGGAGCGTTCAAGACGTCCCCGGCGATGGCGGTATGCTCCGAAGTGGTCAAGGCGTAGCCGGTTTTGTCCGAGTTCGCATGAACCGTCACGCCGCCGGTTCCCGAGTCGATTGCCAAGGCGGTGAAGTTGGCCGGCACTTGACCGGCCGCCAGAGTGGCCGAGGCGGCGGCGGCGCTGATCATCTCATCCAGGTTGGTCACTAATTGATGACCGACCGTGCCGGGAGCGGCGTACACCGAAGGCGCGTTGGCGAGCGGATCGACGGCGGAACCGGAGAGATTGATCTTCGCGCCGATCGTAAGGTTGATGTCGTGGGTCAAAGCGGGAGCGTCCAAGACATCGACGGCGATCTGGTTATGCTCGCCCGCCGACAAGGCGTAGCCGGTCTTGTCGTTATTGGTTTTGACCGTGACGCCGCCCGTGGAAGCGTCGATTTGAAGGCTCGTGAAATTGCCGGGAACTTGTCCCGCCGCCAAGACATAATTAGACTTGTCGTTGTTCGTCTTGACGGTCACGCCGCCCGATGCCAAGTCGATCGCCAAAGCGGTGAAGTGAGCCGGAACTTGTCCCGCCGCCAGAGTGACTGCGGAAGCCGCCGCCGTGATCGACTCGTTGAGGTTGGTGACGATCAGGTTGCCGACCGTGCCGCCGGCCGAGTAGGTCGTGGTCGGGTTCGCCAATGGGTCTCCGGCCGATCCTGCCGCGTTGATCTTGGCTCCCATCGTGCCGCCGGTATTGAACGACGAGGCGGTCGCTCCGAAGATCGACGAGGTAATCAGGGCGAGGCTTAACGGAATCGAGTCGCCGTTGATCATAATGAAACCGGCGATATCGACCGTGTTGGAACCGTTATCTATATAGGCGGCGTATTGGCCGTCGATCCAAGTGCTGACCGGCGTCAAGGCCAGGAAGTATTCGAGCGCGCCCGCGATCGCTCCCGAGGTCGCCGTCAAGGCGTGCGACGGGGTTCCGGGACTGGCGGAAAAGGCGAGTGCGCCGAAGTCGAAAAAGAAACGGCTGCCGTAGAGTTGCCTGATCCGAACCGAGTAGGAACCGGCGACTCCGGCATCGCAAAATATGACGCTGAGCGGCATCGTTTCCTCTTTCTTAGATTTGGAGGATGAGAGCGCCTGCGGCGATGATCGGGGCCGAAGTCGTCGTGAACACTAATCCGGGCAGATTTCCGCACCACCAAAGAGTGCCGCCGGTCGGAGCGTCGTAGAGGCCCCAGCCGAAAACGGTCAGCCAAGGAGCGGTCGGCACGGGAAGCGTGATTTGGAGCGTGTTGTACGCTTGGCCGGTCGCGTTTAAGGTCCAATTTCCCGAAGTGCAAGCGATCAAGGTTCGCGAATAATTGCTGCCGGTTAGTTCGGTAAACGGAGCGGGAATCGCGTTTTGCCGGTTCGGGTTCACCCGCGAGAGGGCGAGATAGAGGTTCGTCGGGAACGCCGGAAAAGATGCGCCGTGGAAGATCGACGCCTGCAAATCGTTGGCGATCAAATCGGTGAGAAAGCCCGTGGAAACCATGATGTGTCCTTATAAACCTGTAATGGTGCATGAACCATAATTGGTTCTTGTGGTCGTCATCCAAATGGCGTTGTTGGTTCCATCGGGCGAGTAAGGGTCGCGAGCGTCCCAGACCGGCGGCGAGTTCGTGCCGTATTGACCCCCTTGGACGCAGACGAAAGAGGTCGGCATACCGGGGAGCAAGGCGCTCGCGCGAATCTTGATTACGGTCGCTCCCGCCGCCCAAGGTCCGGCGATCGGTAGGCCGTCCAAGTAAATTTCGAGCCGGATGCGGCTGGTGCGGGGTCCGAAGGTGCAATCGAGAATGGGCGTGTAGTCGAAGTCGGGCGAGACGGTGTTGAAGTTGACGTCTTCGATAACGCCGTCCCATCCCGTGTTGCCGCCGACCATCTGGACCAGTGGAGCGCCTTTAGGCGAACAGGCCGGGCCGGTCAAGCGGAGCGTACTGCAACCGGCGGGGACGATATTGCGGAGCTTGATATAAGGGGCGATGCCGCTCGGACTCGAAAGATTGAGGTTCGGCAGTCGCAAGGCCGTGACCGAATTGGTCGGCCCGTTGTCGTAGTCGATGATGGCGATCGACGCGGCCGGCGTGCCGAACTGCGCCTCGTTGTCGTTGATGAACGATTCCATGAATAAGCAAGAGGAACTATACTCGCCGGTATGGCCTCTCGCCGTATGGAGGCCCGCCACCACGTTGCCGTTGATCCATGTGCCGACCTCCAAGGTCGCCGAGACGCAGCGGAGTCCGGTACGTTGCGAGGTCGTGTGGTAATTCTTGATCCGACCGTATGTATTGAAGAGAAACATTCCCGCGTCGGCGCAACTCTTGGTCCCGAGGAAGCTGACGTCCAAGATGTAGCCGTTGTTGAACGGGACTTGGCAGATGCCGTTCTGGAACGAATTCACATAGATGTTATCGAAGTGCATGTCGTAGCAAGGACCGGCCCAGAACGCCATGCCGACCGAGGGGTTGGAACTGCCGCTGACGGTAAGATTGGACACGCTGCACTGATTGCCGATCGGCGTCGAGTTGTCGCCCAAATAGATCATCGGCAAGACGATGCCCCGAGTTCCCGAGCCGCCGAGCGGGGTGATCGCCGCCATTCGCCCGCCGAACGAGTCGGTAAGGCCGGGGTCGGAGAAAGGGAGCCAAGCCAGCATGTTCGCCACGCCGGAGGGGCCGTAAGAGAAGTTGTCGCCGATCGTTCCGGTCGGCCGAGGTCCGCTCGTGTTGAGCGCCAGAGTCGCGGCGGTCGTGTAGACGTTGCCGCCGGAGTTTCCCGCGACCAGCGACATACCGAGCAAGGTGACGTCCCAACCCGGCAGAGCGGCCTTTTGGTCTGCGGTAAACGTGGGGGTGACGCCGCCGTTCCAAGAGACGAACGGGACCATCGAATAGCCGGGGAAGATTTGGAGTTGCGGTTGCAAGATCGGCGCGCCGACGCTGACGAAGCCGAACGACGCTTCGACGAAATGCGGATTGGGCAAAGGCAGCGCGGGACCGCTGACCGCCGTCATTTGCGCGAAACTTCCCGACGCCGACCCATTGATGGAGACCCAGCCTTGAGCGAGATTCGCCAAGGAAGACGCGGTGAGATCGAGTTGGAACTTGAACCGCCAGATCGAATTCGCCGACGTCAATGCCGAGAGTTGAGCACCCATGCCGGTCGGGAACATCAAGCCGATTCCGCTTTGAGTGCCGTCTTGCGAGGGGTCGTATCCGGGGATTTGTCCATCGCAAAGCGGCGTCGTGGCGATATTGACCGAGATAGAGAAGCCGCAAAGAACCACCACGGTCGCGCCTGCTCCGGGGTTGACGTTCCATGAGTTTTGGACGGCAAAAATCAAATTGCCGCCGGAGGGAGTGATCGAGGTAATTTGGTTGATCTGGCCCGCGCCGGTTCCCGTCGTCACTTGGATCAAGGAGCCGACCGGAATATTGCCGCCGTTGATCCCCAAGACCGACGAGGTTTTCGTGATCGTGACCGAGTTGGCGGCGCTGGAGACGACGTTCCCTTGAATTCCTTGAGCCAAGACGGACCAAGGCCGAGTCATGCTCGGACTGGTGAAATTCGCCAAGCAGACGCCGTAGCCGAGCGGCGGCAGTCCCGGCCCGATCGCGGGCACGCTCGCGGTCGGCGAAGCGGTGCGATGAAGGGCGGCAAGTTCTAAAGTGAACTTATTCGTAACGGTCCAATAGTCGTTCGTGAGACCTTGGGTGATCGGCGTGTTCTGAAAATAAAAGTACCGCAAATCGGGATTCGTTAAACCCGTCGCCGGGTCGTACATCGCGAATCCCTTGCGATTGCCGATAATGCCGTTGGCCCACGCCGAATCCATGCCGTTCGTGACTCCCGGCGCGGTGGGCATCGCCGGCCAGTGACCCGCCGTGATCGGTTGGTTGCCGTACTCTTTGGGGAAACCGACGATGAACGCGGGCAAGCCGAACCCGTTGATCACCGTCGTTTGCATGTCTTGGCCGACGACGGAACAGAGATTGGACGGCAGCCAAATCGAGTCGAAAATCGTATAAGTGCCCGATGGTATATAAATCGTCACCGGGTCGCCGGACCCGACGAGACCGCTGATCGTGTCGATTGCCCCTTTGAGCGAATTGCTGTGGCCGGGGTCGGGAAGCGCGCCGTATTTCGATACGTCGTAGACGTTCTGCCCCGAACTTAAAGCGGTGGACGAACCGCCGCCGCCTCCGGCGGACATATTGCCGATCGCGTTGCTCATGGTTGCGCTCGCTCTCGCTTTGCGCGAGTTCAGAGAGATGCGAATTGGCGAATATCAGGCGGACACGACTGGAGGTATCGAGGAATCTTGGGGATCGTCCAAGGCCGAGACGATCGCTCTTGAGTCGGATTGATCGGCCGAGGAGAAGTGTTGCGGCAAGCAGTAGCAGTAGCCGTTCACGCCCCAATCCGCTCCCCAACTGTTCCGCATCTTGAAGGCGAATCGGCCCGAGGGAAGCGTCAAGTAGCCGACCAGGCAGACCGCGTGGTTTCCTTGACCTTGAGAGACCGGCGGCACGCCTTCTGCATCCAGGTTCGAGAAGTCAGGCCCGGCCTCGATACCGCAGACGATCGGTCGCCCCGCCGCCAGGGCCGCTTGGAACAGCGTGGAGTCGGTGAGCGCCAAAGAGTCGCCGATGCGGAACCGTTTCGCTTGCGTGTCGGCTCCGGCGGGAATCTGATAGCGGTAGATCATGTCGGCGGTGCAAAGCGAATCGCTACAGGTTCCGTATGTCGTCGCCGCGTCCACGTCGTCCGAAATCGCCGAGCCTTGATCGACGCCGCCGTTGGTATACGAGTAGATATAACTACCCGACAATTCCTCGGCGTCTTGGCCTGCAAGGTTCCTGGCGAGCATCAAGGCCCCTGCAGTGGACCAACCGCCGCACGAGCCGTATTGGCTTTGATCCAAGATGGGCGCGTTAAGCACGTCCAAGTCGATCGACGCGGGAAGAACGGTTGCCGGGTCGGCGACGAAATGGCGGCACGGTTTCTGATGTTTCGAGACTTTCCGAGAGAGCGACCGCCAATTGCCGCCGGCGTAGATGCTCGGGGTCGGTTTTACTTGAGATGTATCCGATGATATGTAAAACATAATACTTCCTATGTTATCTATACCACGGAACATAATAAAGAGTCGGAGTAGGATAATAGGTCGGAGCTTGAGCGGCGGCCATGTTGACGTTCACGGTCACGTACACGTAAATCACGCAAGGCGACGGAGAAGGCGAGGGACTAGGCGGAGGCGTCGGCGTCGGCGTCGGGACCGGAGGCGGAATCGGCGGCGGCACGGGAGGAGGAACGGGAGTCGGCGGCGGCGTGGGTGTCGGGTTGGGAGTCGGCGTCGGAGTGATCGCCCGCAATCCGGCGACATAAGCGACGACTTGAGCCGGAGTGGGATCGTGGATCGCCCCGAGGATAGCTCCCGAGTTATCCTGAAACACGACCAAGGGAATCAAAGTGTTCTGGATCGTCGGTTGATAGCCGAGACTCGTCACCAAGGGGTCGGAAATAGTCAGACCGCGAAAGATACATTGGCCGGCGGCGAGCGAGCGGCGGGTCGGCTTGTCGATTTGCAGGTCCACCGAGTTCCGCGTCGTCGCCATGTCGGAGTAGATTTGAGTGACGTGGATCGTGCCCGAGACCGGAGTCTTAGGGCCGGCCCCTAGTCCGAGGATCGCGGCCAAGAGAATGAGAAGTTTCACTTAGTACGCTCCCATGATTTCGAAGACTTCCTCGCCCAAAGGTTTGAAATTGTCCAGATTCGTCATCGTCGAGAATTCGGCGTTTCCCTTGCCTTCGGTGATCTCTTCCTCGCATTCCCTTTGGACCCAAAATCCGGCCGATTTATCGGGCGTCCACGACTTGTAGCCGGGAACCTTGGCGGCGAGATCGGTAGGCAACGGATCGTAAACGAGGCCCCAAGAGTTGATCTCTTCGAAGTATTCGTGCCGGTCGAACACGCCCGCCTCGGCATAGCCTACCAAGCATCTTTCGTGGCCGTACTCGCCGTCGCCGACATACCGCTTGATCGCGTCCGGTTCCTGCCAGTCGGTCGGCCACCACGAGCCGATCGCGACCGCGTGACCGCGTGCGATCCACTGTTTCGCGTCGTCCAAGTTCTCGACGCGAACGATCGTGTCCAGCCAATGATCCTTGGCGTCCTCGAACGCTTTCTTGGGCGGCTTTTTGCCGAGGATCGTTTCGTTGTCGGTGTACGGACAGAGCGATTCGTGAGCGACGCCGCCGAACCTACGAGTCATCGCCATAAAGGCGTCATAACCGCTGCCGCCGTCCGATGGATTGCCGTCGTCGCCTTCCAACTGTTTGCCGATCCAGCCGACTAATCGCCGACAGATCGGGAAGACGTCCAAGCCGAAACGATTGCCGGTCGTTTCAACCGCCTGAATAGGACCGTGGACCCAGCACGTTCCTGCGGATAATTGGTTTGCATATCTTATCATCTTCGATGACAAAGACATCGCCTTGGGGATGGGCGTCGCTCGAAAACCGGAGCGGTAGAGTTTGACGCCTTCCGTCTTCATCGTCTCCAAGGCTTGATCGCGAAAGTCGGGATTCCATCCGGGAACAAACATATTAGTCTCCCTCTCTCGCCGCGAACGTGAATAGAACGAGCGTCAAAACGAGGACGTAACAGGAACCGAGAACCCACATGGAATCGGCGAGCACGGCAACTCCTTTAGGTCGGCATGACGCTGCCCCGCACGAAGAACGGTCTGCCCGGCGAACCGCCGCTTCCCGCGTCTTGATGCTGGACGGCTCCCATGTCGCGATAGTTGGCCGTGGCCGTGTTGCCGGGGAACGCGGAGAGCCATGTCGCCGCCTTGGGTCCCGCTGTCGTGACCGGGCCGAAGTTATCGGTGGGGAAATTGGCCGTGCCCGAGGTGTGCGACGTGACCGGATCGGCCGAGGCCGGATTGACGTCGTAGACATGAGTGTAAGGGACCGCGTTGAGAGCGCCGGAGACAAGGTTGCCGATCGCGCCCGACGTGTTGTTGTAGTAGAGGTTGCCGTCCCACATGGGATCGTCGGGAACGCTTCCCGAGGATACGGCCAAGATGCCCCAGCCGCCGTTGTCGGCGATGATGTTGTCGCGGATCACCAACTGGCCGAACACGAGCGAGGGGTTGCCGATGCCGTGCGAGCCGCTGCCGACGATCGTGTTGCCGATGATGAAGTGGCCGACGCCGAACGTCCCCAGGTTGATGCCCACGCCCGCGTTGTTGGCGAACAGGGAGTTGAGAATGATGTCGCCGGTGTTCGTCGAGTGGAAGCCGTCGCCCGCGTTGTCGTGGACCGAACAGCCGTAAACAATGGTGCTGACTTGGGTGACGTTGATCGCGGGATTCGAGCCGACCATGCCGAGGATTTCGCTGTATTCAAGCGCCTGGAATTGGCCTCCGAGCGCAACGCCTGCGTTCGATCCGTTTTTCAACAGGCAGTTTCTTACTTTCGTGTAAGCGCCTGTGGCGGTAATGCAAGTGTTCGCCGAGAACGTGACGCCGACCGAATCGACGACAAGATTTTCGATGATCGTGAATTGACCGCTGGTCTGGATCACGTTTAACGAACTGGCGGTGGCCGTCACGACGGGCCTGCTCGAAGCGTTCAGGCCGAGCGGCCCATAACCGATATCGCCGCGCACCGTTTTGTAGCCGGAGATCATCGTCGGCCCGGTCGTGAGCGTATCGTTGCCGGAGACGGACGTGGAGATCGTGGTCGCCGTCGTATAGTTGCCGCTCTTGATCCAAAGGTGGTTCGAGCCGATGATGAGAGCAAACCCGGCGTTGATCGTCGCCAAGGCCCCGCCGAGAGCGCCGTGTCCTCCGGTCGATGAGAGGGTTCCCAGCGATTTGTCGCATGTCGCTTTTCCGCCGGAAACGGAGACGACTTCGACGACTTGGACCGTGAATCCGGTTCCCGAGGCGACCTTGATATAGTTGCCGACGATATTCGGCAGGACGGCGTTAGTGGAGGAAGTGAATTGGGTGTTAGTGGTCGGGTCGATCGCCATATCGACGTAGGAGATGCGCGGCGACGTGGATCGCGAGTAATCGAGACCCCAAGTTCCGGCGGTCGGCGATGCCACGGTGGCGCAAGCGGCCGAAAGGGTTGCCGCTCCGCCCGCGACGGAGGCGATCTGATAAAATCCCGGAATCCAATTGGTTCCCGAGGCGATATAAAGAAAGGCTCCCACGTCTCCGGCGACGAACCCGCCGGTGTAAGAGGCGGCGGTCACGACCGGAGCGGACGTATTGGCGACGGTCGCGGCCAAGTCGGTCGCGAAAGTGGCCCCGATGTCGAAACCGCCGCCGTTGGTATCGGCCCCCGACGAGTTGACTTCGACGGCGGCTTTGACATTAAAGGCCATGGGGTGTCCCTATTTCCGTTTCCGCGCGTAGAATGGAGAAGAGTCGTCGTGTTCGGCGGATTCACAAAAGGATAATTTTATGAGATCAAAAGCATTCGATTTGATTCCGGTTTTCTGCTTCGCCGGATTGCTTTTATTGGGAGCGGCGGGCGCGGTATTCGAGCGGGCGACTCCGCTGCTTGTCGGCTCGGCGGCGGCGATCGTCTCGCTGTTTTTCTTGACGGCTTATTTGGTCGAGACTTGAGACTTCAGATATTCACGGCGGGCTTGACGATTTGCGATTGGATCAAGCCTTGATTCGCTTGCACGTTCGCGATCAAAGCCTCGGCGTCGAGCATGACGTTGTGAACGTCGGCCCCGGTGATCGAGGTGCGCCCGTCCGGTTGGGGCAAGGCTCCGGCCTGAGAACCGTCCGCGATGATCACGGCGGCGTCGTTGGGGATGGAAACCGAAAGACCTTTGGCGTTCCACTGGGCGTCCAAGAGCATCGCCGCTTGGATTGCCTTGCCGTAGACGTCGCAAAACGGCCGGATTTGGTTGTTGCAAAAATTAACCGAGGGCGCGTCGGTGAGTAGTGACATCTTATTCCCTTTATAAGTCGTTTTATGAAGGTCCGGTGGTCGCTTTAACGGGTTGTTTCTCTTGCTTCGCCGCCTCCGCCGCCTTGGAGAGTTGGGCGTTGAGGCGAAGCAAGCCCTCGAATTCGTCCTCAAGCGCTTTGACTGCGGCGGCGGTCGGCGGTGCGTCCGGCGTGGTTACGGTTTCGCCGGGATGGGAAACCTCGTAAAGAGACGTGGCGATGGACACGGCAAGAGCAACCCAAAGTTTCAGACCGCCGCCTGCAATTTTTTTACCTTGCCGGTCACTTTCAGATCGGAAGGCGCGGCCGGCTTGATGTCGTCAACGGCGGTAAAAGAGAGGACCGGGGTCGGGTCGCTCTTGACGCCGGTCGGCGAGATGAACGACGCGGTTCCCGTGAAGACTTGGCCGGGAGCGAGGTCGATCTCGAACGGGCTGGAGACGGGATTGACGATGGGAGCGGCCCCGGTTCCGTCCACCGTGTAATCGAGTTCGACTTGGGCGCTGTCGCCGACCGGACCTTCGGGAGTGAGCGTGTGCGTGAGCAAAGCGGACATGGTTTCTCTTTCTTATTTCATTTTTTGCCGATCGCCTTTAATAAGACGATAGACAAACAAGCAGTATTAAATAATGATGTAATAAGGACTAACGAAAGCGCGGCCAAGGAGACCGACACTCCGGTTCCGTTACCGACGACGCTTGAGAGCCAAGACATGACGGACTCCTTTGCGTCGTTGAGAAAACCGCCGCCCGGCTTGCGAAATGGGCCGGGCGGCGGCTGAAGCAATATTAACCGCCCAAGACCACGACGGGCGTTTGGACGTGCGAGCCGTAGGTGCTGGAGACCGGCGGCAAGTAATGTCCGCCTTCGGCCAGGGCGACGACGGCGCAAGGAGTCGCGGCGGTCGTGCTGGTGACGTTGCCTTTAATGAAGATATCCGTGCCGTTGGCGAGGTTAAGCGCGTTGTAGACGGCTTGGGTATCGACTTCGACCAGCCAGACGTGCGTGCCGGTCGTATCGTTGCCGATATTGACGCCGGTCAGCGCCGTATAGCTGCCGCCGGAAGTCGTGGACGAAGTGACCGTGAACGTCACCGTGGCGCTGGCCCCGATGGCTCCGACGCTGACGACGAACAGAACCCGGTTCCAGAGGCCCAAGTTGATCGCGTCGGTCGATTGGATCGTGGTGACGCTTTGCGCCAGGACATTGCCGACGCAAGCCATCCGATCGGTGATCCGCAGTTGCAGAGTGGCGGGCATTGCTTAATCATCTCCCAAAAATGAATATATGAATAGAGACCCCGAGCCGAATGGAACGGGGTTTGAAGTGCGGATCAATTGCGGTAGACGAACGGGGAAACGACGTCGCCGTTCTGCAAGGTTAAGCTGGTGTTGAGCCACGGCTTGCCGTCGCAACGGAGGATGAACCGCCACACGAGTTGGTAGCTCAGGAAGTTGACCTGATCGGACACTTGAACCTCAAGCTGCTTGCGCATACCGAGGAAGTATTTGTCCAAGTCCAAGAGGAACAAGTCGCCTGCGGTCGCGGCCGAAGCGGCGAGTTGCGAGACGATGTACGGGTACTTGTAGAGCCGATCGCCGTAGTTCGACTGAACCTGGCCGCCGGTCGGGTTCGGGAAGTTGGGCAGGAAGATCAAGCGGCCGGTCGAGTCGGTCATCTCCAAGATGAGTTGTTCGACCGAGGGAGACGTGATCCAGAACGGCGAAGACTTGCCCTTGGAGCGGAGCATCTTGGCGTTCATCGCGGTCAAGTCGGTGTTGTAGTTGCCGTTGGCCGTCCCCGCCCGGTTGACGCTGATCGTCGCCGGAGCGTTGAAGACGCCGAGCGGCTGGTTCGCGCCCGAGCCGAAGAGGATCGCGTAGTCGATGTAGAACGCGGCGGTCTGAGAGATCAACTCGCTCAAGATCGCGCCCACCGTCTCCGGCGAATCTTCGACCAAATTCTTCGAGGCGACCGTGTAACCGCTCAAGATGTTCGGCTTGAGTTCGATCTGGCGGAAGTTGGGGTTCTGTTGGTTGAACGTGGCCCCATCGGTTCCCCACGACGCCTTCATGCCGGCCAGAAAGGGGTTCGCGCCGCTGCCGCCGAGCGAGTAATCGAGGGCGGGGAAGGTGAGCGAAGTCCCGTTCATGGGCACTTGGCGACACTTGGGCATCAGGTCGGCTTGATTCTCGATCAAGGTCATGAGTTGCGGCATGAATTCGAACGGAACCAAGGCTCCGCCCAAGCCGCTCGACGTTTCGCCCAAGGCCGACGCCTTCTGAACGGTGTCGCCGGCGTAACCCATCGACTTCGCCACTTTGGCGGCGTCTCGGTTGAGACCTTCGCTGAAGTCGCTGTCGAACGAGCGGTTGAACTCCGTCTCGTACTTCTTCACCAAAATATTGACGGCGCTCTTTTTGCGGTCGGCGGGAATATCCATCGACTGAGAGTTCGCGAACGCCAACTCTTTGAACCACTCGCCCAAGGAACGCGGCTCTTTGGCCTCGGCCGGGTTGGCGACCTTGCTTTTACGCTCGGAAACCGCGTCGAGTTGAGTCAAGACGCCCGTGATCGTTTTGATCAAGTCCTCTTGAGTCATGCCGGCGACCGGAGCGGCCTTCTCTTCCACGACCAACTTGGCGATTTCGGCTTTGACCAGCAAATCCGCTTCGTCGTCGTTGACCTCGTATTTGCTGCCCTTTTCGAGTCCGTTGTAGGACTTGAGCATTTCGATTTGACGCATGAAAATGAATCCTTTGCGCGTAGGCGCACGAATAGCGCCGTGCGACTATTTGGGTGGGAAAAATCGAATGAGAACTTAAAAGGAAGTGATATTAGGAAGTGTAACCACGAAGGCGATCGAGCACGGTTTTCACGGTGTCTTCGATCGGGACTTCGATCGGCTTCTCGGCCGCTTTCTTGATTCTCGACGTCGCTTTGAGGCGGGCGGCGATTTCATCCAATTTGGCTTTATTCGCGTCCAATTCGGCCGGTTGATCCAAGGCTTTGTGGCCGTGATCGTCGAAGACGGGCTTCGATTCCATTTCTTGATAATGCTTGCGGATGTGGTCCTTGACGCCTTCCATGTGCTCCTCGGGGATATTGTGATCTCCCTTGACGAGCTTCATGTCGGCATCCTGCAACCCCATCTTGTGCATACACATAACGCCTTTTTTATCAACGTCGTGGTGAAGCAAAGAGTAGCCGTCGAATTTGTCCACTCTTTCGGGATTAACGTGAGCGAAAGCCTTGGCGTATAGAGAGAAGTTCATGTCCTCTTGTTTCGCCGTGCCGTCGATCGAACACATTTTTCGGACCCGATTCAAAGCCTCCCTATGGTCGAACTTGCCGTCCATGTGATTTTGTTTTTCGTGGGGAACAGGCCCCTTGGCATCAAACAGGCTCATATCGTCTTCCTTTGGTTGTTCATGATCCCAGGGAGCTTTTTCACCCCATTGTCCATAGTGTTTCGCGAGATGATTTCCGACTTTTTCGTATTCCGAAACCTTGAATGAATCGAATATTCCGTATGTTAAAATGTTATCAAGGTATTCTCTTACGACTACAAGTTCACCGTGAACGACATCATGGTGTGGAAACCTGTAGGATTTGAACGATTCTCGATTCTCGTAATCGCACCACGCGAAACCTTCGCGGTACTTATCCCAATCCATCTGATCGAGATCGCCGGAACCGTCTTTGGACGCCCAACGCTTGAGTCGAGCGACCGCCCCGTCCTCGTCCCAATGCTTCTCGGAAATCTTCGTTTCCTTGAAGGGAACCTCGCACGTCGGCGGTTCGATCCATTCGGCCACTTTGCCTTCGATCGTCAGACCTTTTTTGACGGCTTCGAGCAAGGCGTTCTGGTTCATGCCGATCGGACAGATCGACCATTCGATCAGCGACCACTGGCGGATAATGTTGGAAGCCCCCGCCCAATCGGGACGAGCCTTCAACTCTTCCTTGGTGGGAGGCCCTTGCGAGTGGACGCGAATTTGGACCGAGCAACCTCTGACGACATTTTGTTTGATCAGGTTGTAGAGCCGGTCGATCTCGGGGTCGCCGTCCGGGAATACGACTTTAGACTTCACCGACCGCTTATCCGGCTGAACCTCGATCGTTTCGGCGGTCCCGACCGGCCACGAGTACATATCGTGAACGGCTAGAACGACAGGGTTCTTCAAATAATCGGCGTAGTCGCCGCCGGTGGCGATAATCACGTCGCCGGTACGGTCAACGTCGTCGGTCGTGATCGTGAATACGGCCCAACGCTTCTCGTTCTCTTGGACGGCTTCGACGGAGACATCGACCTTGGCGACGGACGATTTCGAGCAAGTGATATCAAGGGGCAATTTCGGCCTCCTCTTTGGCTTTCTTGCGACGTTTGCGTTTCTTGGGAGCAACCGCCTTCTCAGGCTCGGAGGGAGGCGTTTCTTCGGCGGCGGTCTGGATTAACGATTGGATTGTTTCGGATTCATTGGATTCTTCGGCCGCAGGCGTCTCCGGGTCGGTCGAATAGCCGAAGACGTGAACGGGGTTCTCTATATCGAAAGCCTCGGTTTCGACTTCGACCGCTTTGGAAATGTCCGCTTCCTCGGCGACGCGGCGAGCCAAGAAGCCGTCGTGCGTCCAGTCGAATTCCTCGTCGGCTTGCTCGATCGCGACGCTCTCGGAAGGGGTCTCGTCGGGAGCGACGACCGGAGCCGGCAAAGGTTCTTCGGGAGGCTCGTTGATTGCGCCGCAATTCAAGGTGATTGCCTCGGGGATTTGAACAGGGACCGTATCGAGCGAGGAATCGTCAACGCGACGGTCAAGGTTGCGTAGATAAGCGGCGAGAGTAAGAGCATCGCTAAGACCGAAGCCATTGTCGGTCCCTTCGGAAGCGAGAAGTTTATTGGCGATGACTCGCAACCGTTCGTCCAACCTGCCGACCGTTTCGACCAAGTGATCGGGGAACGACTTTCCTGCGGGCTTCTTCGGTTTGTTCGCCGCCGCCGTCGCCGCCGCCGTCGCCGCCGCTTGTTGAGCCAATCTGGCCGCTCGCGACTCCCGCAGTTGGGCGCGATCCATCTCTTGCTCGTGATCCATCTGCTCGGCCATCGCGTCCGGCTGGATCAGTTTGTTGCTGAACCAAGGCAGTTCGCCGTAATCGCTCGGTTGCTCGCCCAAGTCCGCTCGCACGCGGTTGATCGTGTAGACGCCGTTGGATATGTACTTGTCGTGAATCTCGGCTTGAAGTTTGAGGTCGGGCGTGACGACGGGATCGAAGGCGAAGAATAAACGCTTGTCGTATCTCTGAGCGACCTCGCGAGTGAGACCGTTGGCGATGGCGATACAGCGAGGAAGCACGGCTCTTTTGGCGTGATGCTCGTTCGCCGCCTGCATGTTCGCCATATTCGTGTCGCGCGACATCTGAGCGGGATGCACGCCGAAACAGTTACAGATTCTCTCCAGGTCGTACTCGGCGACTCCGGTTTCGGCGACCTCGTTGGGCGGGTAGGTGATCGGGTGCATATCCAACGCACCGTCGGTCACTAAGGCTCTGCCCCGCCCTCCGGCGGTGTGTTTGATGTTAAGGGCGGTTTCCAGGCGAACCCGAGTCTCGGGCGAGAAGGTGAACTCGGGGTCTTTAGGCGAGAAGACTGCGGAGGGACCGGGGCCGTTCTCGAAGGTTTGGCGTTGGGTCGAAACCCACTCGTCTTCTAGTCCGGCATACTGAAAGGCGGCTCGCGTCGGCGAGTAGTTGTTGAGGTAGGGATTGCGAAGGTCGTTCCATTGGATGCGGATCAACTCTTCGAATTCGAAGCGGAGCGAACCAAAGAGGTAGTAATCTATTTCGGCGAAATCGGCGACCTCGGGAACCGGAAACACGTAATGCGGCGGCAAAGGCCAGAGTTCCTTGACCGGATTGCCGAGTCGCGATCCCAACGGTTCCGCGTAGAACGCGCCGACGACATCCATCGACACGACGATATATTGGAGTAGGCTGTTGCCGTCGAAGTATTTGTTCGGCCGCGAGATGACGTCCAAGGCGACGTGGGAAGTGACCTCTTCAACCTCGTCGCTGATATATCGCGACCCCATCGACTTCAAGGCTTCGTTGGTGCGGAGCCGATGCTTGCGTTCGATCGGTCTGCCGTCCCACGCCTTCTTCTTGTCGCTCTTGTCGAGATAGGCGTAGAGACGGAGGGGGTTCGAGGAGACCGCGCCTTGATTGAGGGTGATGCAGGAATAGATGATCTGTTTATAACAATCGACCAAGCGAGCCGGAGTCGGAGCCGGCTTCTTGCCGAAAGCGTCTGCGGAAGTGGAACCGCCGAAACCGAAACCGAAGGAGCCGCCATAACCGCCCGGCCCCTTCCGAGCCGTGGTTCCGGTCGCCCAACGAGGTTTCGGTAGGCTTCCGCCACGGCGAATATACATGGTGTGACCTTATTCAGTCGGAGTCGGCGGCGTGCAACCGGGACCGCGAAGATGACCGGCGTTGAGATGCGGCCAGAGGATGTAAGAGTGGATCGCGGCCATCAATCCCCAAGCGGCGTGAGTGAGATTCAAGAGCACGTCTTCGCCCGCCAAGGCTTCATAGGTGTGCGGGATGGCGTGGTTCAAGAGATCGTGAACCGGCATACCCTTTTCCCAGTTGAAGTCGCCGTACTTGAGCGAACCTTCCGCGTAGGTTCTGGCGAGTTCCCTGAGAGCGATCGGCGAGATGAGGTCGTAGCGAAATCCTTCCGCGTCGGTCGATCTGACTGCGCCCGTCTCAAAGCGTTTGATGCCGTCCGAAGGAGGAGACTCGGGAGGATTCGGCGGAGGAGTGAATTCTTTTGGAATAGGGAAGTGTTCGAAGTCCGACTGAACAACGCAAGGATAGCCGTATAAATCACTGATACCAACAGTTCTCCATACGTCTCTCATTTGATCCCTCGCGAGAGAAACCCCATCTTCTCTCTTGCTCGAAATATCTCTAGGCGGCTTCGTCGGTAATGGTTCGCCGCAACCGAAAAGAGAAGAAAGATTCTTTTCCGAGGGATGGAAAGAAGGATTCTCTCGGATTGCGCCTTCCAGTTTTCCGAGAATGATCTCGTCACTGTATTTGGTGAAGTCTTTCGCTATCTTGTCGCATAAAGTAGCGCCAACCTCATCATAAACAGTGTCATCGTCAGGCGGAGAGGTCGGGAACGGTTCACCCCACGACGCTTGCTTTTTGGCTTCTTCGAGCAGAAATTCTTTAATCCAATCTTTGCTGGATTCCGTGAACTCGACAGTCGTTTTAATTTTGTCGGAGAAGGAGTTCGAGGTCGGCGGCGGTTCGGAGTCGCCGTCGTCGATCCTCTCTTTCGTCGCTTCCCAGTTCGTGAACGGAAGGCGGACGCCGTTGAACTCGATCGTCCCGCCGATCCCGCCGACTTGTTTCGCGATGATGCCGTGGCCGATGTCGTGAGTTCCGGGAGTAGCCGGTTTCGGCGGATCATCTTCTTTCTCGCGATAATCGACGAAGTATTCGGCCTTCTCATGAGGAAGCGTGTCGGTCGGAGGCAGAGGTTTGGTTAGAGCTTTATCCCAATCGCCGCCGATCAACCAAGTCGTGTAGTTTCGGGGACAGTAAGCGGAATATGCCGTCCTTGGAATCGCCAGGGTGTCTTCCTTGCAGATCACTTCGATATCCGGCGCTTCTCGCATCTCGCCGATGTCCCACTCGCCGTCTTCCTTGAGAATGAACTTGTGGAAGCCGAGTCCCATCTCCTTCGCCGCCGCCACTTCCAATCTCGCTCCGGCCGACTTCTCCCAACCGGGCAGCAAGATGATGCGTTCCGACCGAGCCAGGGCGAGCATGTCTTCGACGAAATAGGTTTCGCGGGCCTTCGTCGTGTCGCCGCCGAACGATTCGGCAGGGTTGAATACCAACTCGTAGGAGTTCGCCAACTCGGCGTCGGCAAGCATCTCTCTGGCGACTTTTGCGGCGTGGTTGAATGCGGGGTAGTTGTACTCGGGAAGGCCGGTCATGGGACCGGAGATGTAATACAGATACCATTTCGATCGCATACGAAAAAGGCTCCAAGATCGCGTTCAGTGGTTGGAATCTACTAGATGAATTGTACCAAAAGTTCTCGATTCAAAGGAAGACCATTCAGACCGCCGTGGCGACCTCTTGTTGGACTTTATAGAGGGAAGTGTTCCCCTTCTCCATCACCCGCGTCTCTCGCTTGGGAATCACGGTCAAGAACATGCCGCCGAGCGGCTTGGTCGCGTGGAGAGCCGATTCCGCGTAGCTATAGTTCATGGGATTCGACTGGTTCGTTTCGACAATATTGTACATATAGCTGGCGGTTTGAATGTAATAGCGGTCGTGGTGCGTGATATGACCGGCCGGAGAACAAACCATGATCGTGTTATGGTCGAAGTTGCGGTGATGGCGGTGTCCCATCGTGATCGCGTCGAAGAAGTATTCGTTCGACTTGCGGTAGAAGGCGGTCATGCCCTTGGTCACGGGGCTGTCTCCGCCCGCTCCGTGGGCGTACATCAGCGTATGAGAAGTCGAAGACGATCGACCGCCGGGCCGAGGGAACTGGAAAATGGTCCTGTAGAAGCCGGAGATGCCGCCGTGACGAACACGATTAGAGCAACCTTGTTTGTCGAGTTCCGCGTTCAACTTGGCGATCAAGCGACCGACCAAATCCTCGGCGGAACGGCGCAACCAAGACTCTTCGTGATTGCCGACCCCGATCACTTTGATGCGGTTGGCGAATGGCGCGAAAATCTTGAACCCCATCTCGACCATCGATTCGCCGACGTCATCCTTGCCGAGCAATTCCTTGTCGTAGCAACTCGGCATAAACCGCTTGTCTTTAGGATTGATCGCGTCGAAAACGTCGCCGTTGATGATGATCGCCGCGTCGGCTTTTGCGGCCGCTTCGCAATCCTCGACGATCTTTTTCTTGTCAACATAAGGACTGCCCAAATGGGTGTCGGACATAAGGAACTGGCGATGCGGTTGACCTAGCTCAGAGACGACTCTTTGAAGGTGTACTTGCAATGTTGGTTCCTATGTTAAGTCAAAGTAGTCCAATGGTTTTGGCGAACGTCAGTGCGATGATGATTCCGAAGCACGCGAGCAAAATCAGCAGGGCGACGCCGCTTTCGTTATACGGCGAGTAGTCGGAGGCCCTGTTAGAAGGCTCGACTCCCGATTGACCGATCGGCCCTTTCCCTGTCGGTTTCATGCTTCGGTCGTCTCCCACCATGCCGGGTTGTCGATTCGCCGCCACTCGATCAACTGTTCGTTGAGCAACTTCTCGCGGACCTCGGCTTCCTCTCGTTCTTTGATCACTTGAGCCGTCGCCGTCTCTCTCTGGTTGACAACATGGCCTCTGTCTAAGCCGACGACTAGATATCTGAGAGCCGCAACCAAGTGGTTGTCTTTGTCGATAGGGACTCCGGTATGCGGATCGCGGCGGTAAGACCCGGCTTCCTTGCGGAGTTCCTTCAACTTCGGCGAGAACTTGAGGCGTCCGGTTCGCATTCGAGCGGTGACCGTGCCGATCCCCGACTCCATCGCGTTTTTGCCCTTGTGCGTGCAAGGGATGACCACATGGCCCGACAGTCTCAACTCGGAAGCGGCGGAAGGGTCGGCCGGATCGCACCAATACTCGCAAGGCTTGGGCAATTCCTTGGCGTGATCGGAGAGAGTGATGTGGCTTCCGTGACGTTCATAGTTGATCCAAAGAACGTCGTCATGATCCAGCGTGCCCACCAACGCTCCGAACGGGTTGTGCCAGCCCCAGTCGATCCCGCCTACTCTCCTGCCCTTGACTCTTGACGGTATCGGCGCTACGAACTCTTCGAAGTTGGGATAGACCAAGCCTTGCTGCTTGACATACCAGTTGCCGTGGAGTAGTTGTTGCCGCTCTACCTCTGAGAGTTCCGCGAGTGATTCGCGGTATGACTCGCGATCCAAGTGAGGGTTGTCGTCCAGCTTCGCCGGAAGGAAGACGCGCTTCGAAGTATTGTCGGGGTTTACAAACCGATCGAAGACCCATTGATGACCCGTGCCGCCTGGATTCGAGGTCGCTCGCACGATCAGCGGGATGACCGACTCTTTCCTTCTCCGCTGGCGAGCGAACGAGACGTATTCATATTGATTTTGTCTAAATTGAGTGAGTTCGTCCCAACCGATAAAGTGGTATGCGGACCCGGCGTAGTTAAAGTGATCGTTCGGCCCGTCGATGTAGCCGAAGTGAATCTCCGCTCCCGATGGAAACCGCCAGCGATTGCCTTCGCCGTCATACTTCGCTTTCGTTCCCCGCAACCACTCCCAGAGCACTTCCATCAACCCGCCCGCTTTGTCGGCGTCGGCCAATGTCCTTCTCATTAAAAGAGCGCGGTATTCGGGGATATCGACATACTTCAAGGCCATCATGCAGAGACAGAACGACTTGCCGCCGCCCGCCGCTCCGCCGTAGAGAGCTTCCCTGACGCCGATTCGGTCTAGGGCGATAAACGCTCGCTGCGTGGGAGTCGGCTTGACGGGGCAATACGGAATCCGCGAGGTCGCCGCGATCGCTTCCGGGAGCTTGGCGGCGATCCATGCCGGCATCTGAGATAAGAAATCCGTGCCGGCTTCCACGTTAGCTCACCGGCCGTTTCAGTTTCTTGCCGGTGTTCTGGAAGTAGCGTTCGGCGACCACATGGAACGGCAGCACGCATTCCTGTTGCGTCTTGTCGTCGGTGGCGATGTACTGGTTGCCCACGAAGCGGATTCGCGACAAGGAACCGCATTTCTTGAGTTCCAAGAGCGTCCGGTACATTTCCTTGGACGGCTTCAAGTACCTAAACATGCGGACCTGGGTCACGTTCCGATCCGGTTCGCGGCGGTTCAAGTCTTCGTTTGTTTCAACCCAATCGCCGTCAACGTCGTCGGTCTCGACTTCGGGAATGTCGAATTCAGGCGTTTCCACATCGGCATCATTGTCCACGATCATTGCGCTTTTACGAGCCATGCGTACCTCAAAGAAAGAGAGAAATTAGTAAGTGTGACTGTATTGTTCAGTGAAGGTATATTTGTAGGTGATGTTCGGATTCATCGGAATCGGAAGTCCATACTTTTTAACAGGCACGTCCCAAGTGGCGATTCGCCAAACGAACTGAGGATCGTAAATCGTCGAAACCTCATACGGATAAACAGGAGGAGTCTCGCCGATCCTGTAAGGCTCAGGATTGGGAATCATCGGGATCATCGTTCCGCTCCAAAGTTTCCGGCGAGAACCAATCGCTTTTCCAGTGGTTCGACTCGGGGTCGTATTTCAGTTCGACCTTGCCTTTGAAGTCGGGCGGCAAGTCCACGAATAAAGAGTCGCCGATTTTAGCCGTCATGCCGAGAATCGAATTGCCCAGTGAAAGCTGATTCAGTTTCGATTTCTCTATCTCTTCCGGCGTCAGCGTAGAAGTTACTTCCATCGCTTTTTAATTCTCGCGTATCTACAAAGGTTGCGGCGTTCAAGAAGTTGATCGTGAATTCAGGACAAGACATCCTGATAAGTTTCATGCCCCAAGGGTTCGGATCAAGGAGATGCCGGGAGATCGTCATTCTTGACAGCGGTTCCAATTTGCTTTTGACCGTCTCCGGTGACATCCTCGCACTCCGCGTCGATGACGATGGTGGGGTCCATGAGCGATTGGGTCGCGACGCGGCCGATGCCGATCTTCGCCAGGATCAAGGCCGTTTCGGCGATGTCTTCCTCGGACACTAGGAATTTATGAATGTGCTCGTGGAAGACGGTCGATTGGTCCAAGGCGACGTTTTGGGGAACTTTGCCGTCCCACCTGTCCCAAGCCAAGGCGATCATCTTCTCGTTGCCTTCGAGCGCCATGCCGAGAACCCGCTCGGCGATCCGCTTGAGGATGACTCCCTTCTCGCCGACATCGACCAGCTTCCCTTCGCCGTCGCGGTAGTATTGACCCTTGAGCGCCAGGTTGAGCGCTTCCGTCAGCGAAGGCTTCAAGTCCTTCGTGGGCAAGTTGAACTTGCCGTCGTGTCCTAGCTGCGGAAGATCACTCATGTATTTGCACTGATGCGAGTATTTAGGTGAAAATTTTTAGAGGGGGGGGTCTCTTTTGTGGGCGAAAACCTTTTTCAAGGAATCCCGGAATATTTCTCTTCTTCTATAATGTAGTGATTTGAGTGTAACTTCTCACTCGCTCTTTTTTTTCGTAAGTCGTTACTGTGAACATCATTAAGAAAATATGAACCACTAACATCTGAGTGAAAAATTTTTAGGGGGGGGTGTCTCTTTTATGGCAACTATCTTTTTCAAGGAATCAGGGACTCCAAATTTATACAGAGTTTATCGTGTTGGACGATAAGATTTATAAACTCTTGATAACTGATATTATTTATCGAATAATGTCAATGGTAAAGGTACATATAAAGAGTACATCGGATAGGATGTTTTAGAGGGGACTCACGGGAGAGGAACCTGCTCTTTTATAGAATGCTAACTAATAAAGGGTAAGGTATATAAATAGAATCAGGTACGAGAGTTTTAGGCGTTGCTCACGGGAGAGGAACTTGTTGTTATATAGAATGCCAACTGATAAAGGACAAAGTACGCAGAGATCATGATATAGGATGTTTTAGAGGGGACTCACGGGAGAGGGAGGGGCACGCCCCCCACGCCCACCCATCCATCCTATCCAACAACGGATTTGGGACCCCCTTATATATTCTCATCACCATACGTTCGATGTTACACCATCGACGTATCAGTATGTTAAAATTTGTGACCCACCGGATCACTTCCCCGACAGCTATAAGGAACCGCACGCGCGCGAGCATTATTAAGGGGAGCGATCGGCGTCGGGATGACCGGCGGAGGCCGGCGAAGGTCGCGACCGCAAGAGGTCGGATTCCCCAGGGCCGGCGTAGGTCGCGACGACGTGAGCGTAGGACCGCAAGCGATGGAATCGACCACGCTAAGGCCGCCGATCGCACCAAGGCCGTTGTGGAGCGTTAGACGCGGGGGGTGGATCATCCGACCAAGGAGCGATCGGCGGCATGAGGCCGGCCTGACTGGGAAAGTCAATACTGTACGGCATAGTGTACTTTGTTGGACACTTAGTCTAGCGAGAAAACAGGCCGCGAACTAGGCCGAAATGACGTATTCTACGCGGAAACGGCGCAATGAGACGGGCCGATATCGACGTTTACTATTGGATAGATAGAGTGTATAGGTTGGATAGCAAAGAGTCAAGGCGGGCGCTGTACACTTGACTGTACACCGGAAATCGACCCGTTTGGAACTATTTTCCAGTTTTCCTAATTTTCCCTTGACAGTAGATCGTTCGCGGCGTAAACTACAGTGTCGAAGGGGAGTGGACGATGGAAGCGACTAACCGAAAAGGGGAGTGAGATGGACGCGATCAAGATCGACATGGCGGAAGTGGAACGAATCGTGGCCGAATCGGAAGAATGCATCGCATTGTGCCACGGGCCGGCCATCGAGGAGCCGACTTGGGAAGAAATCAGTGGCGACGACGATGGGGTTTCGATCGTCGACTGGTTCGCCTACATCGCCCGAAATCACTCCGGCGAGTGGAAACGTCGGCAAGACGGGCGGCGCTTTTCGACGCGAGAAGAGGCTGTCGCGGACTCCTCGCGGCTCGAAAAGCTGAAGATGGAGGGGGAGATCATCAAGATCGGCCGCGAAGCTTATTGGTTGTGATCCATCTTTCCCCGCGCTGACGGAGTGAGCCGAAACGGCTAGTCGGTTCGAATCCGACCGGGCGAATTTCCCCGCATGGGGAAGCAATAATCCGATGGCTGAATACAAGCCATCCATGTTCTTTGATAATTCGATTGTCGGGGCGTCTCCACCGTACACAAGATACGTGATCGGGCGAGCGAAGTGAGACGCCAGTCCTAACCGTCTAGCCCGCGTCGCGGGCCGAATCGGTCCAAGGATGCGATGCACTGGCCGGCTATAGCACGCGCGGCCAACATCGCCCAAACGAATCAACAATCCGGCCTGGCCTCATCACGCTAGGCCGGCCATTGAAGCCCTCTTGTTGTGAGAGGGTTCCATCGGCCGGCTTATAGATCACAGGAGATATACCATGAAACCGGTGAACAAGAGTGTTGCAAGTGCGCTCGAATCGTTCGACCGCATCTTGCAAGTGTGCGATCAAGCCGACATTCAGTTGAGACTGAATGCGTGCGGATTCGTCAAACTGGTTGGATCGTCAGTGTACGGATCAACAAATTTGAGCTTTCAAGCATGGACATGGCTTCGCGACAAGCTGCGCACGTACCATCGCGAGGCCGACTTGGCGGATCGCGACATTGTGGCGAAGTACTGCCAGGATTTTCAATCGCCGCAAGCTGTCCGCGAGCTTCAGCGGTCCGCGCTCGAATCGTTCGGTTTGTCGGCGGCGATGGCGGTCGTCGATGCATATCGTGCATCCATGCTACCTGTCGGTGAATCCTTCATCGGATTAAAGCATCGGCCAAGCGGTTATTCTGCCATCGTTCGGTGGTACGAAACAATCATGCGTGAGATGTCGAGCCAAGTGACCGCGATCGACGCGCTCAAAGTCGCCTAACGAGAGAGGGTGAATATGTCTGTCGTCGAACTATCCTACCTCGCATCATCCGAGTCCGCGTACAGTGCGACCGCGCGTTACGCCGCCCTGCTTGCATCCGAGCGCGACTCTCGCGACCGCAACAACCGGCTTGCCGATTGGCACGAAGCTAGGGCGAACCAAGCCCGCGCAATGATCGACCGTGACGCCGAAGAATCGAGTGCAAGCCGACGACTGGGAACGTGATGAGTCCGACGAAATCGACGCATCAAACCCTATCAGCGCCGACACTCTCTAGGATCAATCCCGCAAACCGTTTCGAGGCCGATGTTTACGGCAACATAGCAACATAACTCCGATGGGATAATCTACCTCGTTTCGCTTATTCCGAGAGTCGGAATAATAAACGAGAATGTTCAACAATTAGACTAGGGGAGAATCCGACAATGACGCTCGCGCAGAAATACGCCAAAAGGCTAGAATCAATCAAGCCTAACGATGTTCGTTCGGTCGCGCAATTTCACTCCCCGAACGGAAGAAGTGACGGCTGGGGATACCTCGTCTTCGCCGACGATTCTCTTTTTTTCTACACCAACGCGGGGAACGAGGTTCACAAGTCCGCGCAAGAATTCGCGCTAACGCTTCGCGATCTCGCAAACGATCCAAGTAATCGACACTGCGCATGGATGAACGCGGAGCGTGAATTGCTCGCAAGATACGGGATTGAAGATCCTAGGCCGGAGTCGGATTGAAGACGTTGACTCTATCATCGTTCTTTAATCGCGCTCGCGCCACTCCCTAGCCTTGAGTCTCATTTTGTAGGCTTCAGGCTACCGTGTCGCTCTCTTGTCTCGTCCCCGCGTTTTTCTCTAAAGAGCAAGACGCGACCGCGAAACGCATCACTATAACCTAGTTCGACACTCCACCTAAAGGCCGGCGTAAACGGTCGCGATCGTTCTACGCCGACAAAGGAGATGCTATGCGCCTTTACACTGTATGCGACACTAGCGACGAAAAAATCATGCTGTCGCGAATCATCGGCGAAAATAGCGAGTCCTACGACTGGCCGTTTCGCTTCTATGTCCGGGTTCGACGCCGGGATCAATTAGTCGGCGCGAGAGAAGCGGTCGAAACGGGAAAACACCTCGTTGAGATGGGCATTGTCTCTGTTGTCGGTTCAGCCGATCAAGTCGAGACTTGTCGCGAGTCCTGCGGTGTCGACCAAGAGGAATGGGATGCCATGCCGGACGAGGGCCGATGCCAAGTCTTGATCGACTCGGGCGCGAGCGTGACTTTCCAAGAGCAATCCGGCAACAATCTATCCGCGCTTCTCGCGTCGGCTCGATTGGAGATGAAAAAAGCCGATTTCATGTTCGGCTTTTACATGGATAAGCAACAAAACGCGATGGGCGCGACTGGGTGGGATTGGATTAAAGGAAACGTGGTCCCATCCAAAGATAACGACTAATTCCCGTTTCAATTCACAAGTCCTTACTTTCCTTTACCGTCGCCGGTTAAACCGGCTTAGGAGTTTCCATGTCCACTTTCGCCACTCCCGCGAAACGCAAGAGAACACGCGAAGTTTTCCCGACTAGAGAGATTGCCCATTTATGGGCGCACCAGACGCAAGCGAGCGCTCGTAACCCTCAAGGCAATTTCTTCTTTCAGAACAGAACGATTTATAGCTATGGCGGCCATTTCCCGATTGCGTGCATCGTCGATATCGGAAAGTCGAAACGCAAAGCGGTATTCTTCTCAACGCGATCGGCAAGCATCACGACGGCCGGCCATTGCTCGCATGTTCGCCACTCAATCCCGCCGTCCATGCCGGTTATCCTTGTTCCCGACCCGGCTAGCATGAGGCCGGCCGATGTCCTCGTATACTTCAAAAAAGAGGTCCGCGAAGCCATCGACTCGTTCTATAGGGTATCGGCCGCAAAAGGGAGCAGACTCGCAACACGGCGCAACGCATTCCGCGCATATGCCTCGGTTCGTGCGCAAGCTGTTCGCTTCTCGGAAGCGTTCGGTTTCTCGACCCGGTACGCTACAGCGAAAGATGACGCCGCGCATGAGTCGGCTTTCGATCAATACGATACGATCCTTCGTGATCGCCGCGAGAAAAGAAAGGCCGAACAAGCCGAACGTGAAAGACTCGAAGACATCGCGGACCGTGCGACCGCGTTAGAGCAATTCGCCGAGTGGCAAGAGGGCAAGAGGGAAGAGATTAAAATCGGTTCGTGGTATCTCCCATGTGAATTGCGAGCGGAGTATAACGCCGCGTTTCAGAAGCGCAAAGAGGAAAAACGGCTAGCAGAAATCGCCGAACGCATCGACCAATGGCGTCAAGACGTTTCCTACGCTTCACTCCCGCCTAACACTCCCACATTGCTCAGGCTTCGGGGAGAGACCCTCGAAACTTCGCACGGAGCTAACTTTCCCCTTGCCGCCGCCGTTCAAGCCTTGCCCTTCATAGAGTCCGCGCTTGCTTCGGGTCGATCATTCAAGCCGAACGGGCGAGTCATCAATCTAGGCCACTACTCGATTGATGCAATCACGTCCGACGGTACGATCGTCGCCGGTTGTCACCGTGTGCCGAAAGAGGAAACGCTCCGGCTGATTGCCGAATTGCGAACGGCCGGCAAGATCGCTTGACGTTCCGACACTCCCGCGCCACTCTTAGGATGGTGGCGCTAATCCCGTCCATCTTTTTCAACCCGACAAAGGAGAATGAAATGTCAGTGATGCGTGATCCTTTCGAGTATGCCGGCGAAGTCTACTGTAAAGCGTGTGCCGAGCGTGAAGCGTCGAAACAATTGAACCGCCGTTGCGACGATCCGATTTTTGCCGGATATGATCCGGTGGAATTTCCGGTCTACTGCGCCGCCCAGAAGCGTTGTCTTAATTCTTTCCCTATCGGTTCAGGAGTCTACTCGCCGGCCTTGATGGGATTCGACCTTACCGTCGATGGCGCGGAGTCGATCCGAGAACAGCACCGCAACAACCCGACCGAACTAACCCGCCGTCTCATTTTCGAATACGATCTTAACGAGGAGTGATGCGTGGAGCATCAAGGACAGTCTCAAGTCGTCTTAACCCCGCGCACCGATCTTTAACCGAACGAGGGAACCGTGTCAGAAGAGAAACTCAAGGCCAAAGTCCGCGCCGTCAATCGGGCGAACCGTGAAGCGAACCGACTCTACACCGCTCTAACCGAAGCATTAACCCCGTTCGTTGGATGCAAGATCATCCGAGCGGACGGGGAGTTAATGAAGGAGGTCGCGAAAAACTTCCCCGACTTCGGAACTAAAAACGACTTCGATCTCATGGTCTACAAAAACCGATCGGAATACTCTCTCTCTTTCACGGTCAAGGCCGGCGAATCAATCGACGGAACTTCTAAGTGCTTATACCATGAAACGACGGTCTATATCGGATCGTTATCAAACGGCGTGCTCATAAACTTGTCATCGGCGGAGCAATACCGCGAGGACTACAATTTCGAGGACGTGAAGGCTAAGCGTCGAGTATACGACTTAGCCAAAAAAACACTCGACGCCGCATTGTCGGCTATCGGCCCATTCGGCGCAAGCGATAGTTCTTACGATTAACCCGCAAGCAGTTTTCTTGACCACTCCCGCAACACTTAACAATGAGGATTCCATGTATAAGATCGTTCGCCACTACCGCAACGACTACTCGCATCGAACCATCAAAACCGGCCTTACCCTGGAAGAAGCGCAAGCCCATTGCCGCAACCCCGAAACGTCGAGTAGAACCGCGACTAGTTCCGCCGCTAAGCGACGAACGAAGGCTAAGGGTGACTGGTTCGACGGTTACGAGGAATTCCGCCGATAACTCCGCGCCCGATCGTCGGGCCGGTAACTCCGCTTTGAATTCACAAGAGGAACTAGCAATGTCTCGACTTATCGAAGGTTCTACGCCGGAAGAATACGCCGCGCTATGGGGAAGCGTTCCCGATGGCGTATGCTTATACAACTTCGGGTCCGAATCATGGGAGCGGACCCCGGAAAACTTAACTCGACTCATCGGCGAGATTGACGCTCGCCGGTCCTACGTCGATTCGGAACGGTACGCGGGAGATGACCGCGACCTTGACGCGGAATCGCTCGGCAAACTCCGCGCCCATGTCTCGGGACTGATCGAGCGCAAAGAGTCCGCTCCGCCGTCGAACTACCTAACCGATATCAATTGCAAGCGAATCCCCTACGCCGATATCGTCGCGGCTCGCAAGGGCAAACCGTTCCCGATGTCCCTTGTCGGTCAAGAGCGGCAATGGGTTATCCACGCGGCCAACCAAGGGATCGACTCGCATTTAGAATCGTGTAACTGTCCCAATCGCGGGGATAGCTACACGCCGAGCGTAAGGCTATGCAACGGTATCCCGCATACCTCCACCCTCGAATGTTCGGTATCTCCCGAGTCGCTTCTCGTGCTCTTGCGGCGGCTATTCGAACTAGCCGACGAGCAGGACGAGGATACCGATGATCGCGCCGACGTATTGGCGCAAGATATACTTGATATCGTATTTGACACGAAAGACGACTAACCACGAAAGAGGCGACTATGGAAGATTACGTGATTGATGGTACGATCCGCGTGCATTGTCACTTGTCGCGGATAATCTCCGGCGACGGTGAATCCAGCCACTATACCGCGACATGGGAGCGTGTATGCTACCCGCATGTTCGGGAAGTGTACGCCAAGGCTTCAGCGGAAGGGGCCGCCGCCGCGACAAATGCCGCGAAAACGGAACTCTTGAAAGCCTACGCCGGCCGCATCGAGGAGTTCGAACACTACAAGCATCCAAAACTGAGAATGGGAGTATTGTTCCCGTCTCAATCCAACAGGAGGAAATACAATGGTTGACTCTCAAAGGGGTTTTATTCTCCGCGTCGGCGATCAAGACGACTACAGCGTGCTAGACGATCTTTCGGACGTCGCCGACAAGTTGTTTATCTGTGGAGTCTCCTGCCTCGATTGCTCGGTACGCGGCGGCTTCGTCGGGACGGGGATCGACGGGGAGTCTTTCGCCGGTAACAACTATATCTCTCTGTTCCACGGTCAACACGGCGTCAAAGGATCAAGGCTAGAGAGAGAGTTGACCGCCGCCGAGGGGGAGAATATCAACGAATATCTTTTCAGACTGAAGGAGGAAATATGATCACGCGAGGATTCATTCTGTTTTTCAACGACGGCGACGAACCGGAAACGCGAGACGACGTTGAGGCTATCGCCGATATCTTGCACGAAAACCAAGTCGGTCATATCGAATCGGTTGGATATAAATATCTCGCCGAAGTTTTTCATGGAGATAACTATGTAAGACGGTTCCATGTATCGCTCTGCTACGGGACCGACTCCCAAGAACACGGCGTCAACGTGGAGCGAGATTTAACCGAGGATGAGGTTGATGCGATCAACGAATCCCTCGTCCGATTGAGGGCCGAATCTTGACCTACTCCCAACAACTCGCGAGCGACCTCTTGCTCTCGGCCCGTTCCGTCCGCTCATTCGCCGCGACGCTCAAAAGGCAACGGCGCAAATGCGGCATCACGCAAACCCAGCTAGGCGACCGAATCGGCACGGCGCAGGGTCGTATCTCCGATTACGAATGCGGGCGATTCCTGCCAGACACGTCAACGCTCCTGAGAATACACGCGGCCCTAGACCATATCTCCGCCCAAGGGCAAGCCGAAGAATTTTCGCAATATTCGGTTGACTTCGCCGAATAGAAGACTAGAATCTAACCAGTGAATCCAACACAAGAGGGAAAAAGAATGAAGATGAAAAACCTTAATCCTACTCCCGACGACGTAAAAAAATGGGAGCGGAAACGATTCGTTGCTAGGTTCAAGGAAAAGAAAATCGAGCCTACTCCGCCCGTCGAACACGTCGATATTGACGTCAGCGGAAGCCCCGGAGGTATCTGTTCGATCACGGGAATAACCCAAGAGGGTCGCGAATGGATCGCGGAAAACGTGAACTTCGAAAACTGGCAGGTCCAAGGCGGCTGTTCGGTCGTGCTTGAATCGAGCATGGTTTTCGATATCGTCCAAGCGGCTGAAGATGACGACTTAATCGTTGACGGGGCCGACGACTTTCGTTATGGCTCCGATGAGGAGTAAACATGAGCCTAAGACCTGATTTCCGAGTCTACATAGCCGATTCCACTGAAACCTGGACCGACTCAATCCAAGATAAGGCGGGACCGCTTTACGGAGTTCATTTTTTCGACGCCAACCAAGTCGTCACGATAGAGGGAGTCCCGTGTTTCGAGATTTATTTCTTGGGTACGGTTTGGACTCAATCAATGGTCGGCGACGGCATCGAGGAAATCACGGCATACGATGAAACCGCCGAAAGAGAGCGGTCGCATATCGCGACAAGGTTAGTTGATTTGAAGAAATGCGGTCCATTAGAAATCGACTGGGATCACTGGGATATCGCCTTGAGCCGCAACGGCTTCGAAGTCGATAAGGCTCGCCGAGAGTTTATCGAATCTTTCCTTGGCCATTGCTCGCCCGAAGACTTCGAAAACTACCCAACACAAGGAACCTCCGATGAACAAGCCTGATTTCCGAATCTTTAGGAACGATCGCACCCACGACTGGACCGACGATATCGTTGCCAGAGCCGGCCGGCTCTGGGATGTACTCCTGTTCAACGGTAACCGCCACGTCTATTGTTGCGAAATGACTCCAAGCTACGAGATGATGTTTCTTGGTTCGACGTGGGAACGCTCGCCACAAGACGACGACGAGGCCGAAGAAATGGGCGACGAAATCCGAGCCGTTGACGCGCAAACGGAAGCGTTTTCTTACTTCCACGTTCACGGTATCAACCTGGACGGTTGCCCCGCGATTGAAACAACCGACGAGGAATGGGCCGAAGCGCTGGAAGACGCGGACGGCGACGAGGATCAAGCCTACGAGAATTTACTGGAAAGGACCCGCGACGGTTGCTGTTCCGGCAACTACGCGGAGTGCGAAGTCGGCTAACCATTGACTTCCCCTAACTCTCACGCTAATTTCGCAATATCGGGCCGCCGGATTTTCGGGCGGCAAGGTTGCGGGCGAACCGATCGACCCGAAGGAACTTCCCATGCTCAACGTCAAGAATCTCAAGTCCCGCCAGTTCTCCGATTACGATACTGCTTCCAAGGCCGTTCGCCAATCTCTCGGCGTCAATCGGCTCACCCCGACAATCGCCAAGGCCGTCCGCGATGCCGTCGCCAAGCACACGAAGCGGCAAGAGGCCGGTATCGCGGCGTACCAAGAGAAGATCGCCTCTCGTTGCACGGTGATGGACCGACTCGGCGAACGCCTCAAACTAGCCGTCGAAGCGGGCCTTGAAGAGATCGCCGATCGTGTATTCCGTCATCCATCAGGAAGGTGGGCCGGCGGCGACACGATCATGAACGCCAAGATTTCGCGAGAACCGAAAACTTCAAGCGACATCTATTCGGAACGATCTTCGAATGGAAAGTGGATCGGCAATTCGGTCTCTCATCTCATCCATGTCCAGCCGGCTTGGCGGTCCAAGATTCGCAATAGTGGAATCGCCGAACTCGACGGCATGTTGACCACTCACGCCGAACCCTTGAACTCGGTTGACGATATCGAGGTCTACGCGGCCTCTTGGGTGCGCCAAGGTCGCGGCCTAAGCCTCGTCGCCGAATCCGGCGTCATCGCCTACCATCGGGTAAGCGCGACCGCTTACCACGCCGAAGGTGGAACCGCCAAGTCCGCTGTTATCGCGATCAAGCGGAAGATGAAATTGCAAGCCATCCCCTACGAGGAGCGGCGAGCCAAAAATCAAGCCAGGGCCGAACAGAGGGCCGAGAAGAAACGACAAGCCGTCGCCGGGTTTGTCGCTCGACTCGCCCGACACGATTTCTCTGAGATCGCCGATGTCGAGATCACGGTAGAGGACAGCCTCCGCGCCGGGAATTGTCGGGCCGGTACGCTCTCGTTCGCCGAGCGATTCCTTCCCGATCGGGACCATGCCACGATCGGCGAACTCTTGGCGGCGATCGGCAGGTATGACCTGGAGCGGTTGGCGGCTTCGGAGTTGACTTTAGCCAGACAGTTCGCGGCGGCGTGTCTTCATGCGATTCGAAGGAATCGGAACACTCGGCGAATGTTCGCCTGAAAGAAAGGAAACAATGATGACTCGCAAGTTGAATCGAACCGGAAACCTCCCGTTAGAATTCGAGGGAGAGATGATCGCGAAAGCCTCGTCGAAGTTCACGAGAGGCCAAGAAAACAACCGATGGCATATCGTCGATGTGTATAAGTCTTCGACCGGCAAGTACGTCGTCGATATCGGCTATCGTACTCAGTGGCAGGGCGAGAACGATCGCGACGACGTTTTCGTTGCCGGCGACGAGAAAGGGGTCCGCTTCGCCCTTCTCGATTACGATGTTCTCGGACCAGTCGTCGGCTACCCTTCCGGCACTCAGTATGCCGACAAGAACGCGGCGCTTCGAAAGAAGCTGACCGAAAACTACGCGGTTCTGGTGACGGAAGTGTTCTCGGAACTCGGCTTCACCGAACGAATCGAAGATGCTTTATCCCCAACGCTAGACGGAGAGTGATATGGAGAAGTACCGAACAATCTACGGCGATGTCATTGAAATCGAGGCCGACTTCGCGCAAGCGTCGTGCGAAGTCCTCGGAACAAACGGACGGCAGGTCGCGGACTTCCAACACCGGCCTTCAAAGGCCATGCGCTACGCCGTGAATCGCTACGCCGTCGAATGCGGCGAAGATATCGACGATCCGGCAATCCAAGAGGCGATCGACAATGCCGTCGCGGATATGGAGGAGGTCAAGTGAGACTATCCGACCGCAACCAACTCGACGCGATCCGATCAAGGCTCGCGTCTCATCTCGCCGTCGCCAACCGCAAATACCCTCGCGCTTGGCGGCAACTGGACGAATTCAGGGCACGCCGCAAGGAACTCGGCGACTGGCCGGACTGGTGTTTCTGTCCGCTCTCGGGCGCTTACGCGATTGTCTCAGGCGGCCGCGAACTTCGGGCGTTGGGCCACTATACAGGCGACGAGGATATCGACCAAAGAATGCCGATTATTGATGTCGCCCGGATTGGATGTCTCGGGGCATGGAGGACATCTCAAGGCATCTATTGGATCGACGAAAATCTCCGCCAAGCCGTACTAGAAACTCCATCATCTAAAGAAATACCTGTTGATATTCTTTTGGAACTCCCTCAGTGGTCCGTGTATATCGCCCTGCCCGGAGAAACCCATGCCGGAGGCTCTATAAACGGATTCTTCGCTTTCCTTGAATCGGACGAAAGTGGAAGAATGGAACTCAGGATCATGATCGACTTTTCCGACGGCATCCCATATTACTCTTTGAGGAGCGAAATCCTCCATCTCGTTCGCGGCGAAACTTTAGAGAAAGCCCACGACCGCGCCTTACAAGAGGGTTTATCTCGATTAAAAATCATGGGGATCGAAAACGCCCAACACCAAAAAGCGATCTCGGTCTTGCGGGAAGAAGGCTCGAAACGACTTGAACCGTTGCTCTCATGCCTACTTTATATCTGTTCCAAAACCGCCGAGTTTCGCGGCGAAGGAGAGACTAACTACTCGAAACCAAAAGGTTCCGCCCCCAAGAAAACGAAAGACGGTTGGCGTTTCTTCCCGCCCGACCGACCGAAAGTCTGGTATGTCGGCGAACGACTCGGGCAAGCTATTCGCGAAGTCCACGAGACGCAACGAACCGAGGGAGCAACCCGCTCCGGTCCTCGTCCGCATGTTCGCCGTGCCCACTGGCATACTTACTGGGTCGGTCCCCATGACTCGCCCGCCCGTCACCCGGAGTTGAAATGGTTGCCGCCGTTCGCGGTCGCCCTGGCCGACGACTCTCCCGCCGCTCGCATGAAGCACGGGAAGCTAACCAAGATTGGGCCGCTCGACAAAGAGATGGACGCCGCCGCGAACCTTTTGGGAGGGAACGATGCCTGAGATTGCTCTGACCTTAGAGTCCATGACCACGGACGAACTGCGCGCGGAGCTATCCCGCTCGCTCGCCAAGACGGCGGCGGAATTGCTTCGGCTTGCCAAGATCGTCCGCACTCTAGAGGAGCGTGGCGAGGACTTGGAAGATTTGAAGATCGGTCTGCTCAACTACCTTCGCTTGATCGCCTACGACCAACTCGCGCCCGAGGTCGTTGTGCGGTTCGGCGGAAGCCCTCTGACGCTTCGCATGGTGGCTTCTCTGCCTCTGCCCGACCAAAGATCGCTTGCAAGCGGCGGAAGCGTTACGCTGGTCGTGAAGCGGCCTGACGGCGTGTTCGATAAGCGACTCGCCGACCCTGCTAAACTGACGCCGGGACAACTGAGGCAAATCTTCGGCCGTAATCAATTGAGAACGGAACAAGAGCAGATTCTTTTACTGGAGGACAGACGCGAACCCAAAACGAAAGAGAAAGCCAAAAACCAAACCATCTCCCCTGATAAAAAACGGGGCGGAGTGGTCGTCGGTCGCAAGTTTATCCCGACCGGCAAGGTACTTGAAGCCCTGGCCGACCTTGGATCGGGAGAGACCGTCGATCCTACTTCCGCCGACTCGCAAATCTTGATTAGAGTCACGGAAGAGGAACACGATATTTTGAAGCATCGCGCCATCGACGCAAAGACAACTCTAAACGCTATGCTCCGGCGAGCGTTGGTAGTCGCCGGCTTGTTCGTTAAAACTAAGAGTGTTGATTGAAAACGGGCGGCCGAGGTCGGCGTCAACTTTCCTCGGCCACCCTTCCCTACCCTGAAGCAAGGAGACTCCATGTTCCCAAATAGCTCGAATCAAGTCAACTCTTTCGAGGTCGATTTAGCGCGACTCTCCGCCCAAAGGCTCTGGCGGTTGGTCCAAGCCTACTCCTTAAACCCAACCGATGATGTATTCGGCGATATCTATATCGAAACTCAGTCCGTGCAATCGAGGCTCGACGACTTGATCGCCGAGAACGCTCGACTTCGCCGCGAAATGCCGATCATTTAATAAGGAGATTATTATGGGTAGACCGAAAGATAACCTGATCGGTCAGCGCTTCGGCCGGCTGATCGTTGAAGAGGCTACCGACGATTTCTTGAGGGGCAACGCGGTATGGGTTTGCCGTTGCGATTGCGGGCGACTCACCCGAGCCACTTCGGGGCCGCTCAAATCGGGCGGCAAATCGTCGTGCGGATGTCTGAAGAGAGAGATGTCGGCCGCCAAGATCAAAAAGATTCACGGCGATAGACATCCGCCGAACTATAAGGGACGCTACGAACAGGTCACGTTCCGATTGCTGACCGAAGAGTTCGCGGCAATCAAGTCCGCTGCGGAGGCTCAAGGTAAATCCCTGTCGTCGCTGGTCCGAGAAACCCTGGCGACCGCCGGCTTGCTCACCCCTTCGCTCGGTTCTTAATCCTTTAAGCTGCCCGCCTCGTAACCGGATCGGTCCACGCGCCAAAGAATCGGCGAAATACTAGCAAAAATTCAGTCCAACCTATTGACTACAGAAAAGTCAACCCTATACTAGAATAGACACCGAAAACCAAAGGAGAACCCATGCACGGAACAGAGATGGTGAAGTCGCCGGTTATCCCGGATTGGCTTATGGAACGCTACTCGGGAAGCATCGAAAGCGACTGGGCTAAAACTGGCGAAGGATACGCCCACTGGAAAGCGAAAGTAAGCGATACGGCGAACATCCGAGACGGGGCCGTAATCGAAGGATTTGCCGAGGTATGTCAATGGGCGGATATCGGCGAAGAAGCAACAATCTGTCGGAACGCGAAGATCGGAAAGGGAACCTTTATCGAAGATGATTGCAGCATAGGAGAAAATTGTCGCATCGGCGAAGACTGTCGAATCCACTCAAGTCTTGGAAACAACGTGATCGTAGGAGACCGAACATTTATAGATGAGTCGGGCCATGAAGAAATCGGAGACGGTTGCCGATTCGGCGACGGGGTGGAGGTCGGCATTCTTCACGGTATCGAAGAGAAGGTTAGAGTTGGGCAAGGAACGACGATCGGCTATATGCCCGAGATCGGTCCTTACGTGAAGATCGGCGAAAACTGTTCCATTGGAGACCAAGTAGAGATCGGCCAATATGCCGTCATCGACTCGGGAGTAACCATCGGCCGTAACGCCACGATCGCTCCGGGAATGCACGTTACCGGCGATGTGGAACCCTTCACCGTCGTTTCTTGAGAGGAGCAACCATGACTAACGCCGAAGTCTGGGCGCTCAAAGCGACCCTGGACCGCGCATTCGAACGCGAGGGGCAGGCATTCTCGCTGTGGATCGTCAAGCCGAGGGAATACCTTCGAACGATCGTCTATAACTCCGCCCGAGAGCGACTGAGCAAGGCTCGCCAAGCCTACTCGGATGGAATCGGCGAGTTAGTCAAAGAGTCGCGGATGCGGTCGTCAAACCTTCAATGTTCGCCGAACCAGTAGGAAAATCGCATGAAGACTTCACTCGTTAATTCCGCCCTCTCTCTCGCGATCAAAGTCGCCGAGCAATTCGGTAAGGCCGTCGATATCTGGACGCGCAAAGGCCGTCGCTGGAAAGCGGTCGCCTTCCGCGAGGTCTGTCAACGTCGTGGTATTCCCGGCGTCATCGCCGAGGCCGTGCGGCACTGGTTACGAGAAGGGAAGTTGATCCCTAACTTCGCCCGGCCGATGCTGAGGTTGGCGGCTGAAATCGCCGTTGCCGCCAAAAACCCCATCGAAGCCCTAGAGGTCTGCATGAAACATCACATCGATTCGACCGTTTATTCGTTCGTGTCGAGCGAGATTAAGAAACTGATGCCGAAGTCGCCGGTTCGAATGGGCTGGCAGGCTGAAATCTAAAGAAGCGACAATCACCAACTACAGAAGGACTCGCAAATGCTTGTGCTTAAACATCGCGGCGGCCAATGGGTTGAATTGATCCACTCGTCGGGAGACTCGATCCGTATCGCCGTGAAAAACCTGGAGCACGGGACATGCAATATGGTGTTCGACGACGTGCGCCGTAGCTTCAATATCCAGCGGTCGGAGTGCCCCGTCGTCTACACTCAACAAGTCGGTAGGGGCAAAAGAGCCGAATACGCCGGGCCGCTTGGGCCGATCGGCGGCGGAGGAGACGGCGAGTCGGGATTAGGCGGAGGAGGCGGCTCCTCGATCTTCGAGTAAATCGCCGAAGTCGTGATCGCCAAGGACGGCGAAAGTCGTCGCTCTAAAAACTCGGGAGCGTATCTCGGGTTGCGAAATCGTTTCATTTCATCTCGCCAACATTGAGGGAACACAAATGCTTGATTCTTTACTCGGTTTCTTCGGCGTCGGTCAAATTCATTGGCAACACGAGGCCGATCCCTTGGAGGGGAAACGGCGGAGTCTGTGCGCTCGGCTCCAAAGCTACTGCGGCACTTCCAAGACGAAGGTGGAGATCGCTCTCGACGGCGGTTGCCTCTCTCGTAGGTCGCTCAGGGCATTCCAGGTCGATTGCACCGAACGAGCGATTCGCCGATTCTTTCGACGGGGAGGATCGCTTTCCGAAGGAATTCGCATCTCTTGGGCGTGCGCGTATCACTACGTCAACAACGACTGGAATAAGAAAGAGTGCATCAACCTGGATACGATCGCCGAAGAGAGGGACGCAGCGCGGAAGTTGGCTTCCAAGAAGTATGCCAACGACGGTAGCCGTGGCGATTTCTATAAGGCCAAGACGCATACCCTGTCGGCGATCTGCGCCACCCTCGGCAATCCGGGATGGCTCTTGGATCACGTCGCCGCTATGAACGCTTCAAAGGAATCCGCCCAAGTGTTCCTCTACGGCGAACATCCCCAGCGAAACGAAGCGGACTACTTCAAGGAGTACAAGAACCAACTCTCTTTCCTCATGAAACGCCTACAGCGAGGCGGCTAGGGACGTGGGTGGGCCGCTCGGCCTCTTGAGAGCCGATTCAAGGCGAACGCCTGGGCAACAAACTGGGGGTCTTGAGAGAGGAGACGGATCGACTTGAGTAACCGGCAGGCAGGATCACGGTGGTTCTTCAGTAGATATGAGTACAATTTTATCTGATCGTTCGACTTACAAGGAGATTCCATGCGTAAGTACCAAAAAACCTTCTCATTCGCGGCTCGACAGGCAAAGCTACTCGAAACGCGGCTCTGTCCGATTCGGTCGTGGGGAATCCGAAAGCCGATTTAACATGTAGTAGGGCGGCTGGATTCCGCAGCGGTATTCCGGTCGTTAGCATGTCGAGCCGCGAATGAGAAGTTAAGCTATATGTAAAAGTATCAACATAAATCCGATTGCATGGCGAGCGCTTTCGATATCGCCAAAACAAAAACAGAGGTCTTCGGTTGTTTTGAAATGAATGGTCAATTCCCAAAGGTTCGGGCACGAACCTTGCGGCTTGATCGTTGCTCCGGCGAACTCGGAGACATGCCGAACCGTATCCCTGCTGCGCCAAAAAAAATCGCCGTCTCTTCCAAATGATTTAGTCACTTTGCCGCCATCTCCTCTCGCAGAATCTTGTCGTCCGTCTTACGGTAATCGTCGAGCATCCGGTCAACGTCTTTGCCGACGATCTCCCTGGCACGCTTCCGAGCCTCGGGGCAGTCGATGGCTTGCTCGCGAGAGTTGTGCGCCCCTTCGCAACGGCAGCATCGCGTGAAGCCGCCCAGCGTGCCGCCTACGTAGAGGGCGCAGACGGGGTGGCCCTTGTGCCACTTGCCCGTCGTGAGAGCCTTGAAGACGATCGTGGCCTTGTTCGTGCGGAACACGTCCAAGCGGGGACGGGAAGTGTACCGAGAGCCAAAGGCGGGCCGCTTCTTCTGCTCGCAATTAATCAATCCATGTCTCCTTCTTTGGTTGTTGGGCTAAAATCTTTGCGTCCAAAACGTTGACGGCTTCCTCGATCGCCGCGATCAGCTTGCGGTTGGATCGCTCAACGGTGTCGATATGATCGCAATTCACATGACTGACGCGAGCCACCCAAAGAGTCCGCTTCATATCGACCGAGTGGTCGAACCTTTTGACTTTGTTCCAAGAGACCAGATACCCCTCGTGTCCCAAGTGCCGGCGGTAAGACTTCGCATCGAAGATAGTCGAAGGCCAATTCTTGCGGTACAAGTAGACGATCACCAACACCAACACCGAACACAAGACGAACGCGGACGCGAGGGAGCTATGGGCAATCGCGAACATTAAACTGCGTCTCCGTTGAGTTCCTGACCGACCGGATCGCCATAATCACGTTCCAATATGAGATCGTATTCTTTCGTCAGCGCGAGTTCGGCTTGGGCAATCAAGATGTGCTTGAGTTTGCTCCGCCGAGGAAGCCGATGGATTTTGGCGAGCGATTCCGTCAAGGCGTCGAGCCGCCCCGAGGAGAGACTGTGCCGCTCCAGGTACTCGCCCGTCTCCATCACCGTTTCGTCGCCGTTAGGTTCGTCGCCGTAGGTTTCCTCGTCTTTGTACGCCTCTTCCGGCCGGCCTTTGATCAACTTGATTAAATCGTCCGCGTCCCTGATCTTGATGAAGGCCCCGTGAGACCTCGCGCCGGAATCAAAGAGGAGAGCCGGGACGATGCCGATGCGGTCCTTCAAAAGCAGAGCGAGTTCGGTGATCTTATCGAGCATCCAAGGCGCGGCTTTCGAGGAATCTCCGTCGTCGATCTTTAAGAGCGACATATCGCCTCCGTATACGCATCATGTGTCCTTGGAATCTTTTTGTCTCTCGTCCCGCTCTTTAATTCTGCGCTCGTGGAAATCGTGCTTTTTCTGCTCGAATTCCCGCTGCGCCCGCTTGTCTTTATGTTGGAGAACATGGCCGACGATGGCCGAGATCGCCAACAGGATCGGCCCCATGACCGTGAGTATATTGAAGCCCATTGTGAGGACGTTTACGCCTCCCCAGAGCCATCCCACGCTTTTAAGGAACCAAATGTAAGAGTAACCGTAGAACGGATCGAATGCGGTATCTTGCATAATCGCCTCTTAGTTCGAGTTTCAAGAGGTTTTAGCTTCGGAACCCTGATTCAATCGGTTCATATAATCAATGAGTGCGGTAACTGCGGCCAGGACGACGGGGAGCAAGACGCCGGCGGTTCCCGTGTTCAAGCCGAGGACGCCGACCAAGAAGGCGTTGACTGCGGCCGCCATGCCTCCGGTCGCGAAAGCGTTGTAAACGACCATCAGTTTTTCAAGGACGGTCGTGGAACCCTTGAGGGAGCCTTCCAAGACGCCGAACACAAGCTGGATCAGCTTGGCGAAATTACTCATCATCTTCTCCTTCGTAGTCGTCCGGCGGCGGGACGACGAATAGTTCGTTGATTCTTTTGCGGATCAAAGGTCGCATGGACGGTGCGGACTGAATAATGAGCGAAATGATCTCGGATTTGAGAAGTTCGAAGAAGTCGATGTCTTTTTCGTTCTTCTTTCGCTTCCGCTTTTGACACTGGGTTTTCACGTATTCCCATGTCTCTTTGAGCATTAAAACGGAAGCGTCCCAATCCTCGTCGAAATCGCCCTCGCAAGCATAATCGACAATAAACGAAGCCAATTCTTTGACGGTAAATTTGTTCATTTTGTTTGGTTTGCTGTCTTTTTTAGGCGCGACGCCGCGTTCAATTTCGTATTCCTTCAAGAGTCTATAGAAATGCTGAGGCGTAATCCGTAGAGTCTTGCTGATTTCGACATTCGACATTTCCGAGTTCAGCAGCGCCCGCACGCCCTCGAACGAGAAACCTTTCGGAATCAAAGTCTTATTGTCTCGCGGTCGCTTCTTCTTCACGACGGTCCCCATGCTTCCCTCTTTAAGAAGAACCTTGTTCTTCTGTAATGTAGTGATTTAAGTGTAACTTCTACCTAGTGATTTACTGACGTAATCGTTTTGGCGTCATCGGTTTAAGGAAAACAGAAACAATCACATCTGCCGCTTGTCACTCGCCCGCTCCTTTGATTATTTTGGGAAGGTTGGGCGAAATCTTGGGCCTTTCCCTGAGAAAAATATCCGGCAACCAGAAGGCCCCGATGGTGTCCATTAACTTGTCAACCTCTTCCTTGGGCATCGCTTCGACCAGTTCGCGGAAGTAGTAGGCCGCTTTGGCGATCCTGGCCTGGGCCAACGCCTCCGCCTTGTCGGTTGCAGTGAGTGTGATCCGTTGGATATCCTCTAGGAATCGATCGTGCGCGATCCCGGCGAACGTGGGAGCGAGCGTGTTCATGTCGGCGACGTACTCTTCGACCAGTTTGTCCGCGTCGGCCAGTTTCCGAGTCAAACCGAAGTGTTTCTTGCGGAGCTTGTAGAGGTAGGGCCTCGATACTTTGTAAGCCTTGGCGAGATACGCCACGCTGTTGCCTTCCCCGAGTGCTTCGAGGATTGCGGCGGTTCTATCCGTGTGCCTGGTGCGGTTTAGCATGGATGGTTCCTTGCGGTGAAATTCTGGAATTTTCCGTCAGTAGGCTCTTGACACTGTATTCTGTATTGAGTATACTATACAGTCTAAGGGAACGCAAGGCGAGTTTAAGAAGGGAATAAATGACTCCGAAAGAAACTTCTATCAAACTGTTTTCCGACCAAATCCCAACCACTCGCCATGACGCGGAGTGCTGGGCGATGGAATTAAACTGGATCGAGTACAAAGGCAGGAGGCTGGTTCCCGTCGATCCGCCTTGGCGTCTCAGCGTTGACCCGCCGTTGGAGAACGGGGCTTTAGTGGCGAGAGACGACTCGCTTGATTTCGACGACTGGTCTTGCAGTATTCCCGCACTTTTTGAGATGGTAAAATATAAACTGTTTCATATTTGGGATCATTTCGCTATGGCCGACCCCGAGCATTTAGAGCCGGAAGCGCAGAAATGGGGGGGCGAAGTATCGAGAGCGGTTCCGAGAGGTCAAACAAGTAGAAGGAGTATGGGAATGCTAACACGAGAAGAAGCCGACCGCCGAGTGGTCGAAGGCTTTAAGCACATGGACGCAACTTATCCGCGTGACTGGGCGGAGAGGACGAACCTTGAAAGCCTAGAAATGTCGGACTGCATTAAATGTATGCTGGGAATTCACTCGGGTCGCTACGACTACTCCCCGCTCTCCACTAATCACGCGGTAGCAGTAGATTGGGGGTTCGCCTTAAATCAACCGGACGATTGGTTTACTTGGGAACAGAGACGCCTTGCCTACGCAATCCTTACCGACGCTTGGCGGGACGCTATCAATGCGAGGCTTTTATCGCGAAGTGCTCTCAAAGGTTCTTCACCTACGAAAGGAAACGAGCAATGAAGTTCGAAGAACTCGGTTTCGACGATCAGGTCGCCGGCATGTTTTCGGCGAGGATATTCGCCTTCTCTGTGGGAACGTACTTTGAACTCATGGAGGCGGGAGCGGAATCCTCCGTCGCCGCAGAAAGGATCGTCAATATTGCCGCCGCGACAAGACTTGCCAACGACGAAAATGCCGCGACAAGCGAGAGGATGGCGGCAGTCAAAAAGATTGCGGAGATTCTTGCGGAAATCGCATACAAAGGAGACAACCAATGAATGTCCCGCACAATGTCCTCGTTTGGGAATCCCGGATAGAGGCGAACGGTAACTGGTTCTCGGCGGCGTATTCGTCGCTGGACGGCAAGTTGTACCGAGTAGATATGGCCGACAAGCCTGGATATCCGCTCTACACGAACGAGAAGTCGCACCGTGATCTGGTCCCAAAGGGAACCGAAACTTACTCCGATTCCGATCAAGTCAAACAGGTATGCCAACGAAGAGAAGACGAACTGGTGGCGAAGATGAACGCGGAAGCAGAGATGAATGACGTGATCGCCGACCTCCAGGCCGAACTTGACGCCAATCTATTCGAGCGCGAACGGGAACTGACCCTCAAGGTCCTTACGCGCGAGGCCGAGCGCGACCAACTGCAAGAGAAGGTAGTCGAGCGCGACGCCAAGATCGCTGAACTCGAAAAGCGGCTCGCCGAGCAAGCGGGGAAATCAACGACGCCTCACTTGGGAGCCAACATTAAGGAAGCGTTCATTTATTATTCGCCGCACTTGCCAGGCTCTCCATTCGAACTCTGCATCACAACCCACGACAAAAGGGGTCGATGCTCACTTGATGCCCTTGGTTTCAGAACCAGAGAGGAGGCGGAATCGTTACTGTTTCAACTGGGATGCCACGTTGATGTTCCGAAGAACAATCTATGGGGATACTCGCTTCCGAAAGATTACAGGAAAGCACTTTCTGACGGCTTAGACGAGCCGCCGGCGGCAACCATCCCTCCGGCCACGCCGAAGAAGCCGGAATTAGAATGGTTTAATTGCACCGATACTTTTGGGAATCACCACTTTATCGCATGGTCTAATCATATTAACCGTATATCTATTACCAATATGGCTTGGAGGGTGACGCCGAGGCTGGTCGAGAATGTAAAGAAATGGGGAATCGATGGATCACATGCCTATCTTACTGTGTGCCCCGAGGACGTCATCCGCCACTTCGGGACCGCCGGTTCCGCACGATCCTACTGTCAATGGCTTGAGAACTCTTACCCGGCAAGGCCGACCATCTCGTTCGGCGAATTCAACCAAGGGAAAGGACAGCAATGATCTCCGTTGACTTTTTGATCGGCATGGGCCTCGGCATGATCTTCTTGGCGACACTGATGGCGATCGAGGCGATCCGGGACCGCAAGGATATGGCGAAATGGGATATGGACCCCGAAGGAGACAAGGTTGCCTAAGAACCTGGCGATCGGCGGCATCTCGAAGTGCTGCAAAGCCGCTCTGACGAACCACCTTGACTGCGGCGGCGGCGACCACGAAGGGTCATCCGTGGATTGTCGTCGCTGCGGCAACAGGCTCCACGTCAAGGGAGAGGTCTGGAGGTGGGATTCGATTTATGAACTAGACAGCGTAATCGAGAAAAGGAAAGCGGAGAACAATGGCAAGCATCATGTATGTAGTGAGAATAACGACTCCGGGCGAGAAGCCGACAACGGTTCGCTTTGACTCTAAAGATCAAGCGATGCTTTGCGTTTCTTCCCCTTGGTACGGAGACCCCAAGAAATCTCCCAAGAAAAAGTATCTCGGCAAGGTCCGAGTGACTGAAACGAGAGGCGGTTGGAAAGAGGTTAAACTGTGATTGACATCTCCGACTATGGGCCGCTCGACGACGTGAGGATCACGGGGACTCTGTACTCGCCAAGGGGCCTACGGGTTCATAATCACCGCTGTATCATTCACGGCATCAATAAAGAGCGGAATCTCATGAAGGTTTGGCCCTACCTGCAAGGCGTGACGACGCAGTTAGAATTCAGCGATGGCTATGGCGCAACCCAGTTTATCCGCACCTACGATATCGAGGCGATCTCTTTGGCGGAACATGGCAGCTTTGGAGGGTCGATGCTGGCGGCGTTCTACTCGGCCGGCGACGAGGTTCTATTGACCGGCACGCTCGACTGCGGCAGGTCGGTAAGTAAGTTTTGGTGTACGATCGAGGATGTCCGTAAAGGCTCCTCGCGGCTCAAGGTGAGGCCGGTCATGGCGATCGACAGTCAGGTCAAGGGCTTGGACCAAGATCGCTTGTACGGCCGCTGGTATGACCTGAAGGCTATCGAGAAACTTTGGGCGGAAATGGAGGAGGCGGCATGAAAGTCGTCATTAACGCTCGCTTTGGAGGTTTCGCGCTTTCCGAAGTCGCCAAGAATAAACTCTTGGCTCTCGGGGTCAACCTCAAGGATTGCGACTCCAATTCCTTCCGTTGCGATCCGAGATTGGTCCAGGTGGTCGAACAACTTGGCAAACAAGCCTCCGACTACGAGAGTTTTGAAGTGATCGACATCCCATTTGATTCCATCTGGGGATGGAGGATCGAAGAAAGCGAAGGCAAAGAATGGATCGCGGAAGACCACCGAACATGGAGAGGAAGCGAAGACTCGTGAAAGTCGTCATCCACACTACGCCAGGCGGATTCGAGTTGAGCCGAAAGGCCGTCGATATGCTCGTCGAACTCGGGTACACAAAGAAAGGGTTCGATCCGTATGGCGAACCAAATCAATCGAACGAAGCCGATTTTCGTGGTGGTGGTCCGTGGACCTCTCAGGATATTTTTTACATCACAAACTACTACGACAAAGCCCTTCGCTCCGACCCCAGGTTTGTCGGCGTCATCGAATCTTTAGGAAAAGAGGCCGAAGGTTTCCCACATGAACTCGACATCGTGAAAGTGGTTGATATTCCCTTCGATACTTTAGAAGGATGGACGATCAAAGACGACGACGGGGCCGAATGGATCGAAGAACTACCGAGAACATGGAGATAATATGCACAAGCATGATGACGCTCTTGGCCGAGCAGAAATAGCAGCGATGATCGGCAATACTATAGACAGACTTGAAGCATCGCTCAAGAGTCAAATCGGCGACCTCAAGAAACAAGTTGCGGTATTAGAAAATATCGCCAAGGAACATCACTCCGATTCGTGGGTCAAAGAGCAATTTCGCTCAAACTGGTAAAGGAGGAGAACCATGCTCAACTTCACGCCGGGCGAGTGGAAGTGTTTTCCCGGAAATTTCGTTCGGGCGCCGACTCCAAGCGATGCCCAATACGTCCATCTTGAACCTCTTGTTTGCACTGTCGGCGAGCCGACGTATTCGTGGAAATACGAGTACGAGAGAGGCTTGATCATGAAAACATCCGGCGACATGGAATCCAACGCTCGCCTCATCACCGCTGCGCCGAAGATGTACGAAATGTTGAGGCGATTCAGGGAAACCGACGAGAAGGAAACAAACAAAAAGCTCTGGAATGAGTTCGTCGCCGGTTTTTCCGACGAAGCCAAAGCCTTGCTCGACTCGATCTGACACCACAGGGAGGCGACGAATGATCAACGACCCGGAAATCGGCGACTTCGTTTGGGTTATGGGGAACAAACATGATGCCGTGAAAGCCGAAATCATCCGCCAATCAGAGTTCGTTGATCAGCCGTCACGTTTCACGGTGATCGGTGAGTGCGGCGAACTTTGGCTTGAGACTAAGGATATTTTCCCAACTCGACTTGAGGCTCTTGAGGATTATGTTAATGAAATAGCCGCTCTTAATGATCGTCGCCTTTACGAGATTCACAATCTGAATAGTTCCCTCTTGAGAGTCACATCGGCTCATCGTTCGACGAAAGAAGCGATCGACGAAGTTTCTTTGAGAATCGCCACACTTAGAAAGACAGAGGAAAAACGATGATCCACCTACCAAAAGTCGGCGACTTCGTTTGGGTTACAAGGTATGTTCGCGGAGGCCCGCCGGCGAGAGTCGAGAAGGTCGAAATCTTGGAACATTGCCAAATCAACGAAAAGAACTATTTCCGAGTCATCGAGGATTTAGACGAATCTAAATGGTTTGACGTAAAGGAAGCTTTTGAGACGGAACTTGAAGCCACGGAAGAACTCCTTGAGGAGAAAACCCTCCAGTCAATCAAGGTTCTTGCGACGAAAACTCGGCTGAAATACGACATGGAGAGAGCCGAAAGTCAATCTGTGTCCCTGGCGGAACAAATCGGCAAAGCGACCGACAGAATCAACGAGCTTAGAAAGGCCGAATCAGAATGACCATCAACGACAACGGGGAACTGTTCGACGGCGAGTTCTGGCCGGACTATATCCAAAGGGAAGTTCCAAGCAGAACGTCTCCTGTCGGATGGCATTTGCGGGATATTTACGCCGAGATAGCTAAGCTGAGGCGTGAACTTAAACAGTATCGCAACCAGACGGTTGACGTCGCCTTCTCGGATCAATCTAGCTACCTCAAAGACAGGGTTTTTGTTCGGGTCCGAGATTGTAGGGAGTTCGACCGCTACGATCTCATCGAAGTCCCGTCAATTACCGTCGAAGAAGCCTACAAAAGAACAAGGCAATCGGCTCTTGAACTCTCCGATGCGTCTTCTTCGATGCAGGAACGAGAGCGAGAAGCGATGAAAAAGGCAGTCTCTTGAAAGGTCTCACCGTGAGCCAGGCCGTACTCTTGGAACCCGGAGCAGAGTACACTCGCGAGCGAATCGAGTTACTGTGGGGCGATCGGAAGTCCCTCGATCTCAACGAGATTCTGGACCTGCCGATCCCCGCTATCGACCGGGTTTGGTTTCTGACTCGACCCGACCGCTTGTCTCCCGAGGTTGCGTTCGAGTGCGCTTGCCGTGCCGCGTCACGCACGCTAGACCGTGCCGAGCAGATGAAGGAAGACGTGGAGATGCAGCGGAAGGCGATCAAGGTAGCCAGGGCGAAGAAGAAAAAGAAGACGGAGGATTTCGCCAAGGTCTACTTCGCCGACCCTCGCACCCGCAACTTTTGGTCTCTGCCGGCGTCCTACTGCCTCCAGAACACTCGGCACAACATCCCCGTCTACTCGGCGGCGGCATTGGCCTCGGCGGCGAGTTACAAAGGATGTTACGATAATGAGACGGAGCGACAGGTCGCGGACTTCAGGGAGTTGCTACAGCCTGCGGAGAAGGTATTCGGGGAAGGCTTGTTAGAACCTCTTGCGGTGGGAGCATAAAGTGGAACCTAATGGAATGCTCGACGACTTCAAAGCTTTAGTGCTCTATTGTGCCAGGAACCAAGAGTTGGTCGCCGAGTTTAATCGTTTGTTCGAGTGCAATCTCGGCGTGGACAAGCGGTCGCCGCTAGAAGCGATGATCGACGCCGCCACGGGACACGAACCCGACGAGAAGGACATGAAATTGTTTGTAGGATTTGTTTGGGAGTGCGTCTGGTGTCGGTTGCCACCGGAGTGCTTCGTGACGGAAGAATCAGATATGTGTCCTGAGAACCAACAACAAGAAATAATCCCATGAGCTTAGAAAAGATGACCGAGAAGCTGCACGACCTCCGCAAGACATTGACCGACTCTCGGTTTCATCCGGGGTCGGACTGGCAGAGGGTCGCGATAGAGCAAACGATGGCGAGCCTTGAGATCGTCCTGGCCGAGATGAAGGAGATGCGGTCGAAAATGGATTCCATGCAAGAGCAAATCGACTCGATCTGATTACTGGAACGGATCAAGACGCGGCTTCGGCATCCCAACCGGGACTCGCCGAGGTTGCGTCTTTTTTTATGCGCCGTTGTTGCCGAAGAAGATGTTCCTGTACTTCCATTAGTCCGCAAACAATGTCAATGTGATCGTCGAGTTCGTCCACGATGGCGATGATCCGTTCCACGTCAATTCGCATTGCTCAATTCCCTAAGTTGCTTAATATTTCGAGCACATTTCCATCGTCGCGCGACATCGCCGGTAGATTGTGACGCATGAGCACCAGAATACGGCGTCCGGCCTCCGTTGGGAAATAGCCTTTACCTTTGCACTCACAACAAGGAAACCAATCCCGCCTGTCGAATTCTCCTCCGCAACCTCCACATTTACCACAAACCTTCTCAAGCGTCGGGAGCGTCAGTTCGTCCACGTTCGACCCCTATTATTTTTAGTTGAATGTGTCGCCTTCGTCCACGATAGCCATGATCCGCTCAACGTCGATTCGCATGGTTTTCAGCCTCGTATTTCGGCGGGAGCGGTTCCGGTAGAGCCACCGGATGTTTCATTTTCCCCTCTTCCTTGAGTTCCCGCAACAACCTTGGGAGATGACGCTTGACCAATTCAATAATCGCCTCGCCTTCGCTGGTGAGAATAACTCGGTCATTGCCGCAATATTCGCACTCGCTTTTGGTGATATGGTCGCCCTTTGCATACGAATAACAAATAGGGCAATCATCCTCTAGTTCCGGGAATGGGACATTGACGTTCATTCTACCTCCATCACTTGTTAGATGTTTTCGCCGAACAGCCGCACTTGCACGCCGAAAGATCGACTCCGGCGTCACGATAAGCCTTCAGTTTTGCGGATTCTGTCGCGTAAATGTAAGCCTTTTCTCTGTCAAGGATTCCTTGTTGGTAAGCGCTGACTGGCTCTGGCTCGGTCGAAACAATATAGATCAGTAGACCAACCAACGAGATAGCTGCCACCCAACATAGAATTTCCTTGATTCTCTTTAATATTCTCATTCTACCTCCATCACTTCTTGAAGCCTTTTGCCGAGCCATCGCACGACGGGAACGGCGAACGAGTTGCCTATGGCGCGATAACGTTGCGTGTCGGGAGAATTGCCGGCTTTGTCGTAGGGGATGTCCGTGTGGCCAGTCGGCATCCCTTGGAGTCTTTCCGTCTCGGCCGGAAGGAGTCGCCGAACCGCCTTTGTGTCTTCGTGAGTTAAAAACGGAACACCACCCGTCGAGTTGCCGTTGCCGGAGCGGATCGTTCCCATCGGCCCCACGTTGGTTCCTTGGCATTGATAGGCGATCGCCGCATGTCCGCCGCCGTGGCCTTCGCCTCGCAAACAAACCGCGTCCTCGCCGATCGCGAACGTCGTGTTGCCGACGCGCCGATCTTGAGTTCTTACGGAGTGAGCAATCAAAGGCTCTTGTCCATCGCTTGAGGATTGCCCGCCGCCGCCTCTAGTGCCGCCTTTAAGTCCTCGCGTATAATCCTTCCCCGTTTTTCCACCCTTCGAAGAATTCCGCGACAGGCTTTGGCCGACAAAAAGTACCGCTGCGGGATTGGTCCAGTGTCCAAGATGTCCGACAAGGAAGACTCGACGTCTCTGTTGGGGGACTCCGAAGTATTTAGCGTCAAGAGTTCGCCACGCGAGCGACCATCCGCCGTCTTCTCCAGCGACGACGCCGCTTCCGCGCCATCCATTGCTCGGCACGGGAAAGGTACATCCACAAATCTCGCGAATAACCTCGCAAAAGTCACTCCCTCCGTTTGTGGAGAGCATCCCCGGTACGTTTTCCATAATGAACCAACGCAGTCCGTTTCGTTCGGCGGCGAGGCGCACAATTCTGACAGCTTCTTCAAATAGACCGCTTCTAGTCCGATTTCCATCCTTATCTTTGATCCCTTCTTTTTTGCCGGCCAGACTAAAATCAGTACAAGGCGAGCCGAATATAACCACGTCTATTTTGCCCAAGGCATCCAACTGTTCCGGGCCGACACCGCACACGTCGCCAAGGTTCGGCACGCTCGGATAACGGTGGGCGAGCACGGCGGAAGCGAACGGGTCTACCTCGGCAAACGCGACCGCTTCCCAACCGAGCGGTTCCCACGCCAGGGACGCGGCTTCGATGCCGCTGAACAAAGAGAGGTATCTCATCGCTTCCTTTGTGTCGATCAGAAATAATAAACAGGAAGTCCCTGAGTCGTAAGGTAGCAAATTGGACGGGGAGGACTCTTGATTTCCACATAACAACGATTCTCTTCCTTGTATCTTGCGCGATACGCTTCCTGTTCTTTCTCTTCGATCCTCAGCAGAGCGTCCTCGGCCTGCCGCTGCGCCGAGACTTGATCATCGCAAACACCGGATTCATCGAAGCCGTCTCCGAACGCTTTCCATTGATACTTGTTGCCAACGCGACGAACAGAGGCGACCATGTACCGAAGTTTGTACTCAAGATAGGAAGAAGCCTCGTATTTTAGTTCCTCATCAGTAGGGAAAATCGGAGAAGGACAATATCCGATAGATCGCATCCTATCGTGTGCGAAGCGTACAAGCGAAACAAGTCGATCCGGCCCAATTTCCGCAAGCACGCCGCCGTTCCTTATTCGATGGGGAAAAACATCGGCTTCAAAGGGATTGACCGAGTAAGCATCTCGACGCTCAACGGCCGGGTTGTCGTACCGTTCGTTATGGGTAAATACCAAGCCGACCGGTTCTCGCTTCGAAAGGGGCAATCCGACCTCGTTCTCCGCAAAGACGGTAAGTGGTTCTTGATAGTTACGGTGGACGTTCCAGACGGAACGCCGGTCCCGTCCACAGACTTCATCGGTGTCGATCTCGGCGTCTGCAATATCGTCGTGACTTCGGATGGCAAGTCGTTTTCGAACTCGGCTATCGAAGCGAAACGCATCACGGCGATGAGCCGTCGCCGGGCGATAGGGAAGAAGACTCACGGGGCAAGCCGACGTAAGCGCCGGGCGCGTCACAAGGCGATCGTTCACATGCGACAAAAGGAGTCGCGCTACCGGAAAGACATCAATCACCAAATTTCCAAGTCGCTCGTTAAAGACGCTCAAGACACCTGCCGTGGGATCGCTCTTGAAGACCTCAAGGGTATCCGAGACAGGGGACCGTTCAAGAAGAGTCAACGGGCGAGAATGGGAAGCTGGTCTTTCTTTCAACTTCGGTCCTTTGTGGAATACAAGGCGAAACTCGCCGGGGTATTCGTGACGACGGTTGATCCGCGCAATACATCTCGAACATGCTCGGCTTGTGGACACGTCGCCAAAGCGAACCGCAAGAGCCAATCGGAATTCCGGTGTGTGTCGTGTGGTTTCGCCGAACATGCCGACCTCAATGCGGCCCGGAATATCCGGGCAAGGGCGATCGTCAACTCGCCTATGGCAACCGGAACGCCGATCGACGACGGTCGGTTATTACAGGATGCAATCCGTCGCCTTTAGGCGATGGTCGTTGACTACAAATCGTACCCTTGATCTCGAAACCAGTCGATCAACCCTACGAAGTCAGACAACCCATAGCCTTGTTTGAATCTCTCTTCGTTAAAAAAGTAAAGGCCGATCTTCTTCTCTTGCTCGTGGCGTTCCGTCTTTTCAAGGCCGCGCAAATAATTCAAGACGGCGTATCTCATGGCTTCATCTTTAACGCCGCTGTCGGTGCAACCGTGATCGTAAGCCATTAAGGAGTCGATCGCCTCGCACAAGTCCCAACCTTTGTAATCGAACTTGTTCATTTGAGTCTCCCTAGTTTGACTCCGCTAACAGTGATAACTGTTTCCGCCGTGTAAACCCACCAATCTCCATCTTGTAGGACCGCCCATTCCCTTGAACCCCAATTCCGTCCTCCCTCATGCACCTTTCGAACGGCTTCATAAGGAGAAACGGAATTACACTCGACGGCGAATTCGACCGAAACCACGCCATGAATCACCGGAGCAACCTGATATTTCATATAGGTTTTCGTCCGTTATACTAATTTGACACGAATTAGTGTGAACTACCCCTGCCCTAAAGGGCAGAGGCTTCCTACTTCACCCTTGATCGCTTCCATCGCTGAAAGTCTTACATCAAGTCCATAGGCTATCCCCGTAGTTCCTACGGTTCTGAGTCCTTCTCTAAGAATATTCACTGAGGCGTTGTAATCACGGTCATGCTCGACTTTGCAACTCGGGCATGTCCATTCCCTGATGTCCAACGGCAGTTTGTCAACAATGAATCCGCATTCGGAGCATGTCTTTGACGATGGAAACCATCTATCGATTTGCAGGAAGTTTCGTCCTGCCCATGCCGCCTTATACTTCAATTGTCGAACAAACTCGTTAAAACTGACATCGGCAACACTCTTTGCCAAACAGTGGTTAGCCATCATGCCTTTGACATTCAGGGTTTCCATCACGATAACTTGGTTCTCGTTAACGATAGAGCGTGAAACCTTATGCAGATAGTCATTGCGGATGTTGGCAATCTTGTTGTGGAGCACTGCTAGGCGATGCTTGGCTTTCCCTCGGTTCTGGGAGGTCTTATCTTTCTTCCGACTTACGGCTTTCTGGAGCAAACGAAGTCTACGCTGCAAAGTCTTGTAAGGACGAATGTTCTCGTATACCTGCCCATCAGAGCAAGTCGCCAACGTCTTCAAGCCGAGATCGATTCCAACTTTTGCATCCCGCACAGGCAACGGCTCAATGTTCTTCTCCACAAGGATGTTGGCGAAGTATTGACCCGCTGCATTCTTCGTGATGGTCGCTTTGACGATCTCGCCTTCAAGTGGGCGATGGTATCGGAGTTTGATCCCTTCTTTGAACTTCGGAAGCGTGAGAACGCCTTCCTTCACTCCGACACTCTGAGGAGCGGTGAAGGATTGCTTGCCTTTCCGAGCATGGAACTTCGGGAACTTCGCTCTCTTGGCAAAGAAGTTGTTGTAGGCGGCTTCCAAGCACTTGAGCGAATATTGAAGGGCCTGGCTGTTCGTCTCTTTGAGCCATGTCAATTCTTTCTTCAAGACTGTCAGTTCTGAAGCCTGTTTGCAGTAGGAAGTTCCTTGCTTCGACTCCAGATAGAGATTCTTTCTTTGAGCCAAAAAGTAGTTGTACACATAACGTACAGACCCGAAGTGAGAGGCAAGTTTCGCCTTCTGCTCCTTCGTGGGTTCGATCCTGTATCTGTACGTGTAGTGTGCCATTGCTCTTTATTCTGTCCCTCAAATCTGGTATAAAATTAGTATGAGCCTTGATTCTTCGCCAACATCGCCCGCAAGAATGGGTCGATCTTGCCTCTGAGAACGGCATGAGCCGCCAGGGCGACTCCCGTCCGATGATCGACAACCTTCTCTTCGTCCACTAGCCTGTAGGTTCGAATCTGAGAAGAGAAGGCGACCTGAGGCTTGCCTTCGTACCGCTCCGTCGCCGATCGCTCTTGAAGGCCCCTGTAGTGTCTGGCGAGGGCCGAGCGAAGCTGGACAAACGCTTGGGCTTTGTTGCGATGCTGGCAGGAGTCGTCACAGCACTTAACCATGATTCCGGTCGGGAGATGAGTAATCCGAACGCCGGACATCGTTGTATTGCGATGCCGGCCGCCGGGACCGGAGCCACGATAAGGCTCGATTTTGAGGTCGGCGGATTCAACGATGATTTTCATTTCTCCTCCATCGCTTTCGCTGCGGCGACGATTTTGTCTTCGTCGGCTTGACAGAAAGCCATCGCGGCCTCATGGGTGGGATACTCTTGGTTCAAGCAACCCACCCTCCAGGCAACCTTGTCTTTACTGAGCCACTGATGGACACGCCAACCGATCCGACACCCATCTCTGTCGGGTATTGAAGACTCGGCCTCATACTGAGTATTCCCGTATAAACCCTTCGACGACTTCCAGTAGAGACTCCCTTTGGCTACCTTCTCTTTCCACGCTGTTCTTAGGTGGATAATCCCATCTTCCAAGCGTTGACATTTAGATTTGGCGGTATCGGCGGAATCGAATTCCTCGTTAAAGTGGGACGGTCCAAGTTCTTCGTCGGAATCCTCGATATACCAAGAAATCTTGTTGTAGGTGTGGCTCTGCGTAACGCGCCACCGAAGCGGCTTCCCTTGATCTAGAACGCACGAATCGGCTTCGTGCTTGGAGTTCTTCCTATAGTCTAAATCTTCTTCCCACTGAAGTTGCTCACTCATTGGTATTCGCCTCCTCCGCTTTCACGCTTGCGACTAAAGCGTCTTCTTTGGCTTGACAGAACGATACAGCTTCGTCTACTGCTCCGAACTCCTCGTCTTCGCCGGCCAGCAACCAAACTACCTTTTTGTTTTTCATAAGAGGAACAAGGAGGTATCCATGAGAACAACCGAGACCAACGATTTCCACGCGAGAATCGGCGCGGTAGACTGTAACCCCGAAGCCGGTCGCCTTTGATTCCCATACCAGCGGGCCGGGTTCGCCGACGATCCGTCTTTGAGTCGGAACCTCCGTCAGATTATCGACGGCGAATTGATCCTCGTGGGCCTGGCAAGCCGCTTTCGCGGATTCCTCGGAATCGTGAGGATTGTCTTCGCCTAGGTCGCCGAGGTATTCTTCGGAATCGTCAAGAAACCAGACGATCTTGTTCCCGATCAATTGCTGATCGACCCGCCAGAAAAGCCTACGCCCTTCGAAACTGAGCGACGATGGAGCCTCGAAATAAGAGTTGTCGTCGCCATCAAGGCACTCTTTCCACTCAAGTCGATGCTCGCTCATATTCTACCTTTCGATTCGTACTCTTGTGTCGCCAGTTCTTTCTAATGACTCGAACTTCTGAGAATGTCGTTCTCTAATGATTGGCAAAAATGCTTGGACGCCTCGGGGGTTTCCCAGTCAACGCGAGCGTACCCTTTAGTGAGTTCCGGACTGGAATCTACGAACGTCCAGAACAACTTATTGCCGATGCCTTGCGGCGAGACGTCCCAATACAGGAGACTGCCGTCGGTTCCCTTCTTGGATGACGCCGCCCAGTAAGACGAATTGTTGTTAATCTCGTCGAGTTCGTCGATCCAATCCAACTGCCGAAAACCTTTTTCTTCTTCCGGTTCGCCGATGACTTTACTTGCCGAGTCCGCGTCATCGACGATGCCGGCGACGGCCCATAGAGCCACCGTAGCCACGTCCAGCAACTCGCGGACGAAGAGGATTGTCTTCTCTTCCGTCTTCGGCTTCTTGGCGTGGCAGACCTCATCGAACTCTTCCTTGAGAGAGCCGATGATCTCGTGGCGGTTATAGTACGAGTCGTTGCCGTGCTTCTCGATAGCCTTGACGATATTAAGGCGGAGTAGGCCGATCGCCTTCTCGATATGGGTTTGCTCGACGGGTTCGCGAGCGATTTTGCTGACGGGCTTCATGGTGAGTCCTTAAAATAAACGATCGGCGACAATCGACACGGCAACCCGGAAGACGCCGACAAAATCTATCCAAGAGTCATCTGCGGAATCGACTCTCTTGTAGACAGAGACGAACTCTGTGATGTCGCAAGTACCCTTTAAGAGACAGTTTTGTATGGCATTGTGCGGAGAGTTCCCTTCAAAGAAATAGCCACGTTCGAATTGGCCGACTTTGAAGTTCGCGACATCTTCTTTGGTGGCTTTGAAGCCGTGTAACGGGACGATTTTGTACCACTCCGCCGTCATCAAGGCGTTGAGTAGCCGGCGAACCTCGGAAAGCTTCTTGGGATTCCCGAGAGCGGCATCGGCGGGGACGGCAAAAAAGGTTTGGCCGCCGGCATAAAGAAGATCGCCGACTTTGACTACATCTTTGATTGATTCTTTGTTTGGCTCAGGAGGACGAGACAATTCCACTTCATCCGATCTAGCCAAGAATGGTCCGCCATTTTTTCCGCCGTCGAGCCACAAGTATTGGTGATGCTCTCGATCGGAAGCGGCAGGGTCGATCGTCTTGACTTCGTAGGAACCTTTCCTGAGCGTGTTCGCCTTGAACCGCACCCAGTCGCCTGCCTCAAACATAGTCACTTTCACGTCGATCGTCTTCATGTCTCACCTCTCTGAAGTTTCTCAATCAGTTCATTCTCACGTCTCTGACAGAAATCCTTGGCGGCTTCCTCGCGACGGAAGGGCGGCTCTTGGTTGTTGGCCGTGATCAAGTCCGACTCGTCCACGGACCAGCGGACCTTGTTCTCGATTATCACCGGAGTCACCCGCCAACGAAACGACTCTTTCGTCTTGCTGTTCACATGGAAGGACACGGCTTCAATGAACGAGTTGCCGTCCTCGTCTGGCGTGTCGATCCAAATCAAATCTTCGTGGATCACTCGACGATTTCCTCGGCCCTTGACCGGATGTTCTGGACGCGGCTGTCTCCGAGCAGATCGAGGACGGCTTCGGCAAGTTCTCGATCTCGAATCTCGGCGCAAACTAGTTCGTCGCGGCGGGCATATGTCATTTTCGCTAAACCGTCACCGGATTTATCGGAAGAGGAAACTTCTTCACAGTTACCAAAGTCGTCTTCATTAAACGAAACCACGATAACCTCTTCGGGGTCTCCGTCCATCTCTAAGCCAACGACCACTTTATCGCCGATCGCGTGGCAGAGGTATTCTTCGAGGTCATCAAGCCAGCGGAACCGAGTCTTGCCGAGTACGAAGTCTTCGAATTTCACTTGTTTCTCCTCAACATGATGCCGACTGTTCGATTATTTCTCTCAATTCTCTCGTTTCGATCCGATTGATCTCGGCGGCGAACTCTTTAGCGCATTTCTCGATCGCCAACAGGTTGCGGAAATAAGAGATAGGGACCGGAGTGTTCCCCTCGGCTTCTTTCCAGTATCCACATTCCTTGCAATGATCAAAGTCTTTTTCGTTGAACGATACACAAAGAACGTCTTCGCCCTTTTCAGACCCGACAATGATTCTGTCGCCGATAGCGTGGCAGATGTATTCAGTATGCCCGTTTTTGTAATTGAACCGCGTCTTGCCGATTTTGAAGTCTTCGAACTTCATCTCAAACCCCTTTCAGTCTAGGATCGTTATAGAGGATCGCGACCTCTTGAAATCCAAGGCAGTAGTTCCCCGGATTGCCGTCAACCTCGTCGATCTTTCCTTCTTGGCACATTCTCGCGAGAATCCACTTGGATGTCTTCAGTAGAGCCTTGCCGACCGCCTTGCCGATTAAACGATGACCACAGAGAACAACAAGCAGCTTCTCCGCGTTGAGCGTCTTGTTATCTCGGAAGGCACGCATCACCAAGGCTTCCAAGGGTTCAATGACGAAAAACGGGTCATCTCGCTTCATTGGTGCTCCTTAGTCGCTATCCACTGTCTACATTCTACCAGACAAAAGCCACTTGTCAAGACCTGGACTTGGAAATTACTTGATAGATCGCTTCTTGGGCCTCTTGGCCGAGAGAAGCCTCAGGGAGAACCGGACGGCAACAGCCGCAGCGCATCCAAGAGCGATTAAGAACATGACCGCCAGGATCGCTAGGCCGGGGCAGAATAACAGAACCATGCGGACGGTAGTCCACCAGTCCGCACCGTCGAATGCGTCCATTTTGGCCCTTATGGGTTGAGGGCGAGCATGTAGAGGGGGGTGAATTGATTATATTGCCGAGAGGAAAGGAAGTCTAGTTATTTGTCGATTTTTGGCAACGATGCGGGGCCTTGGCCGATGGCGTAGAGGGCGGCGCGGGCGGCTTCTTGAGTCGGGAAACGAGCAATCACTCCATGTTTGTCAAGGATATCGAAACCGTCTTTATCTAAAGCGATCCAGGTTTCTCTATTTCCGTGTTCCACCATCGAACCATCCGGGTAAAAGTCTGGTTGGTAATCGCCCGGTCGATGCTCCGGTTTCACTTCCGACGCGGGACTCGGCGGGGCTTGTTCGGCGTGAAGACTCGCGAGGTAGGCCGGGAAGTCGGGATGATGACCGCAAAAGTCTTTACTGTGCTTCTCAGGACTATCCGGCTGAAGATGGCTCTGGCCTTTGATGTTTTCCCATTCCTGAAATTCGCGGTCATATTCTTCGTTGGTCCAAACCGGACACGTCTGGCACTTCGGCCGCTCAAGTTTTGACATAACCATTCTCCTTGGATTCCTCTGATAACGCCTCTCGCCAAGCTCCCGGCTTAATCGCGTCGTTTCGGGCCTTGATTCGCTCTCTCTCGTCCACAGACATCCTCTCTGATCGTTGCAGCATGTTCGGCGGCGGTTCTTGCAGTTTAGCCTCGATCTCGGCGATGGGATGCGCTTGATGGAAGCAACGGGAGCAATAAATGTAGAGCATGTCCAGCCCTTCGCGACCGTGCGGCTGAACAACAACGCCGTAGTTACATCCCAGCGGGCAACGGAAAAACTTCATAATTCCCGGCCCGGCCAACATTTTAAGTTTCTCACTCATCATTATTGTCCTTTTCAAGTCCAAGGATCGAGGCCAAGGAATGCTCGGCTCTCATTTCGCCATCCCAGTAGCCGGGCGGCATTTCTCCGGGAATCGTGCCGTCGAGGATCGCGTCCTCAACGTCGGAGAAACTTTCGCGGAGATAGTACGGTTCTCTATCTTTGATCACGACCAGTTTGGCGCACCGCACCCTCTCGTCTACCAGCGCCGCTCGCAACCGCTCGACTTCGGCCGTCAGGGCGGCGAGACGGGCGAGCACGGCGGGGTTGGGGATGTGGCCCTTGCCGTAGCAGTTCATGCATCGCTCAGAATATGCGTGTCCGCCTCCGCGAAGATGCTTCAACTCGCCGAAACCGTCGCAAACGTCGCATCTAAGAATCAGTTCCATTTCCCCTCATCTCCCGCCTCGCGGTGGTTGGCCGTCTGTTCGCTCATCTCGTTTCGGTCCAATCTCAGAAGGAATTAGTTTTCGATTTGCTCAATTTTCCGGCGGAAGGCAGGCGGATCGAATGGCCGGTGATTCCGCACTATGGACCGCACTATTCCGCGTCGCTTGCTTGCTCGCACAGTCGGCGACACTCGGACTCGACATACTCTTGGGATCGGACCATGCCGTAGGCGAGACGCACCAACGACGACGAAGGGGGACAAAGTGCATGGTCAGGGCGGTCGCCGGAGTGGCAACAATCGAAACCGACCCAATAACCCTCGTCGTCACCCTTGCCGCAAGGTGTGTCTTTTTCGGCGAAGGTGATTCCGCCATGAATGTCCAAGTGCCCCAGATCGAAGTCCGTCATGCCGTACCACGGGTGATCCTTGGGAACGCGGACATAACCGCAACGGTTCCCTATGCCGTTATGGACCACAGCCCACTCGAAGCCGAGATGTTCCCCGGTAGCGAGCACGTCGTTCGGCCTCTGAACGGCGACGGAAAGACACATGGATCACTCTCCTTGTTTCGTTTTCTCGTCTTCAAGAACGGCGATCGCATCCCTAACGAACACTTTGGTTTCGTCGGAGTGGCAACTGAAATCGCCTCCCCAGTCGTGAGTCTTCATATAGTCGATAGTTTCCCCGAGACTGCCCCACCGGATTCCGTCCGCAAGGCCGGCGATAAGTTCATCGACTTCTTTTAGTGTATCCGCCGCTTGGAGTGCATCGCAACCGGAGCACGATCCCCAGCCGAAGATTAAGATTCCATAGCGGTCGGCGTCGCGATACAAGACGCGAGAGTCGCCTTGGTAATCGTCGTCGTCGCTCTGAACCAGAATCTCGCCGAACGATTCAAGGATAGGGTAATAGTCTCCGGTACTGTAGCCTTCCCGGAAATCCGGGTAGAGTTCGGAGGCGGGTTTGATATTCATGCTTCTACCTTTCGTTGGTTCAGACAGAAGGAATTAGTTTTCCCTAGAAAAACACCTACGAAATCGGCGACAATGATAAACAATCCGTTTAATCCCGGACGAGCGCAGCACTTATTCTAAACCTAAGTTTCTTCTCCCTGCCGCTTTCAACTTCTCTATGTCCGCTTTCCTTGCTATCGCAAGTCGCTTATCGAGATTTTCTCGATTATGTGTCGTGTTGCAACGAGGTTTAAGCAGACGAATAAACTCCCGTTCGGTTTCGTCGAGAAGACAAGGAGGAACCGGAAAGAAAGAAACAGCGTTAATATCAAAGTCTTTTTCTTTTTTCATGTGATGGCCGGCAACCCTTTGAGAGACGCATGTCGATTTACCTACATAAACGACATCTTTCCCTTTGCATAAGAAGTAGATTCCAGACCGGAAGTCCGAAACATTCAATTGACGAAGGTTCGCTATAGAAGAAATCGAATCGGGAGGGATCGCGTTTCTGGTCCTGGGAACGAAAACCTCTACCGCTTTCGGAAGAAACCGGCCTTTGTTTCGACTGATAAGGTTCTCTTCTACCCATGATCGTATCTCGGTTTTTTTGAAGAAAGGGCCTTCTTCGTCGATCATGTAATATGGGGCATGTCCGCTCTTAGTGAAACCTAAGAGCCGTTCCTCTTTGACACGGCAATATTTTGCAGCTTCCTCAAGGGTGATCAGCGATGCTTGAGGTATCGTCATGGTTGGTTCAACTCACGTCTTTCCGTTTTGGAACATATCGAAACTTCGATAAACCCAGGGAAAAGCACGAAAAAAGGCCCTGCGCAGCACTTATGCAGCATTGCGTCAAATACCGGCAACTCTCATTCTACTTAAACTACTCATTGTCAACTGTTTACGTCCATTTAGCACTGATGCACAAATTTGATCGGTCGTCAGAACCTATTTTTTTTGGACTGTATTGGATTTTCTGTAAACCTATGGTAATCAGCCGAATGCGAACTTACTCCTCGGCCTGCCGACCGTCGTTTCCCTCTTTAGTCGATT
>Ga0134128_10000107_pt1 | contig 113557 bp, 91 predicted proteins | sample KB31754_FD_96462 | JGI IMG/M metagenome (GOLD analysis project Ga0134128, IMG submission 96462) | Terrestrial soil microbial communities with excess Nitrogen fertilizer from Kellogg Biological Station, Michigan, USA - KB3-175-4 | ecosystem: Environmental > Terrestrial > Soil > Unclassified ... | reverse complement strand
CGAATGCGTTAACAATAAGTCGATTTACTTAAGGGAGATAAGGTATGAAGCTCGGAATCATCGCTGCAATGATTGTCATGCGGCTGCTGATCGTTACAGCACGAAGCCAATCGCTGCCGAATCTGCTCCCGCTCCCAAACTCGAGCGGATGGCTGGAAACATACAATGTCAACAATGCTCCAATCAGCTTGACGGGAGCCTTTTTTCAATCGCTCGGGACCAACGGTCGATCCTGCGCCTCCTGCCACGTTCCCACCGAGGGTTGGACGGTTTCCGCCTCTGGAGTGCAACTTCGTTTTCTTCTCACCCAAGGCTTGGACCCGATCTTCCGTACGAATGACGGTTCCAACTGTGATCAGAATATCGATACTTCAAGCGTGCAAGGCCGACGCCAAGCTTACAGCCTGTTACTGCAGAGAGGCTTGATTCGCGTTGCGTTGTCCCTGCCTGCAGATGCCGAGTTTTCAGTGCAAAGCGTTAGCAATCCGTACGGATGCAATGATACGTCGATGCTTTCGATGTACCGGCGCCCACTTCCGGCGACAAATCTGGCGTTTCTCAGCACCGTGATGTGGGACGGGCGTGAGTCGACGCCACCCAGCACACAGAAAATCACTTATCCCGACACCGGGCAGTTGTTGGGGGACTTAGCTCATCAGGCGATGGACGCCACCACCGGGCATGCCCAGGGCGCGCCTCCTACGCCGGCGCAGATTCAAGATATCGTGAACTTCGAGATGACCCTGCGAACCGCCCAGGCAATCGACAAGCGGGCGGGGTTTTTGAACGACGGCCAGGCAACTGGCGGACCGGTGAAATTGGCCTCGCAGAAATTCTTCATCGGCATCAACGATTCCTTCCCGGCGAGCTTTGGGTTCAATCCGACCGGGGCGGCCTTCAATCCCAATATTTTCGATTTATTCGATGCCTGGAAAAACTCGCAATCGTCCGCTCGCGCCCGTATTGCCCGGGGTCAGACCATCTTCAATTCGAAGCCAATCACAATTTCCGGCGTTGCCGGAATCAATGACGTGACCGGGCTTCCTGCATCCTTTACCGGTACCTGTGGGACTTGCCACGACTCTCCCAACGTAGGCCATCACTCCGTTTCAGCGCCGTTGAACATCGGAGTGGCGGACGTCGATAGTCCTCTCGATATCAGCTACCTGCCGGTGTTCACCTTGGTCAATAACGCTACAGGCGAAACCGTCCAGACAACCGATCCTGGTCGCGCTCTTATCACCGGAAAGTGGGCAGACATCGGAAAGGTTAAAGGTCCCATCCTGCGAGGTCTCGCAAGCCGGGCGCCTTACTTTCACAATGGCTCTGCGGCGACCTTGATGGATGTCATCCGCTTTTATGAGAGTCGTTTCAATGTCTCTTTTAGCCCTAAAGAAAAAGCCGACCTGATCGCCTTTTTGAATTCGCTCTAAGATCATATCGATGGCAGCCCGTCAGGAAGGCTTGGGGCCGGAACCGCACTGGATGCTGGACGTGGTCAGCTTGTGAGTACGCCCGAAAATCGAAAATGCGGTGGCGAGGCAAGAACTCCCGTGGTGCTGGGGAGGAACGTGCGACGTCCAGCGAAGTCCATGACGTGCTCCGGATTGAAATCATTACGTCGCGATCAACGGCGAATCATGGTAACGAACGTGGAAATCGAGCCGACGACGTTCACAGCTTGATCCAGCACCACTCCTTCGAATAGGGAACACGGCTCATGCGATATCCCGATTTCACGCTAGTCACAACTGTGTCGCTCCAGTTGAAACCGCAGCCGTTCTCGGGATCGAACAAACCCGGTTCTTCCGAGAAACACATATTTTCCTGCAGAACGGTGTAATCTCCGAGGGCGAGGTAAGGAGGCTGGTGGCCCTCGACACCTGACCCATGAGCGGGCCGGTGATAGATGTATTTCTGGACGCCGCTCTCGACCTGATATTTGTGGATCTTATAAGCCACGCTGGAGCAAGTCGCGCCCTGCACCTGCAAATCCACTTGCATGTCGCAGCAGTGCTGGCTAACTTCCCAGAGTTTGCGCATATGGGGATCGAACTGACCCGCTCCGTCGGCAATGATGTACATGCGGTAATTTTCTCCACCGTAGCCTCCGATGCTGGCTCCGCCTGAGACTTGGAGCGCCATGCCGCGTCCGATGCGGTTGAAGTAAGGCTGGTTGGGATGAGGATAAGCGGTGACCGGGCCGACACGTACCTCCACATCCACGTTGGTTTTTACCCCGTGATGCGGCGCACCGTTGGCCAGCTTGAGATCAGAATACAGTTGCTGATTTATCCAGAACTGACAGGCCATTGCGACTTCGTAGTCGGTAACGTCGGTGCCATGGGTGAGGATGTAATCTCGTGCGAAGGCATGGGCTCGGTCGAAGTAGACATATGCCCGCCGCCAGAGCGCCAGCTCTTCGGGGGTTTTTACCATGCGCATGTCCATCAGCGTCTGGTCGACGTTCACCCATTCAATATCAGGCAAGATTTCGCGCGCCTTGGCGCTTTCCGAGGGATAGAGCTCACCATCAATGCCGATCTTCGTTCCCTGAATTCCGTGTTCTTTGATTCCCTCCAGCAAGAATCGAAAGAGATCAACCGTCTTTCCCTGGACTACCCTCCCCTCGTTGGGAAATGACCCTTCCGCGTCCCTAAAATCGAAGTAGCCTTTCCCGTTGCCGAACCACCAGGTGCGGACCAGGTCGCGGTCAAGCGCTGGGTACATGAACCAGGGGTCGGCGTCGTCTTGATTCATGAACGTGGCTTCCGGCCGCTCGGTGGTGGTGTGCCAGTAGCCGGTCAGATATGTGGTGTTGAGAGGATTACGGACCAGAAAAGCCTGAACACCGTTACGCGCCAGTCTCTCCTTGAACCTCGCCACCGTGTGCTTGTTCCAGTCGAGCGTGAGGCGGTCGTCGGTGGCGGGTGCGGGCGGTCCTACCTCTCCCGGCGAGGGTTTGAGGAGGAGGGCTTCGCTCCTGCCGGTAGCCTGCTGTTGAAGCAGGTCAAACATCGAGGAGCGGGAAGACTGCGCGGCAGCGACCTTATCGAGACGCGCCAAGAAACCAGCCCCCAGCAATCCCAAACCACCCTTTTGTGCGAACCGGCGACGACTGAATTCCATGTGGCCTCCCATGGTTGGCGTCTCTACGGGAGTGGTTCAACCGCCGCACTCCCCGGACGCTGGTTTCGAAAGCGCGGATTACGGCTTGGGTCCCACTCCGCGCAGGTGGAACGCAAAGAATTCGTCCACACGAGTCCAGGCATCACGCAAGACATGTTCACGGCTAAAGTAGTGAAACTCGCCGGGATAAATCATGAATTGCACAAGATTGCCTTTATTCTTCTTAAGAGCTTCGTCTACAAGCCAGACGGACTGCAAGAATGGTACGTTCACATCGGAGGTTCCGTGCAACACCAACAGCGGGTGCGCCAGCTGATCGATGTGAGAGATCGGCGACGCATTGGCATAGACCTTGGGGTTCCGCTGGGGTGTGCCCATGCGGCCTTCGGTCCAGTCATTGTTGGGAGGGTCGTGGTAATACATGACGTAGTCTGCGACTCCGGCGACATCCACTGCGGCTCGGAACAGATTGGGCTGGTCAGTCATGGCAATCAAGGTGAAGAACCCACCGTAACTTAATCCCCAGATCCCGATGCGGTGGGTATCCACGTAGGGCAACGTCTTCAAATAATTCGCGCCCATCCAGGCGTCTTTGGCGTCGTTGCCACCGACATCCATGTAGACGCCATTGCGCCAATCTCTGCCGTAGCCAATACTGCCGCGATAGTCGGGAGCAAGAATCACGTAACCTTCCTGCAACAAATACTGGTGATAGCTGTAGTACACAGCGTAGTTGCGCTGGATGTGCCAGCCGTCGTAGTTCTGGTTGATGCCGTCGCCGTGGGCCCAAATGATGGCCGCATGTTTTTTGCTGAGGTCGAGATTCTTGGGGACAAAGAGCCATGCGGGCACCGGTTTGCCGTCCGGGCCTGGATAGGTCACGAATTGAGGCTCGACAAATGCCGCGTGGTCGATGCCGGCGGGCATGGAATTGCTGAGTCGTATCGGCTTCCCCCTTGCGGTTGTGTCCACCACAAACAGGTCGGCAGAGTTTTGCGTGTCGGTGTGTTGGTAGACAAGGCGCTGATCATTCGGAGACCACTGCGGCGCGACGTTAGTGCCACGGCCGGTTGTGAGGTAAGTGATGTTCGCGTGCGCGGGATCGCCGCCGATCGTGGCAATGCCGACTCGTCGGTCGCCCGGATGATCTGGCTGGTTAGCGTCGAATGCAATGCGGGTGCTGTCGTGTGACCAAGTGGGTCGCCACGCTTCAAAATGTCCTTTCGTGATTGGCACAGGGTTGCCGCCCCCAGCTGGCATCACGTACAGATGGTCCCAGCCATCGACGTCGGTGAGAAAACAAATCCATTTCCCATCGGGAGAGGGCTTGGGCTTGGCCTCGGCCTCCCAGTCAGGCAGGCTCCAGAACTTGTCTTCTTTATCTTCGTGGATCGCGCGTGGCGAGTCGCCGGTTGCACCGGCGACGTAAATCGTGCGCGTCTTGAAAGCGTTGGATTGGCGATCGTAAGTCAGGTGAGCCGAGTCAGTCCAGGCAAGGCCGTTATATTCTCCCTGCGTGTCAATCGCGGTGGGTTTGCCGCCGGTCGCGGGCATTACATAAAGTTGGCCAGGGGCGTATTCAAACACCGGGAAAATAAGCTTCTCGCCCGAATACGAGGGCGATTCATCGTGCCGGATGATCTTGCTGCCTCCAATGTAGGCAATCTGCGATCCATCCGGCGACCACTTTATTTCGTAGATGCTTTCGTCATCGTGAGCGATTTTGGATTCCGCCCCGTCGCTCATAGAACGAATGATCAGGTCGGCACCGCGCTGAACCTCACCAGCGCTCCCTGCGCGGATGAACGCCAGTCGCGTGCCATCGGGGGACTGCGAGAACTGGGCCTCGGCACCGGGTGTGGTCCAGACCGCGCGTGCAACTCCACCACTCGCCGCCACCTGCCACAGATCGCTACCTTGGGAGAAGTAGATGGTGTTGCCGTCCTTACTCCAGAAAACGTCAGTGACCTTGCCGTCAGGAAAGGAAGTGAGGGCGATGGGATCGCCCATGCCATCGGCATTCGCTAGATACAGATTTACGATATCAGCGCGGTCCCAGAGAAATGCGACATGCTTGCCATCCGGCGACCAGACCGGGTTTGACGGATGCTTGATGTTAATTAGACTTTCGATAGTGACGGGATGCGTTGCGGTCTGGGCAGCAACCATTCCAGCGCACTCTAAGAACGCCAATCCCACGCACCAAAGCCGCAGTTTCAGTCTGAACATGAATCCCCCAAGAATGAAAAGGCGGATGGAATCGTAACATCCGCCTTACGCCGATTAGCCGCAAGGGGCCCTGCCTCCTTCGGCAGGCGCTTAGGGCATCGGACTTCGAAGCTCCTTGTCCTGCAGGTCGTCGGGACGGCGTTCAATCATGAGCATGCGCTTTTTACTCCCCAGCAGCCACCGACGGCATGTACTATACAGGTCGACAACCGGAGGTTTCCACCCATGACACGAGTCCTGCTTGTAGCCGGCGATGCAACCGAATCTCTCGATACTTGGTATCCGTATCATCGGTTGCGCGAAGAGGGGATTGAGGTACACATCGCTGCTCCGGTGAAGAAGATCCTGAAATCGGTGGTACACGACTTCGAACCCGGCTGGGAAACGTATGTGGAGAAGCCCGGGTATCACATTCCTGCCGATATTGCTTTCGTGGACGTGGAGCCCAGAGATTACGATGCCATCATTCTGAGCGGTGGTCGCGCTCCAGAATATCTCCGTAACGATCCACACTTACAGAAGATTGTTCGGCATTTCGTTCAAGGCAAAAAACCTATCGCAGCGCTCTGTCACGGAGTCCTAATCCTTGCTGCCGTTGATGGCATTCGTGGGTGCACCGTTGCTACCTACGAAGCCCTGGCACTTGATGTCGAACGCGCCGGGGGAAAGTTCAAGAATACAGAAGTAGTAGTTGAAGGAAACCTCGTTACCTCGCGAACGTGGATGGATCTGCCGTTTTTTATGCGGGAGTTCTTAAAGATTGTGAGGGGCTCGGAGCAAAGTGTCGCTGCCTAAGCGCGAGTCTTATGCGGCGGTACTTGTGATTTCGTTGTACCAGCTTTCGAGAAGCGAATCAGCTTTTATGCTCAGAACAGAACATTTTCCCGCTTGGAGATCAACACGATCAGCTCGTAAACGGGGAAAATCAAGTTGAGCAAAAACCCCGAACCGTTCCGAACCGGCGTTAACACTCAAGATCCGCCGAGGCTCACGTCTTTGGACGGCTCGACTCCACAACGACTTTCGAGGTTCGCTTACTTGTCGACGTTATTGTTCTGACTCGGCGATCAATTGTGTATAGATCTGGCGTGCATGGTCGTACGCTGCTTTGGCTTCGGGAAGTTCTTTCTGCGACATCTTGGGAGCCTTCTGGGTCCAGCATTGATTGACGCTAGCAAGCGCCCACTGAGCGCTCTGACGGGACGCGCGAATGGGTTTCCCATTCACCAGAACAAAGATCGGGTTCGTATGGGATGAACCCAAAATCCGCACGGCGAGCCAGCTACTGCGCTCGACAGTGACGTCAAATGTCAGCAATTGCACGGTTCCATCGGCGATGACACTCTTCCGGGCGATAGGCTTCCCGTTCATTACAAGCTCTACCGGTACCTCGCGAGTATTGCCGATGCGTGCTCGCTCGAGATGCCAATATGGCGTTTGGTCAGCCGGCCGGTCGTGGATTCTCTCCGCCGATCTTGGCGCATGGCCATTGTCCAGACTGTTCATCCAGAACTGCTCACCTCGATCAGACGGAATGCTGTCATCCTTCAGTGGCGTTGGATTTAGGTATGCTGCAACTTTAACTCGGGCATGCACCTGAGCTTGTCCCGCTAGCTTGACCTCGCTCGCGCCTGTTCCCACTTCCACTTCGTTTACGCTGAAGTCAATGAGGTGACTCCGGCCATCCGAAACGTAGCTCCTTCCAGCGCGCAGGGCGTCAAGCCATGCACTATAAGTGAGGGGTCCGTCGATCTTCGCATATACACGGCCCTGGCCTACGCGAGCATCTGTAATACAAGGAAAATCCGTCTCGCCTGAAATGCGCGTCCGGAATCCAACGTTCAGCGTGTGATACCAGATATTAAGTTCCCATGGATACGGCGTATCCATCGTGGAAATGAAATCGACTACACCGGGGTGGGTAACGTCCACGATGTATTCATTGGCGCCGATCGAATCGAATGCCGGGACTTCGTAGTTGGGCAATTCTTGGGACTTTACCGCTAATCCCCACCCGGAATGTGCGAACCCGGTCAACGCTCCCTGGGATTTCGCCCAACGCAGGACTGGCAAGTCCCACGTGGGCCACTGCTCGATACGCACGCAATGGGGATAGTCTTGATTGGTCAAACCGAGCAAGACGAGGTGTCCAGCATGACTCGAAGGGAAGCCGGAGACCTCTAGATCGTAGTGCATCAGCCCATTTTGCTTTGAATGCGGATCGTCCTTCCCGCTAAAAAACTGTTTCTGATAGTAATAGCAAGGGCCCCAAGTCAGCACCGCTCCGACGTTGAGTTTCTCGCCTTCGATTTGGCGCACCATGTCTTCGGGCCGTACGCCTTCAGTGGGATTCTGGTAGTGAGAACAACCCGCCGCGTGCACATGGTGATCGCCGGAATACCAATGGTATTTGCCTGGATTGATCCAACGTTGCATGTTGAAAGAAACCACGTTTGACTCTGCGCCCATCACTTCAATGTGCTTGGTTTCAGGCAGATATTCGGGCCCCATCGAGGCTGTCACCGTGTAACGACCCGAGGGAACCTCGATTTTGTCCCCATCTTGACGATAGACCTGCGGCTGAAAAAACAAATCAGGAGCCAAACGCTTAGATGGGTTTGGATAGAGTCGATTCAAACGATCGCGGATAGTAAAAGCCGCCACGGTTGCGACACCATTCTCATCGCGAACACCCAATTGCAATGGCATGGCGGGCAGGGCGTTGAAGAGTACCGACGTCTCGTTCCGAAAGCCAATATCCTGTGAACCCTGCCCCACGTTGAATCCGATCACTGCAGAGCGCTGGCCGCGATCCCTGCTGTAAATTGCCAGTATTCGGTATTCCAGTGGCAGGCCGGAAAGCGCTGGCGACATTGGCTCTCTGTCGTAAATTTCGAGACCGATCCATCTGTCTCGCGCGTCGGCAGGCACAACCACCTTCGCCGGCTCCGGGCTTGAGTCCGACTGCACAAAAACGGGAAGCGCATTCGGACTCTGTACTAATAAAGGTGCCGTCACTCCTGCCTTATTCACGACTTTCACCAAGAAAATGCGCGTTCCCGCTTCGTTCAGTTCGGCTTTCGCCGTGCCTCGCAGCACTTTGACACGACTCTCTGGATTAATCTCGACGATAAATAGCGTGTACTGATCGAGGACGTGCTCTAATCGCGAGACCGCGGAAGCCTCATCGGCCTCAGCAATTGACTGATTTATGGCTTCGGAATCAGCCTGCGTGAGCGGTTGTCCCAGGTAAGCAAGCGTAGTTTCCACTTGTCGGACCTGTTGAGCGAAGGGTTGAAGAGCAACGCGTGTCTGCGCACTGCCGCGCACCACAAAGAGCGCTAGGATCCCTAGCAGTACAGCAACATTCACACGATTGGAAATACATGCCGTCGCGAAGGGGGTGTTCTTCATAGAGGGAACCTTTAGCCGCACTATTTTGTGGCAACTGGGAGCCTTTGTAAACAGCGTGAGCCTAGTTGCACGTCGCGTAATGATACCTTCAGTGGCCGTCAACTGTGGGCGCCTCTTGCGATGTCGCCGGTGAATGCCTTCTCCACCCGCTTCCATGCGGGGTTTTCGTGGGGGCGTGAGAATTACGGTCCCCTACTCGGATCTCGAATCTAATATTGACGACTGTTCGTCGCTGGGTGACCGGCTATGAATTCTCCTTGACAAGAATATTTGCCCGAACTATGGTCGCCCCGATGCTCAGCGCTCAGGGCTTTTGCCTGTGGTTTTCCCTTAAATCTTCACCGACGATGCGGAACGTGGTCGAGAAGTTTGCCCACCTTTCCGCGTTGGCGGTTCTCGTCCAAGGGATTTGCTCATTCGCACAATCCGTGCGTGTACCCTCCGTTCCACTCGTCACCCATGATCCGTATTTCAGTATTTGGTCCATGAATGACGCTCTGACCGACGGGGTCACAAAGCATTGGACGGGTGCTCGTCAGCCCTTGATCGGATTAATCAGGATTGATGGGCAGACTTTTCGTTGGATGGGGGACCATCCCCGTGCCGTTCCCTCGGTGAAGCAAACCGGCTTGGAGATCACTCCAACACGCACGATCTATCGTTTTGAGCAGCAGGGTGTCAGACTCCAGGTGACCTTCCTTTCGCCTCTTTTGCCTTCCGACCTCGAGGTTCTATCGCGACCTGTCAGCTACGTGACGATTACCAACTCGGCGATTGATGGCCGAAAGCATAGAGTTCAGGTTCTTTTCGAGGCTTCGAGCCTGTTGGCCGTCGACCGTCACACGCAAGAAACGGTCTGGTCGCGTTCACGTTTGCCCGGAATGACGGTCTTACGGACGGGAAATTTCGAGCAGAGAGTGTTGGCAAGCTCGGGGGACGATTTACGCGTTGATTGGGGGTACGCGCTTTTGGCCGTACCCGATCAAGCAGGCGCCACGACGGCGGCTCAGCTCCAAGAGGTTGTCGAGTCAGCTTTTGCCACTGGTGCGCCACTTTCCTACGACGATCTAGATTCACCGCGGCGCGCGGATCGAGCCGCAGTGCTCGCAGCTGCATTCGACCTGGATTCGGTGAGCGCGGCACCGGTTTCTCGGCACATCCTGCTCGGTTATGACGACTTGTATTCCATTGAATACTTAAACCGGTGGTTGCGGCCGTATTGGCGTCGCAAGGGAATGGGGATCGGGGAACTTTTGGAAACAGCGGAGAGGGAGTTTCCGGACCTGGATCGACGCGCCCAGGAGTTCGATGAGGAACTCATCGCCGATCTTAGAGAGGTGGGTGGCCCTGCGTATGCCCAGCTTGCGATTCTTGCATACCGTCAGGCGATAGCGGCCCATAAGCTAACTGCGGATGTTGATGGTCAGCCAATGCTGTTCCCGAAAGAAAACTTTAGCAACGGGTGCATTTCGACGGTGGATGTCATTTACCCTTCCGCGCCCTTGTTTCTCCTCTTGAACCCTGAACTGCTCAGGGCACAATTGCGCCCCTTGATGGAATACGTAAGAACTGGCCGTTGGCGATTTGCGTTTGCGCCTCACGATCTCGGTACCTACCCCAAAGCAGACGGGCAGGTTTACGGTGGGGGCGAGCGAACCGAAGAGAATCAGATGCCAGTTGAGGAAAGCGGCAACATGTTGCTTCTTTTTGCTGCGCTGGCGAAAGCGGAAGGCAGGGCGGATTTTGCCGACAAATACTGGGTTGAGATAACGGCATGGGCCCAATATCTGGAGCGCGAAGGGATGGATCCGGCGAACCAGCTTTCAACCGATGATTTTGCAGGTCACCTCGCGCACAATGCAAATCTATCGATCAAGGCGATCCTGGCGCTGGATGGATATGCCACCTTGGCAGAAAGGACGGGGCGTGTTTCCGAGGGCAAGAAATATCATGCTGTCTCTGGTGAAATGGCAAAGCGTTGGCTCGATCTCGCCGCAGATGGAGATCACTTTCGCCTGGCGTTCGACAAGCCCGGCACGTGGAGTCAAAAATACAACCTGGTTTGGGATCGCATTCTCAATCTCAATGTGTTTCCGCCCAGCATTGCTCAAACGGAGTCTCATTTTTACCGGACCCACCTTAACTCGTTTGGCTTGCCTTTAGATAATCGAAGCGCGTACACGAAACTGGACTGGGAAGTTTGGACGGCGACTTTGGCCGATAGGCGTGAGGACTTCGATGTAATCATCGAGGCACTCGAGAAATTCATCCAGCAATCTCCTAGTCGAGTGCCACTCACGGATTGGTATTGGACGACCGATGCGAAGCAAGTTGGCTTTCAAGCTCGTTCAGTTGTCGGAGGCGTATACATGCCTCTCCTTGCGCGAGAGCAAATATGGAAGAAGTGGTCCAAGCGCCCATAGTTTTAAGCCTTTGTTGGGCAGGGCTTGGCTCGAAATATTGAAGTGCGTTAGAAAGGCTGATGTCGCGTGATCGCCGAACTCGCGAGTTTGTTGACGGCAAACTAGCCGAGCATTTTTCCCGGCGAGAATAGCCAACGATTTTTCCCCAACGGAAGTGGCGGCGGCGAGGACTACGTCGCGACATTCGACTCGACGGAATTGGCGCTGCTGCAATCTTTTGCGAACTGTGCAACGACAATCAGTCTTGACACAAGTAAGTGCGAAGATACACTGCAATCCGGATCAGATTATTGCCCAGCGCTCTATTTCCAATCTGCTCTGTAGGAAACGACCGCAAGTGCGTCGTACAAAAGTCCAAAAATCAGTACTTCGGCAACGCATGAGAGCAGCAACTCGCTACCGGTTGCGATTCCCCGTGCTCCTGAGCTGGATCCTCGAAGGGAACGGACAAATAGGCGGGGGGTTTACGCGCGACGTAAGCACCATGGGACTATTCGTAGAGTCCACAACCGCGATACCTGTTGGCACACCCATCAACGTTGATCTTCTTATTCAACCTTCGTCAGCATCCAGATCCGGAGCACACCTCCGAGGAGCCGGATCGGTGGTGCGGCTCGGAGGACTGAGAGAAGCCAAAGGTTTTGCCATCGCGGCCCAACTTGGATTTACGGAGAAGCGACTTTCGCAGAGAACCGGCGCGGGGCAATGAGCTCCTCAACATCTCATGCTGCGATTTCTCTTACCTCGTAGCGGCCTTATTCACAACGAGTTCGTCGGGCGGAGCCAGGTTTACTGGTTTGGAGAACTGAGCCGGCTTGGCGCGATGTTCGGAGATATCCACAGATTGAGGTGCAACTTCCTCTCGCAGATTTCTCCCCCCGAGACTGCGAACTGAAGTCAGATCCGCACTCGGCTGGCTGAACACGTAGAACAGAAGCTCGACTCGGCTGGAAACCCCTAGACGGTCAAAGATCTTGAACATGTAATTCTTGACCGTGTGTTGGCTGATCGAGAGCTCCTGGGCAATGGCGCGGTTGCTCATACCTTCCGTAAGACAGCGCACCACATCGCGCTCGCGCTGCGAAAGCTGTCTGAGCCCGATGGAATTGAGAGTTCGTGGAACTGGGGCGGTTGCCAAGGCCTCGAAAACATAGCCTAACTCTTCGTTGTTGGCCCAAATCTGTCCAGCTTGCACTACTCGAATACATTTGCACAGATTTTTGACCGGCGTGTTCCTACAGAACACGCCGCGGGCGCCTGATCGAAAGGCCTTGACCACTTGATCTGGAGTTGAGCGGTCCAACAGGATGATGAATTTTGAAGACGAATCAGAAGCTCGCAGATGCTGCATCAGTTCGAATCCGCGCTCCGCTTCCAGCTCCAGGCTTGCACTCAGGACCACGACATCAGGATGCAGTTCCCCGATTTTTCGAGCGAGTTCTGTTGCGCTAGAAGTGGCATGGACGACGTTCAGGCGGCGGTCGCGTCCAATGGCTTCGGCCAGAAGGTCAGCATGAATGGAACTAGTTTCGGCAAGAGCAACTCGAGTTGCTTCCTGCGTACGGCTGGACATAACCCCTCCAAAATGGCGCGCGACCACGTATTGCCCCTCCACTCTCGAAATTCAGACGGGCAGAATTTGAGAGGGCGCAATTCTGTTTCAGGGGGAGACAAATGACAGCTGTGATGATTGGTTTATCAGTTGAGCGCCCCGAAGTCAAGACGTATCAGCTTTTTGGACCGAGGAAATCTTTCCTATGGGCAGGCATTTCACACAGTGCGCAAAGAAGTGAACCGAGTCGATCCCCAGGGCCGGAATTCTACACTAAGTATGGAACTTCGTTTGGCGGCAGGGAACAGGCTCCGATCAGCACGCGATAAGGAAGAACTTCTCAGCACCTTCGGACCATGAGTGCTGATCGAAATCACCCTCATGAAGAACATTTTCATCAGCCAAGGGGGTAGATGTGGGGAAGGGAAATTCTGCATCTTGCAGCGTTTTGCAAACCCTCGTAGCCTGTGCACGATCCTTGCAATGGTTCTTGTCACCCCCCCTCCAAGAACCTGTGTGCCGAAAACCTGTTGTTGAATCGTATGTGACTCAAAGGGCGGAGCTGTGAGCGAACTGATCCAATTTCAGCCACCAACCGGCACTCCGGCGCTATTCAAGGCCGATCTTGTCGCCTCGGACATTCCGAACTGGTTCGCCGTCTCGACACGTTCACAGCATGAGAGATTTGTCGTTGGGCAGCTCGAACGCCAAGGAGTGGCGGCCTTTCTGCCAACCGTCACCGAAATCCACCGTTGGAGTGATCGCCGCAAAATCGTAGAGCTACCATTATTTCGCGGCTACTTGTTCGTCCGCGGAGCGCTGACCCCGGCATTTCGTAGAACGGTTCTTTTGGCTCGTGGCGTGGTCAGTTTTATTACCATGCAGGGCGAGCCTGTGCCGATTCCGGATGAACAGATTGACAGCATTCAACGACTGTTGAGTCATAAGATCGCCTGCCAGGCCCATCCTTTCTTGAAAGTTGGACAGCGCGTGCGCGTGCGTGGCGGCGCGCTAGAGGGCATGGAGGGAATTCTTACCTGCTACAACAAGGACCAAAGCCTTGTGATTTCCATTGATGCCATTCAGCGGTCCCTTGCCGTGCGCATTGAGGGCTACGACGTAGAAGCCGCGTGAGTCGGCATATTCTTCCTGAGTAATTCCTGCCCGGTTCGAAATCAGAATAACCTCGTTTCGTCCTCTGTGCTGTCGGGGAAGTCGAAGTCTGATCGCGAAGTGTTCAGCGGAGCGGCCAATTTGAAATCGACACCTGGATTCGCATGCGGCTCCAAGCTATTCCGCGTGCGGACTCCAAGGTGTCCATAGGCTGGGAACATGAACGGTCTAGCAGAAGCTATCAAGATTACTCAAACTGAGTTGAGCGCGGGTGGAGATCAGCACCTCAGCGGAGCAGGTACAAATAAACCGCCGGAGGCCGCTGAGGAGCACCATGGATTTATAGCCACTTCTCCTGACATGCGCAAGGTTCACAGGCAGGTCGGGCTGCTTGCCGATTACAACGTCCCGGTGCTAATCACCGGCGAATGCGGGACCGGGAAGCACGCCATTGCTCGCCTCATTCATCGGCTGTCCAAGCGATCGAAGTCCCCGTTTCTAAGAGTGAATTGCGCCGCAATGCCCAGCGAGATTCTGGAGCGTGAGCTATTCGGCTTGGAAACGCTGAGCCAGCCAGGAAAGATTGCGCTATGCGGCAATGGGACAATCCTCTTGGATGACATCACAGATTTGCCCGCGCCACTGCAGGCCAGGTTATTGCTTTCCCTGACGGAAGAGCAATCCCCGCACCCCACCAATAGTAATGCCGCCCCGATCGGCATACGCATACTGGCGAGCACCGATGTGTCGATTGCCAGGATCGTGCGCGAAAAGCGTCTGCGCGAGGATTTCTACTATCGACTCAGTGCGTTCTGTATCGAGGTTCCGCCACTACGTCAACGCCGAGAAGACATCCCGCGGCTGCTGGCGCGTTTTATGGACCGCTTATCAAGTCTCTACAGCCGACCGCCACTCATGTTTTCCGCAAAACTGCTGGAGGCTTGTCTGCAATATCCGTGGCCCGGCAACTTGCCCGAACTGGAAAATTTTGTAAGGCGATATTTGATCATGGGCAATGAAGCCGGCCTGCACAACACACTCAGGCAAACCGGAGCCGCTTTTGTCCCCCCTGGAACCGACAAAGATACGCCAGCCCTTTCTTCTTCCCTGGCACGGGGCAAAGGATCCGGTCAGGGATTGAAATCGCTGCTGCGGAATCTCAAGGGGGAAACCGAAGCCACCGCAATTAGCAACGCCCTGGAGCAGACGCAATGGAATCGACGGCAGGCCGCGCGTCTGCTCAACATCAGCTATCGTGGAATGCTGTACAAGATCCGCGAGTACGGGCTGCAGCCGTCGCTCATGCCGGTCGAAAAAAGCAGTAAAGCGTCGGTTAGCCAAAACACCCCCTTCCCCTCCGAGGACACCGAGTAACAGACCCTGGGCCGCAAGCTCGACTCACGATTGGTTTCTCAGAGTGGAAATGCGACAGGGTGCAATTCCTGCCTTAACAATCTGATGACCGCGCTACTTCGTACGTGCTGAGTCACAATTTGGAGGATGGCAATGATCACGAAAACTCTACACGCATACTTCCTGATGTTGGTTCTCGCTCTGACTGGCGGGCCGTTGTGGTCCCAAGGTGGAGATGGTGGCGCAAGTGTCGCCAGTAACTTGAATCAACCATCGGAGCCCGAGAAATCACCCCGTCCGGCAAGCAAGTCGGAAGTCCGAGACGACGCTTTCATTATCGGAGTTGACGATGTCTTGTCGATAAGCGTCTGGAAAGAGCCGGAAATTTCGAAAATTGTTTCGGTTCGCCCCGATCGTCTCATTTCACTTCCGTTGATTGGCGAGGTTTTAGCCGCTGGTCAGACTCCACGCCAAGTGGAAACGGAAATCGCTGCGAAGTTGAAGGATTTCGTGACTGAACCGGAAGTTACGGTGATCGTCCAAGAGATCAAAAGCCAAAAATTCAACATTCTCGGCATGGTAATGCATCCTGGCGCCTACCCCTTGACCAGGCCGACCAATGTTCTAGACGCCATCGCATTGGCCGGTGGATTTCGGGACTTTGCTAGGCAGAAGGACGTTTACATTCTGCGCAGCGACGCAGCCGGGAAGCAGGTTCGCCTCTCCTTCAACTACAGAAACGTGATAAGAGGGCGCTCCCCTCAACAGAATGTAGAGCTGCGGTCAAGCGACACGATCGTGGTTCCGTGATTCCTCGAGCTTTGCCAGATCTTTTAGCGGTCTGCGCTGAAGTATTCGGCGAAACTTTCAAAATCCGTCACCATCCATGGGGGGAAGGATGTCTTCTCAAGTTCTGACGCCTGCCGTTCCACTGAGCCGTAGACGAGGTGTGCTAGGCCGCAAACTGCTCATCTCGGTGTCGCAGGTCGTCTTGCTGGCATGCGCATACTACTTCAGCTTCGAACTTCGATTTGAGTTCCAGCTGCCTGTTGATGTCAGGAAGCAGTTGCTTAGCTCCATATTCATCGTCATTGGGGTAAAGATGGCGGCCTCCTGGTACTTCGGGTTACTACGAGGCTGGTGGCGGTACGTGGGGATGAGCGACTTGCTCGATATAACTAAGGCTGCCTTCACCAGTTCATTAACCATCTATCTGGTTCTGGTACTCATCATGCAAATGAGCGGGTATCCACGGTCGGTGTTGATGATTGATTGCTTGCTCACGATTCTGCTACTGGGGGGCGCCCGCTTTTCCGTACGTGCTTACACCGAAGCCGTGGGGCGGGATGTGGGCGAAAAGAACACCCTCATTGTCGGCGCCGGCCAGGAGGGCGCAAGCCTGGTTCGCGATCTTAAGCAAAACGCCAACGTAGGATACAACCCCCTGGTGATTGTTGATGACGATTCCAGCAAGACCGGAATCAAGATTCACGGAGTCGAGGTCGTTGGCACGACAGACGTGCTTGCGGATGTGATTACCACACACGGCATTAAGTGCGTGTTGATCGCGTTACCCTCGCCGAGCAATAAGCAGGTCCAGCGAATTATCGACAATTGTCGAAGTGCAAGAGTGGAATTCAAGATCCTCCCCAGTCTGGGAAACCGCATCAACGGAGACAACGTCCTCAGGTTACTGCGGAATATCAAGCTCGAAGACTTGCTCGGGCGCTCCCCGGTTTCTCTTGACGTCGAGGCAATCCGGACGAAACTGCAGGGAAAGGTAGTTCTGATGACCGGCGCCGCGGGATCGATTGGATCGGAATTGGCTCGGCAGGTAGCCAGTTTTTCTCCAGCCAGACTGGTGCTGCTGGACCGATCGGAAAACGATCAATTCAAACTGGGTATGGAGTTCAGCAAGAACTTTCCCTCGGTCGAGGCGGTGACCGTGGTGGGCGATATCCTGGATGTTGGACTCCTGCGCGACTTGTTCGCATATCATCGCCCACATTCGGTTTTCCACGCGGCCGCATATAAACATGTTCCGATGATGGAACAGAACTGCTTCCAAGCGGTTAGTAACAATGTGCTAGGCACCTACAACGTAGCCCTGGTCGCCCGCGAGTTTGCCGTAGAGGACTTTGTCCTGATCTCCACAGACAAAGCAGTGAACCCCACTAGCGTCATGGGCGTTACCAAACGCATTTGTGAGCTAATCGTGTTGGCGCTACAACGATACCGGACAAGATACGTAGCCGTACGCTTTGGCAATGTTCTAGGCAGCAACGGGAGCGTGCTGCCAATCTTTCAAAAACAAATTGCCGACGGGGGTCCCTTGACGATTACTGATCCTCAGGCAATGCGTTACTTCATGACCATTCCGGAAGCGGTTCAGCTGGTCTTGCAGGCTTCCACCATGGGGAAGGGCGGAGAAATCTTTGTTCTCGAGATGGGCGAGCCGGTGCGGATCGAGGAGCTCGCGATCAATCTGATCCGCCTTTCCGGGTTGCAGCCTGAGACCGACATTAACCTCGTGTATACAGGTCTTCGGCCGGGAGAAAAACTGGTCGAAGAGTTGTCGCTCACTTCTGAAGACACCAAACCAACAGCCCACGATAAGATTCGGGTGCTGGACGGAGGGTCCAGAGATTTCCAGCGAGTGCGAAGCTGGGTTGATGAACTGTCCGCCTTTATCCTCGCCAAAAACGTGGATGGACTTATCTCCAAGCTGCAGTCAATCGTGCCCGAATATTGTCCCAGTGAGCATCTGCGGGCGCAGTGCGACATTGATCGTCACGACGTAAGCCTTCGCAACCGCATGGCATGCTCCTATCCGCTGCCCTCAGTCAAGGAAGACGCGCAGAGACAGGCGCGTGCAGTGTAGCGTCCAGGTTGCGGAACAACTCCAGCGCCATAACGCCGAAAAAGAAGGAGTCCAATCGTGAGAACTGAGTTCCTGCCCTTTCATTTGCCTGACGTGGGAGAGGCGGAGATCCATTCGGTGGAGCAGATTTTACGCTCGGGTTGGCTGACCACCGGGCCCAAGGTCAAGGAATTTGAACGGCAATTCGCTGCATTCGTGGGCGCGCGTCACGCCATTGCCGTTAATTCCTGCACTGCCGCGCTGCATTTGGCGCTGGACGCGATTGGTTTAAAGGAAGGCGATGAAGTACTGGTTCCGACGCTCACGTTTGCAGCCACCGCCGAAGTTGTCTTCTATTTCCACGCGCGACCAGTCCTCGTGGATTGCTGTCCCGTGACTTTGAACATGGACCCCAATCGTATCGAGCAGGCTATTACGCCGCGCACTCGTGCCATCATTCCGGTTCATTTTGGGGGGCAGCCCTGCGAAATGGAGCAGATTCGCGACATCGCACGAAAGCACAATCTGGCCGTTATAGAAGACGCGGCCCACGCCTTGCCGGCGCGTTATCGCGGCCAGATGGTAGGGACCATTGGCGATATCACGTGTTTCTCGTTTTATGCCACCAAGACCATCACCACCGGTGAGGGAGGAATGATCACCACGGACAATGATGAGTATGCCGACCGCATGCGCATCATGAGTCTGCACGGCATCAGTCACGACGCCTGGAAGCGCTACACGGCTCAGGGCTCCTGGCGATACGACATCTTGTCCCCGGGATACAAATACAACCTGACTGACGTGGCAGCTGCACTGGGAGTCGAACAGTTGAAGAAGTGCAATCTGTTTCACGAGAAACGTAAGCATCTGGCAGGATGTTTTGATCGCGCCTTTCGAGACACGCCGGCAATCAAAACTCCGGTCGCAAGGGATCATATCGAGCACGCCTGGCATCTTTACGTTATTCAACTCGACTTCGATCGCTTAACCATCAACCGCGATCAGTTCATCGAAGAACTTCGGCACGCCAACATCGGGTGCAGCGTGCACTTTATCCCGTTGCACCTTCACCCTTTCTACCGCGACACAATGCATGCTGATGCCCGGCAGTATCCGTGTGCCACGCAAATCTTCGAGAAGATCATTTCCTTGCCGCTCTATCCTCGTATGTCCGCTCAGGATCAACAGGATGTTATAGACGCGGTACACCGGATCATTGCGACCCACCGACAATAATGAAACGATTGTTCGACATTGTTGCGTCGCTCACTGGCTTGTTTCTTCTTGCGCCGGTTTTCGCGGTCGCCGCATGTGCCGTTCTATTTGCTTCGGGCCGGCCCATCTTCTTTCGCCAGCAACGCATCGGACGGAACTTCCATCCGTTTTCAATCTATAAATTTCGCACCATGGTTGCGGACGCACCCCAGCGGGGTGGACCGCTCACCACGGGAGGCGATTCCCGGGTAACCCGGGTAGGCGCGGTTCTTCGAAAACTCAAGATTGATGAGTTGCCGCAGCTGGTCAACGTGCTCAAAGGGGACATGAGTGTCGTGGGTCCCCGGCCTGAGGTCCCGGAATATGTTGACCGCTTCCAGCCAGACTACGAAGTCATTCTCCAAATACGGCCCGGCATCACAGATTTGGCTTCTCTCAAGTACGCTGATGAGGCCGGATTGCTGAGCAACTTTGAGAACCCGCAGGAGGCGTATATTCGCCAGGTCCTGCCAGACAAGATTCGTCTCGCTCGAGAATATTTGCGGCGTTCCTCCCTTATTTTCGATATACACGTGATTCTGAAAACGCTGTTGAAGCTGACTCATCTAACTGGCTCCCCTAAAGATCTGCATGGCACCGAAATCCACATGAGCAGGACGGCGCGCTGAACAGACCGCTGCTGTGTTGTTCCCGACTCCTCCGACCTTGAGAGCATTGCTATGAAACCTTCTCTTCTTGCTTTTGCAATTGCCTCGTTGGCGCTTGCCGCCTGTGCGCAGGATGCGCCGCCGGCTGCAACCGCGGATCCTGAAGCACCCCCAACCCTGGTAGGCCAGAGGGCCCGGAACCAGCTCCTCAGCGAACCGAGTGGACCTAATTATCTGACCGGTGGGGTCACAATTATTCAGATGTACACCGACAACGCACGGTTGACGAGCACGGGGAGCACGGGCAACTTAAGTTACGATATTCAACCGCAAATCGCCTTGAACCACACCGGTCCGCGCCTGTCCTACAGCATGTCGGCTTCGGCGGGGTTTGTGATGAACCGCGATATCCAGGAACAGAACCAGGCAACACAAAGCGGGAATCTCGATCTCACCTATAACGTTCGGCAATTTACTAGCATCAGGATCAGCGACAGTTTCACGAATACCACAGGTTTGTGGTCGGGTGGTCCGACGGCCGATGTCGGTGGTGTCAGTAACGTTGGTGCTGCACAACAGCCAAACCAGTCACTGCTCACCTATGGCAGGTTTCGGGCGAATACTGCCCTTGCCGAGCTCACCCACCAATTCACTCTAAATGGAAGCGGTGGACTTCGCGCCACGCATTTCTACACCTGGTTCCCGGACCAGGCTACCTCGCCAATCGTGGGAACTATCTACGGAGGGCAAACCTATTCCGCGGAAGCATTCTATAACCATCGAATAAATAGTCGGCAGTGGGTGGGAACAACTTTGCGGGCACAACGATTCGATGTCGGGCAACCCGTCAGCCCCCGCACTGATAGCGCCAGTCTCCTTGTCCTGTACGGGATAGATTTCCGGCAGGGTATGTCACTCTCCTTTTTTGCTGGGCCGGAGTTGTCAATAACATCGAACCAAGGACTGGTTTCGCCCCCCACCCTGGTTCCAGGTCGCATGTGGTCACCCGTAACGGGCGCAGTTTTTAGCAAGGCGGGACGGAATACTGCGGCCACCGCCTCGTTCGTGCGGCAGGTGAGCGATGGCGGGGGGTTGCCGTCAGCCGTCACTCTCAGTTATGTAAACGGCGAAGTCCTCCGCCAAATGACGCGTCGCATCGCAATGGAAGTCGGCTTCGGTTACGCGCACGGGACCCCGATTATCGGAAACCAGACCATTCGAACCTACTCTGGTTATGGGCAGTGTACCTATCGTGTGGGTCACAACTATATGTTCGTCGCAGGGTACTCGAGAGATGACAACACTGCTGCTGGAAGTAGCGTGAGTGCCAGTGCCGACCGAGTGTGGGTTTCATTTGCTTACAACTTCATGAGGTCATTAGGTCATTAGAGCGCAGGAACATCATGACTCGAGAAAACTCTCTCCAACCTATCGCAAAGTTTGTTGAATATTTGCGCGTCATTCTGATGCACAAATGGCAGGCATTGATCGGCGCATCTGTCTGTATGCTCGTGCTGTGTGTGATTATTGCCAAGCTGCCGAACGAGTATGAAGGGACCACTACCATATTGGTTGACCCTCAACAAGTCCCGGAAAAATACGTCAGTCCGGCAGTGAATTCGGATCCCGGGGAGCGCTTGAATACCATCACCCAGCAGATTCTTAGCCGGACCCGCTTGGCGAGTGTCATTAACATGTTCCATTTGTACTCCGATTCTTTGGGACAGCTATCCCAAGACGAACTGGTTGAAGAAATGCGCGACCATATCCGGATCCAAGTTCGGCAAGGCGCCGGGCCCCAGCTCAGCACTTTTACCATCAGCTTTCAAGGCGAGACTCCTAGCGTCGTTGCCGCAGTGACGAATGAGCTGGCTTCCAGCTTTATTCAGTGGAATATCGACAGCCGAGAACAGCAGGTAGAAGGTACCCAGTCCTTTGTGGGCGAAGAATTGGATGCCGCAAAAAAGAATTTGGAGCAGCAGGAAGACAAACTCCGCGATTTCAAAATGACTCACCTCGGGGAGACCCCGGATCAGACCTCGATCAATCTCGAATCGATGAGCGCGTTGCGATCCACCCTGCAAGCCAATATGGACTCGGTTAACCGTTTGCAGCAAGAGAAGCTATTGCTCACACGGCTGCCAGCGCAGACTGTGGCAAACGGTTCCTCGCAAGTCCTCAGTCGACGTGATCGCCTTGAACTCGAGCGAACCCAGGCAGAAGGTGAGCTGCAGCGCCTGAAAGCAAGCTACTCTGAGCGCTATCCCGACATAGTGAAGCTCAAGCACCGACTGGATGAAATCACGGCCGAGCTTAGTTCGACTCCGCGTGAGTCATCAGCAGCGAAAGCGGGGCAAACGGAAGAAGCATCCGCTACTTCTGTTCGCTTGGAATTGATAGACGCTGAACTCAATCGGCTGCATACCGATCAGGCTCGCATCCAACAACAGATGGCGACTTATCAGCAGAAGATTGATGCGGCACCACTCCGCGAGCAGCAATTGGTTGATCTTAGCCGCAACTATGACGTCTCCAAGCAGCACTATCAGATGCTGCTTGATAAGAGCTTCAACATTAAGATGGCGGCCAGCCTAGAGCAAAAACAGAAGGGCGAGCGCTTTACCGTGCTTGATCCTGCAAGCGTACCGGAAAAGCCTGTCAAGCCTCGACGCAAGCTCCTCCTTGCCGTTTCCGCGTTATTCTCGCTGATCTTCCCTTGTCTGGTTGTGATTGGGAAGGAACTACTAGCTGCGGCGGTGACGACGGAGGCGGAATTGAAGTCGCTATTGCCGACGCGAGTGCGTATTGTTGGACTTATCCCAAGGATTGACACTTCTGCCGCCAAGCGCAGGAAGTGGTTGGTAGCATCTGCGTCTCTTCTTGCATCTTTAGTATTAGGAGTCTCGACGGCGTGGGTTGTCTGGCATCTGCGATCCCTGCTGTAACGTCCAACCGCAATAACCCTATTACCTTAATAAAAGACAGGCAGCCTACTTATGAGCAGGATTTACGAGGCACTTCGACAGAAGGAACACGAGCCCTCTAACCGACCAACGCCGGACCAGGGTGCAGAGCTAGCCGATGCTGCGGAGCCTGCGTCAGTTAAGTCCGAGTTGAAGCTGGTGGAGGAAATGCTCCGCGCGGTAGAAAGCGAACCTGACGGGGAGCAACCCCTGAGTGACTCTTTTGCGACGTTCGAAGTGCCCCCCAATAAGCCTGCTTCGAAGCCCGTTCTAGCTCCAAATGGGTTTCCAACTCTGCAGCTTCCCGCTAAGAAGGACTCCCCTCTTGTTTTTCATAACGACGCGTGTAGCCTGGCTGCTGAGCAATTTCGCTTCCTGAGTCGCGTTCTTCAACAAAAATTTCCGGCCGGAGGCGCGGTGATGATGACCAGCCCCGCGCCTAAAGACGGGAAAACCTTCACCACAGTGAACTTGGCCAGTTGCCTGGCCGACGCCGGCCACGCGGTGCTGGTGCTTGAGGCCGACATTAGGCAACCCATGGTTCACAATATGCTGGGCGGCGGGACCAATACTGCCGCGGGAGTAGAAGAAGTCCTTGCCGGTGCTGTGGAGCCGTCGGAATCTGTGAACTTCGTGGAAGAGCTCTCGCTCCATGTCGCGATGGTGGCGCGCCCGCCGGCGGATCCCGCGCGCCTGATCAGCGGAAGCGGGCCCAAACGTTTTCTTGCCTGGGCACGAAAACACTTCGCTTGGGTAGTGATCGATGCCCCCCCGGTGCTTCCAGTGTCCGACGTGACCCAGTTGGTTCCGTTGGCGGACGCCGTACTTCTCGTGGTTCGTGCCCGAAAGACTCCGCGCCAATTAGTCACGCGGTCCTTTGAGTTGTTAGGCGAGCATTTGTCTGGCGTGGTGTTGAACGAAGCCACCGTCGACTCCAACCCGTACTATCGGTACATTGCCGAGTACCGCTAACCTCCCCCCGATCGATCCCCTGTTTCCGAAACCAGAGGACATTCTCGTTTCGAATTCGAAGTGGGACAAACACAACCGTCAACTACTTTAAGCCTGCAATGCAGACGCTTCTGCCATATTTACGCTTGCTAATGAGATGCACCTTTGTCCTTTTGCTCGCGGCTACTGGTTGTTTGCGAAGAGCCAGGCGTCGCTTATGTGAGAGCGGTGCAACCATTATTCTGACCTTCCACCGTGTTCTAGACGATTCCTCATACCACGAAACAAACAGCCTTCCGGGCATTCTGATTCGCCTCTCCACATTTTGTGAGATGGTGGGACACCTTTCACGTCACTGCGAACTTGTAGGTCTCGCGGGTGCAATTTCGAATAGCAAGTCAGAAAAGGTAAGAATTGTTTGTACTTTCGATGACGGTTGGGTTGATAACTACACGACGGCATTTCCGGTCGTACGTGACTTCAACCTCCCCGTGACTATCTTTATCTGCCCCGGCCTTCTAGGGCAGAATATGCCGTTCTGGCCGGAGAGAGCAGTCGCCTTGCTCGGTCAGAATTCCCGATACAACTCAAGTCAAATTGAGGAAGAAGTCGAGAAACTCAAGAACTTGACCCCGGAGCAACGGGATTGCGCGATCGAAGGATTTGAGCGGGCCAATAACTCTTCGAACGTGAAATTGTCCAGCGTAGATAGAACTTTTTCCTGGGCTGAAGTGCTGGAGATGGACCGGGCCGGAGTGTGCTTCGGATCGCATACCAACACCCATCAAATATTGACGACAATCCCAGAGGACCAGTGCCGAGACGAGTTGTTTCGCTCGAAACAGATTCTTGAGCAAGTGCTTGCAAAACCTTGTCCCACTTTCGCTTATCCAAACGGGAACTGGTCGCCCGCGACTCGGCAGGCTGTGGCAGAAGCGGGGTTTACTTTGGCGGTGACGACGGAACGACGAGCCTGCACGTCGGTCTCCGATCCCCTGACTCTTTCCCGTGTGAACGTGTGTGAGAGCAATGTCGTGGGTCTTACTGGGCGATTCTCTCCTGCGATGTTTGAATACACCACATTGTGGAAAGCTTGGCGCACGGCTGCACGCGAGAGACGGCCTAATACTAATCGGCTTCGCGGCAGGCTGGGACCCGCTCCACGAGCGGCCCGGACACAGGACACCTATTCTGCCCCCGTGCATTGAGAACAACCTTGGTGCGTGCTCTAGAGCTGTGCCACAGAATCGCCAGACTAGGAGTAGCAAATGGCGAGAATTTGTACCTGGATTTTGATGGGACTCGTAGCGTCAGGAGTAGCTCGTTCCTCCGCTCAAGGTGCTCCTGCAAGCAATCGCAACGAGCCAATCATCGCCGATCATAAAGCGGTGTTGGAGTTCGAGAATATCCCTCCCCTGTACCTGGCAGCGGCCAAAAAACTGACTCTCTATTTCGCCGGTTTGTCGCACGGAACTCAGCCTCTGTTCGGTGCTCTTGCCATGAGTCATACAAACTCAAACTACCAGCTGGCAGTTCAGCAATGGGAGCTGCCGGACTCAGGAGCCTCGGCTGGTCTTCGCGTCAACTATTACACGACCGGTCCGGAGGAATACTGGAGCACCGAAGAGGGGCTCGACAAAACCCGAACCGCTGCCAAAACCGGCCTATACAGCCTTTCGATGTTCTCCTGGTGTGGAGAAATGGGGGCGAATAGCCAAGAAACTGTGGAGCATTACCTGAAACAGTTGGACGAGCTGGAGTCAGAATTCCCTGGCATGCGATTTATTTACATGACGGGGCACGCCGATTACGTGGACCAATGGACGGGGGCCGAATTGGAAAGAAACAATAAAATGGTGCGCGAATATGCGATCGCGCATAACAAAGTCCTTTTCGATTTCTACGACATTGACACCCATGATCCCTCCGGCAAGTACTATGCGAATGCTACGGATGCGTGTACCTGGTGCTCCTCCTGGTGCAAAAACCATCCCGCTGACTGCAACGACTTGACAACCTCTGCATGGCCAGGAGAGTGTGCCCACTCTCATCCCTTCAATTGCAAGATGAAAGCCAAGGCATTTTGGTGGATGATGGCGAGGTTAGCGGGTTGGGACGGAAAACCGGCACCTACTTCCACGCAATCCTCAATTACTCCCTAGCCGACGGGCGTTCGGCACGACTCGCGAGTCCATCGCGTATACAAGCGTCTCATCTCAGCACTCACCGTGGTGGTCTCAAAAAGTCAATTGGCGGTTCTTTCCCTGATCAGCAGCGAAGGCTATTTCGGTGCGGAAAACATGCTGTTGACTCTCGCCGGGTCACTGAGCGACTTGGGATGCTCTTACATTGTCGGCGTCTTATGCGACTCACGGTTCAATCACGTCGAGCTCGCCGAGGAAGCTCGACGTCAACATTTGACGGTAGAAGTCGTCCGCTGCGCGGGGCGCTGTGATTGGCGTGCTGTGTCTCGAATCAGGGCTCTCAAAGATAAGCACCAAGCGAACCTCGTACACACGCACGGGTACAAAGCGGATTTCTATGCCCGTATTGCTACCTGGGGAGAGGACACTCCACTGGTGGCTACATGCCATAACTGGCCGAGCAAGGCATGGATCATGCGAGCTTATGCGGTCCTCGATCGGCTGGTATTGCGGGGCTTCGATGGCATCGTGGTTATCTCTGACACCATCGGGGATCTTCTTCGGCGTTCAGGCGTCCGCGCCAACAAGTTGAGAAAGATTCCAAACGGCATTGATACGAGGCGCTTTCGGGCGGCAGAACCGATTCTGGGAAGGGAAATTGCGTCTTCCGGAGATGCGCTAGTCGGATTTGTAGGACGCTGCGTTCCCGACAAGGGCGGCGCAATCCTGCTGCAGGCAGCAGAGCAGGTCTTACGGCGATTCCCCCTTACTAAGTTCGTTTTCGTTGGCGATGGTCCTGCCCGCTCGGAATGGGAGTCGCTGGCTGAACGCTTGGGGATTCGAGACCGCGTTGTATTCACCGGCGTGCGCAACGATATGCCTGAGGTTTACGCATCGTTGACTTTGTTCGTGCTGCCGTCGCTCTGCGAAGCCATGCCCATGAGCGTGCTGGAAGCTATGGCCGCCGGAAGACCGGTTGTCGCAACCAGAGTCGGTTCGGTGACAAGGCTGGTGGTTCAGGGTGAAACCGGGCTCCTAGTCGAAGCAGGGGACGTGGACGGCCTAGCTTCGGCCATCGTTAAGCTGCTTCGCGATCCGGGACAAGCCGCCCGCATGGGGCTTAATGCAAGGGTGCGCGCTGAAAGTCGGTTCTCCGCCAGGGTCATGGCAAGGGGCTATTTCAACCTGTATCGGGATGTGTTGCAGAAGAGCGAACGATTGAGACAGTACGCAGTGGTTTAAGGAGAGGAATAGTTCAATGGCTAATGCTCCAGGCGTAGGTATCCGGATCTCGATTGTAGTGGCGTGCCGTAACGAACGGAATGCGATTCACGATCTATTGCGTTCGATTCTGGCACAAGACCTGGCGGAGCCGTGGGAGGTGATCATTGCAGACGGAATGAGCGATGACGGCACGCGCGAGATCCTGGCAGAGTATCGCGCAAAGTATCCCTGGCTGAAAATCATTGACAACTCTTTGTTCATCGTTTCCACGGGCTTGAATGCAGCAATCCGGGCGGCGCAAGGGGAGATCATCATTCGCATGGATGGTCACACTCAGTACGCGCCCAACTACTGTCGCACCTGCATCGACACCCTCGACCGCACGGGTGCGGATAATGTTGGCGGTCCGGCACGCACAAAGGGAAGGGGAGTCCTGGGGTGCGCAGTGGCGGCTGCCTTCCACTCGCCCTTTTCTACCGGGGGCGCAAAATTTCACAACCCGAGCTATCGTGGATGGGTGGACACAGTTCCGTATGGTTGCTGGCGTAAGTCGGTCCTTGAGAAGGTCGGCATGTTCGACGAACACTTGATTCGGAATCAAGATGATGAGCTGAACTTGAGGTTGCGTCGCTCGGGAGGAAGAATCTGGCAGGATCCTTCCATTGTGTCTTGGTATTCCCCGCGCTCGAATTTATCTAATTTATTCCACCAGTATTTCCAATACGGATACTGGAAGGTTGCAGTTATACGTAAACACCGGCTGCCCTCCTCTATCCGACACTTGATCCCCGTTCTCTGGGTTTTGATGAATGTGTTGCTTGCGACGGCAATGGCGGTCACCTCGGTCGCACACTTGCAACTTCGGTTGGTCGAGGTTGTGACCTTTTGGCTGACGACAACTGCGCTGTATCTGGCGGCTGCGATGACGGCAGCAACGTTTGCTGCGAAGAACCAGTGGCTCATCTTTCCTTGCCTACCACTGGTCTTTGCGACTTATCATTTGTCCTATGGCCTGGGTTTTGCGATGGGCCTCATACATTTCCGCAGCTCTCCCGTGACGATCTCCAACCTTCAGAGAAGTTTTGCAAGGATCACGCGCTGATCCGCCATTTCTGATCGCTCTCGCGATACCGCCAGAATATTCTTTATGATTACGACGGAAATTCCCGATACCGGGACAGCGAATGCCGGCGTGCTTGAGGTGTCCGCATCGCCGGAGCATGAATTGTCCCTTTCCTCCGGGTTTTTGAAGCACGAGTTAAGGCGACTGGCGCTCCAATCCTCCCACTATCTGGCAGGGTTCGTGGCCAGCCTCGCGGTGGGATTTGTATCATTCCCGATCTTCACTCGTGTTCTGTCGGTCTCCGAGTACGGCATCATGGATCTTGGGCAGCGCTTTCTGCTCATGCTCACCATCATGTCCAAGCTTGGTTTGCAAAATGCGTCGCTGCGCTTTTATAACCGGGAGGAGTTTGCTAAGAACCCAACCTCCGCTCACAGATACTATTCGACACTCTATTTTGGAATGTTGGGTACTTCGGTTCTGATCGTGCTTCTGGTCTTGATTGCCTATCTGGCAGGAATGAGGGCGCTGATTGCTTCGCCGTTGGCAAGTCTGTCATTCCTAATCTTAGGGCTTGTACTACTTCGCTCACTCGGAGCGGTGCTCTTGGGATTTCTGCGCATCGAAGAGCGCACCAAGGCATTCAACATCGTCACCGTGGCAACCAGAGCATCCACCATCGCAGCGGTGTGCGGATTCCTGTTCTTGGTAGGCCGCTCGGCCCGTTCCTATTTCGCCGGAACGTTTGCGGTGGAATTGATCGTGGGTGCGACATTAACGAGCTGGCTCTTGCGACGCGGTCTGCTTCATTTGCGTAGTTTCGATTTCAGTTTCTTTCGACTTGCGGTGGCATTTGGCGCGCCCCTGGTCCTTTACGAATTCGCCTTTGCAGTGTTGGGGTCCGCTGACCGTTTTCTGGTGCGTCATTATTTAGGCGGTGACGCATTGGGGTTTTACTCCGTCGCTTATGGGTTGGCAAACAACGTCAATGAGTTGCTGCTCACGCCACTCAGCCTCGCGTTGATCCCGATGTATATGAGGATATGGACGTCGGATGGTGCGGAGAAGACTTCAAGGTTTCTTACCACTGCCCTTCGTCTGTTCATGGTAGCGGGAGTCGCCGTTTTGGCAGCTATGGCGGCCAGCAGCCACTCGCTTGTGGTCTTTCTGGCGTCTGCAAAGTATGCGAACTCCAATCGTCTTATCCCCGTCATTCTTTGCGGACTGCTGGTCTATGCCGGGCATATCTTCGTCGCGGCCGGGCTTTTGATCCACAAAAAGACTTTGCAGATGTCCGGCCTGCTGGTGATATCCGCCGTTCTAAACATCGGATTGAATTGCTTGCTATTGCCCGTCATGGGATTGATGGGTGGCGCCATTGCCACATTGCTGAGCTACTTGGCGTGCATCGCTTCGCTTGCATGGGCCTCGCATCGACTTTTGCCTCTGCGTTTGGACATGCTGTCATGCCTGAAATATGTGGTTGCCGCCGTTCTGGGCTGGGCGGTTGCTTCACGATTCAGCAATGACATTCCAGCGGTCGACTTGCTCATCAAGTCAGTCATCGTATTCGCGGTTTATTTTGCCCTGCTCTACCTCTTGGATCGGCGCGTGCGGAAAGTCGTCGGCTGGGCAATCAGCTGGTCTCAAGCATGACACGTCGCAAGTCATTCGGCGTTCCGGCGATCGTCTGTGATGCGGAGAAACTCTCCCAAGTCGCCATCATCCAAGAGCTGGGACACTTCGGCATTCCGGTGGTCGCGCTGTCAAGCAGCTCGTCGGCGATCGGGTTTGCATCGAAGTACGTCGCGCAGCGCATCCTGTCTCCGGTTGCCTCTTACGACCCGGCGTACATTGATTTCTTAAAGTCCTCGGTGCCGCCAGGGGTTCTCTTCTATTCCAACGACGCATGCACGGAAAACATTTCTCAAAACCGCGATGACTTGATATCGGCCGGCTTCTTTTTGCTCATTTCCCACATATCTACGCTTGGTCGAGTCATCGAAAAGGACCAACTCTACCGGACGGGACGAGAGTGCGGTATTTCCGTGCCAGAATGCAGCTTGGTCGATTCGGTGGACGAAGTGCAGCAAAGAGTAGCTGAGTACGGCTTGCCCGTCATTTTGAAGGCCACCAACCTGGCAGGCGGGGTCTATCGCCGTATTGATGACTGCAAAGACGTCACCGCCGCGTTCCAGGAAATGCGCACGCTTCTGGCAAGTCCGGACCACAGTCACCGTTCCGCCCATCTCATGGTTCAGCGGTGGATCTCACAACCCGGGAGAAAACTCTGGAATTTTAATGCCTGTGTCCAATCTGGCGAGATTCTGTCATTCGTGACGGGAGAGAGGATTCGTTCAGACCATTATCCCGATGGGCGGCTGGGCAGCATATTGTTGTTTGGAAAGACGGAGCACAACTGTAGGATCCACGAGCTAAACAGCCGACTGCTGCGGCATCTCCAGTTTGACGGCTTGGTAGAAACAGAGTGGTCTGAGGACCCTGCTGGCGAAGGTGAGACATTTCTCTATGACTTCAACCCCCGACCGAGTGGGAATATTCGTTGGAGCTTTAAGAGCGGAGTCTCTTTGGCTCTGCAGTATTATGAGTTGGCTCTGGGGCTCCCGCCGAAACTTCAGGAAATGAAAACCGGCGTTGCCTACGCCAAGGTCTTTTACCGCTGGAGTGATCCGATCGAAGCTTGTGTGAGTCGCCGTTTCACCTTCACTCAAAAACTTTCCATATTGAAGGATGATCTGTTAGCTGTATTGCGCTGCCGGCGACATGCGGTTGACATTCTCGATCCACGAGATCTAGGCCCTACCTGGTATGCAACTGGCGAATTGGCGCGCTTCCTCCTCCGTCGCTTCCGCCAGCGTATTTCGCGTGTGCTCTACGCGGTATCCATTTTCCCTAGGTTAAGGCCAGTTCAGTAACCATGCCCTCTCGATTCCAGTCCCCTGACATTCGCCTGCTTCCCTACCCGGAGGGCAAAACCTTCGCATTCACCATTATTGATGATACGGACGGCGAGACGCTGGAATCGGTGCGGCCGATTTACGACTACTTGTTTTCCTTGGGTCTCGGTACAACCAAGACCGTCTGGGTGAAAAATCCGAATCAGCGGCCGGTGAAAGAGAGCGATTTTGGAGACAGTCTCGAACGAAGCGAATACGCGGACTATATCCGGCTTTTGCAACACCGAGGGTTTGAAATCGCTCTGCACAATGTTGCGAGCATGAGTAGTGAACGGGAGCAGATTGCAGCCGGCATCGCGGACTTTACACGTATCTTGGGTCAAGCTCCAAAGATTAATGTTCACCACGAGAAAAACCGAGAAAATCTGTATTTCGACTTTGCCCAGCGCGGTATTTGCCCACCCTCCCCTTACCGCACGGCATTACTGCGCGGAATCCATCAACGGCTCAGCCACAATGGCCGGCCACGGCTGTTAGATCATAGCTGTTCGGGTGAAGATCCTCAGACCACATATTTCTGGGGAGACTTGTGTAAGGCCACGATTAAGTACGTACGGACTAACGTCTTCTTTCAGGACCTGAATACGTTGAAATGTAGTCCGCAGATGCCGTATTCCTTGGCACAAACGCCGTTTGTTAATCACTGGTTCGACAGTTCCAACGGGCAAGACGCTCAACATTTCAATTCCATATTGAGTGACAAGAACATCGCCAGCTTGCGTCAGGAATGCGGCTGCTCAATTCTTTACACGCATTTTGGAAAGGGTTTCGTGAGTCGACGCGAAGGCAGCTTCGAACTAAACACGGAAACCAAAGCTCGGCTCCGGGCCGTTGCCGGACATGCCGATGGCTGGTACGCACCCGTCGGCGAAGTGCTCGATCGCCTGCTGGCGTTTCAGCGCATTACAGTTTTGCCGTTAAGCGGCGGGATTGTCATCACCAATCACAACGAATTCGCGGTTCACGCTGTGACTTTGTATACAACCGCCGGGCGGACGTTTTGCGACCTGCAGGGGAGGGAGCTGGCGGCGGATCAAGCCGGGAAAATCAAAGTCCCAACGCTCTCCGCGGGAGAGTCGCTGGCGATCATGAGCTCCGAAACCGCCGCACAGGCGCGTGCTTGGAACAGCGACCTTCGCCCAGCCTTTGTGCTAGATCTCGAAAGGCTCTCCAGTAAGCTTCGCCAACGTGTAGACATCTGACTTGCAAGTCTTGGTTCAAGAGGATGTCGGTAAATCCTCAAGAGATCCTCAAAAAAGTGCCAGCAACAAGCGACATTAATCGAAGTGAACATTCGGACAGTAAAATGTCCGATTCATCCCCACGGACGACGCCCTCTTGGCATTCTTCCGTAAAGGGCGCCCTACGGCGAATGGGCCTTTTGGATTTGTTAAGTCGCGTGACAATAGGAAGACGGGTTGACATATTCCTGTACCACGGTCTCTGCCCTGGCTCCGCTCCGGATCCATTGTTACCAAAACTGTTGCCTGTAGACCAGTTTGAAGCGCACATTCGCACTTACCTTCGATACTCGCGTCCCTTGTCGCTCGAGGCGGCGCTTCAAACCGGAGCCAGAGGCGTTGTGGTCACATTTGATGACGGCTACGCCAACAACTACTCGCTCGCTCTTCCGATTCTGCAAAAATACAATTTTCCTGCAACCATCTTTTTGACTACCGGCTTTCTCGATCGCGCTGTGCCGCTCTGGGTTGACCGCTTGGAGTTCTTGGTCCGAACGGCACCGGCTTGCGACCTCACATTTGAATGGCGAGACAGCTCATTCCATCTGTCTTTGCGCGGCTTCCGCCGCCGAACCGAAGCGAGGGTGAGACTCAATGAGTTTTTGCGTGGCCTGCCGCCTGATGCGATCCACGACTTCCTCGGCAAGCTTGAAAGTCATCTCCAACTTTGCTACAGCTGGGAGACCATACCCGAGCTGCTGCGGCCTTTGACCTGGGACCAGGTTCGCGCCATGCGTGCTACCGGGCTTATTTCATTTGGATGCCACACGGTGACGCACCCGGTCCTCTCCCGTTGCAGCGAGCAGGTACAGGTTTTCGAAATTCACGAGTCGAAGCAACGCATTGAAGCCGAACTAGGGGAAGAATGTATCGCGTTTGCATACCCCTACGGCAAGAAGAGTCACTATACCGAACTGACCACGCGGTTGGTTCGTAAGGCTGGGTTCAAGTTCGCCTTGAGCGCAGAATCCGGCTCGGCTGATGCCTCGTTGCTGAACCGCTTCGAAATCAACCGATGGGGTGCGGATCTCGATGTGAATGATCTTTCGTTCGTGGTTGCCGGTGGTCCGTCGGTCTCACACTACATCAGAAGATAGCGATAGCCATTTCAATCGAGGCGTCCCTGGCAGGTCGGCAGAGTGACGTTCCTCGTCAACTTCTTGAATGCTTCATCGTCGAATAGCAGCGGCTAGGCAGGAAACACTGGAGGCTATTCGTAGCCACTACCAGAGACTCTATCTGCCGCACGCGATGTTAGTTCCGACGGCTCGCTATGGTTTGTATCTCATAGCAAAGGAGTTGCTGGCACCCGGAGATCGCGTCTTAATTTCGCCTGTGACCTGTCGAACGGTTATTTCGGCACTGCTTGCGGCCAAGACCACGCCGGTTTTCGTGGATATTGACACTGCAACAGGGAACATCGACGCATCCAGGCTGGCAGACTCCGAATTAAATGCCGCCCGCGCCATCGTGACCACCAATCTATACGGAACCCCGGACCAGGTTCACGAACTAAAATCAATCGCCACCCGTCGCAATCTCCTTTTGATTGAAGACTGCGCTCACGTTCTGCGTACGTCCGTGCGCGGAGCAGAAATTGGGAGCGTTGGCGACGTATCAGTTTTTAGTTTCAAAAAGCATTTTGATGAACCCGGCGGCGTCGTTTGCATCCGGAGCGAGAACGCCGCAGCGAAAATCCAGAGAAGGATTGCCACCGAAACGTATTTGCCGTCCGCACGAGAAGAGCAGCTCAGATTTTGTCAATTTCACTTGGAAAAGGCGATCGGATCTGGCCTGACACGGCGCTTCTCCTCTGCCTATCGACACCTCCGTGCAGGTGAACATCGAGCTGCCAAAAAGCCTCTGGCCGAATCGATCTCGCCACCAGGCATGTCTCTACCGACGACCGCCACCCTGTTACGTATGGCTGCTTTTTTAAAGCATTGGGGCAACCTCATTGAATCGCGACGCACCATTGCCAGAGATTTGATCAGCAACTGCATTCTCTCGGTTAAGAGCGCGCCGGGGGCCGATGAAGTGGTGTTTCTCGCAATTCCATTCTTTACCGAGCATCGGGATGCGATTGCCGCCCAGCTCGAATCGCATGGCATACCGATATATTTTCGTTACACACCTGCGATGAACCGAGTGTTTCGTGAGGGCACGGAGAGAGCGCGCAACTTTGACGAGGGTCGTATCGAGCACTGGTGCAAGAGCATCCTCCCCATTCAGCCCCGATTCGGGCAGCAGTTCCTGGAAATTTTGCAGCAGATGGCTGGCAACACCGTTTCTTCCGTGCCTCCCAGCGTCTTGCCTGCAGCAGAACGACTCTCGGTCGGGAATTAGACAATGCCGATATCCATCGGATTTCATGACGTGGGGCCAGATACCTCAGGTCTCTCCAATTCGGGGCGCAAGTCTGTCGTGTACACCTTGGGACTGCATACCTTCCAGGAGTGTCTCGCGGCGATCGCACAAAGGCTGGGTCCAGATTCGGCGGGGAGAGTGGACCAAGTGGCGCTCCGCGCGGAGTATGTGTTCCTTACGTTTGACGACGGAGAATCGGGTGCGTACACCTATGCCGCGCCCGAACTCGAAAAGCTTGGCTGGAGAGGCCACTTTTTTGTGACCACGAATCTGATCGGCAAGCCTGGTTTTCTGGATGCCCAGAAGATCAAGGAGCTCCACCAGCGTGGCCACCTGATAGGCAGCCACTCCAGCACTCATCCCGAGCGAATGTCGCACCTGGGGTGGAAGGAGCTGTTGCGAGAATGGCGCGACAGCTGTGCCGTGCTCAGTGACTTGACGGGGAACCCCATTACCGTGGCTTCGGTTGCAGGCGGGTACTATTCGCGCAAGGTTGCCGAAGCCGCCGCCGCATCAGGCCTAAGCAGGCTTTTTACCTCGGAGCCCACCGCCAAGGTCACGGTTGTCAACGGCTGCTGGGTGCTGGGGCGTTATACGGTGCGCCGATCCACCCCTGTTTCAGAAGTTGTCGCGATCGCCGCCGGCGAGCGATTCCCGCGATGGAAACAGGCGGCGGCATGGTTTAGCAAAGGCCTTGTCAAAACAACCATGGGAGAGTCATACATTTCCCTTCGGCGGTCACTGGTGGGATCAGACACCAGATCCAGTTTGAATGATTGGCGCACCAACACCACAGAAAGTTAAGCCCATGAGCAAAGCTTTCATTCGAAATGAGCCCATCAACGGTGCGCTGGCTCGGAAACGGGAAATACCCAAAACCAAGGTTTCTGTGTTGATGTTTGACTTGCTACCGTCCGTTCCTTATTACACCGGGCACCTCTGCACGGGTCTAAATGGCATCGGAAACTTGCAGGTGACTCTGGCCTCCGCAACTTATCCCCATGATTCAGGTTTCTTTGAGAGGACGGGGCTCAGAACCCGCCCGGGCCTTTTCGACATCGCCTATCGCCTGCGATTTTCCCCTGCGCGTCGTGCCATGAAACTGGCGGAATACCTGCTAAACCTTGCTGCGACGGCGTTGCGGTTTTTGAATTCAAAGCCGAGTGTCTTGCATGTGCAGTTCACGCCACTTGCGGAGCGCGGTCTTCCATTTGAATTGTGGTTTCTGAAGATCGCGCGAGGGTTGGGAATAAAAGTGGTCGGCACGGTTCACAACGTTGTTCCCCATGACGGCTCGAAGGGACTGACTGCCACCTATTCGAGGCTGTACAGCTTAATGCACAGTTTCATTTGCCATAACCTTCCTGCCAAGGACAGGCTCACGTCCGAGTTCGGAATTGATCCCGCTCGCATCACGGTTGTTCCGCATGGACCCCTGTTTGGTACCGACATAACGGAACGCACAAGCAAAGTGGTTGTTCCGGGCGACAAGACCGCGGCCGGCTGTATGGTCCTATGGCAAGGAATTGTGCGCCCTTATAAGGGGATTTCGTTCTTGTTGAAGGTTTGGAAGATTGTCCGCCAGCGGGGCATGCAGGGAACCCTGTGGATCGTTGGGACAGGAAACAAGTCCTTGCGCAAAGAGATCGAGCAGGAAGCCGTTGCCCTCGGCATCGGTTCTTCGGTGCGATTTATTTGGCGCTTCGTCTCTGTTGAAGAGCTCGAAAGTTATTACCAAGCTGCCGACATTATTGTGTATCCATATAGTGCAATCACCACCAGTGGTGCCTTGATGACGGGCGTCGGCTACGGAAAAGCGATTCTTGCATCCGATCTCCCGGCATTTCGGCAGGAACTGCAACACGAGCGCACAGCCCTTCTCGCTCCTTATGGAGAAGTCGAGGGCTGGGCCTCTGCGTTGCTGCGACTTGCGTCGAATCCCGATCTGCGAGCTGCTCTTGCCGAAGAACTGAACGCCGTCCGGCCTGCGCGTCCTTCTTGGAAGGAAATTGCGCTTCAGACATACCAGGTATACGAACGGCTGTTGCCGCCAGCCGAATCGCAAATTCAAGCGGCTCGTGTTCGCGACGGATCACTCCATGGCTGCTATACCGCAAATTCACGCTGAAATCAGCCTCACGGTACACGTAATCCGAACCACCGAGGAACTCCTGCTCCTGGGGCCCGAGTGGAAGAGATTGTTTCACCGAATCGGATGCGACAATGTATTCCTGAGCTTCGAATGGCTATCGGAGTGGTGGCTCCACTTCGGCCAGGAGCACGAGCTATTTGTCATTATTGTGCGCAACCAGGATGGACAGCTTACTGCGCTGGCGCCCTTTTACATTTCTCTCCACGGTGGTCCCCTGCGACTCCGAGAGCTCAATTTTCTTGGCGACAGGCTCGTGGGTTCCGATTATCTGGACTTTCTGGTGGATGACAGTTACCTGCCCTCAGCTTTGGAGCGCATCCATCGTTGCATCCTCGGGAATCGCAGGCTGTGGGACTACATCCAACTATTGGACGTAAAAGCGGACTCGATCGCTGCCACTGCTTTCTGCACGCTCATGCAGGCTTCTGGCATGACCCCCACGATGACTTTCTCGTCGCTGTGCCCATACCAGAAGCTCCCGCGTTCAGCAGAGGAATACAACGCTAGTCTCACAACGAGGTTTAAGAAGAATCTCCGATATTATTCGCGCACTTTGCAGCGCCAGGGAGAGGTTGAATATCTTACGGTTGAGAATGCCCCGGATATTGAGAATGCATTTAACGACTTGCTCCGCCTTCACCGCTCCCGCTTTCATTCGCGTGGTGCCGACAGCGCATTTCTAGGCCCGCAGGCCGAAGCCTTTCACCGCGCCGCACTGAGGTCTCTGACCAAGGCGGGGTGGACAAGCATTCACATGCTCAAGTTGAATGGCAATTGCATCGCGGCCTCGTATGAACTTTCCTGCGGCAGGCGTATTTCCTTCTACCAGAGTGGGATCGACCCTGCTTACTCCCGCTTCAGTGTTGGCCAGCAGTTAATCCATTTTGCAATCGAGAGTGGCATTGAGAAGGGCTACTCAGAATTCGACTTTCTTCGCGGAAATGAGACCTACAAGTCAAAGTGGGTGGATGACATTAGAAACGTATACACTCTGTGGTTCTTCGATCGTCGTCCTAAGAGCAGGATGGCGCTAGCAGTAAAGTCCCTTCGGACGCGGCTTCGCTCGTGCAAGGCCAAGCTGCTCTCCTTGAAGCGGCCGGCCGATTACATCCACAGTCTCTTCCGATCTCATCGTTGAGCTCCACGGTTCCCATTTGCTATGAATCTGGGTCTTGGTCTTGAAGGTTATCTGCCGTACGTGCTGTACTGTGGCGCCATTGTTGCCTTTCTGTTGGCGATTTTTTGGCGGCCCACCGCGGGCATCTTTTTCTTGCTACCCTTGATCCCGCTACAGACGGTGCGCTACCGGCTAAACGGGATGCCGCTGGGCGCCAGCCTTTTCGGGATCATGCTGATTGGCGTAGCGCTGGGACTTTGGCGCAATGGACTCCCGGTCTTCCCCAAGTCTCCCTGGACGAGATTTCTCGCCCTGTTTGCGCTGTTCACCTTCTTGTCGCTGTGTTTGGGTTCGTTTTATTTGGAAAAGCCCATGCCGCTGCCTGGTGACTCGCGTTTTGGCGTGTGGCAGGAATACATGATCATGCCGGCCTTGCTGTTGCTGACGGCTTCAGCGGCCCGGAACAAGCGGCAGATTCAGGCGATCGTCCTCGTGATGTGCGTGTCGACTTTTGCTCTGGACAGGACCTTTTGGAATGAAGTGTCGGGAAGAGACTTCTCCACCTATACCGAAGACCTTCATGGCGGTGGCGGGAGCATGGGCTACGCCGGCGCAAATGGCCTCGCAGCATTTGCCGCCCAGGTGGCCACGTTTCTGTTCGCCCTTGCCGGTTTCGAGTCGAAGAAGTGGCTGCGCGCGGGCTATTACAGCTTGGCAGGGTTCACCGTAGTTTGCCTGGTATATAGCCTTTCCCGAGGAGGCTATGCCGCGTTTATTGCCGGGTGTTTACTGGTCGGACTGGCAAAGCAACGCAAAATACTCGTCCTGCTGGTTGTGTTCCTGTTCAGCTGGACGACGATTGTTCCACCCGCCGTCGAGCAACGCGTGGATATGACCTACGACCATACCAGCGGCGATCTCGACAACTCATCCAACACCCGGCTGTCGCTGTGGTCGAATGCCATGGAGGTTTTTCACGGGAACGCCGTTCTGGGGACCGGCTTCGATACGTATGAGTACATGCGTCTCAACCGACGCACCGACGGTGTCTCCGGTTACTATGCCGACACGCACAACTACTTTGTGAAAGTGCTGGTCGAGATGGGAATTGCGGGTTTCATTCTGTTTCTGTGGTTGTTAGCCAGAATCCTGGGACAAGGTTTTCGCTTGTTCCGTCGTGCCCAGGATCCTTTCTTCAAATCTCTTGGCCTCGGGGTCGTCGGCTGGGTGGTCTGCGCCGTGGTTGCGAACCTGTTCGGAGATCGTTGGACATTCCTACAGGTGAACGGATATATGTGGGTCATCGCGGGTCTCGTCTGCCGTGCCTATGAGCTCGAGAAAGACGGCGCTTTGGTTCTCGAAGCGGCTGATTCGACACCGACTGAAAGCATGCTAAACGACCCAGCTTCTCCGGAGGATCCGGTGGAACTCGCCGTTAAGACTGCCCCTCGAAATCGGAACTTTACCGTGCCGGAGGCTGAGCTAAACACCTATCGGCTATGACCCATTCTCGCAATCAACTCAACTCGGTCGCGTCTGACGCGATCGGTGCAAGCCACCGCGTGCTCTTTCTGATTGATCGGCTGCATAGCATCGAAGGCGGAGCAGAGGGTGCAGTCCACAAACTCTGCCGTTTTCTGCCCGCACACGGATTCCAATGCTCCGTCGCGACCTTCTGGGCGGGAGAAGGTGTCGAGAGACAGTTTCCCTGCCCAGTTCATTTGTTTCCCATCGGGCGGACATACGATTGGACGGCTCTGCGAAATGCCCGTACCTTTGCCCACCTGCTAAGGTCGGAACAGGTGAAAATAGTGCACACATTTTTCCCCGCGTCCGACCTTTGGGGTGGATTCGTCGCCCGGTTGAGCGGCTGCCCGATTTTGGTATCGAGTCGGCGCGACATGGGCATTCTTCGCCTTCGAAAGCACGAACTGCCTTACCGCCTGGTCAACCGGCTCTTTGATCAAGTCCAGGCCGTCTCAGAGAAGGTGCGCGAGTTCTGTATTTTGCAAGACCACTTTCCTCCTGATCGGGTGGCGACGGTCTACAACGGAGTCGACCTGGACGCGATTGACGATGCCGTTCCCGCTGGCCGGTCGGAGCTCGTGGCAGACTCGAATGCCCCAGTTGTGGTCACGGTGGCAAACATGCGATTCGTCAAAGGCATCGACGTTCTGGTGAATGCGGCTGCCCGGGTTCGAGAACGGATACCCGAGGCGATTTTCGTCGTCATCGGAGGAGCGCTGGAGGAGCCGAGTTGTGCGGAAAGAGTGAATGCAGCCGTCGTCCAGTTGGGACTCGCACAGAACTTCAAATTCTTGGGGACGCGGACCGATGTGGCCTCGCTGTTGAAATCCTCAGAAGTGTTTTGCCTGCCCTCCCGCAGTGAAGGGATGTCTAACGCGTTGTTGGAAGCAATGGCCTGTGGTCTACCCTGCGTGGCTACCGATGTTGGGGGCAACGCCGAGGTCGTGACCGAAGGCGGAAGCGGATTTCTAGTTCCTAACGAGGACGCGGATGCGCTTGCGGCACGCATCGTGACACTCCTGCAGGACCGACAACGTGCCCAACGCATGGGCCAGGAGGGCCGCCGGCTTGTGGAGTCAAAGTTTACTGTGCGCCACATGATCGAGCGGTTGACCTTTCTCTATCGCGGGTTGCTGCGTGATCGCGGACTTCTTCCTTCGTCGGACTCAACCCATGCAGGCTGGGAAGCGTTACCGGCCGGGGAAGAGGATCATCAGATTTGCGGAGTGAAAGGATAATCCAGAGCTCGGGGAAATCTGCCCGAATCTCGAAACGCTGAGCCACTATGCCCTAAGGACATGTCCTTCTGAGGTTCGGACATGTATCTCCGTGACTTGTGCGGTGGAAATTACTAGAGGCACAATCCCTTACAGTCGTCCTAAAAGCCACCTTCGTCAGGGAATTCAGCACAAAATCACGCATGAGTAGGTCAAAAATGATGCGATTCAAGTGGCTGCTGCTAATCTGCCTCTTCTGGGCGCCTGCGGTGCTGGCGCAAAACCCCGTACTCTTGTTCTCGGACTTGACGTTTGGACCCAATACCGGATGGAACGGATCCTCTACCCAGGGCGCAGCCGTAACGGTTTGGGGAAAGAATTTCGGAGCGACTCGGGGCTCCAGCTACATCACCATCAATGGCGCGCAGCTAAGTACCAGTTCCAGCTATGCTGAGTGGGACGCGATTGGGCCGGCACGAGGGTTGGAACGGATCACGTTTTGGATTCCCTCCACCGCTGCCACCGGCAACGGCAACATCACTGTGACCGTGAATGGAGTCACGTCAAACGCGTTACCTTTTCAGGTTGCACCCGCGACCATCCTATTCGTGGACGTCACCAATGGGAACAATAACAATGACGGACGCACGACTGCGACGGCGTGGAAAGACCTGTGGAAGTGGACACCCTGCTTGTCGAACGACCCGTACCACTACCCATCACACTGCAACACGCTCGGGGACTCGCAGTACATTATGTACGTGCGGGGCGGAACGTACACCACCAAAGATCCATATGCCGGGGCCTATAACCCGTTTATCGGTGTGAGCAATCCCTTCGGAAGTCCCACGGCGCAAAAGGCAATCGTGGGCTACCCGGGCGAGAATCCCATTATTGACACCGGGGGCGGTCAGCAGAGCGATATCATTATTCAATTGCAGTGGGCTCCGTACGGATATGGCGCGAGCTATATCACGGTGGCAAAGTTGACGGGCCAGAACGGCGCGGAGTTCTACAGCGTGTGGGGTGACTACAATCGGATCGTCGGCAACAGCCTTCTGAATTACCGGGATCAGGACTGGTCTGGCGTCATCTTCGTCGGCAACTCACATCACACCTCGATTTACGGCAACCTTTTCAATAACTGTGGCTACGATTCCTATAAACACAACATTTATATAAAGACCCAGCCGATCGCGGCGGGGAACTCGTACGATCAAAGTGTGCTGTACACCGAGGTGGGGTACAACGAGTTTGCGAACGCCTATGCGTCAGATACGCACGGCGGCGTGATCTTCCTCTCCCGTGACAGCGGCCAATCTTCGCAATACATTCACGACTACACCTACATCTACGGCAATCTCTTTCATGGCGGCAACGATGACTACCTCTACTCGGGAGACTCGGTTACCCTGGGCGGCCACATCTATCTGTATAACAACATTTTCCTGCCGCAAACCTCGAACGAAGGCGGTTTAACCGTATATTACGGAACGACTCAGGAGTATTTCTTCAACAATCTCTTCTATCAAACCAACTCCAACAACCTGGTGAACGTAAACTACACGGCGACTCCCACCTTCAATAACAACATCTGGTGGCCTACGAGCGGCACTGGACTCGATATGGGAGGCGTCACGAGCGGGCGGGCAACTCTGGATCATGAATTGTGGTACACCGGGGCTCCGTCCAACAGCCCGCCGGTATACATCACCAACACCACAGTCGGCAATCCGCTGTTCGTGAGCCCATCTGGCAACGATTTTCATATTCAGTCCACCAGCCCTGCACGCGGCGCAGGAATCAATCTCTACTCCACGTTGAGTGCGTTGCCCGGCGGAAAGTATGACTATGAGGGCAAGACTTATCCGTCTTCTGGAGCATGGGACATTGGGCCGCTTCAGTACGGAAGCGGGAGCACTTCGGGCGGCGGTGGTGGTGGCGGCACTACGCCTCCGGCTCCACCCACTGGTTTGACCGCAGTTGCAAGGTAAAGAAACGGAATTCGTCGAACAAGCTGAAAGCAATTTGAAATAAATTTTGACAAGCCTGTGATGGAGAGGCGACGCCCTGTCGCCCTCCAATCCTAGGCTTTCCGCAAGGCCTCGTCTTCCTGCAGTTCAATACACAACACATTTGAACGTACGCGATCTTATTCGCGTCATGCACCAATATTGATTCCACTGGGGAGAACTAGTTATGGCAACTGACATTGCTTCGCTCGCTCCTGTGCAGTTCGAAAGCCGTCTGGATGCCGAACGAGAGTTTTACGGTTCTTATGAGTGGTGCCTGAATGCCTACCCGAGCATCGGAGAAGTCATTCAGTACCTCGACCGGGAATTGACACGATACCTCACGACCGATCAGGACTGGCGTCGTGACGAGATCGCTCGGAATATTTATCTGCTCTCGTCCGCGATCCTGGACACGGCCGAGGACTATCTGCTCGGGCGCCGGTACAGCTTTTCCAAGGTGTTGGGCGTGTTTCCCGCGCTTGCGCCCTTAACCACCGCGACGCAAAAGATTCTGCATGCGGCTGATAAGCGCTACTGGTTGTCGCGGCGGCAGTTGTGGGACTGGCGTGTCAGGTGGGAGGAGGTCATGGTCGGGACCTTGCGCAGCCTGTTACTGAAAGATGCCTCTGCCGCGGATGTTTCGGTCGCCATCGCGGCCGTGCGAGAGCTGCTCAGGGCTCCCCTGCCTTCGGCCATGCGCACGCGTCGTCCGCGAATTCCGGGAGCATTCCGCTCACAGGATTTGACGCACTTTGACGTGCTCAGCCTAGGTGGCAAATTCATCGCCGCTTTTCCTGATCGCAAACGTCCGTTGCTTGTGACCGGGCTTCGAACGGCTGGCTCATACTTTGCGTTGCTGCTGCGGGCCTATCTTGAGACGCAGGGGTACCCCCGTGTCCAATGCGTAACCCTTCGCCCCAAGGCAGGAACTTCGCATTGGGAGAGGGAACGTATCGCAAGCAATGCAAGAAAGAATTCTCTCGCGGTGATCATCGATGAGCCGGTGGCAACGGGAGGAACGCTTGGCAAGGGCATCGCCCTCCTCAATAAACATGGCATTTCTTTAAGCAACGTCGTGGTGCTGTTTCCGGTGCATCGTAACGGGCGAAACTGGAAAAACCACTCAGATGCTCAGCCGCTCTTTGCTTGCCACGTGCTCAGTCTGGAACACCACGAGTGGTATAAGCACAAGCTCATCGACTCGGAAGCGCCAAAAGCTGTGCTGCAGGAATATTTCCGAGACCAGGGGTGGGATGCGGTCGTGCAAAGTCAGGGAGCTGAAGAGGCGAATGCCCACCTCAAAGCGGTTTCGGAAGAGAAGTATCACTCCCGCCTAAAACAGGTGTATTCCGTGCGACTGGCTCGACGGGGAGAGACCACTACGCGCTACATCTTGGCTAAAAGTGTGGGCTGGGGCTGGCTGGGCTATCACGCATTTGTAGCCGGCAACCGTCTGGCGGGCTGCGTGCCGCCAGTTCTCGGACTTCGCGACGGGATTCTTTATAGCGAGTGGGTGCACGAAGCGAATCATAAGCCGTTACCATCCGCAGAGATCGTTCAGACGCTGGCACGCTATGTCGCGACTCGCGCCAGCGAGCTGCGCTTCAAAGCGGATGAGGGAATGGATGTGACGCGCAACAGCCAACCCGCGCGAGGCCTGGAAGAACTCGCGGGTCGGCTAAGCGGTGCCTATGGAAAAGCTGGCGGCGTTCTAAAACGTGCCCGCATGAAACGGGAGCTGTCAGCAATGGAGAGTCACCAGCCAGCCCTGATTGACGGCAGAATGCGGCGAATGGAATGGATTCCCAGCGATGGCACGATGCTGAAGAGCGATTATGAACACCATGGAATCGGGAAACACCAGCTGAATCTAACCGATCCTGCTTACGACCTGGCGGAAACGATCTTGCATTGGAACTTGTCGGAGGATGAAGAGCGCGAGCTGTTGGACGCTTACGCGGCCCAGAGCCACGATCACAATGTACATTCGCGGATATTTCTGCACAAAATCCTCGCCGGATCCTGGTGGATGGACCGGGCTATCGAAAACATCAACGACCCTCGCCTGCTGGCGAGGCACGGGGAATTCAACCGTCAATACATCGAAGCATGGAATTTTCTCGTTCTGCAGACGATGCGCTTCTGTGCCGGACTTTGCCACAAGCCAGCGCAAGTTCGGTGGAGTTCCCCTCTTGCGGTGCTGGATGTCGACGGAGTGATCGACAAGCAGGTTTTCGGTTTTCCATCCACCAGCATGGCGGGGATGCAAGCAATTTCCTTGCTGCATCAGCATGGTTTTGCCGTCATGCTGAACACCGCCCGGAGCATTCCAGAGGTGAAAGAGTACTGCCGCGCTTACGGGTTCGCCGGAGGGGTTTCTGAGTACGGAGCGCATGTTTGGGATGCTGTGTCCGGAGAAGAGCGAGTGCTCATCTCGGATGACAGCTTGGACAAATTGGCACGGGTCAGGGACGCGCTTTCGCGAATTCCGGGAACTTTCCTGAATGATGACTTTCACTACTCGATCAAGGCCTACACATACGAACATGGCAGGTGCGTACCCATCCCCAGGGTTGTAGTGCAGGACATTGTCGCTGCGCTTGGCATCGAGGGACTAGGCATTCATCCCACATACACGGATACGGCCATCATCGCGACGGAAACAGACAAGGCGCGAGGCATGGTTGAACTTCTCCGCCTCGCCGGCCTGACAGAGGCGGACACCCATGCCATCGGTGACACGGCATCCGATCTGCCGATGTTCCGCGTGGCGGTACACAGCTATGCTCCGGGAAATGTTTCTTGTGGTCCCGCGGCGCACCTTCTGAAGTGCCGGATCGCCAGGCCGGCTTATCAATCGGGACTCTTGGACTCTGTGCGCGCCATGATTCAGTCGACTGGGACGCGGAACCTTCAGAACCCGAACATTAAAGCGGTGCTTGCACCTCAGGACCGCTACTTCGTCAAGCTGCTGGAAACCGCCGACCGAAGTTCGATGGTGTCACTGGTGCGTGCAGCAGTGGATCCCATGTCCCTGCAAACGTTCATCGCGGAATAGATCTAGACCTTTCGTACTCGAAAACAACTTCTATCTCGCTTTCCGCTCTTTGGTTGCTGGAAAGACTCATCAGTTTAAGAGCCATTTTAGGTGGTACCCCGAGCCGCAGCCGCAGTTCGGGTTCTCAGTTTGCGCTAGGAGACTAAACAATGACAATCTCGTTAACTTCGTTCGCAGCTTCAGGCCATTGCAGCAAGCCATTGGGAAGAACATTCGGCGGGCAAGCTTTGCTTGTGCTGCTTGTCGTATTCGCGACAACATTTGTGCGCGCGCAGTCCCTGCAGGAGCCGGTCCAGCCCGTCAACATCATTCTTGATGATGACATGTCGCACAATGCCGATGACACCGGCGATCACGCGATGTTATGGGCTATGGCCGCGCGCGGCGAAGCTAACGTGCTGGCGCTCATTATTTCCTCGACGAATGATTACAGCGCTCCTACTGCCCGAGCGATCGCCAGATACTACGGTCACCCGAACATTCCGATTGGGGCAAATCTGGAAAACATTCCTAATGATTACGCTGCCTACTTCAGCTATTACACCCAGCAGGTGGCCACGCAGTTCGGAACGCCCGGCGAGACACGCTTCAACTATCCGGATGCTGTGACGGTATATCGGCAAGCCTTGGCAAATGCTCCTGATCACAGCGTCTACATCGTGTCGGGAGGCTATTACCGGCCGATGATGAGACTGCTGCAGAGCAGTGGGGACGCAATATCCCCCTTGACTGGGTTGCAGTTGGTGGCACAAAAAGTGAAGCGACTGATCATTGTTGCCGGTAGTTTTCCTGATTCCGGGACCACCGATCGCGGCAACATGCTGATCGATCCTGACTCTGGCAGTTATGTGGTTGCCAATTGGCCGGTCGAGATCGTCTGGATGCCAGATGACCAGGCTTGGGATGTGACCACCGGCCCGGCACCGAGCACCGATCCAAACACAAATCCAATCGCGAGATCATATCAGCTGTATTGCAACGGAGGAGGGTCGGCCCCCGACCAAGCTTATTGTGCTAACAGTACGCCTGGTTGGACGCAACTCGGACTGCTCTACGCAGTTCGTGGAGGCCTGGGAACGAACTTTGTTGCAGGCGGCCGAGATGGCTCGACGGTGGTCTGGACCAGCAGTACCTCAGAACCAGGCCGAATTATCTGGTCGCAATCTCCAGATCGCGATCATTCCTATCTTCTCAAGAACGTTTCTGGCGCGACCATGATGTCCTATATCAATCCGCTGCTGCAGTGGATTCCAAGTGGGGGTACGATCACGCAGCCGCCCGTCGCGAATTCGCAATCGGTGACGGTCCCTGGCTCGCCTTCGCCTATCACGTTGACGGCGACGGATCCGCAAGGCGCGGCGCTGACCTACCAGGTAGTGACCAATCCATCCCACGGAGTTCTCAGCGGCACCGCTCCTAACCTGACTTACACTCCCACGGTAGGCTATACCGGACCAGACAGTTTCACCTTCACCGCCAGTAACGCGGTGTATACGAGCAATACTGCGGTTGTCTCCATCACGGTCAGCTCAAATCAGGCACCCGTTGCCAATTCACAAACGGTGACGAGCAGCAATGGTGCCTCGGTTCAGGTCACATTGACCGCCACCGATCCCAATGGTGATCCACTCACCTATTCCATCGTGACGCCGCCGCAGCATGGATCTTTGAGCGGCACTCCACCTCTGGTTACTTATTCCCCGACACCTGGATTCAGCGGCTCAGACAGTTTTACCTTTGTCGCCAGTGACGGGCAAAACAACAGCAACGTAGCAACTGTGGCAATCACTGTGACCCTCAGTAGTGGATTGCAGGAGCCGGTCGAGCCCGTCAATCTGATCATGGACTCTGATCTGGCGCACGGTGCCGACGATGCAGGCGACCACGCAATGTTGTGGGCCTTGGCAGCACGGAGTGAGGTAAATGTGTTGGCGCTGATCATCTCCTCCACCAACGATTACAGCGCTCCTTGTGCACATGCCATCGCCAGCTACTACGGCCATCCCAATGTACTCATCGGGGCGAATCTGGGAAGCATTCCGGGAAGCTATCAGGCGAGCTCGAGTGCTTACACGCAGCAGTGCACAAGCCAGTTCGGTACTGCCGGTGATATCCGATCCAACTATCCAAATGCAGTTACGGTTTACCGTCAGGCTCTGGCGAACGCACCTGACCAGAGCGTGTACATCGTCAATGGCGGCTTTTACCGCCCCTTATATGACTTGTTGCAAAGCGGGCCGGATGCAATCTCTCCGTTGACCGGTCTGCAGCTGGTCGCGCAGAAGGTCCGTCGCGCGGTGTTTTCAGCCGGGCGGTTCCCCGATTCCGGGACCTCACCGGAAGCAAACCTGGCCAACGATCCCGATTCGGCCAGTTATGTGGTGGCAAATTGGCCGACCGAGCTAGTATGGCTCGGTTACGACGAAGGTTGGAATGTGATTACGGGGCCGGCGACCACGACCGACCCAGCAACCAATCCGATCGCCTTGATCTACAACCTGCAGTGCCAGAATGGTACGTATTGCGCGAACAACGCACCGGCCTGGACACAAATGGCTTTACTCTATGGAGTGCGGGGAGGTTTCGGCTCAAACTTTGTGGCCGGTGGCCTCGACGGTTCCACGGTCGTTTGGGATAGCACCACCGCGACCCCGGGGCGGAGCATATGGTCGCAAACTCCCAACCGGCAACAAGCATACCTGCAGAGGGGAATTTCGCCGACCGACATGGCAGCTATTCTCAATCCTCTCGTGCAATGGACCCCTACCACCTCTCAGACTTCTACCTCCGTGGGGTTAAGTTCATCTCTTAATCCTTCGACTTTTGCCCAAGCGGTAACTTTCACTGCAGTCGTTAGCAGCAGCGGGGGCACCCCCACGGGCAATGTTACGTTCTACGACGGAAGTACAGCCTTGGGGACGAGCACGCTTAGCGGCGGTCAAGCAGCTCTTGCCACCTCGGCTCTGTCGGTGGGAACGCATACGATCACCGCGACATACGCAGGAGGAGGGAGCTTTCAAGGCAGTACCTCTTCCGCTCTATCCGAGGTGGTCAACCGCGCGGGAACGAGCACGGCTCTCACTTCCTCGCCTAGTCCGTCGGTCTTCGCACAGACGGTTACGCTCACTGCTACGGTGAGCGCCACTGGGTCCGTTCCGAGCGGCACGGTCACCTTCTCTGACGGTGGCACCGCACTCGGGTCGAGCCAGACCAATAGTTCGGGGGTAGCGACGCTTACCGTTTCCACGCTCGCGGTAGGCACTCACAGCTTGACGGCCGCATATGCCGGAGGAGGAAATTGGCTAGCCAGCACCTCTGCTGTGCGTAGCCAAACCGTCAACCGAGCCTCGAGCACAACCACGCTGACGTCGTCAGTGAATCCCTCCCTCCGGAATCAATCGGTGACGTTCACAGCCGTGGTGACGACCAGCGGGGGAGTTGCCACCGGAACGGTTCAGTTCCGAGATGGGACGACGACGTTGGCAACGGTCACGTTGAACGCTTCGGCGCGGGCGACTTTCACGACGTCTTCGCTGGCGGTCGGAAGCCACACCATGCGTGCGGTCTACAGCGGCGATACGCGGTTCCAGTCCAGTACATCATCCTCGCTGACCCAGAGGGTCACCAACAGTACCACCACGACTCTCACGTCTTCGCGCAATCCGTCTCTCCGTGGACAAACAGTTACCTTCACGGCGACCGTAACCTCTGCGGGGGGAGTACCGACTGGGACAGTCACCTTCCGGGATGGAAATGTCGTCCTCGGATCTAGGACGCTAAACACAGCAGGGCAGGCGAGTTTCAGCACCTCGAGCTTGTCAAGGGGCAGTCACTCGATTACGGCAGCGTACGGAGGAGCAACGACGTACATGTCCAGTACATCCGCGACGCTAGTTCAACAAGTGAACTAGCGGAGGAATCATTGGGGCGCCCGGTCCAAGCAAGGAACCGGGCACCCCGGCAAGGGATCGTTCTCGAAGCTTCAGTCCGGCACTCATCGATGGAGCTATGATGGAGCAAACATCAATCCAGAAGGAAGTCGGATCATTCCTGCCATGCGGGTGGGATGTCGAACCCGATGCTGCGCCGAAGCGGATGGTGCTTGACGTGGGATGTGGGAACAACAAGATTCCGGATGCGATTGGGATGGACTGTGTCGCACTTCCGGGCGTAGACGTGATCCATGATCTGAGTTCTTTCCCGTATCCGTTTAATGCGGACTCAATTGATGCGTTCCACATCAATCATGTCTTGGAGCATCTTTCGGATGTGATCGGAACCATGGAAGAGCTTTGGCGGATAGCAAAGCCCGGCGCTACGGTTCACATTAGGGTTCCGCATTTCACGGGGGTGCTGGCCTGGCGGGACCCAACACACCGGCGTAGCTTCACATCGGAATCGTTCAGATATTTTGGAGACAATAGTTACTCATACTATACCCACGCTCGCTTTCAAGTGGTGTCGGTTCGATTACGATATGTGGCCCATCAAGAAAGCTGCCGCGGGTTTTCTCGATGGCTTGCGCGAGCGGTGCAGTCGATGCTTGATAATCATTTGGCTTTTTGTGAGCGTTACTTGGCGTACCTCCTGGGTGGAATTGATGAGATCCGAGTGACTCTGAAGGCGATTAAGCCGCTGACCGGATCTGGGATGGGTGCGTCTGTTCCGGGCTCCGTCAACCGAGAGGAACAAAGACCATGTCGATCCTGAGCTTGATGCAGGCGCTATACCAACGCGCGACGAAAGCGCTCGAACTGAAGAAGTACACTCCTTACACCATTGCCGCGTACCTTCGCAAGACGGGAGCGCAAATCGGTGAAGGCTGCTTTATCGTGCCAACAGACCTCGGTACGGAGCCGTACCTCATCAAAATTGGCAATCACGTGGCGATCGCGGCCGAGGTTTCTTTTGCCACGCACGACGGCGCGGTATGGGTGTTTCGGGACGAAGTCCCGGATCTTCAGGTTTTCGGACCGATTGTGATCGAGGACAACTGTATTATCGGTCTTCGAGCCACCATCTTCCCCAACGTTCGCATCGGACGCAATTCCGTGATTGCGGCAGGCTCGGTGGTGATTAATGACGTTCCCCCTAACTCGGTGGTCATGGGCGTCCCGGCACGCACATTTGGGGGCATGGAAAAATACCGCGAAAAGTGTCTCCAGCGTTGGGCGCAACAGCGGCCGCCTGACGTCGTCCTTGGTGACAACGAAACTTGGTGGAACTCAAGACATTTTCCCGAGAATCGTGAGGCACTAAAACGACATCTCCTGGCGTTGTTTCACGATCAACTGGCATCGGAGCCTGAGGTTCGGGAGGAAGTACTGTGCGAATGATCATCTGGTTCGCGGCGACCATTGTCATCCTGGCTGCCGTTCTCACATCGATCACAAAGGGGAAAGGCGGACAGGAGAATGCCGGCTCGAGGAAACCCATGCACATAGTTCTTATCGGCGCCTCAATTGGGCAAGCGTGGAACCTTGCGGAATGGCCGTCGCGGGTCAGAGTCAGTGGCGTGACAGCGGAGTCAGTTCCGGCGTGGCAGTTCGACAAGACACAAGTCGTGGATGAGGTCTTGATGCGGCCGAGCCGGAAATTCCACCCCACCCGGACGTATTTGAAATCGCTGTTTCAACCGCCACCCCGCAAAGCGGATGTCGTCATTCTCAAGGAATGCTCATCGTATTTTCCCGGTGATTTGGTGGTCTATCAGCGCAAAATCCAGAACTGGGTGACCAAGTTGCAGGCCAAGCACGTCAATGTCGTCCTGGCCACGGTTGTGCCGGTTACCCAGAGTCGTGACCAGCAGAGCCCAGGAAAGCAGCAGAGCCTGGTCCAGTACAACCAATGGGTAAGGCAATATGCCGAACAGCATGGATTTGGGCTGCTGGATTTAGAGGCGGCACTACGCACGGATGAGTCCACGCGCTTTCTACGTGATGAATTTGCTGCGAGCGACGGCTCTCATCTGAATGCTGCCGCCTATCGGGTGTTGGATAACACTTTGCGTGCAACTTTGAGCGCGACACCCATTACGACACAAGCCCAATCTCCTGAGGCAACAGTTGGGCGCTGACGTGGTGCAGTACCCGATGCCAGCTGGTGATATGCAACCGCTGGTTCACCGGTGCAACTCGCATTTTCCATCAAAAGATTAGTTTATGTGCGGAATTGCAGGAATAATCAAGAGCGACGCCAGTAGGCCAGATCCCGAACGCTTGCAGACGATGATCGCTGCGCTGTCGCACCGCGGGCCCGACGAGACCGGCTTGTATTGCAAGGGGCCGGCCGGCCTGGCTCATGCTCGCCTGAGCATCATCGATCTTGCCGGCGGCAAGCAGCCCATGTCGATTTCTAAAGGGGACCTCTGGATCACGTTCAACGGTGAGATTTTCAACTACATCGAACTTCGGGAGGAGTTGATCAGGAAAGGGCACAAGTTCGCCACCCGGTCGGATACGGAAGTCATTTTGCATCTCTACCAGGAGAAAGGAGAGAGCTGCGTTGAGCAGCTCAATGGGCAATGGGCATTCGCGATCTGGGATGCGACCCGGCAGAAGCTCTTTCTCTCCCGGGACAGATACGGGGTGCGACCCTTGTTTTACACCCGTACTCCCGACAGCTTTGCATTTGCGTCGGAGATCAAAGCGATGTTCGCGGGCTTGGATATCCCACGCGAATTGGACCTCGAAGGCTTGGACCAGATCTTCACCTTCTGGGTTACGCTACCCCCTCGCACCACGTTCCGCAACATCAGCCAACTCCCTCCAGGGCATTCCCTAGTATTTGAGAAGGGCGAGGTCCGTACCCGGGCATATTGGAAGTTTAGTTACTGCCAGGAGAATTCCGTGTCGGAAGGGCAGGAAAAGCAACTGTCCGAGGACCTGCTCAACCTCCTGCTCGATGCCACAAAGGTCAGGCTGAGATCGGATGTCCCCGTGGGCGCCTATCTGAGCGGGGGCCTGGACTCTACGGTGATCGCGGGGCTCGCGCACCAGCTGGTCGGAGATCGCCTAAGGACCTTTTCCGTCAGTTTCGAGGATCCGGAGTTCGACGAGAGCCCCTATCAGCAAGCAGCCAGCCGCTACCTGCATACACAACATAGCGACATACCTTGTTCCTACCAAGATATTGCGGATGTTTTTCCCGACGTGGTCTGGCACAGTGAGCAGCCGGTTCTTCGCACCGCCCCAGCACCAATGTTGTTGCTTTCGCGTCTCGTCCATCAGAGCGGATTCAAGGTCGTGCTGACGGGCGAAGGAGCTGATGAAATCCTGGGGGGGTACGACATTCTTAAGGAAACCAAAATTCGGCAGTTTTGGGGAAAGAATCCGGGATCGCGTTGGCGGCCTCTACTTTTGAAACGTCTGTATCCATACATGGAAGACATCCAGCGGCAGCCTCAAGCCTACCTGCAGCGCTTCTTTCACGTTTCGGCTGAGGAACTCGACAACCCGCTCTTTTCCCACTTGCCGCGTTGGGCTCTGACGGCACGATTGAAAGCATTTTTCTCGGATGACGTCCGGGCAGTAGTGCAACCTGGGGGTGCCTTGTCCTCGCTCGAGCAGCAATTGCCCGAAGCCTATGCTGGCTGGACGCTATTCAACCGGGCTGAATATCTCGAGACGAGATATTTGTTGCCGGGATACATCCTTTCGTCGCAAGGCGACCGTATGGCAATGGCCAATGCGGTCGAGGGCAGGTATCCATTTCTGGACTATCGTGTCGTGGAGTTTGCCGCCAAGCTTCCGACTCGACTCAAGATGAAGGTTCTCAACCAGAAGCATCTGTTGAAACAGGCATGTGACGGCTTGATTCCTCCCGCGATTCAGAAGCGCTACAAACAACCCTACCGGGCGCCTGATGGGAAGAGCTTCTTTAGGTCGGCGAATTATCTTGACGATGTGCTGTCGCCTAGGCAAATCGAGCAAGCGGGTATTTTTGACCCGAGGGCGGTGGCTGCACTTATTGCTAAGTTTAAGACCGGTCGTTCGACGAGTGTCAAAGACAACATGGCGCTGGTGGGAATTTTGTCCACGCAGCTCCTGCTCGAGCAGTTCATACATCAACAACGGGGACCTTCGCTATGCAAACCGACTATTTGGGAGAAGTGCGCAGTTTCGTAGTAGCCAATTACCTTCTGGGCCGCGGAGAGGGGTTCAGTGACGATGACTCCTTTCTCGAACATGGAATCATCGACTCCACTGGCATCCTGGAGCTGGTCTCTCACCTTGAGGAAAGCTACGGAATCGAGGTGGGGGACGATGAGTTGATTCCCGACAACCTTGACTCCATTCATCGGATCGCAGGATATCTGTCGCGAAAGACGGCTGTGAGCAGCACCGCAGAAACCCCGCTGCAAAGGGAAGTAGCTTTCTTCTCTTGACGAGTGTCTACAGAGTCTGTAAGCACGAAGTCATCGATGCATCCGGACTCATTCCTTCGCGGTGGCGGCCTTGTAGGTAACGATGGCGGCTCCTACGCGGTATTCCCCCGTTCCGGAGAAACGGCCAGTGTAAGCAAAGGTACCTTGTGCGGTCGTGGTCCGATATGTAATGCGAGATCCCCCAAGGGGCTGCTGCTCGACTAAGGTCCACGGCGGATCATCCGTAAAACTCATTACATTTGGGTAGATCTGTTCGCTCCACCCTACAAGAAATTCATCCGGCTGTGTCGTTCGTTGAGTAATGCCGGAGGTGAAAGTCCTTCCCCCGTTATAACCGTTGTCGTACGTACTAGTACGGTCTTTTAGGTGGTTGGAGGGTGCTAGCCCGCTCACTTCCATCAGTACTACTTGAAAGTGGGTGGAATCGCTAGTTTTGATAGTTAATGCTTGCGCTGCACCCGCCCCCGCCACAGAGAAGAAATAGATATTCTGCGTATCGCCGAATAAGTAATGAAGGTCTTCGACGTAAACGTTTGAATTTGAAGTAAGGTCATCTGACACGCCGGTAACAGCAATATCAGCCCTTCCGGAGACGAGCACAAACACGATGATGGCGCTTCCCGTGCGGGTCGGTTCATTGAATGAGCACTGGTACGTATCGAGGTAATTTTTCCAATCCTGACACTTGACAGATTGCACCAAGGTCGGCGCGGCCATGGAAAAACCGTGGAGAAGAAGCGCGAGAAAAAGGCTGTAAAATAGAGCGCTTATCTTATGCATCGCTTTTCCATGCTACTCCGTTTTTGGAGCAATCGCGCCGCGAGCTAACCGAAACGGGTCGTCACACTCGTCGGGGCTACCCGCCCGTCTATTTCTTAACCATGAACGTTTGCGATTATTTGCTAGAAGATAAGCCGGAGTCGAGCGTCGCACTGCTGACCTTGCGCGGTGAGTATACTTATGGACAGCTACGAAGCGCCGCCAGTGCGATCGCAGCCTTCTTGGTGAAGTCGGGCTGCAGGAAGGGCGACCGGGCGGTTCTGCTCGCGGAGAACACTTTCTTCTGGGTCGCTTCCTATCTGGGAACTATTCGAGCTGGACTTACGTGTGTTCCTTTGCCCCCCGGTTTGCCGCAGGAGGAGTTGCCCTATATTTTCGACCTCACCGAGCCCGCGTGCGTCTTTGCTGAGTCCCGTGTCGCTCTTCGGCTGTCTGACCAATGGGGCGCATCTAAACTCGTCTCGGACGCGCCCGTCGCGCTTCCCAACCATGTTGACGTAACTAGTTTGACAGAACTGGTTAGCGTCGACCCTGAATCGGTTCGTTTGCCAGAAGTTGGCCAGGATGATCTGGCAGCCCTGATGTTCACCTCTGGATCAACCGGCAAACCACGCGGGGTAATGCTGTCGAACCAGAACATCATCTCCAATACCGACTCGATTATCGAGTACCTGTCGCTTGGTTCCTCCGACCGAATCATGGCTGTCTTGCCGTTTCACTATTGTTTCGGGACATCCCTACTGCACACCCACTTGCGAGCAGGCGGCAGTGTAGTTGTGGACCCACGATTTATGTATCCGGAGGTCGTGTTGCAGCGCATGCAAACCACAGCTTGTACCGGATTCGCAGGTGTACCCAGCCACTTCCAGATTCTGTTGCGTAAGTCGAAGATGGCGAAGATGAGCTTCCCCAGACTGCGCTACGTGCAACAGGCAGGCGGACAACTGCCCCGCAACTTCATCGACGAACTGCGGGAGGCTCTACCCGGAAAGCAAATCTTCATTATGTATGGACAGACCGAGGCCACGGCGCGTTTGTCATACCTTCCGCCGGATCTGCTCGATAGCAAGCCAGGCTCGGTGGGCAAGGGAATCCCGGGAATTAAGCTCTCAGTGCTGGATGAAAGCGGCCGACCAGTCAAGCCCGGTGAAACCGGAGAAATAGTGGCAGAGGGCGGGAATGTTGCCCTGGGCTATTGGCGCGACCCAGGGGAATCAGCCCACTGCTTCCGTGACGGCAAGCTGTATACGGGGGACCTGGCGACCGTTGATGAAGATGGCTTCATCTTCATCGTGGATCGAGCTAAGGACTTCCTGAAGTGCGGCGGCAAGCGTGTGAGTTGCAGATATTTGGAAAATGTTCTGCTCGGGTTCCCCGATCTGCTGGAAGCGGCAGTGGTTGGTGTCGCCGACGAGGTGTTAGGAGAGGCCGCTGTGGCTTACGTGGTTTGGCGTGATCGCAGTTCTGAAGGAACGCCGCGGCGATTGGAGACGTATTGCCGGCAACACCTGCCACCACCATTTGTGCCCAAGGAGTTCGTCGCGATTAAAGCATTGCCGAAGAACAGTTCTGGGAAAGTTTTGAAACCCCTGTTGAAGGCCCAAGCACAGATGCGAGTACAAGAAGTGCCGGGGCCGTGCGCCTGAAGTTGTTTGACGTTGTCGCTGTTCAAGTGTTCATTCTTGCAAAATTCTAGGAGCCTTAACCATGGCAAGCACTCCTCTAGCAGTTGCTGATCTGTTGCGAATTGACGCTGCCGCCGAAACCGAAAGGATTTCCCAAGAGATCCGCAAAATCGTGCTCACGCTCTTCCGTCGAAAAGGAGCTGTGGTTGCCGTCTCGGGCGGCATAGACAGCAGCGTGGTGGCGGTGCTGTGCGTGCAAGCGCTGGGACGTGAAAACGTGATGTTGTTATTCCTACCCGAAACCGATTCATCGAGCGACAGCCTCCGGCTGGGCAAACAATTGGCGGACGGGCTAGGGGTACGTACTTTCGTGGAAGATATAAGCCCAATTCTCGAGGCTGCGGGCTGCTACCGTAGGCGAGATGAGGCAATCCGCAGCGTCGTTCCTGAGTATGGAACGGGTTACAAAAGCAAGATCGTATTGCCGAACCTGCTGGACACAAATAGTTATGCAGTGTTTTCACTGGTTGTGCAAGCGCCGACGGGCGAGGTCAAAAAAGTACGGCTTCCCCTCGAGGCCTACTTGGGCATCTTGGCCGCGAGCAACTTCAAGCAGCGGACACGCAAGATGATGGAGTATTACTACGCCGATCGCTATCACTACGCGGTGGCCGGAACACCCAATCGCCTGGAGTATGACCAAGGGTTTTTTGTGAAAAACGGTGACGGGTCGGCGGACTTCAAACCAATTGCTCACCTTTATAAGTCCCAAGTGTACGAACTCGCGGCTTATCTGGGGGTACCGGAGGAAATTCAGCGGCGTCCTCCCACCACGGATACCTACTCGCTCGAGCAATCGCAGGAAGAATTCTATTTCTCGATGCCATTAGTCAAGATGGACCTGTGTCTCTATGGCAAAGACCAGAAGATTCCGGCGTCCGAGCTTGCCCCCAGCGTCGGGTTCACGGAAGAGCAAGTTAAGCGTGTCTACCAGATCATCGAAGCAAAACGCAAGGTGGCGCGCTACTTGCACGAGCAGCCGCTGTTGGTAGATTCTCTTCAACTGTGAGACAAAATGTTCCGCTGAACCGATCTTCAACTTCAATAATCCAAGCCGACGTGAGGTCTCTATGCATCGGTTCCTCGTTCCCCGCCGGTTGAGCGTAGGCCTTGCATTCCTTGTGTTCGCAGGTTTCCTGTCGAGTTGCTGGTCCTGCGGCCAGCGTAGCTCCAGCAATTCACCAGCAGGCCAGCACAGCGTAGATCTTCATTGGATCGCTAGCACCTCCCCGGTCTCGGGGTACAAGGTCTATCGCGGAAGTCAACACTTGGGGCCGTACTCACCGATGAATACAACTCCCACCGTAAACACGAATTACACGGATTCAAACGTGCAAAGTGGCGCCACGTATTACTACGTTGTGACATCAGTTGACGCACATTCCCACGAGAGTACGTATTCCAATGAAGTACAAGTAACCGTTCCGTCCCCTTGATTCTGTGGTCACGCCTTCTTGGAATCGAGCTTGCAGCCCTTCCCCTAGGTGCAGCATCCATAGAGGCTGCCTCCTCCGCGGCCTCTCGGGCGAGAACGTCCGTTCGCTGCCTGGGCGAATCCTAGCCATCTGCTTTTGCCGTCGGTGATGAGGGGCTAGGCGGGCCCGACCCCCAGCGCGATTCCCGACCGGCGTGAAGAACCGGCGAGCAAAACTGCTCGCCGGTTTTTTTTGCCCGGAATACGATCCTCTTCGGTGCCGGTTGGATCTCCGATTTGGTGCGAGCCAAGCTAGGGGGTTGGGACTGCGATAGTCACTTCGTTCGAAGACGTGCTCTCCATTGAGGTCGCGTCAACCGCGGTAGTGATGTAGTAGTAGGTGTGCCCGGCTTGCACGGTGCTGTCGGTGTACGACGTCGTGGACTGCACAGAAGAATTCAATTTGGAGTATGGTCCACCGGACTGAATGCCCCGGTATACGTTGTAACCTGCTACAGCTGAAGTGCTGGGCACCCAACCAAGAACAACGTTATGGAGGCCGGTGCCGCTGAACGATACTGAGGTCGGGGAGTTCGAACTGTCGCTGATGAATGAAGCAGCTCCCGAGGATGCTCCACCGCCTTGCGGCGAAAACGTCACACTAAACGGAACGTTCTGTCCTGCAGCTACGGTGACTGGAAACGTGATTCCGCTGAGAGCATATCCGCCGCCGTTCCAGCTTGCTGATGAGACGGTAACCGTCGTGTTTGAGCTCAAGTTGCCCGTCAAGGTCTTGTTGGACCCCATCAGCACATTGCCAAAATCCATTGTGGAACTACTCACCGTGAGGGTCTTGCTCGTCGGGGCGCTTGGCTGCTGATTTGCCCCCCCCAACTGACAACCACAGCAGCTAAGAGCAGCCGCGCCCGTTAGGACGGCTCGCAGGATCCGAAGACGTAAGAACGGCAGCCTCATAGGAGTTCACGCATGCCCTTCTCCTGGGAATTTCCAGGAAATCGGCCTATTAGCATTGTTCAGGCAGGGGAAGAATTAGGACACGTCTCGGAAGGTCATGTCTGAGCGGGAAATGGTCCAAAGCGTGGGGTTGAACTACCCGTTTCAGCCAATTTTTCTAGCTGGTCAGGCTCCTCGCTCGGGGCCAAAAGACAGCTGCTGATGGGCCCGGACCGCTCAAGAGGCTGAGGCGTTTTAGCATTTCCTCGTACCCTAAGTACCCTTCGCTCATACCCAGCCCCGCCTGGGGCTGACCCCGATTCTTTCTACCACCTCACTCGCTTTAGCCCTTCGCCACTGGAATTCCCGCCAAGACACTCCTGCACTGATCTAACGCGATCGACGCGGAATGATCGCCCAACTGCTAATCTCAGCTGATGAAATCCATGCCAGACCTTTGCCTGGGAGGGGAAGGATTCGAGACTGCCCGTAGTTGCGGGCCGGAGGGTACCGACAACTCTCAAGTGCTAAAATCCGCGGATGGCAAGTCTAGACCGCATTCGCCGGCACGGGAATAGATACATGATCGGCTCGAAAGCTCGCTCAGGCGACTGTTGTTCTCGCTCGCTCCCGGCCAGATTGCGATCCTTGACCATGCCGCGCCTGTGTCAATACCCCAATTCGAGAGTTCTCCCAGAATGAGCCATTTGAAAGCACTTTTCTTACTCTCCTGTTTCCTATACTCGGGCGATTTACTAGCGACAGACGGTTGGCAGGCAATTTCAGATGTCTCGGCCGTGCAAGTATTAGCGCAGGGCGTGGAAGTTGCCGCCGGTCAGGCGAGAGTCCGAGTGACTGCAGTCGCACCCAACGCGATTCGCCTTCGTTATGCGCCCGGTGGTCAGTTCCCGCCGGAGCACTCATTTGCTGTATTGCCGGGCTCTTTGCAGGCAGAAGCGGTCCGGGTCGATCAATCCGTTGACGCTGTCTCCTTCGACAGCGGATCTCTTCGGGTGAAAATCATTCGTTCGCCTTTTCGCGTTGTGTTTTCGGATCAACAAGGGAAAGTTATTTCTGAGGATACGCCAGGGAACCCTGTCGCCTTTCATGGTGGTGAATTTCGCGTCTGGAAGTCCATGCCGGAAGACGAACACTACTTTGCCCTAGGGGACAAGAGCGGCCTCCTCGACCGCCGCAATCTTGCGTTTACGATGTGGAACACCGACGCATTTGGCTGGCAGGAGTCCACTGACCCTCTTTATAAGGACATCCCGTTCTTTTTGGCGATGCGGAAAGGTGCGGCATACGGCATATTCCTGGACAATACCTACCGCACTAGTTTTGACTTCGGGAAACAATCGCGCGACTCCTATTCCTTCGGCTCGGACGGCGGGGAACTTGACTACTACTTCTTTTACGGGCCGGATCCTAAGCGCGTGATTGAAGGCTTCACCGCACTTGTGGGACGCATGCCGCTGCCGCCGCTGTTTGCCCTGGGATACCAGCAGTGCCGGTACAGCTACTATCCGGAGTCCGAGGTGCGGGAGATTGCCAATGAGTTTCGAAAGCGAAAGATTCCTGCAGACGTCATCTATTTGGACATTGACTATCAGCAGGATAATCGCCCGTTCAGCATCGATCCTAAACGCTTCCCGACGTTTGAGCAGATGATCAAGGACCTCAGGGCTCAGGGATTCAATGTTGTTGCGATTACCGATTTACACATCGCAAAATATCCCGGCTACAAACCTTATGAAGAAGGATTGAAGGGAGACTACTTCGTCAAGAATCCCGATGGTTCTGTGTATGTCGGCAAGGTTTGGCCGGGAGACAGCGTTTTCCCTGATTTCACGCGCGAAGCAGTCCGTAAGTGGTGGGGAACGCTCTATTCCGATTTCGTAAGAATGGGAATTCGTGGCTTCTGGAACGATATGAACGAGCCGTCAATTTTCGAGCGCGCTGATAAGACAATGCCGCTGGACACTGTGCATTCGGTGGAGGGCCGGAAGACCGATCATCGCGAAATCCACAACGTGTTTGGGATGCAGAACGCGCGCGCGACTTATGAGGGGCTGTTGCGACTGCAGCCAGAGGTTCGGCCGTTCGTGCTGACGCGTGCCGCCTATGCCGGGACGCAGCGCTACGCGGCTACTTGGACGGGCGACAACAGCAGCACCTGGAACCACATGCGAATTTCCATTCCACAGTTGCTCAACCTCGGCCTTTCGGGTTACAGCTTCGTCGGGGATGACATCGGTGGTTTTGCGGGGAGCCCAACGCCGGAGTTACTTACGCGATGGATGGAGCTTGGCGTCTTCAATCCGATTTACCGCAATCATGGCACCAAAGGTAGCCGCAATCGCGAGCCCTGGGTGGATGGTCCTCAGCATGAGTCGATCCGGCGCCAGTACATCGAGTTGCGATATAAATTGTTGCCCTACATCTATACCGGCCTAGAAGAGAGTTCGCGCACCGGCGTTCCGCTGATGCGTCCCATGTTCCTGGAGTATCCGTCTGAGGATGGTCTGCAGTTGATAGAAACCGAATTCATGTTTGGAAGTGATCTGTTGGTCGCTTCCAAGGTTGATGAAAAGCTCGGCCCGTACGAGGTGAAGCTGCCGCAAGGCCTGTGGTACGACTTCTGGACTGGCAAGACCGTCTCTGGTGCCACCCAGAACATTGATCCCCCACTGGATGCAGTGCCGGTTTTTGTACGCGCAGGAGCGATTATTCCGCAAGCCCCGGTGGTCCAATCCACCAGCGAAGTTCCAAAGGGCTCATTGGAATTGTCGGTTTATCCCGGGTCCGACTGCCACGGCTCACTCTATCAGGACGATGGCAACACGTTTGCCTATCAACGCGGGGAGTTCCGGCGAATGCAGTTCACATGCGATTCGAGTTCCGAGTCCATCAAGTTCAAATTTGCTACCTCGCAGGCCCAGTACAAACCGTGGTGGACTACGATCAAAGCCACCTTCTTCGGCCTTTCCAGAAAGCCGCGGCAACTTCAGTCAGGCCAGGACGTGATGCAAGGCTGGGGATATGATGCCGCGCGTGGCAGCGTCAGTGTCAACTTGCCGGCGTCGCCACAAGGAGAAATCGTCATTACCCGGTAGGGCGCCGCCAGGCACTGGAGTCAAATGCTCGGCAAAGTTTGGCTTTGATCTGCCCAGGCTTGCTTCCCTTATCCAAAGGTCGCGCCCCAGTTTTCGACAGGTCGCGCCCCAGTTTTCGACCGCACGCCTGTAGGCCGGATGATGCAAAGCCTTCAGCCGTTTGCGAAAAGCTCGAGCTTTTGTTCTTCGTGCTGCAAGTGACGGAGAAAGGCTACTCGCCACGCACCAATCGCAGGGTGTCCGCGACCGCGTCTTCTCTCACCTTACCTTTTCCGTTGCTGCTCTCTAGGGAAGGTTCGGCTGTATCGCCCTCGCCCGGCGCCAAGAATAGGTTGTTTACCAGGCCCTGCTGTTTTGTGTAGAGCTCGAAGTAGCGTCCTTGGGCGGCATAGAGTTCGTCGTGGTTACCCCGCTCAACGATGCGCCCTTGTTCGACCACAAGGATTTGGTTGGCTCGACGGATCGTCGACAAGCGATGTGCGATGACGAATGTCGTGCGTCCACGCATGAGGTAGGAAAGACCCTCCTGAATCATTTGTTCGGATTCGGAGTCGAGACTGGAAGTCGCTTCATCCAGAATGAGAATTCGGGGTTCGGCGAGAATCGCTCGCGCGATCGAAATGCGTTGGCGCTGACCACCCGAGAGTTTCACGCCGCGCTCGCCGACAATGGTGTCGTACCGGTCGGCGAAACTCTCGGCAAACTCGTCCACGCGCGCGATACGACAAGCGCGTAGCAAGTCTTCTTCGCTGGCATCGGGTCGCGAGAACGCCACATTCTCGCGGATGCTTCCGTCGAACAGAAATGAATCCTGTAACACCACGCCCAGTTGAGTTCGATAAGAGTCAAGCCGGGCTGTGCTCAGATCGACTTCGTCAATCATCACTGTGCCTTTTTCCGGAGTGTAGAAAGCAGAGATTAAGCCAATGATGGTGGATTTTCCTGAGCCTGACGATCCCACCAGGGCCGTGACCGTCCCCGGCAAAGCTTGAAACGAAATGTCATTGATCACCGTATGAATGCGATCGTAACTGAAACTGACATGCTCAAATTCAACCTTGCCATCGATTTCCGGCAGGGAAACGGTCCGCCGGGGACCGCGGTCTTCAGCCGCTTCCTTCAGAATCTCCTGAGTGCGTTCCAGACCGGCTGCTGCTTCAGTAAGCTGCGTACCGATTTGAACAATCTGCATCACCGGGGCGATCAGGAATCCCATGAAGAGTGTGTAGGTAAAAAATCCACCGATGGTCATTGACCCCGCGAGTATCTGCCGCGCGCCGACATACATAATGACCGCGCCGACTACGCCGAGTAGCATGCTGGCCGAGAGCCCCATCACAGAGGTCGCCGTCAGGGTCTTCAGCACGTTTTCCAGGAGTCGTCTCACTCCCGTTGAGAAGATCTTCTCTTCGCGTTCTTCAGCGTGATATCCCTTTACAACCCGAATTCCGCCAAGCGATTCTGCCAGGCGCCCGGTGACCTCGGCGTTGATTTTTCCACGCTCCCGAAAGATTGGGCGAATCGTCTGAAAGGCCTTCTTGAGCGCCAGAGCGAAGCCAGCTAGGAAACCGAAAGCCAAGAGAGTCATGACTGTGCTGATCCGAAAGAGCACGACGAGCGCGATGGCAGCTGTCAACAGTCCGCCGATGAGATCAACCAGCCCCGTGCCCATCAGATTGCGGACCCCTTCTACGTCACTCATGATTCGCGAGACGAGGACTCCGCTCTTGGTCGAATCATGAAACGAAACTGACAGCCGACCCACGTGGGCCTGTACCTTTTGTCGGAGTTCGGTTATCAGCCGTTGTGCTGCTTTCGAAAGCAGTTGAGTGAGCGCAAAAGAAGTAACCCCTTGAACCGTGGTCGCCGCCAGGACTCCGAAAACAATCGGCTTCAACAAGCCGATCTGGTGTTTGGTGACGACATTGTCGATCAGGAACCGCGTGGTATAAGGAAGAACCAGAGAAGCCACGCGATTGATGACCATGAGCACAAAGCCGAGCGCAAGCAATCCTCGACGGGGACGCACCAGTTCCCATACTAGGGGCAGCACGACGCGTATCTTGGGGCGCTCAGATCCCGACCCAGACGCCTTGAAATGGTGGGGGACAGTCGTCACTGACGGTTGGATTCTTCGGCAGGGCTAAATGCTTCAAAATGTGCGCTGAACCTTCCAGCGCTCAATCTATGTCGCCCACGAGCAGAGATTCGAGGTCCAGACGATACAAGACATGCCTACGCAATGGGTGTCCAGGCGGCAACTGGGGGTGATCAAAATCGTCCGCCGGGTCATAGGTCATACCGATTTTTTCCATAACGCGACGAGATCGAAGATTGACCGGCACCGTGAAGCTGACAACATCTTTCAATCGCAGCACCTCGCGGCTGTATTTCAAAACTGCTTCGGCGCCTTCGGTGGCTAGGCCTTTTCCCCAAAACTCTGACGAGAGGCGCCATCCAATCTCTACGCATGGCGTGAAATGGGCGTGGAATGCGGGCACACTTAACCCAATGAAACCAACAAAGCCTCCATCGTCCTTAAGTTCTACGGCATACAGCCCGAAGCCGTACTTTCGAAAATGCCGCTCGATTTTCGCGACTAGGGCATCGCTTTGCGGAGAGCTTAGCGGGGCAGGGAAGAACTCCATCACGTTCGGGTCCGCATTCATTTTCGCGAACGGCTCAAGATCCGAACTTCGCCAGCAACGAAGAACTAAACGTTGGGTCTCGATGTTCGGCGATTGCGTCATCGGAATGAAACGCGAAACCAGCTTGGATGTTGCGATCATCAAGCGAGAGCTGCTTACGCGTCAAATGGGCAGGTCCTGCGCAGCAGTTCTGCCGTACAACTGAGTTCCCGCCGTGCGCCATCCAAAGCTATTCAATCCAGGGGAAATGTGCGACAGAGAAGCTGGCCGCGCTGCTCCGTGATTGAGCAGAGAGGGCGTTTTCGCGCCTACTCACAAGCACTTGCTGTAAGTGAGAAGGCGAAGCTTTGCTCAACCCGCGGTGTGGCACTTCTATAATCGCTTCCTCGGTTGCTTAAAGCCCGCTGGTTTCGATCGGACTTGGGGCGAGTCCCACAGCTTGCCAAAGCAGTACACCACAAAAACCTTGAGCGATTCCCCCTTGGCGATCGGCACCGTCTCGGCGCCATCGCCCGGTCTGGCCGCAGTCGTTTTCAAGAACATTGGAGCCAACCTGGCCCGTGTTGCCGCCATTTCGGCGGTTGCCCTCCTGCTGCCTTCGTTTCTCACACATCACCTTCCGGTAACGGTATATGCCGCATGGGTTCTCATCGTTCAGTTGGGGGCGTACGTCTCCTATTTTGATCTGGGGATACAAACCGGAGTTGCGAAATTCGTCGCCGAATATGACGCCAAAGGTCAGCTTTCCGAGGCTGGACGTTATGCCAGCGCGGGCTTGGTGCTCATGCTGCTCACGGGTTTGCTTGGCGTTGCCCTCACGATGGGACTTGCCGTGGAGACACCGAGGCTGTTTTCTGCTATGCCTGCGAATCTGGTCCCGCAGGTGCGTACCGGCCTTGTGCTGGTCGGCGTTTCCCTCTGCGTGGGCCTGGTTTGCTCGGTCTACTCGGCCGTTTTTATCGGACTCCAGCGCTATTGGATTCCCACGCTCATCACTATTCTCAATCGCATTCTTTTCGGGCTTGTCATTCTAATAGCGGTAGAAGAGGGTGGAAATCTCAGCGTCATGGGCTTGGCCGTAGCCCTTGTAAACGTATTCACAGGTCTCCTGCAAATCGCGCTGTGGAGAAGGTATGCCCCCCATGTGTCGCTGTCTATCAGGTTCGTCCAGTTTCAGATTTTGAAGAAGGTCGCACGATATTGTTCCTTGCAATCGATCTCTACGATCGCGATGTTTTGCATCACCGGGTTGGATATTGCCATCGTTGGCCACTTCGACTACGTGCAGACCGCCTACTACTCGATCGCGACCTTGCCCACCAGTTTCCTCCTGCTGACGATTGCTTCGTTACTAAACCCGTTTATGCCTGCTTCTTCCGCCTTGAGCACGCGCCTCCTTCCGTCGCAAATGGGGGGCCTACTTGAAAGGATCACGCGTTACCACACAGTTGCACTGTTCTTGACTGGACTGCCAATTGTCGTATTTGCATTCCCTCTTCTTCGGATTTGGGTCGGCCCCGATTATGCCTACCATACGGCTCGATATCTGCAAGTTCTGGTTCTTGCAAATATCGTGCGAAATCTGTGTGCGCCATATGCAACGATGGTCACCGCCACCGGAACCCAGAAGAGCGCCCTGGCGGCGGCCTTTTCCGAAGGCTTGGTCAACTTGGCGGCCAGTCTCTATCTGGCATCGCGGTTTGGAGCGATTGGGGTAGCCATTGGGACCGCTATTGGGTCATTCGTTAGTGTCCTAGTGCACTTTGCCGTCAGCATGAGACTTACCCAAAGGGTAATCTCTATCTCACGCGATCGACTCCTCCTGCGCGGTATCCTGGGTCCCTGCGTTGTTTGTCTCCCTTCGTTCTTGCTCATTCGTCATTGGTGGCTGGCGACGAATTTAAGCATGTCCGCGAGTGTGTCGGTTCTATGGGCGCTGGGCACGCTGCTGCCGGCGTACTACTGTTTGAACCGGAAAGAAAGACAGGACCTCGTGCGCCTGATTCTGCCTTTCCGGCATGGTTACGGTGATAGCAGTTTCTCTCGATCCTCCTGAAACTTGCGGGAAGCACCTGATGACTCTCTGGTCTGACGTTCTCAATCACAACAAGAGACTGATCCACAAATGGAAGCATTACTTCCCAATTTACGAACGGCACTTCAAAGATTTCGTCTACAAGCCGGTCACGTTTATTGAAATCGGCTGTGGTCCTGGTGGATCGTTGCAAATGTGGAAGCAATATTTTGGTCCGCATGCTCGAATCGTAGGCATTGACATTGATCCACGATGTGCGAGATACGCTGAAGATCAGATCGAAATCCACATTGGCGCGCAGCAGGACCCGGCTTTTCTGCAGCGGGTGATCGATCAGGTCGGAATCCCCGATATCGTGGTCGATGATGGCAGCCACTTCATGAGCGATGTCGCTGCAACGTTTCGCTTCCTCTATCCCAGGATGTTGAAGAACGGAGTGTACCTCGTAGAGGATTTGCACACGGCTTATTGGGAGGAGTATGAAGGCGGTTTGGGCAAATCAACCACCTTCATCGAGATTTGCAAGAACCTCATCGATGAATTGAACGCCGACCATAGCCGCGGCGCTTTCCCTCCCACAGAATTCACAAAGTCCACGATGGGAATGCATTTCTACGATAGCGTCGTCGTGTTTGAGCGGGGCGCATATACAAAAAAATCCGATCCCATGAGGGGCGGTAAATTTGAGATGTTTGTCGAACGAAACAAAGCCAAGTTCGGCAAGGGTTACATGGCTCCTCAACGATCGCCCAAACCACCTAAACCAAAGGCTCGATGAGATCCCAATCTGTATGCGGGGTGATGGTGACTTATCACCCTAGCTTTGCCATGATCGAAAACTTGCAGAGGATCCTGCCTCAAGTGCAAAGCCTGGTTATGGTTGACAATGGCTCGACGGGCGATGAACTTGAAGGACTCAGAACCGCAAGCCGGGATCGGGGTTTTAGCCTGATTGAAAATGGGAAGAACCTCGGTATCGCGGAAGCATTGAATCAAGGTGTAGGCTGGGCAAAAAACAACGGGTATCCTTGGGTCCTTCTCCTTGACCAGGATAGCTGTATGCGCGATGGATTTGTGGAGGCCATGTTCCAAACCTGGCACTCTCATCCTATCCGGGACCGCGTGGTTTCTATCCACCCCCGGTACTACGATCCGGTAATCGGTGGATTTGGGACTTATTCGCCTCGCGCCACCGACGGCAGCCCGGTCTGGTCCATGACATCCGGAGCACTGATGCCGACGCGTATTTTCGATGAGATTGGCTGGTTTGCATCTGAGTTCTTTATCGACTGGGTCGATATCGAGTATTGTTTCCGGATCCGCGCCGCCGGGTACCTGATTGCCGAGTCGCGCGAAGCAGTTCTCGTGCATGCCCCTGGGCGAACAACGCCAGCCTGCGTTTTCGGCTACCGCTTCTGGCCAAGCCATCACAGCCCAGCACGGAGGTACTATATGTCGCGAAACCGCGTCGTTGTCTTTCGGAAATATCTATTCAGCCTTCCTTATTTAACCCTAAAGGCGATGGAGGCTGCAGTTCGCGACACGCTGAAATGTTTTCTTGGGGAAAAAGAGCGACCGCAAAAGTTCCGCAACTTACTTCTGGGCACCTGGGACGGACTCATTGGAAGAATGGGGATACGTGAAGGGCTATAAACCAACCGATCTTGCAGCGTTTAAGACGGTGAGTGGCAACCAAGTCACAGCTGACGCATCGGGGCGGCACCAGCGTCAATCGGTGACGTCTGGCTTTGCCGTCCAGCCGCGATCGGTAGAGCCGCTCGTCTATGTCGTACTCCTGAACTGGAATGGCTGGCAAGATACGCTGCACTGCATCTCCTCGCTGTTCGGGACGGAATATCAAAACTGGTGCGCCCTCGTCGTGGACAATGGCTCGACAGACGACTCCGTCGCGCGACTCAAAGAAACTTGTCCCCAAGTGCCGATAATCGAAACCCACAAAAACCTAGGCTTCGCAGTGGGCAATAACTTGGGAATACATTTCGCGTTGAAGAACGGAGCAGATTACGTCTTCGTTCTGAACAACGACACGACAGTCATGCCCAATACGATTTCGGCATTTGTCGCCTTCGCAGAACAGCATCCTAGAACCGCTCTGATGGGCCCCGCCATCGATCGGCGCAATCCGCAACGAGAGTGGCCTATACGCAGAAAACTAGATCTGGTCACGCAAATTTGCACATTCAGTGCGCTCAGACGCGTGGTATCCCGCACACCCATCGTACGCAACGTCTTTTATTGGACCGGCAGGGAGCCCGCAGAAGTGGAGTTTGTCTCCGGAAGCGCTTTATTTTTCCGGGCATCAGCATTTGCCAGTGCAGGTTTATTCGATGAGAGCACCTTCCTGGACTTCGAAGAGTTGATCATGGCGGAGAAGGTACGGCGTGCTGGTCACTCGATCCATTTTGTCCCGCAGGCAAAGATTTGGCATAAGGGCAGCGCTTCAGGGGCCAAGCTGCGAGCTCAGAGATACATCGAGAATGCAAAGAGCGAAGAATATTTTTTTTCAAATTATGTGCGGCTCTCGCCAATCAGCAGGTCGATCGTGAGACTGATTCGGCTACTGACATATAGTGCGCGTGCACTCCGTTATCGAAACTATCGCGAGCACTTCCGAGAATTTGTTCTCGCTTTGCACGCCAGCCGCTCACTCCCTGAGCGGCATTGATGATCGGGGCCGATTCGCCGGCTATGCCTTCTAACAATGAGGGAGACCGGAATTCCTAGCCTTAAAGCATGAAGCCTATCTTCCAGGCAATCGTCAGGTCATTGCTTAGCAAGACCTTCCGGTTATGGGAAATGCTGGGAATTCACATCACGCCAAACTATTTCGAGTCACCCATTCCCGATTCCCGCTGGCTTAGGGAAGTCACCTGGGCCAAAGTATCCAATCTCACTGGAATTAACATGCGAGAGCCCGAACAGGTTGAATTACTCGGCCTCTTTAAGCATACCTACAGACCGGAATATGAGCGATTTCCCCGCTCAAAAACCCGCTCGCCAGAGTACTACGTCAATAACGGTTACTTTGAGGCGGTCGATGGCGAAATCCTGTACTGCATGATTCGCCACTTCAAGCCCCAACGGGTTTACGAGGTGGGCTGCGGAAACTCTACCCTGCTCGCAGCACAGGCTCTCCTCGACAATGAAAACAACGGCAGCCCTTTGGGCCAACTGGTTGCGTTTGAGCCATCTCCCAACCGAATCTTAAGGGCAGGATTCCCCGGTCTCTCGAGACTTGTCGCCAGTAAAGTGGAAGACGTCCCGCTGACGGTCTTTCGAGAACTGGGAGAGAACGACATCTTGTTTCTGGATACCAGTCACGTTCTAAGGACCGGCGGAGATGTGCAATACGAATTCCTGGAAATACTGCCGAATCTCAAGCCGGGCGTAATTGTTCATGTGCACGATATTTTTCTACCAGCTGAATATCCCCGGAAACTAATAACTCAGCAACGACGGTTCTTTTCCGAGCAATACCTTCTTCAGGCGTTTTTGACATTTAACGCGCAGTTCGAGGTGCTTTGGGCAGCCAGCCTCATGCACCTCAATCATCCGGACCTGTTGGAAGAAGCTTTCAGTTCTTACAACCGACGGTTGCGTTGGCCGGGAAGCTTTTGGATGCGGAGAATAGCAGCTGATTCTGCGAACTCGACGGCAGCGGCGTAAACAATGAAACCCAAACGCATTCCGCCGCGGTGTGGAATACCGCCAGCCGAAGACCAGATCTGAGAAGCAAGTGAATAGCATTCCCGACACACTGAACTTTTCGCCCTCTTGGTCGTGGAAGCTCGGCTTCCTGCTTGCGGCGCTTGCCGTAATGGTCGATGTCCTGATTATTCAGTTCCCCTTGGCCTGGCTGGCCGCTGCTGGAAGCATCGCAATTCTGGCCCAATTTAGAAGTCCGATGAGCGGTCTTGGCGTTGTAATCCTAAGTTGTGGGCTGCTGAATTATTCTCCCTTCGAATCCGGAGCTTTATCGCGGGTTTATCCCGGTAACGTTGCCATCTTGATATTTCTCCTGGCCTGGCTGGTCAGTAGTGATTCGTGGTCGCCGCGTCGACTTTTTCCGGCGAACGCGCTCAGGAATCCGTTGCTGGGCATGGCGGTAGTTGCGCCTCTCTCCATGTTGTGGTCGCGGCTGCATCCCGACCCGCAGGTGACTTACGCCTTCCCCCATTCGGACGTGTCCTGGGTTACCGCTCAAGCCTCGCAATTGATCTTACTTGCGGGAACCCTTTGCGTTCCCTTTGCTGTCGCTGCTGGAGTCAAGAGCTGGAAGCACATAGAAAATGTGGTGATAGCCGTCGGCATGGCGGTCGCGACCGGTACCCTACTGACTGCTGGAGGCTTGGTCCTTGGTTTTGGTGGCACCTATAACATCCTCGGTGCCACCCGTGCATACTGGGGCCAACCCTGGGATTCCTCGGTGGAGCCGCTCAGTGCCCTGTGTCTCCCTTTTCTCTATGCCGGCGTCCTGTTTGGGCGCCGTACGTTACGCCACTATGGACTCTTCCTTCTCCTCACTCCGCTGTGCCTGCTGGGGGTGGTGCTGACGTTTTCGCGAGCGACATGGCTGCTGGCTATCTGCGGGCTGCTGCTGGTTTCCGCCTCCTGGTTGCGATCGAGAGTTTCTCCCCTGGTGGGAATGTTCCTGACAACCGCCGCCGTCGTGGTTATCGTCCTTTCCGGCGTGGTCGGGCTTGCCTCCCATTTCTTTAATCCGGACGAAGTCTATGGCTTTGAAAGAATCTACTACTACCTAACCGCATTGCAGCTGTTTTCTACCCATCCTGTTATCGGCGTCGGAGCTGGCAATTACCAGTTCTTTGACCGCAGCTATGAAGGAGAAGCGGCTGGAGGCATTGCCCACAACCAGTTCCTCACTGTGGCCGCGGAAACAGGTGTACTTGGATTGGCAGTGTTGGTGTGGTTGATCATTGCGATGTTGCGGATCCGGTCGCAGTTGCGGCTTGCGGGAGATCCTCTGGGCGATTCCCATGATTGGGTGAAGGTGGCTGGTTCCGTGTTCCTGCTGGTGTGGATTGCGCAATGCTTCTTTCAGGAGGCTTTTTTCGCTACCGCTGCCGCCGGAGGGGGCATGCACGTGATGACTGTGATCATTTTTCCATGGGCGCTACTCGGGCTTTTGCTGGCGGCATGCAATCTCAGTCAAACCTTCCCATCGGTTGACATTAAGAGAGGATAGGGCGGCGGTCGTTATCGTACTGGCGACTTTCGGATTCCTGGTGCCATGAGAATACTCTTCGTCGTTCCCAACGTCCCATCTTCGATTCGCCCACGCCCGTTGAATTTCATACGCGGTCTTTGCCAGAGACATCAGGTGTCGGTGGTTTGTTTGGCAACCAGCGAGGTGGACGAACGGTCCATATCGGAGCTGAGTCAACATTGCCGCAGCGTCGAAATCGTTCGCCTGCCTCGCTGGAGGTCGCTGCTGAACTGTTTGCGGGCTCTTGTTTCCAGCCAATCGTTGCGCTGTGCCTACTTCGATTCGCCGCGGTTACGCGCAATCGTGAGAGCCCGCGTCGAAGCCAAGCAGGTAGATCTGCTCCACGCTGAGCACTTGAAAACTCTATCGATGGTGAAACCGGTTCTCGGGAAAGTGCCTGCCATGTTTGACGCCGTGGATTGCCTTTCCATGCTCGAGTTCAGGCGACGTGGCATTACGAAAAACCTATTTCTCAAGTTCTTTTCCTGGATGGAGTCGAGAAAGTTCGCGCGGTCTGAGGCGGAAGCCTCACGTCGGTTCAACCGGGTCGTGATTTCGTCGTCCCCGGACCGGAAGGCCTATCCTGTCCCGCCTGGTTTGCGAAACAAGATTGACGTCATTCCGAACGGAGTCGACCTGGAGCATTTCAGATTTCGCCAGTTCCAACCACTGAGCAACTTGCTGGTTTTTTGCGCCAAACTTGATTACTTCCCAAATGAAGACGCTGCACTTTACTTCACTCAGGCCGTGTGGCCACGGCTAAGAGCGCATCATCCCGAGTTGCGCTTGGAAATCGTGGGTAGTAGACCTCCCCGCAGCGTTCGGCGACTGGATGGTAAGAACAATGTCCGAGTTATCGGTTCCGTGCCGGATGTGAGGCCCTATCTAGGTCGTGCCTGGGTAGCTCTTTGCCCGATTCGAATTCGCGCTGGAATTCAAAATAAGATGTTGGAAGCTATGGCTTTAGGTGTGCCTTTGGTCGCCACGTCCATCTGCTGCGAAGGTTTGCGAGTGGTGCCCGGGGAACACCTCCTGGTTGCGGAAGACGCTTCCGGGTTTGCGTCCGCGGTTGAGTTTCTCCTGAACAATGTAGCTTTGAGACAAAGCATTATCGAGTCGGCGAGAGCGTATGTCGAACGCCATCACGATTGGTCCGACTCCGTGTCAGCTCTGTTGAATTCGTACGCCGAAGCCATCGCTCATCCCGCAGCCCAAGCTAGTGCCGATTTGGGTTGCACCGGCACGCGGCCCGATGTGCATGCCCTGGAAGAGGATGCAGCATAGTTTCTGGAAGAGAAGGAAAGACGAACCGTTCGAGTCCCGAAGCAGCTACTTGGATCGGGACAACTGAGCTCAGCTTGCAAGCCATCCAAATAGATTCAAGCGAGGTGAATTGCCAGATAGCATGCGCTCATCACCTTCCCCTCGTTTGGACTGAACTGAGTGTTCTTCCGGCTGCTCACCTGCGGGCCGCGTAAGGTGAGAAGGCGGACTTTTGTGTTTGGGAATACTTAGGTTTGAGCCGCCCTAATCATAACCCGATCAAGGTCATAGAACGCGCACCGGACGTTGCGCCGGGTAGCGGCTATGCGATTTCCGAACCTGAACTCACCGAATCGCGTCGCGTCGAGTGGCTACGCCTGCTATGGCATGAGCGCCGATTCCTGAGGAGGGTGACCCTGTTCGGCATCGCTTTCGCATTGGTCGTCGCTCTGATCTTGCCGATTCGGTATGAGTCGACGGCCCGCCTTATGCCACCGGATCAAAAATCTGGTTCGGGCTTGGCCATGCTTGCTGCGCTGGCTGGTCATAGCGGCGGCTCTTCGAATGGTTCGGGTATTGGTTCGGCGCTGGGCGGAGGCTTAGGAGGCGTTGCCGGAGATCTCCTCGGGGTCAAGAGCTCAGGTGCGCTATTCGTGGACATGTTGCAGGGGCCAACGGTCGAGGACCAGCTCATTGCCACGTTCGACTTGCGTAAGCTGTACGGCCTCAAATATTGGGAAGATGCCCGCAAAGAGCTGGCCGCGAGGACAACCATCAAGGAAGATCGTAAGAGCGGAGTAATCACGATCGCAGTGAGTGATCGTGATCCGCGGCGCGCGCAACAGATGGCGCAAGATTACGTCGATGCCCTGAATGGTCTGGTTGCAAAGGTGTCAACGTCTTCGGCACGCCGGGAACGCATTTTTCTCGAAGACCGACTGAAGTCGGTCAAACAAACCTTGGACAACGCCTCGCAAGAGTTTAGTGACTTTGCCAGCAAGAGCGGTACCTTAAACGTTCCCGATCAAACCAAAGCGATGGTCGACAGCGAAGCCAGCCTGCAGGGGCAACTTGTGGCCGCGGAGTCGGAACTGGAAGGTTTGCGAGAGATCTACACGGACAGCAATGTTCGCGTTAAGACGCTGCAGGCACGGGTCGCATCGCTGAAGCGCCAAGTGGAACAGATGAGCGGCAACGGCGCCGATCTTAGCTCCGATGCAGGCAATATTCCGGGTGGATTCCCGTCCATTCGCAAGCTCCCATTGGTTGGCGTGCGTTGGGCAAACCTGTATCGCGAGAACAAGATCCAGGAGACCGTCTACGAGCTACTGACCCAGGAATACGAAATGGCGAAGATCCAGGAAGCCAAGGAAACACCGAGTGTCAATATGCTCGACGCACCTATGGTGCCTGAAAGAAAGTCATTCCCGCCTCGCACTCTGATCGTTCTGGTGGGCTCCGTGCTGTCATTCACTTTCGGGGCCGCGTTTGTGCTCGGGGTTGCCCGATGGCGCACCAGCCAGTCTGCCGAGAAGCAACTGGCCGAGGAAATATGGCAGGACGTTTCCTCGCGTCATTTACCGGCATGGGGAAGGATGCACCGATGGTGGACGAAGTTTGGCGGCCAAAACGGCTCGAGGGGAAGAGCCGCCTAGGTGCGAGCCGATTGAGATCGATGGGAATGCCGGGAAACGGCGTGTTGTATCGGAGGTCTTCGACCTCATCGCGTCCAGGCATCCAGGCCAGACAACGCATTGCGAAGCGCGCCATGGATGTGTTGGGTGCGTCTCTGTTGATTGCCTTGCTTTCTCCTGTGTTTGTTGCCGTAGCCGCACTGGTCTTTCTGCTGGAAGGCACGCCGATTCTTTTTCGGCGCCGCTGTCTCGGATGCCGCGGCGAGTTCGATGCATTCAAGTTTCGCACCATGGGTCGCGACGCCGACCAGGTGTTGCAGCGTGATCCCTCATTGCGTGATGCCTTCCACCAGAACTTCAAATTGAAATCGGATCCGCGCGTCACCCGGCTGGGGGCGACTCTCAGAAAGTTCAGTCTGGATGAGTTGCCACAACTCTTCAATGTGATACGCGGAGAGATGAGCCTGGTAGGACCGAGAATGATCTCTCCCCCCGAACTGGAAAAATATGGTGAGTACCGGGATTTGCTGCTTTCCGTGAGGCCCGGTATGACAGGCTACTGGCAAGTTCACGGAAGGCAGGAGGTCTCATATGAGGAGCGGGTTCGCATGGACGTCGAATATGTTCGAAATTGGACTTTGGGCATGGATTTGAGATTGCTGTGGCTTACACCAGCGCGGGTTATTCGCGGACGAGGAGCTTACTGATGTCGAGAGTTCTGGTCACCGGCGGCGCAGGCTATGTGGGCTCGGTGTGCAGCCGACAACTCCTGAATTCCGGGCACGAAGTAGTCATCATCGACGACCTTTCCACCGGGCATCCGGAGGCGGTTCCTTGCGGGGCTGAGTTTCATCGCATCGACTGCGGGGATCGCACCGCTGTTGCCAGCGTTCTCAAGGGGCGTCCGATCGATGCTATTTTTCATTTCGCCGCCAAGGCATTGGTGCCTGAGTCGGTTTCGAACCCGGGCCTTTTCTTTGACGTGAACGTGGCGTCGGGCATTGCACTGTTAGAAACGCTGCGTGATTTTGGTGTCCGCAGATTCGTATTCTCATCCTCGGCAGCCGTGTACGGCAATCCCCAATCGGTGCCAATCAGAGAGGATGATCCCAAGCAACCCGTAAATTCCTACGGTGAGACTAAGCTGATGTTCGAAGGGATACTCCGCTGGTACGCGTCCGCCTATGGCTGGACGGTCGCGGCGTTCCGATACTTCAACGCCTCCGGAGCGACGCAACAAGCAGGCGAGAACCACCAGCCCGAGACGCATGTAATTCCTCTACTGCTCGAAGTGGCTGCCGGCGAGCGCTCTTGCTTTGAGATTTACGGCGACGACTACGAAACGCCAGATGGTAGCTGCCTTCGCGACTATGTACACGTGTCGGACATTGCAGCAGCGCACCTGCTAGCTTTGAAAATTCCTGAATCTGCAGGCATGCACGCGTACAACATTGGCACGGGGACGGCATACTCGGTGCGCGAGGTAATTCGTATGGTTGAACGAGTCACCGGACAAGAAATCCCGGTGCGAATTGCGCCCCGTCGAGCGGGTGATCCTGCAAGGCTGTGTGCGAGTCCCGAGAAACTGATGTCTGCGCTCGCCTGGAAACCGAAATCATCCGACCTGAGAACGATTGTCTGCAACGCATGGGAGTGGAAAAAAAGCCGAGCTCTTTTGCTAGCCTAAGTTCAGTCGAGAGCCTCTTCTTCCCGTCTTTTCTGGCGGATGTCGATTCCCAGTTGCTCGGCCTTTTTGTATAAGTGGCTACGCTCCAGGCCCAGTGACTTGGCCGCGTTGGTGATGTGGTAGTTCGCCCGCCTCAGCTCTGCAAGAATCACCTCACGTTCAAACTCTTCCACCCGGGTGGCGAGTGGACCCGAGCCTCCCGCAGCCTTTCCTTGTCCAGTTGAGGGTGATAGCACCGATTCGACCGTGGTGGCTTCGACCTCGTTGCTGGAGGCGAGCAACATGAGTCGCTCAACCATGTTGCGCAGTTCACGGACGTTGCCCAGCCATGCGTAGTGTTGCAGAGCTTCCACGGCTGTAGAGGTGAAGGTGATTGGCTTCCAGTCATTTTGAGCGCACACCTGCGCAGCAAAGTGCAACACCAGAGCAGGGATATCTTCGCTGCGCTCGCGTAGGGGCGGCAGATTGATCGGAAACACAAAAACTCGGTGGAAAAGATCCTGCCGGAACTTGCCATCGCGCACTTGGGTCTCGAGATTGCGATGGGTGGCGACGATTACGCGAACGTCGACGGGGGTGGGTTTGTTTGTGCCGATTCGCTCGATTTCGCCTTCTTCTAATACGCGCAGAAGCTTGGCCTGCATGGGTAAGGGCATATCGCCGATTTCATCGAGGAACAGAGTTCCGTGATCTGCTTGTTCAAATTTGCCAACATGGCGAGCCGTAGCACCGGTGAAGGAGCCTTTTTCGTGACCGAACAGCTCTGATTCGATCAACTCCGCCGGAACCGCCGCACAATTGACTGCCACGAAAGGCCCGAGTTTTCTCGGGCTTTTTTCGTGTAGTGCACGGGCCACGAGTTCCTTGCCGGTTCCGGTTTCCCCGAGAATGCAGACGCGTGTTTCGGTCGGGGCGACCCGATCGACTTGCGCCATCACCTTCTTCATTGCCTCGCCCGTGAAGATGATTTCGTGATCCCCAAGGCGTTGCCGCAACCGCCGGTTTTCTGATTCCAACCGTTGGAGGCGGAGCGCGTTGTCGACGGTCAGCAGAAGCTTCTCGGTCGAGATTGGTTTCTCCAAGAAATCTAAAGCACCCAACTTGGTTGCGCGAACCGCCATCTCGATGTGCGCCTGTCCAGACATCATGACCACAGGCGTCGTTACTCCGCCGGCGCGCAATTCTTCCAGGAACGCGAGGCCGTCTTTGCCGGGCATAACGACATCAGAGAAGATCAGGTCGAAGCCATCGACTTTGGCAAGTTCCAGCGCTTTGTTCGCGTTGTCGCAAACCGTAGCCTCGTGTCCGGCGAGGCGGAACGCGCGCGACAAGGACGCCAGCGTGCCGGGTTCGTCATCAAGGATCAATAAAGAGGCTTTTCGCGCCAAAGCATTCTCCTAGGCATGCGTGCCATCGGCGGTAGGGATGGTCTCTCCCGAGACGGGCAATTCGATGATAAATGCCGTCCCTTGTCCCGCCTGACTTTTCACACTGATACGGCCGCCGTGGTCGCTGACGATCGACTGTACAATTGCCAAACCCAGTCCTGTGCCGTGCGACTTGCTGGTGTAATACGGCGTGAACAGTCGTTCACACTCCTCTGAGGTAAGGCCACGGCCCGTGTCAGCTACCTCGATGACTGCTGTGTCGTCGTTCCTTGCAGTTCTGAGGGTGAGTGTCCCGCCTTGGGGCATGGCATCGATGGCATTCAACACAAGATTGGAGACCGCGCGGTGGAGCAATTCCGGGTCGGCGGAAACAGGCTTGAGATCGGCAGACTCGGTGCGACAAACGATGTTCATTTTCTCGAACTGTGCCTCGTAAACCTGAGCGACGCCGAAAACGACCTCCCTAAGGGAAACGTCCCGCAGTTGCGGTTGCGGCATTTTGGAAAACTCACTAAAGCGATGAATGATCGACTTGAGATTGGCGATCTCTGACAACAGCGTAGACGCGCTTTCGCCAAAGGTCTCCTCGAACTCCTGTGGACTCTGCTCGCGAGATCGCAGCAGGTTTTCGACCGTGAGTTGCAGAGGGAACAGAGGGTTCTTCAACTCATGCGCCAGACGGCGCGCCAATTCCCGCCATGCAGCCACTCGCTCGGCTTGCACCAAGCGCTCGCGGTTTTCGATCAGGTCATGGGTCATTCGGTTGAACGCATCCGCCAGGACTCCAAGTTCATCGTTCGTGTGCACAGCGACTTGTGTGTTCAGGTTCCCGGAGGCCACCTCCCGCGCCGCACGTGCGAGTTCCTCGACTGGGTTCGTGACACGTACGGCAGCAATGCTGCTCAGCAGCACTGCGAGCACGAGCCCGGCAGCCGACGCCAATAACGCAGCCGAACGGATTTCCGTGCGCAGCTCAGCGTAGATGCGCCGGGAACTGCCGACCAGAAGGACGGCGAGTGTCTGATTCTTTTCTCCGGATAAGGGAAATGCATTGACGGTCTCATCCTCACCTGAATCCCAACGTACTACCGAACTCGCATCATGGTCCGTGATGTGCACTTTCTGAATCAGGGGAGCGAGTGCCTGGGCGTTCTGCACCGGATCGCCGGTCACAATCAGGCGGTCGGGAGAGAACGGCCCGGAGACATTTTCATATAACATCACCCGCATACCGGACGGAAGATCGAGTGATGAGAGGAAGGTCCGGTCCAGACGAGTACCGCCTATGGCGTAGATCTTGCGATCGCCAGCTGCGACCGTGTTCACGGCGAACAAGCCAAAGACCACCGCGGACGGGGTTTCCTCCTGCTTCAGAAATGCGTCGGGAGGCGGGCTTTGCTGAACCAGCGGCTCGCGGTAGCCGAATTTAGCCGGCCACTGGGCGGAAGATATGATGGTTCCCCGATCATCAACGAACTCCAGGAAATCCAGCCGTTGCGCTTCGGCAAGGACTTGAGCGTCGTCCAGGAAGCTGCTGTAGTCCGGTGAGTTCTGTGCCGCCGCTACCGCCATTCGATCGGCGGCAGAACTCGCTGCCGCCGCCTGAACTCTCCTGCGAACATCGTCCCCCCGCCGAGTGAATTCACGGCGGAACTGCGCGACCAGGGCTGCCGTGCGCTCATCATTGGCGCGATCAAAGGCGCGGCGCGCCATTACCGAAACGATGCCGGTCACTGCTGCTACCGACACCAGCACGGTAAGGGCGAACAGCATCAGGAATCGTCGCCGAAAGCTCATGGCTTCGTTGCCTCAACCCACGCGTTGTCGAGGTGCAAGCTTCCATCCGGAGACAGAGTAACTTGACGGACGTTGGGGCTGACGACGATCGCGCTACGCAAATGAATCAGAGGAATGATGCGGTGAGATCGCAGTAGCTCTCGCTCAACCGAATAGATGTCGGGCACAGAATCACCCAGGAAGTTAGGCACTGGAAGCTTCAGCGTCTTGGCCGTTTCGCTAAGCGAAGTCTGCGGGTCCATAGACGATAACGGAATTCGGGTAAGAGTCACTCCCGCCTGACCGTTAGGCGTGAGTTGCAGGGTAATTCCCACATCGCGCGCATTCAGAAGGATCCGTTCGGCAATGGTGCGCGCGATGGGATCAGAGGCATCGTAGCCAAGCAGGACTGGAGCACTCTGTTTTGCCAAAGCACGTTCCTGCCGCGCCCGTTCAGGACTCGATTGGAATGGGAATGTGAACCCGTACCCGGAAAGCCAGTTCGGCAGGAGTGCGCCGGTGGGTTCGCCACCGCCCTGCAGCACGACGTTGTTGATCGCCGTGATGTCAAGACTTAAAGCGAGGGCATTGCGCAAATGGACTTCCCCGTCTGTTTGGGGAGGTGCACTGAAAAACAAAGCGAGCAATTCCGACGGACTTGAACTGACGACGGTGCGCCCATCTGCCCGCGCGCGACGTATGTTCTCGGGTGCGATCTCGACAACATCGGTCCGTCCAAGGTCCAGCAAAGCCAGCTGGTCGCGGTCGTTCCTGCCAAAGTCCAATTCAACGGAATCTACGAATGGCCGGCCGTTCCAAAACTGCTCGGTTGCTGCAAGGCTCAGATGCTTCCCGGGAGTCCATTGGGCTACGGAGAATGGTCCTGTCCCACTGGGCTGCTGGCCACCGTGCATGATCGCATTCCGGGGGAGCGCGAGTTCGGCAGCAAGATACGGATGTGGCTCAGCCGTTTGGATGACCACCGTATCTGTACCCGCCATTACCTTCCAATCCGGATTTGCGGCCCGCAAGGACGCCGCAACCGCGGTAGCGTCCAGCTTAGTCCCGTCGGTGAAAGAGACACCGTTGCGAACGGAAATGCGCCATCGCTGGTTCCCGGTCTCGGCTTGCCAGGCAACCGCCAGGGACGGCTGCGCTTGGCCACGATTATCAAGAACGATGAGTGTGTCGTAGAGCAGCCGGCAAATGTTAGACGCGTGAGCTTGCACCAGGCTGACCGGATCGAGCGCCTGCGGCGTTTCTCGTTGAGTAAGGCGCAGAGTACCGCCATAGTGGGGGCGAGTCGCGCCCAGCGCGACAACCGACCACAATAGGCTACTGGCCGCAAGCAAGAGTAAGCTGAAGCGCTTCATAGTTTCCGGTCTCTGAATTCTGGTACACGGCGGTCACGCTTTCGCCCATTTGCTGAGACCACAGCGACACAACCGGTCCATTGATCGCCAACTTCTGACTGACGGCAAGCGGTTCGCGATCAGAAAACTCGAATGCCTGGACAGAGTCCCCCTGTTCATCCTGCGAAGTTGCAAGCACCAGCCAGTCGGAACGGCACGCTGCGCGGATTCCCGCAAGGTCGCTCCCCCAGTGAACTTTGCTAGCTGTCTGTTGATTGATGCCATCGAGCAAATGGACTTGAGCATCCGTTCCGCTGAGCACCCAGAGGACATAGTTCCCCTTCGGAACGGCAGCGGCAGAGTAAAACGGCGGACCGGATTTCTGCTTACCGATCCCCGGCGCGAGCACGCCGGTGAAGAAGTTGCGCGCGGGAGTGTAAAAGCCGGATAAACCGAAATCAGCGGTTGCCAGGGGCCAGGGGTCATCACTTTGCCGGCAGATCAAGGTCAAGGAACCTGTTTCGGAGCTGCGACAAGCAACCCCAGGCAGGTAGACGTCAAAAAGATGATCTTTTCGCAACAGGATTCTTCCCCGCAAATCTCTGGGGAAAGGATTGGCATGAACAATGGGCAGTGTTTGTGCCAAGACCCAATGGCCATCCTCTAAGTCGAAGATGGATACGCCCGTGCCGCTCAACAGCAACGCCCGGCGGGGGCTCCCGTCGAGAACGGCTACATCGAGGATTGGCTCAGGCTGCGACATGAGGTTGGTAACGCGCAGGGCTAGCAGGGGAGAGTTTTGCGAGGCAGCAGATGACGCAGGTCGATCCAGCGCCACCATGGCGAGAGTTGGTTCGGCTGATCCCTGCTGGATTTCCGCCACCCAGACGTAGCTGCTCAGGTTTTCCGAAAGCGTCACTCTTGCGATTGCAGCTGCTTGATCCGGTTGCCAAACCCGCACGCCGGAAGTTGCCAGTTCAGAAATTAGGAGGCGACGAATCTGCTCGACGTCGGCACCTGGAATCGACGATCGGTTGGTGATTTCGAGAGCTATGACGCCGGGGCCGGTCGCGGAGGAGATTTTCTCGGCCAGTCGGGCGGCGGGATTTTTCCAATCGGAAGCAAAGGACAATTGCGATAGCAAGAGCCAGACACAGCACAACCAACAGGTGCGCGACGGCGGAAGCATTTCGAGGATGCGCGAATTATAACCTGCGTGAACTGCCTCGTATTGATGACGGTGGTCATCCCTAAACATGGTGCACGCTCCGCAGACACCCAGTAATTAACTTCTTTGCCTCCGAGAATCTCAAGCTCGAACTTCGGGGAACGCCAGTGCGCATGGCATGTTGCTCTACTTCTCTTCCGTCTGGTCCACCTCACTCGTGCGATTCGCCATATTCATGCTCTTGAGCACATCGTTGGCGAAGAAGAACTTGCCGTCTGCCGGCACCATCATGATCTGCAGTTTGTCGGACAATTTCTCTGCAACGATTTTGTTGATGAGCAGCGGATTCTGCTTTAAGATCGCGCCTTCATTTCGCATGCGCTCGGTGTCTGCCGCGGCCGTGACGCGGATTCTCTCAGCCTCAGCTTCGGCCAGCAGCTTACGGCGTTCCATCTCAGCTTTGCTGTCGATCACCTTGGCGTGCGCCATGGCTTCGGCGTTTTTAATAGTTGCCTGCGCATTGGCCTCGGCATTCTGTACCGTGGCTTCCTTGCGAGCTTCTGCCTCCAGTTTGGTTTCTTCTATCTGCTTCTGCTTGAGAGGCAAAGTGTATTGCATGGCATCGGCCTCGGATTTGGCCTGCAGGACGCGCACCTGAGCCGCACCCTCCGCCTGCTTGACCTGTTGGGCTTTGGTAGCCTCAGCCTCAAGCTCGGAAATGCGAACCTGTTTCTCCTGAATTTCAGTCTGCACACCCATTTGATCGTTCTGCTGCTCCTTCAAAAGCAGGTTTTCAAGTCCTTTGGCGTACTCGGGAGGAAGCTGAATGTCCCGCAACATCACTTCTTTGACGATGATCCCGTCTGCGGCGAGCTTTTGCGTGATTACGCTGGCTGCTTTTTGGCGGATCTCTTCCCGCCGGGTAGCGAATACGTCGCGAACCGTATAGTTTGGAACCAGTTCGCGCCAAGCGCTGGCGACCACGGGCGGCACGATTTCCCGCTCGACCGGCTGCGGCAGGTTCGCTTGAATGTAGTCAAGATGTTTCGGGTCGAGCCGGTAGCGGATGGTGATGGCTAGACCGAGCGACAATCCTTCTTTAGATTGGACACTAAGCGCCGGCAGAGCCCTTGTCGATTTGTCTTTGCCGTCCTCGATAGAACCGGTTGTGAAGAGTTGGTCGCGAGTGTCAAACAGAACCACACCTTCAGCAAGCGGGGTCACGAAATGAGTGCCCGGATATAGCGTGCCCGGCTCAGTCCCGCTGGTCTGGCTTACCCGGACGCCGCCCGCCCCGCTCGGCACGACCACAATTCCTTCCGCCAGAAGTATTGGACCCCAGGCGAGCACCGCAAGTGCCACAACTGCGCGCCAGCGAGCTTCAGGTGCCGGGGGGATCGAAGGGGCCGAGGTGGCCAACAATTGTCTGTGCTTGGAGATCCGATAGAGGTCGCGCGAAAGTATGGCGACCGCGGCGGCAATCATCCCGGCTCCGCCTAAGAGCAGCAGGTACTTAAGGAAAATCATGACTCTCTTCCTTTCAATGCCTCTGTGAGTTGATTCTGATCGGCTGAAGCGCAAGGCGTGAAGGGAACGCCGAGGTACGGTTGAAGAAAACTCGGAAAACCTGGCCGAAGATCCACTCTTCGACCACCAGCGCAACTGCGATCGAAAATGCCAGCCCTCCGACCACCGTCAGGAATGTTATGAACAATTGCATATGTCTCCTCCCAGGTACGTCTGAGCAGAGTGCACATTCCGCACCCGACTGTATATTGCTGAAAAGGAGCGCCTTGCTTGAGAATTGGGCGTGTCGCGGGAGACACGTTGTGGGTGTTCGTGGACGCCGTGAACTATGTTGGTTGCTAAATTTCCTCAGCCGACTGGCTTAGCATTGAGTGGCAGACTGCCGGATAGCAGTTCGCATCCAAAGCAATCTGCCGTACTCTGTAGCTTCAGCTCCAGGCGCCACAACTTTGGGGAAGGTTCTTGGCGGACAGGAATGTTCGCCCCACACCAGAATTCGGGGAAAGAGAGTTGCCAGCTCAGCAAGACTCACTTTGGTATAAAGACGCCGTAATCTACCAGGTCCACGTCCGCTCGTTCTACGATAGCAGTGGCGACGGTAACGGCGACTTCCGCGGCCTAGCGCAAAAGCTCGACTACCTGCACGAGCTCGGCATCAATACGGTATGGCTGATGCCGTTCTTTCCCTCGCCGCTCCGCGACGATGGCTATGACATCTCCGACTATCGCTCGGTGAATCCCCTGTACGGCACGCTGGATGATTTTAGGAGCTTTCTCGACGCGGCACACAAGCGAGGAATCCGGGTGATCATCGAAATGGTGCTGAACCATACCTCCGACCAGCATCCGTGGTTCCAGGAATCGCGCAGCTCGCGCAGTAATCCACGGCGTGATTGGTATGTGTGGAGTGACAGCGATACTAAGTACAAAGGCACACGCATCATTTTCCTTGATACGGAACTTTCGAACTGGGCATGGGACCCCGTATCGAAGCAGTATTATTGGCACCGCTTTTTCAGTCATCAGCCGGACCTCAACTGGGACAATTCTGCGCTCCGCGAAGAGGTATGGAGCGTGATGAAGTTTTGGCTTGACATGGGAGTGGACGCATTCCGGCTCGACGCAATTCCCTATCTGGTTGAGCGCGAGGGGACAAACTGCGAAAACCTTCCGGAAACCCATGAAGTAATCAAAGACCTTCGGGCGCGCATGGATCGCGAGTATCCCGGGCGCATGCTGCTGGCCGAGGCCAACCAGTGGCCGGCAGATCTGCGAGCCTACTTTGCCAATGGCGATGAATTTCACATGGCTTTTCACTTTCCCCTCATGCCACGGATGTTCATGGGGGTAAAGCTCGAAGATCGAAAACCCATCACGGAAATCCTCAAGCAGACTCCGGAAATTCCGGACAACTGCCAGTGGTGCTTATTTCTGCGAAATCACGACGAGCTCACGCTCGAGATGGTTACCGATCTCGAACGGGACTACATGTACGACGAATATGCGAAAGACAAGGCCATGCGGCTGAATCTGGGAATTCGCCGCCGACTGGCCCCGCTTCTCGACAATGATCGCCGTCGCATCGAGCTGATGAATGGCATGCTGATGTCGATGCCAGGGACGCCTATCATCTATTACGGCGACGAAATCGGCATGGGGGATAACATCAACCTAGGCGATCGCAACGGCGTGCGCACGCCCATGCAATGGGACGGCGGCTGGAATGGCGGGTTTTCTCCGGCTGATCCCGAAATGCTTTACTCGCCGATCATGCTGAATCCGGTCTATGGATACCACGCCGTAAACGTTCAATCCCAGAAGCGGTTCGACCATTCGCTGCTGGCATGGATGAAGCGGCTGATCAGGGTTCGGAAATCGACCGCGGTATTTGGCCGCGGATCGATGCAATTCTTATATCCGGCAAACCACAGGGTTCTGGCGTACGTTAGAAAGCTGGGAAACGAAACCATTCTTGTGGTCAACAATCTTTCAAGTTCGGCGCAGGCAGTCGAACTCGACCTGAAGGCATACAAGGGGAACATCCTTGTGGAGATGTTCGGCAGGAACGTGTTCCCTCGTATTGGGGACTTGCCGTATCTGTTGACCATGGGACCCTATCAGTTTTACTGGTTCAAGATTCGCAGGGTCTAGCCTGCGAGCCCCCCTAGCTCCTAAACTTCTAGCAAGGTTTTGCATCTCTAGAAGTTGGCAGCTAGAACTTAGGAGCTGCTTTTGCCCGACGAGAGCATACTTTCCGACGAGTTCATTCGCGAACTGATCAATGTTGGCGAAGTGGACATTCTGGTCGGCGTGCCCACGCACAACGATGCGCGCACCGTCGGCCAGGCCGTCCAAGGTGTGCGTGCTGGTTTGTTGAAGTATTTCCCCCGGGCCCGCTCCGTGATCATCAATGCCGATGGGGGCTCTCGTGATGGCACGCGTGACCTGGTACGGGCGGCGTCGATCAACGATACATTCGGTACGAACTTTCCTGCGCTGCGCACCCTTCACAGCATCAGCACGCAGTATGAAGGTCCGCCTGCGAGCGGTACGGCTCTCCGTACCATTCTGGCGGCGGCAGATTTGCTGCAGGCAAAAGCCTGCGCGGTCGTTTCCCCGGAATCAACCAGCCTAGAACCGCAATGGATCGAGCGCTTGCTCCTTCCGGTAGTCCAGGAAGGAATGGATCTGGTGCTCCCGGTTTATCGCCGCCATAAGTTCGACGGTCTTCTTATTCGAAATCTTGTTTACCCGCTGACGAGAGCGCTATACGGGTGCTCCGTGCGCGAGCCCTACCCCTCGGACTACGCGTTTTCCAGCAATCTCGGCACGAATTTCCTCAATCAGAACGTGTGGGCCCAGGAGCAGGGACGTCATGGTACGGAGCTTTGGCTTACCTTGGCCGCCATTGTCGGTCGATACAAGATTTCGCAATCATTTCTCGGAACGCGAGGCAGGTTAGAGACGCCGCCCTCGGACCTGGTTAAGGCGATGCGGGAGACCGCGGGCCTGCTGTTTTGTTCGCTGGACTGCTATCCCGCAGCCTGGCAAGGAGCGCGAGAGCCGCTGCCGGCGCCGTGCAGCGGTTGTCAGCCTGCCGTGAGCCTTGAGCCCATGCGCCTAAACCGCAAGCGCTTGCATCAGATGTTCACCTTCGGGATTTCGCAATTGGAGCCCGTGTTTGATTCCATCTTGTCGGCGCCAACTCACGAAGAATTAAAGCGGTTAGCTTCGGTCCCGGAGAACGAATTTGTCTTACTCGGCCCGCTCTGGGCAAGAACAGTCTACGAATTTGCCGCCGCCTACCATCGAGCCGTGATTGGACGCGATCACGTTGTGCAGGCTCTTGTCCCGCTGTTCCGCGGGCGTGCTCTGACCTTCCTGCAAGAAAACCGGGAAGCATCCGAGATAGAAATTGAGAACAATCTTGAGAAAGTATGCCAGGCGTTCGAGGCCGAAAAGCCTTCCCTTCTGCAACTCTGGGATGGCGGGAAGTGAGGTTCTATGTGGAACAACTTCATTCATGAACTGACAAGGGCGGCGGAGGAAATCGTGCAAGGCTTTGCGCGCTTCTTGCCCCGCGTTCTCGAAATGCTGGTCATTGTGCTGGTGGGCTGGGTGATCGCAGTTCTGCTGCGAGCGATCGCACGCAGCATTCTGAAGATTGCCCGGTTCGACAAATTGTCGGAACATACCGGCGCCACGCAACTGCTGCGAGGAGCCGCACTGCCTTCGCTCACCGAACTGGTCAGTCGATTCGTTTTTTGGATCGCATGGCTCGGGTTTATCTTGGTGGGCATCAGTGTGCTGGGCGTCGCTGGATTCGATGAGCATGTTGCGACGTTCTTTGAATTCTTGCCACGACTGGTCGTGTCGCTCTTCATCCTGTTCTTCGGATTGCTCGCGGCGAGCTTCTTCTCCCGTGCGGTGCTGCTGGGCGCCGTCAACGCGAACTTGCCGTCGCCCCGCATTATCAGTTGGGCGGTGCGGACGATGATCATTCTGTTCGTCCTCTCCATGGCTTTTGAAGAATTGAGCATCAGTTCGCGTACCGTGGTTGTCGCTTTCGGCATGACCTTCGGCGCGCTGATGTTCGGCATGGCCCTGGCCTTTGGGCTTGGGGGGAAGGACCTTGCACGGCGCTACCTGGAGAAGAGATTTGGCAGCGAATCCGGTAACGAGGCCCGGGAGCACGAAGACGAATTGTCTCCACTGTAGCGCCCTGGGCCAGTCGTAACCTAACTTTTGATGGTTTTCGACGGTTCGTCCCAGTACACGGCGCTTTTGCGGAAGAAGGATTCGTTGGCCATATGGCACGCCAAGGCCGCGTGATGTCCGAAGACGGCATTCTCGATGACCGGCTTCCTTGACTTTACCGCCTGGAAAAAGTTCCAAAGGTGCGGCTTGACCTCGTTGTAATTCGCTCCCTTGAAAGTCGTGGCCTCGACTACCTTCTCGCGCTCGAGCGGCATGTCATGTTCCTCATGCCACCGCTTGGAATAGGAATCACGTAGGGACTTCGGGAAACTCCCGACGTACCCGCTGGGGCCCTCGTCCTTACCCGTCTGAGAGGTAAAGGTGAGCTGGTCAGAGTTGACATCCAGGATCCCCTTCGAGCCCATGAATCGGTACCCCTCGGGAATGTCGGTGCCGAGGTTCAGGCGCATCACGATGGAAATGTTTCCGTACTCGAAGATTGTGTTGTGAACATCCGGCATGTTGCGGCCGTCCTTCCAGCGAAGAATCCCGCCCGACGACATGGCGCGCTTGGGTGGTTCGTTCAAACCCAGCACGTACAGTGCGCCGCTCATGAGATGGACCAGCAGATCGCCGGCGACGCCGGTGCCGTATTCTTTCCAGCAGCGCCAACGGGCGAAGATATTGCTGTTGAACGGGACCTTGGGAACAGTTCCTTGCCATGTCTCCCAATCGAGGTTTTGAGGCGACAGATCCGGTGGGGGCGGATATTGCCAGGCGCCGTTGGGCTCGTTGCGACCCAGAACGCCTTCGACCATCATCAGGTCCCCGAGTATCCCATCATGAACCAGTTCCCGGGCCTTGGTGAGAAGTGCTGAACCCACGCGTTGAGATCCGACCTGCACAATTCGTCCCGTTCTCTTTTCCGCCGCGACCATGTCCAGTCCATCGGCCGGACTGTGCGACATCGGCTTCTCGCAGTAAACATCCTTACCTGCACTCAACGTGTCCACGACGACCTGCTTGTGCCAGTGGTCGGGCACGGCGGCAATGATGCAGTCGATCTCCTTGTTACTGAGCAAGTCCTGATAGCGACGCGTGACGGGCAGCGTTGTTGAATCTGCAATTTCTTGTGCCAAAACATGACGTCCATCGTAGAGATCCGAGGCGGCTGCGCACTCAATGCCCGGAAGTTGGAGGGAATTTCTCATCAATCCGCTACCCTGCATTCCGATGCCGATCATTCCGAAACGCACGCGGTCGCTCGGAGCCACGGCCTGAGGCATGGCCCAGGCGGGAGTCGGATCGAGCAGAATCGCCTTGCCGGCAAGAGTGGCTCCTGCGGCAGAGGCGGTCAGAGATAGAAAACCGCGGCGAGAGAATCGGCTCATCAGTAACCCTCCAGGACGTAAAACCTAAAGAGTTTATCGCACGCGAGGCTTGGATGGAGAAGAGAGTTTCGTGGAAAGCGAGGCGCGGTCAGCCGCATGGGCTAAAGCAACCTCGTGAGTGATAGAGCCGGAGCGAACCAGGTGCTCGAGCTCGGCGTCAATCCGTGCTGAGTTTTTTTTGGTGGGAATCCGACCGCTATTATCGGTTTGCAAGGCTAGTAGCGGGGACTGGCCATCCACGATTTCAAAGACCGCCAGCCTTTCTCCGTCGCGCCGCGGAACCAGGCGCTGTCCGACGATGACTCGCAGCGTGCGGGCGAGCCGTTCCTTAATGCTGGATTGTTCCGCCACGGAAAAAGATCCAAGGATACGCTCCACTGCCTTTTCTGGGGTCATCGTGGTTAGGGTTGACAAAACGAGATGACCTGTTTCGGCAGCTTGCAGCGCGAGTTCGGCTGTCTCCCGGTCCTTGAGCTCACCCACTACGATGGCATTCGGCGCCTGCCTCAGGGCCGCTCTCATGGCATGGACCAAGCTCGGCGTGTCGCTATGCAGTTCCCGTTGGTGCACCGTCGAACGCTTGTGCAGGTGAAGAAATTCAATGGGATCTTCGATGGTGATGATGTGGGAAATTGTGCCCTCGTTGATTTCGTTGACCAGAGCAGCTAAAGTCGAGGATTTTCCCGATCCTCGCGGACCAGTCACCAGTACGAGCCCATCCCGAAGCAGCGCGATTTCTTGAAATTGCTGCGGCGCGCCAATCGACTTCAGAGTCGGGATTGTGGTCGGGATAACCCGCATCACCACCGCACAACTTCCACGTTGAATGAAGACGTTGACGCGGAAGCGCGCGACCCCAGGCAGGGCGTAGGAAACATCACAGGATCCCTGCTCGCGCAGCATGGCGACAGCAGCCTTATTATTGCCGATGAGTTGGGAGGCGATACGCCGCGTGTCATCCGCGGTGAGGGGGGCGACACCGGGACCCTCGAGGGCAACGAAATGTCCGTTGATTTGCACTTGCAGACATCGTCCGGGCGAGAAAATCAAGTCGCTGATGCGAGGGTTCGCCCCTAACATCGCGGTTAACAGTTCATCGGGGGAGGTAGCCGCCGATGCTGGATCAAGCGAAACTTGAATGGGAGCGGTGCCGGTTGCGGCCAAATGCGCCTCGGTGAGGGAGGAAGATTCGCTCTCACTTTAGCTAATTTCACCCCAGCATTCTAGAAAGAACAGCTGGTTCATGGACCTTCGTAATACGCAGTCATTCTCAAAAGGAAAGGGGCAGCCGAAGCTGCCCTAAAACGGTTCCGATGGCCGGGCTTACTTCTTTTTGGCTTTTGACGTTCCGAAGGATGTTTCTACCTTTTGCCCGAGCATTGACAACATGCCCTTGGCTTGATCCGCATAGTTTCCGGAAGGTTGTAGATCCAAGTACTTCTGGAGCGACTCACTGGTTCCCGCTGGTGGTTCGAGCGTCCCGTCGGTTTTCTGAGTCGACATAGCGAACAAAGTTGCACCCTTTAGGAAGTAGGCATCGGCTTTGTTGGGATCTGCGGCCAGCACCTTATCGAGGGCTGCAACAGCCTTCTTCCGGGTTGCTTCATCCCCGGCATTGTTATAGAGGGTGATCCCTTCGTTGAAGTAGTAACGGCTGGCGCCGGTAGGGTCCAGCTGCACGGCTTGCTCGTAACTGTTGACCGATTCATCGACTTTTCCAAGGCGGGCCGAGACTGCGCCGAGATTGTCGTAGTAAGCGGCCAAATTCTGTTTATCCCTCAGTGCCTGTGCGGGATCTTTGGACGACGCAGCCTTGTTCAGCTCGATTGCCTTCTGAAGATTGGTGTAGGCTTCAGTGTATTGTTTGGTTTTTTCGCTCGCATCGGGCTGAGCCTTGGCCGACTCGGCGTATGCAGTACCCAGCCGGAACCAGACCACATCCCTGTCAGGCAGGAGGTTGGCGGCTTCCTGATATGTGGAGATCGCCTGCGGGTAATTCTTTGCCTCCATTAAGGCTTTGGCTGCGTTGAGCTTTTCATTCACCACTTTCACGTTGTCGTTGTACTGCTTGTTCTTTTCCAACTCCGCCTGTTGTTGCTGCACCTGCTGTTGTACTTCCGCCGACGTTTTGCCTTGCTTCTTCGCAGTCTCCTCGATGTTTTGCTGCTGGATCTTTTTCAGGTCGACGTCGTAGACGAACTCGTCTAGACCCACGTGTAAGCCCTTCTGATCGTCAAGGACCTGGCCATCTTTGCTGAGCGTTACCTGGTAATCACCGGGTTCGATGCCCAGCGAGAAGTACGAGCCTTTCTTGTCAGTCTTCAGCTTGTAGGTGCGCCCATCATTTGTGTTTTTCCAAACCATCTCCGCGCCGACGATGGGGGTGCCTTGGGCATCCCTGCAAGTGCCGCGTATCGTTCCATATTGAGCGGCGGCAGTGCCAACCCATAGCGCACAAAATACTGCCAACAGCAACCCTTTACTTATTAGTGCTTTTGAGCCTTTCATCAAGACCTCCTAGGTTTCCGTCAAACCAAGACGGCACAAACTCAAACCACCTGCGGCACGGCAGCATAAGGAAGTGGATCCAGAGCACCGGCTTCTTGGAAGGCGCGTAGCCTAAGGACACAGCTATCACAGACTCCGCAAGCTCGGTCTTCCCGGCTATAGCATGACCACGTTAAATCCAAGGGTGCTCCCAATTCAAGGCCGAGCCGGATGATTTGAGCCTTGCGCATGGCGATGAGAGGCGTGAGAACCTCGATGCAGCCCTGCTTTGTGCCGGCGGCAATCACCCGATTGAACGCCTCGTAGTATGTTGGCCGGCAATCCGGATAACCCGAACTATCCTGCTCCACGGCGCCTATCAATATTTTAGATGCCCCAATCACCTCTGCCCAACTCACTGCCACGGACAGGAAATGCGCGTTTCTAAAAGGAACGTAAGTGACGGGAATCTCATGGCCAATGTCGCGGGAGTCGGGAACGGCAATATTGTTGTCCGTCAGGGCGGAGCCACCGATGGCCCGGAGGGCCTCGTTTCGCACCAAGAGCCGCGAGTGAATCCCCAGGCGATCACAAACGGCGGCAAAACAGCTTTGTTCCCGCTCTTCGGTTCGTTGGCCGTAGCTGATGTGGAGGGCGAATGGTTCGTAGTCTCGCGCTGCCAGCGTGGCGCAGACACAGGAATCCATTCCTCCGCTGATGAGCACGATGGCGCGAGCTCTAGAAGATTGCTTCAACCTACACTCCCTTGAGGGCAGGGTCCCAGATCAGTTTATGAATCTGCAACCCAAGCCGGATCGGAAGGTTGTCGTCGAGGATCCATTCCGCCAGCCGTTGCGGATCCAGCAAACAATTGGATGCACTCCGCGTACCAGCCGCTTCCTTGCGAAACGCCGGTGAGAATAGTACAGCGTTCACGCGTTCGGCCAACTGATGGCACTGGGTGAAATCGCGGGCGAACTCGTAGTCCGCGCGATCGCTGAGAACGAACTTGACCTCGTCTCGCGGCGTTAAGGCTTCCAGATTTTCGGGTCGAAAGCTGTCGCCCTCATTGGATCCTGGACATTTCACGTCCACGATCTTGATTACATCCGGGGGAACGCGATCCAACGCGCGTTCGCCGCTGGTTTCAAGCAGCACTTTGTAGCCGGAGGTGACAAGACGATGCATCAGGGGAACCAGTTCTCGCTCCTGCAGCATGGGTTCTCCGCCGGTGATCTCGACAAGCCCGCCCTTTGGGCTGAGGTCTACGATCTGTTCAAAGACCTGCTCTGGCGAAATCCTTTTGCCGCCATAAAAGCTGTACTCGGTGTCGCACCACACGCAACGCAGATTGCACCCGGTCAGGCGCACGAAAACGCACGGTAAACCGGCATAGGTGGACTCACCCTGGACCGACTTGTAAATCTCAGTGATCTGCATGAAAACATTTGGCGGTCAGCACTGGCGTTCGGCTTGGACATTGAGTCCATCGCTGCCTGGCGAAGGGCGGAATGCCAACTTCCCATGTGCTATTCGCTGTACTTTGCGGTCGTCGTGTCGGTCTCGAATACCGTCACGTCCTTCACGTGCACGCGCCCATTTGTCACTTGCCGAAGGCGACCATTCGTCTGGTCGAAGAAGTACTTCGCCAAGTTTTCGGCCGAGGGATTCAGTTCTGTGAAAGGCACGATTTCGTTGATCATCTGGTGATCGAGGCGCTCGATCACATGCTTCATAACCTCGCGCAGGTCCTTGAAATCGAGCAGCAAACCTGCCTTGTCAAGTTCTCTGCCGGCCAGGGTTACCCGCACCTTGTAGTTGTGCCCGTGCGGGTTTTCGCACTTGCCCTTGTAATTGCGCAAGTAGTGCCCCGCGGCAAACGTGTCCTCGACCGTGACTTCGTACATGAGCCCCCAAAATAGTCCGCAAGCGACCCACTTATTGTATCGCCTGGAGGTGTCGAAACTGGAAATGCTCGCGATGAGCCGCTAGGGGGTGGCTTGCGGCGTTTTGAGGCGTTCGGCGTTCATTCGCCCGAGCACCGGTAGTGCCCCCAGGAGCAGGGCTGCCCCCGGGAACCACAGTCCAGACAAGTAAAGCCAGACCGAAGTATCGAGGATGGTGAATGATGTAGGAATTCCGCTCGACAAAAATGCCAAATCGGCAGAGAGATCCTGAATCGACGGCCGGCCGCCCTTCGACCAAAAGGCCGCGAGCACGGAGGTATGAAACGACTTTAGACCTGCTCCCCTACACCGAACCAGCTTTCAACCATTCGCAAGTCTGTCGTGCGGCTGTAATTCGGAAGACTTTCGACAAATACCTTGCCGTATTGTTTTTTTAGAACGCGGTTATCGAGAAGCGCAACCAGACCACGATCGTGCAGCGAGCGGATAAGGCGTCCAAAGCCTTGTTTCAGAGTGATGACTGCCGAAGGCACCTGATATTCGAAGAATGCGTTTCCGCCAGCGGAAGCAATTGCCTTGACTCGCGCCGCCACCACCGGGTCCGAGGGAACGGCGAATGGCAGGCGGTCGATGATGACACAGCTGAGTTGTTCGCCCTGCACGTCCACTCCCTGCCAGAACGAGGAAGTCGCAAAAAGAACGCAATTCGGCGTGGCACGAAATTCTTCGAGAAGCGCGCTCTTCGGAGCGTCGCCCTGAAGGAGCATGGGGAACTCGATTTCTCCGAGCAGGCGTTGATGGATCTCGCGCATCTGGGCGTAGCTGGTGAACAGCACGAAGGCGCGGCCGCGCGTTATTTCTAACAGCTTGCGAATCCGTTCCGCAGCCTTTATGGAAAACTGCGAGGTGCGCGGATCCGGGAGATCGGGCGGAACATAAAATAGCGCCTGGTTCTGGTAGTCGAAGTGCGAAGACAGAACCACATCGCGCGCATGATCTACACCAAGACGGCTGCGAATGTAGTCAAAGGCGCCGCCGACGGCCAGGGTTGCCGACGTGAGGACGGCAGTATCCAGCTTTGACCACAACGCTTCGCGCAGGACCGGGCCAACATCAATGGGTGTGGCCTGCAGCGAGATGTGCTGTTTTTCGCGAGCGAAGCGGCGGCGCTCAATCCAGAAGACGACGTTTGGGTCTTCATGCTCGAGAACGAAGGCGAGCTGCACATGAAGTTCCTGGGCGCGCCGGGCGAAGGAGAAAGCCTCCTCGGGTTTGGATGGCATGTTTTCGATCTCGGATGCGATGCGCACCAGCGCCTGCTGGACAGCAACCAGCTCGTCTCCGTTCCCCTCCAGGAACTCATGCCGATTCTCGAAGGCAAATCGGCCCTCACCTTTAGGTAACAGTGAGAAAAACAACGCTGACCTTTCGCGCAAAGTTCTAATCGCCCCGGAAAAAGAAGCGATGTGGTTCCGGTTCCGCTGCAGAAAATTCTCAATATCGCGGCAGAGTTCTTCGAAACGCGCTGCGCTGACGGAGATCCCGAAATAGCTGCCGGCAACGTCTTCCAATTCGTGCGCCTCGTCGAAGATCACGACCCCTGCGTCGGGAAGGATGCCTGCGTCGGGGGCGCCTTCGGCTTGCTGTTTGATTCCGAGATCGGCAAAGAACAGGTGATGATTGACGATCACGATGTCGCTTTCCGCGGCGCGACGCCGCATCTCGGTAATGAAGCACTTGTCCCATGAACTACATTTCTGGCCGGTACAGGTATCGGCGCGAGCATCGAGTTTGTGCCATAGCGCGCTCGTCTCGGGCAAATCTGCGAGTTCGGCGCGATCACCGGTCCGTGTGGTCTGTTCCCATGCCGCAATTGCACGGTACTGTTCGATTTCGTCCAGCCCGTTCAGGACTGGCTGATCGGTAAGGTCGTAAAGTTTTCTCCGGCACAAGTAGTTGTTTCGCCCCTTCATGTAGCAAACGCTCAGGGTGCGATTGCCACCCGGAAACAGGGCCTGTTCAAGGAAGGGAACGTCCTTGTAAAAGAGCTGTTCCTGCAGGTTTTTGGTGCCTGTAGAGATAATCACACGTTTGCCGGAGCGAATAGCGGGCATCAGGTAGGCTAGGGTTTTTCCAGTACCCGTACCCGCTTCAACGATCAGATGCCGGCGTTCCTCAATCGCCTGTTCGACGGCTTGAGCCATCTGCAATTGCCCGCGGCGGAACTCATAGGCTGGATGAGTGCGCGAGAGCAGTCCGCCGGGCGAAAAGAACTTGTAGAGTGAAAGCGTGCCGCCCGGCGCGGCAGAACTGGCGGGCTGAAAACTCGAGGACACAGATTCTCTATAGTAATCTGAGAGGTTGAAGTAGCACAGACCATCTAGGACGGGCGGCCCGTCCGGTCGAGCGCATCGCGATGCGCAAGATTCATGTCCAAACTCCCGCTCATTGCCATTGTTGGCCGGCCTAATGTCGGCAAGTCCGCGCTGTTCAACCGGCTGGTTGGATCGCGGCGCGCCATCGTCGGAGACGAGCCGGGGATCACGCGCGACCGTCTCTACGGCGAAGCCCACTGGAGCGGTCACGACTTCCGCGTGGTCGATACCGGCGGAATCATTCCCGAAGAGAAAGATCTGATTCCTTCAGAGATCTTTCGCCAGGCCCGAATTGCGCTGCAGGAGGCTGCGCTGATCGTCATGGTCGTTGATGGGCGGACGGAGCTGGCCGCTCCCGATCTCGAGCTTGCCCGCCTCTTACGCAAGGCAGGGAAACCGTTGTTTCTGGCGGTCAATAAGGTCGACTCGGCGAAGCAAGATACGGTGGCCGACGACTTTCATCGGGTCGGGATTCATGACATTTTCCCTGTTTCCGCAGAGCACGGGCGTGGAGTCGATGAGCTGCTCGACGCGGTGGTCGCCGGGCTCAAAGCGCTCAACTTTTTCACCAAAGAGGACATGCCTCCCCCTCTCGCACCGCTCGCTCCGACCGCGCAGGAGGAGGATTCCGTAAGCCCCCTGGGGGAGGACGAAGGCGGGGAACAGCCAGTCGAGAGCCAAGCGCCGACCGAGATTCGCGTGGCCATCATCGGCCATCCCAATGTTGGCAAATCCACACTTCTGAACCAGATTACCCATTCGGATCGGGCCATTGTCTCTCCCATTCCCGGCACTACCCGCGACGCGGTGGATGAGATGGTGGAACGCGATAGCAAGAGGTTCCGCTTTATCGACACTGCCGGCATCCGACGCAAGGGAAAGACCTACCTGATGGCGGAGAAACTTTCCGTGGTTATGGCGCGGAAGCATCTCGAATCGGCGGACATTGCCTTGCTGATGGTCGATGCTACGGAAGGGGTGAGCGCCCTCGACGCATCGATAGCCGGCTACGCGCACGAGAGTGGCCGTTCGATAATCATTGTCGTAAACAAGTGGGATCTGGTGATCAGCGGCCAGAAAAAGGCCATCAGTCAGTCGCGTGCGGCTCGCATTCAGGAGCATAAGCACCCCGCCGACCGGGCGGCGTATGAGCAAAAGCTGCGGTACGCGTTAAAGTTCCTTCAATACGCCCCGGTCGTGTTCGTCTCCGCTGCCACCGGTAAGGGTGTCGAGAAAGTATTCCCTCTATTGCAGGAGGTTGCGTCGGAGCGGCGGAAGCGCATCACGACTGGCGAAATGAACCGCTTCTTGAAGCACGTGGACTTCGATCGAGCCGCGGTTCCGGTTCGGCAGCGAGTGAAGATTCTGTACCTGACCCAGGCTGCGGTTGCTCCACCCACCTTTATCCTTTTTACCGATCGGCAGGTTAAACTTCATTTTTCGTACGAGAGATTCCTGGAAAACCAGATTCGCCGGGCCTTTGGCTTCGTGGGCACGCCGATATGGATCAAGGTTAGGGCTAGGTGACCGGATCCGGGTTCGGCCACCAAGTCTCTAGAAGCTACTGGGTAGGTGGGGGTCCAATCGCTGCATCCAACCAGAATAGGAAGAGAGACTTACCAAAACTAATGGCACCCGCACTCAAGACGCTTCCCGTCGCAATGCTTTTTCTCCTCGGATCTTCGGGGGTGCTCTTCGCACAAAACCCGCAGCTCCAGTTGAAGACTTCCGGCCAGTTTCCAACCATCATCTTCAGTGCGCTGAAGTGGAACGCGGACCCGTCGTACTACTCGATTGCAATCGATGCTTCCGGTACCGCCACCTACGTTTCTGCGCCTGAGGGTCTCGATAAGACAGGAGTCCGGTACACGACCGAGTTTCATGTGACCGATAGAACGCGCCGCATCGCTTTCAACCTGACGCAGCGATTGAACTACTTCGGAGGAGGCTACGGAGAACCGCAGAGCTCGCCCGGCACGAACAATGTTTATACGCTCGCCTATCGTTATGGGTCGGTCAAAAACCAGTTCACTTACAGCCGTTCCGCGGATTCGGATGTCGAAGAGCTGACTTCGGTTTTCGAAGAACTATCGCAGACATTCGAATATGGGCGGAAGCTGGCCGACCTGCAGCTTCACAACCGAAGAGCAATGGTTCCTGCATTGGAGGCAATGACCGGCAAGGCCGAGCGTCACGCTTTGCGCGATCTGCCGGCCCTTGTGCCGATACTTCGCAATGTCGCAAGCGATGACAGCGTCGATGCGGCAATCCGGAAACAAGCGTTTGCTCTCATCAAGCTGGCAGAAAATTCAGGGCAAGCAAGATTTCCGTAGCTGCAAAAAGGGGCGACCCTATGGAGATTCCGTCCCAGTTCTTGTTAGCAATCCAATCCGCTCCACCCCTGAGGTGCGCGCGATCGAAATCGCTTCAGCCACGTACTGGAAATCCACGTCGTCATCGCCCTTCACAAAAGCAACGCGCTCGGCACGTTGTTTGAAGATATCGAAGAGCCGGTCGTGCAGCTGGTTCCAGGTGACGTTTTCTTCGTTGATCTTCAGCCCCGGGACTCTCTGGTCACCCGACCACGCAACTTGGATGACCACAGTCCGAACCGAAGCAGGACTCGACGGTTTCTCTGCCGGTTGCGGAATCTGAGCCTGGAGTCCTTTCTCCTGAGACATTGAGACCACCACCATAAAGACGATGATCAGCACCAGCAACACGTCGATCATCGGCGTGATATTAATCTCGGCTTGAAACGGACTACCGCCTGCTGTTGAGAAAGCCATACCCACTCACTCCTCTCGAGCACGCGTGTCTATTGCCATTGGACAATGGAGTTAGCCAGCAGGTTCCAGCAATTGCGGTCGATTCTGCTGGTAGCATCTGAGCAACATGCGTTTCGGACCTCAAGGTTTGTGGGCAGCGCTCTCGCTTTTGCTGGGGCTGGGTTACGCTGGGGCTGCGAGCGGCCAGGACAACTATGAAATCCAAGTCTATGGGGCCGACCTGGTCGCGCCAGCGCACACCATGGTGGAACTGCATACGAACTTCACTGCCGAAGGAAGCAAAACCACGACCGACGGGACGTTGCCAACCCACCACGCTGTGCACCTAACGCTCGAAATCACCCAAGGATTCACAACCTGGTTCGAAACGGGTTTTTACGTTTTTACGAGCCTTCAGCCGGACGGCCACTGGTACTGGGTGGGCGACCACATCCGGCCAAGGTTCCGAGTTCCCGAGTCATGGCACTGGCCCGTGGGCGTCAGCCTGTCCAACGAAATTGGATACCAGCGAAGTGAGTTCTCGCCAGATACGTGGAGTTGGGAAATCCGCCCCATCGTGGATCGGCAACTCGGAAGGTGGTATTTCAGTTTCAATCCCACGCTCGATCGCGCCTGGCATGGCCCGGATGTAAATCGCGGCGTTGAGTTCTCGCCGAACGCGAAGGTGAGCTTTAATTTCACAAAGCGGATTGCCGGGGGACTGGAATATTACGCGGCATACGGTCCGCTCACCGGATTCGATCCACTCCGGGAGCAGGAACAGCAGTTTTTTCCCGCGATCGATGTGGATTTTGGTCCGCAGTGGGAATTCAATGCCGGCCTAGGCGTCGGCACAACGCGTTCGACCGATCACCTGATTCTCAAGTGCATCGTCGGACGGCGTTTCGACTGGAAACGGAAGAAGAACTGACGGCCTCTAGTTTGCTGCCCCGAACGACATCTTGACGTCAGCCTTGTCGGCTTCATCGATCTTCAACATCGTGCGCGGGGTTAAGTGCATGAACGATGCGACCAAGGTGTCTGGTACCTGCTGAATGCGGATGTTGAAGGTATTGACGCAATCGTTGTAAAACTCACGCCGGTCGGCGATCTGGTTTTCCAACTCCGAGATGCGTTTCTCTAGAGTCTGAAAATTGTTGTTCGCCTTGAGCTCGGGGTAGTTCTCCGCGACCGCAAAAAATCCGCGCAGGGCAGAGGTCATCGTCTGGTCGGCCTGCACCTTTTGATCGAGGGTAACTGCCTGCTGATATTGGCTGCGCGCCTGGATAATTTTGGTCAGCGTCTCTCGCTCGAAATCCATGTATCCCTTCGTCGTGTCAAGCAGCTTGTTGAGTTCATCATGGCGCTGTTTGAGCAACACGTCGATGTTCGCCCAAGCTTTGTCGATGTCATTCTTCAGCGCGACCATGCCGTTATAGATCGTGACCAGGTATACGATCGATGCGACGAGCGCGAATAGAAAAGCAAGAGTAGTGACGAGCACCATAAAGTCCTCCGGCTGCTCGCGGAGTTTACAGCTGACCGAAACCTGCGAGCAAGATGTAAACGCACAAGATGGTCAGGGCCGGTCCGCCCCAGATCATCAGACTCGATTTCCAGCCGAGAGACGCGACCACGTCGCGCTGGCTTCTCCACGAGATAAAGAACGTGGGTTCATGGCTGCCTTTCATGAGAACCACGGGAGGATGAAGATCATACCCTCCCAGGTCTTCAACAGCCGGTTCGGCTACGATCGTTCTTACCGCCTTAGCCGAGTCGACCGCTGCGGGCGCGGCGATAGAGGCCCTCGTCCAAGAGATTGGGTTTGAGATTCCCGCCCTCGAAAGCGCGGCAGCAATCTTTTGTTGCTGCGTCATAGCGGTTGCGGGCACGGCCCCAACAGGTTCAGAAAGGCGAATCACTTCTGGTTCAAGTTCATTCGCCTCTGGCGGCTCCGATCTTTGAGTTACTCGTTCGGCCCAGGCTGGAGCAACGCTTGCATCCACGCCCGGATTCTGAGAAAGCGTGCCCAGCACGAACAGAAAATTCTTCGGCTTGATGCAGTGCTCTTCCACCTTGATACGCTTGTCGGGATCAACGCCATGTCGCAAAAGAAAATCCTGCACGGATGAGGGCATCTCAGGTCCCTCGTACAAAACCGATCGGTGGTATTCCTCGCGGAAGTCGCAGTGCAAATCGATCTCTGAGCCGCGTGGATCGATCAAGACTTTGTCGGTGCTGTCATCGACATAGAAGGGCACGTGAAGGCTCTCATCGGCCACCTTTACCCAATGCTTGTTCTTGCCCCCTTGCAGTTCCCAGGCCGTGCTCTGGTAGTAGTAACACTCGACTTGGCGAAGCGGAGAGGTCACCACATAAGGTCCGGTGGCGAGGCCGCTGACCTCCACTAGGCCCATCGAGGCGCTGCGGATCTTGGAAGCAGGAGTGTTCACGATGAGCCGCTTGCGTTGGAGCAACCGGAAACCCTTGTAAAAGAAATAGACTCCGGTAACCGCCCCAATCATGGGCCAAATGAACCACGGTATGTCGGTTGCGAAGAAGAGGGTTGCGGCGAACATAGTGCGGCGGCGAAAGCACACCCCGGCGCCAATTCCAGGTTAGCGGCGGAGTGGGGAAAGGTCGCAGAAGAAACCACTGGCGGGGGCTTACCAGGGTAATTGCCGTGGGGTCAGGATGACCTTGGTAATCGTGGTCACCCGTCCTGCGTTGATGCCGGTTACCGCCCTGCCTAGAATCGGGGTTGGATTACTCCCGAAACCGCTTATCCCATGACTGAGACCCCAAAACGAGCGGACCGCCAGGAGATCGCCCGACGGGTAGAGCGCGGCGAGAAACTGCTCCAAAAAGGGAAGCCGGCTGAAGCCCTGGAAGAGTTTCTCCAGACTCTCGCCCTTGATCCGGCCAACGATACCGTCAGGCAGATGGCAGCTGACCTCTGTCTGTCGTTACAGCGCCTTCCCGATGCGGTGCGGTTGTTGGGGGATTTGTTCGAACGGCAGTTGAGTTCCGGGGATGGCATCCGAGCAAGCCTTACCTACAAGAAATTGGCGCGATTCGCCAATCCCAGCCTGGAACAGAAGAAGCGGTTCGCCGAATTGCTCGAAAAGTCCAACCGCAAGCTTGCCATTGAAACTTATGAGAGCGTTTTCGACGAGTTCTCAAGACAAGGACGGAAGACCGACGCGCTGACAATCCTGAAGAAAGTGGTTGCCCTCGAGGGTTCCGAGCGAAACATCGTCCGACTGGGTGAGCTTTCCTCAGAAGTTGGCGATGGCAAGCAGGCAGCCTCTGCATTCCTGCAGCTGGCGCAGATGGCGGAAGGCGCAGGGGGCGACCCGAGTCCATGGTACGAACGTGCTTACTCCGAAGACGCGATGGATGAAACCATCGCGATCGGTTACGCCCGGAGCTTAATGCAGCAACAGCAGGTGGGGGCGGCGATCTTCGTTCTCGATCCCCTCGCGGCGGCAGGAAGCGCGTCGGCGGAATTCCGCGATTTGTACGCACGCGCCCTGTTGAGCGCAAACCGCCTGACCGAAGCCGCACCCCTGGTCTGGCAGATCTTCGAACAGAATCCTTCGCGAATTGAGCAGGTCCGAGATCTCATTGGGGCATTCCTCGATTCTCAACTCGATCGTGAAGCCGTAGTCATGGCCGAAAAACTCGAGCATTTTCAGCGGCGCAAAGGAGAGCGTCGGGCCTTCCTTGCCATGATGCAGGACATCGTGGCGGGTCACCGGGCTTCGGTCGAAATGCTGGAATTTCTTGCCGAGCAGTTCAATTCCGCAAACCGAGAAGCCGATTACTGTGCAACCCTGCTGCGGTTGTTCGAGCTTTACTGCAATGAGAACAAGTTTGAGAAGGCTGGCGAAGCGCTCGACCGCGCGCTTGAGATCGATCCCTACGAAAACGGCCATCAGAAACGGTTACAGGCCCTCAAAGGGAAAATTGACGAAAATCGCTTTAAGGTCATCTCCTCGCGCCTTGGAGGCACTGCACCAGTGACCCCAGCGAAGGTCACTGAGGAAAAGTCAATTGGATCAAGCACTCTGCAAGACCTCATGGTCCAGGCAGAAATTCTTGTGCAGTATGGAATGCGAAACAAGGCGCTAGAGCGCCTGCAGCGGATACAGCAACTCTTCCCTCACGAGGAAGACCGCAACCCTGAATTGCAGCAGCTTTATGTGAGCGCCGGCCTGATGCCCCAGTACGGAAATGCTCAGCCCGGGTCGGGGTCCCCGGCGCAGGTTCGCCCCATTGTTGAATCTCCGGCCGCGACTGCCTCTTTTGACAACGACATGAGCGGCTTTGCTCGGGTCTCAGAGATCACGAAAAAGCTCAATCGCGAGAACAGCGCTGAGGGTGTTCTGAACACGATGGCGGTCGAGATCGGGACCCAGTGGTCGCTCGACCGTTGCGTAGCTGCGTTGCGCAAGCCCGGCTTGAGCGTCACCATGCTAAAGGAGTTTGCAGTTGGAATCGCGGCGAAACCGGACCTCCTCGACAAACTAGTTTGCGGAGTTCACGATTCGGTCGTAAGCCACGGGGCACTGGCCTGCACCGAGATTTCATCCTCGGCGGAACTACGGGATTTCACGCCGATCTGTGCTTCATTAGGCGTGAGATCGTGTGTCGCGCTGCCGCTCGGGGAGGGCGCCGAGCTCGGAGTGCTTCTGTTGCTCAGCAACAATCCTCGCACCTGGTCGCCGAATGATGTCCTGGTGTTCAAAATGATCGCCGATCAGGGCGGCATTGCGCTCAACAATGCTGGGCTGCGTCGGTTGGTAAAGAACCTGTCCGTAACGGATGAGAACTCTGGGTTGCTGAAGCGAGCTTCCTATCTGGACCTTCTGCTCGGCGAAGTACGGCGGGCCAAACAGCAAAGCGCTGCACTGTCGGTCATGATTATGCGCTTTGGGGAGCGGGCAGCCCTGGCGAAAGAACAAGGCGAAGCGGCTGCCGAGAGCACCATGCAACGCCTGGGGCAGGTGGTGGCTGCCAATGTCCGGCAGAATGACTTGGCATTCCGCTACGCTGCCAATGCCATCGCCATCGTGCTCGGCGAGACGGCGGAGAAGGAAGCGATTCTGGTTGCCGAGAAGATGCGCCGAGTAATGGGTTCTGCCGCCCCTGAAAAGCAGCTCGCTACCCAGTTCAATGCGGGAATTGCAGAAGCGGTCATCAAGCAGGAATTCGATGCCGTTGATATTGTCACCGAGCTCATCAACCGGGCTGAGCGCAGCCTTGAAAAGTCAGTTGCCGAAGGTCCGGGAAAGAGTGCTGCGCTTACCGCCGCGATGACGGCTGCTGCCGTGGCATAGTCCCCATGACTGTCCCTGATCTTCGCTGCTAGACTGTCTCCTGGACTCCAAAGATCTCCCAGATGCTAAAGCCTGGTGACATTGCGATTGTCAGCGGCGCGCGCACTCCGTTCGGCCGCTATTGCGGAAAGCTCAAGGACTTCACCGCCCAGGAACTTGGAGCGATCGCGGCAAAGGGAGCCATCGAGCGTTCCGGTATTCAGCCCACCGAATTCAAACACGTTGTTTTTGGCAATGCACAACAGACGTCTGGGGATGCTCTCTACGGCGCCCGTCACGTTGGCCTGCGCGCAGGTTTGCCCATCGACACTCCGGCCTTGACGGTAAATCGCCTCTGTGGGAGCGGGATGCAAGCCATCGTCAGCGCGGCGCAAATGATCCAGGTAGGAGAGGCAAACGTTGTTCTCGCCGGTGGCATGGAGGCAATGTCGCAGGCGCCTTTTGTCATTCGCGGCCGCGACGGGTTTACCCTTGCGCCGGGCGGTAAGCTAGAGGACTCGCTCATGGTTGCCCTGCTCGACAGCTACTGTGGCCTTTCCATGGCCAATACCGCTGAGTTATATGGTTCAGAGCACGGTATCACGCGCGAGATGCAGGACGAGTTCGCACTGCGATCCCAACAGCGCACCGAAAGTGCTTACCAGGCGGGCCGCATTCAGGAAGAACTCGTCCCGGTTGCACTGAAGAACGCCAAAGGGGAGACGACGGGAGAGTCGCTCGCGGAAGACGATCACCGTCGGCCGCAAACCACGCTCGACGGACTTTCGAAGCTCCGTCCGGCGTTTGGGAAAAATGGAACAGTGACCGCCGGCAACGCCAGCGGCATTGTGGATGGTGCTGCCGCTGTGGTGGTCATGCCGCTCGAGGAAGCGGGGAAGCGCGGGATAAGGCCTCTGGGCCGCATTGTCAGTTGGGGCATGGCCGGAGTGGATCCGAAAATCATGGGTAGCGGCCCGGTTCCGGCCACGCAGATCGCACTGCAAAAAGCCGCGCTTACCTTGGACTACATCGATCTCATCGAGGTGAACGAAGCTTTTGCTGCCCAATACCTCTCCGTGGAAAACGATCTCTCGCTCGACCGTGAGAAGGTCAATGTGAACGGTGGCGCGATTGCCCTCGGACACCCCCTGGGTGCCACCGGAACCCGCCTGATCATCACCCTCTTATACGAGTTGCGCCGGCGCAAAAAGAAATACGGGCTCGCGACAGCCTGTATCGGTGGCGGGCAGGGAATTGCGATGGTGATCGAAAGTCTGAGCTAAGGGAAGGTCCATCGACCATCCCGACGACTGTCCCGAGCCGGCGGCCCTGCCTGAGGGGCGGGCAATTCTCCCTTCAGAACTATCGAGCGGTTTCTTGCATCTCACAAATATGTGCCAGTTCGCCGCGCGCCACGTGCGCCGCGGTTGCTGAAAAAAGCTGCAGCCTCTAAACTGAGAGTTTTCCGAGAAGCTCCAATTTCTTTGCGGAAGGGTTCATGCGTAGGTTGGTTCCCGCCACATCCCTGGTGTGCCTGCTAGCAGGTTGTGCCTTCCTTCTCTCGTGCAGTAGTGGCACCCCAACTCGTGTCGTTACCAGTCCCATTCCCGCGAGCGTGTCGTTAGCTCCAGGCCCCAAGGCCAGCGTGGAACTCGGAAAAATCTTGACTTTCAGCCCTTCGGCGAGGAATGGCCAAGGTAACGTTGTAATCGAAACCTTCACCTATCAATCGAGTGATCCGAGCATACTGACCATCTCGAATTCCGGCATAGCTTGTGGAGGAGTATGGGACTCCCTGGCTGCGCCCGTGGTGTGTACTCCGGGAGGAACCGGCATTGCTTTGGTGACTGCCATCGCCAATGGCGTTTCCAGCCCTCCGGTGACGGTGTATGTGCACCAGCATGTGACCAAAGTGGTCATTCAGAAGGTCCCTGGGCAGCCGCCGACACTGAGCACGGCGTGCTTTTCGAGCGGCGCGCCTTCCGGGCCGGAAACGACTCTATACGAGGGGTTTGCCTTTGGCGGTCCGAGTGGAATGACGGATCTGACTATGACCGTCGGACCGCTCAGCTGGGGAACAGCTACGTTACCTGGTCAGGGTCCGAGCCGAGCGGTTGTGCTCTCCTCTCCCAGTGCTGCTGCTCCCATCAATCAGGAGATCGCAACCGCTGGCGTTCCGGGGAGCGCTTCCATATTCGCTACCGTGGCCGGCGTGAACTCACAACCTTTGCAATTTACAACCTGTCCGGTGCAATCCATATCCTTGCAACTTGCTCCGGGGTCGTCTCTTTCCCTGGGCTCGCCTGGCTCGGCGACCGTGAACGCTGACGTGAAGGACACCCTTGGGATGACCCTGACGGGCGTGCCATTGACTTGGGCCTCTTCCTCTCCACAGTCAGTCACGGTTACAGGAGGGTCCAGTTCCGTTTTTGGCAGCGTCGGAACGATTGCAGCTTCAACCGCCGGGAAAGGGGCGATCATCGCCGCTTGCACACCACCGACTTGCAACGGAGGGTTCACTCCGTCGATGCCGGTATATCCGACAACTTCGCTCACATTCCAAGTGACGAGTAGCTCGGCGCCGCCGAACCCAACTGCGTACGTCACAACCTCGGGGTGCATTGGAACCACATTGTCATGCACAACTCGGATTATTCCGATCACCAAGGCAAGCTCAACGTCTCAGTTTTCAACTGGAGCCCCGGTAAACCTTCCGTCCACCCCCGATAGCTTTTCGCTCGGTCGCAGCAGCACAGGAATTTCCTTCTTGGGAGTGGATTCGACCGGGTTCAACTCGCAAGGCCTGATGATCCTTTCCGGCGGTTCTGCCTCCCAGGTGGGAAGTGCCGCAGGTCGAGTGCTTGCGGTTTCGCCCGACAGTTCAACGGTGATATTGTCCGACACCGTCGATTCTCCGAGCCGGATCAATATCTGCAAAAACTGCAACACCAGCGGGCGAACGGTTTCAACAATTTTCTTTCATAACGCCTCTGCCGCCGCCTTCTCTCCCGACAGCCTGAAGGCCTACATCGTCTCCAGTTCGCCCTGCCCGGGGGGCGGGGGCAACGGTTGCATCTTGGTCTACTCGCAGGTGGATTCGCCGCAATATGTTCCGCTGTCTGGGCCGGCGAGCGATACCGCTTTTATCGGGAATGGCACTGTAGGTTTCATTGGGGGAGGAGGGCAGTCGGAATTTCTGCCGACCTGCGGCCCCAACGGCGTGAGCGCCCTCGGTAGCGTAAGTCTCTCCGCGCAGTTCCTTCAGCCGCTGTCGGATGGCATGTCGCTTTTGGCCTTGGCCCCGCCAAGCTTGCAGACCGTGACCGTGGGCATTACCGGTTCGGCAACAGCGAACGCCATTGGGTGTCCCGCACCGCGAGGATTCCTGAACATCACCGGTACGCTTGGACCCGTGATCAACCTCGGAACGGGAAATTTCGTGGCCAAGCAGTTTTTTCTCTCCCCGGACACTTCCAAGGCTTACATACTTGCGCAGACCGGAACCGGCGCATACTTCCCCTTCATCGTTGTTTTCGACGTCGCCTCCGGGACTTCGTCGCAGATTTCGCTGGCTGGAAACGCCATACCTTTGAGTGCCGGCGTCAGTCATGCCGGGGACCTGCTACTGGTGGGAGCCAGTGACAATTCGGTTCACGTGATCGACACCCAGAGTGGACTCGATCTGCAGCAAGTCGCTTTAAGTTTTCCCAACGCGAGCCTGTGCATTGGCCCGGGAAATCCTGCAACCCAGGTGGCGATCGCGTCGCTTACCATTTCGTCGGCACAGCAGAGCGGCACCAATACCATCTTTACCTACAGCCTGCAGAATGGAGCGACTCCGCAGGTGGGGCAAACGCTCGTCCTGACCGGAATGTCGGACGGCGGGAACAACGGGACGTTCACCATCTTAGCCGTGAATGCGGCCACATCAAGCAGTGGCACGATCACGGTGTCCAATCCTGCCGGCGTGATCGCGAGTGGACAAGCTGGAACGGGAACCGTGCCCTTGACGTGCAATCCGGACCTGCTTGTGGTCCCCTAAGTCAGCTCGCCGCCTTCGCTTCAATTTCTTTCCCTACACTATCGAGAACGCCATTGATGAACTGCGCCGACTCGGGGGCGGAGAATTTGCGCGCAATTTCGATCGCCTCGTTGATTACCACGGCGCGCGGGGTTTTGGGGAACCCGAGCAATTCCGCAACCGCTGCTCTGAGGATATTGCGATCCACCGCGGCCATGCGGTCCATGCGCCAGTTCTCGGCGTGAGATTCGATCAGCTGGTTGATCTCAGCAACATGGTCCTGCGCTACGCGAAAGATATCTTCAGCAAAACCCTGAACTTCCGGATCAACTTCGCCGCGACCCGTCCAGAATGTCTTTCGCACCTGTTCGGGTGTCTGCCCACCGACGTCGGCTTGAAAGAGCATTTGCAGTGCCAGTTCGCGGGATTTGCGACGGGTACCCATAGGAGCTGCTGTTGGCGCATTACTTGCTGGAGGAAGCCGGACGAGCTCGCCTCTCGGCCGCTACGACAATGCCAGTCTACAGGAAGGGGACCCATCGCAGGCGTTCAACGGGACTTGCGGCGAGCCTTCGTGGTTCGTCCCCCCCTGCGGTTGCGCACTGCCGACGACGCTCGGGTGGCGAGGGCTTTGGGTTTGCCTTTGCTTTTGCCTCCGCCGGAGGGCCGACGACCCGCCGCAGACTTGCTGAGTGCTGATGGCTGAGTAAGTGCTTTCGTCAGATTCGCCATCTCAATCGCTGCCATCGCGGTTTCTAATCCTTTGTTGCCCATCTTGAGGCCTGCGCGATCGATCGCTTGCTCTAGCGTGTCGCAGGTGAGGACCCCGAAGGCATGGGGCACTCCCGTTTCTTGGGCGGACTGGCCAATGCCGCGAGTGACTTCGTTAACGATGACATCGTAGTGGGCGGTATCTCCCCGCAGTAAACAGCCAATGCAGACGATGGCGTTGTACTTACCGGTTTTAGCCAGGGTGCGCGCGGCGGATGGAATTTCGAAGGAACCAGGAACTCGAACAATATGGATGTTCTTGTCTTCGCCGCCGGATCGAAGTAGCCCGTCGTAGGCGCTGCGCAGCAACCGATCGGTAATAAACTCATTGAATCGCGACACCACGATTCCGAAACGGAGGCCGGACGCGTCTAGCTTGCCCGCGCGGGTTTTACGGCGAACATGCTCTGCTATGGTCTTCCCGGTGTCGGAGCCCGTCGCGGGGTGTCTGTCTGGGGAAATGATGTCTCTCCTATCTGCGCTCATGAAGAAACTGGATGACAATGATAAATGGAAATCCGCGAGAGCCGGGTCGATCCCGGGGAAGAAGTTAACGTCCCTTGAACTGTGCCGGCCGCTTCTCCAAGAATGCAGCCGTCCCTTCCTTTTTGTCCTCGGTCGCTGAGGCTAAACCGAAAAGCGCCGCTTCAATGTACAGGCCTTCGGAGAGAGGCGTTTCGATACCTTTGTTCAGTGCCTCCATCGTGTACTGAACCGCAAGCGGAGCATTCGCAATGATCTTCTGCGCAATCTCTTCGCCGCGCGGGATCAGATCGGAGGGGGCGGTGACCTCGTTCACCAAGCCGATCCGATGAGCTTCCTTGGCCGGAATCATCTCCCCCGTGAGAAGCAGCTGCATAGCAATGCCCTTGCCCACGAGACGCGGCAAGCGCTGCGTGCCGCCATAACCGGGGATGATCCCGAGCTTAACCTCTGGCTGGCCAAGCTTCGCGTTGTCGCTTGCTAGGCGCATCGTGCAGGCTAAGGCGATCTCGCAGCCGCCTCCGAGCGCAAATCCATTGATGCAGGCAATCACCGGCTTGCCCAGATTCTCAATCAAGTTGAGTACGTTTTGACCACGCAGCGCGTATTCCTTGGCCGTGACGGGATCATTCTTTGCCAGCTCGCTGATATCGGCCCCCGCGATGAAGGCCTTTTCTCCCGAACCCGTCAAAATAACAGCCCGTACACCCACGTCTCTCTTGATCTCGTGAAACGCCGTGCGCAACTCGTCCATGGTGGACATATCGAGCGCGTTGAGCACCTTCGGCCGGTTCACCGTGACATAGGCAATTGAATTCTTTCTGTCAAAAAGGATGTTTTCAAAGTTCATAAATTCATAGCCGCGGATTACGCGGATTCTCCTCCGTGCCAGTAGAACTTTCTTACGAAGGGGACGAGCAAGAGTATCGGCAACACGGCTGAGGCCGTGGTAACTCCGACCATGTCCCAATCGATGGTGTTTTCATCCGTCATGCTGTAAATGAGGATCCCCAACATGGCTGTATTGCTCACGAGCCCCACCCACCATCCCCAGAGCTTTCCCTTCCACAGGCCGTACGAGGATGCAATTGCGAAAACGGCGGGCACAGCTATGGCGACCGCTCCAACCCTGAGTCCGTGCGCAACAGCGGGGCCATCCGGGTCGTTGATGATGGCCGGTGATCGGGCCAGGACGAGCAGGTAAAGCGACAGAGCAACCAGTACGAGCATCCACATGGCCTGGATAACCACGACTCCGGTGATCCAGCCGGAGCGCTTCCTTGGCTGGCTCGCAATTCCGATTATCTGATTGGAATCGGTTTTCATCTGAGTCAATTTCTGGACATGAAGTTCACAATCGATTCGCCTTCGGGTGATTCGGGTCCGAGTAGTCGTAAAAGCCCTTGCCCGCTTTGCGTCCGTACCATCCTGCCATTACCAGACGTTTTAAGAGCGGAGGCGAGGCAAAACGCCGCTCCTTGAATTCGTGGTACATCACCTCGGTGATGTAGTAGGTCGTGTCGAGGCCGACGAAATCGAGCAGGGTGAACGGCCCCATGGGATAGCCGCAGCCGAGCTTCATGGCATTGTCGATGTCTTCGATCGAGCCGACCCCCTCTTCGTAGGCACGAATGGCATCGAGCAGGTATGGCACCAGCAGCCGGTTGACGATGAACCCAGTCTTGTCACTGGTACGGACGGGCACTTTACCCAGCTTCTTGGCAAACTCGTAGGCGGTGTCGTACACGTCGCTGGCGGTCGCGACGGTACGCACGACCTCCACCAGCCTCATGAGCGGCACGGGATTGAAGAAGTGCAGGCCAATGAAACGCTCCGGGCGGTTGGTAGCGTTCATCAGCTCGGTGATCGAGATCGACGAGGTGTTCGAGGCGAAGATCGCGTCCTTTTTTACGATCTCATCAAGCGCCCCGTATATCTCCTTTTTCTGCGGTATGTTCTCGATGATGGCTTCGACGATGAGGTCGCAATCTCTGAGGTCGGTGCGCTTGGTGGTTCCCTTGAGGCGGGCGATAGCCTGGGCTTTCTGTTGCTCGGTGATGCCGCCCTTTTCCGGCGGCCGCTCGGCAAACCTGCCAAGCGACTTCTCGATTCCCGCGAAGCCATGGTCGAGAAGTTTCTGTTCGACCTCGAGGACCGTGGTATCGAATCCGGCCATGGCAGAGACTTGGGCAATTCCCGACCCCATGAGCCCACAGCCGAGTACTCCAACTTTCTTAATTTCCATTCCAACATCCTTCCCGCGAATTGGCGCGGTGGAACACGGATTGAAATGTTAACTCACCCGGAGAGACAAGAGAGTCACCGAGAACACATTCCCCGATCTCACTCCCAACCCGTCCGGGGTCGAACTTCGTGGGATGACCAACCCACGATCCCTTGCCATGTGCATGTTTTGTTACAGTTCCACAAACCTGCGGTTGACGCTTTCATTTCCATATTGATATATTTAAACAGTTCCGCGAGTACACCTTGGATTGCCTCACGCGTGTCCCTTGTTCCGCGTTGCGCGCGGCGGATACCGGAAAAGCAGTTAAGGCTTATAGAAACAACGTCTTGAGCCGGATACGTGACTCAGGACGCCCTCGCTGAAACGCCCCGCGAACCCCTCCCGACAAGGGAGACTATGCGGAGCGATTCTGGCGAAACGGAGCGCCTCCCGATAGGGCTTGGGGCCACCGTCGCCAGCCTGTCAAGGTAAAACAAAAATTCCGGTGCAATTTGCAAGGCCGGAAGTATGGATAGCGAGCCTATCCAGTCGAACCCTGGAAAAGAACCGGGAGTAGTTGAATGCGCGCCTTGTCTGCACCCAAAATCTGTGCGGACAGGGAAGAGCAGTGTCAAGGAGCGGAAGAGTGCCTACTTTTAATCAGTTGGTGCGGGCGGGACGTGAGAAGCCTCGCTATAAGACGGCGAGTCCGGCACTACAATCGTGCCCGCAAAAGCGCGGCGTCTGCACGCGCGTGTATACGCAAACCCCCAAGAAGCCAAACTCGGCGCTTCGTAAAGTGGCTCGCGTCCGTCTGACAAATGGAATTGAAGTCACGACCTACATTCCGGGCGTGGGGCACAACCTCCAGGAGCACTCGATTGTGCTGATCCGCGGGGGACGCGTGAAGGACCTCCCGGGCGTGCGTTATCACGTGATTCGCGGAACGCTGGATGCCGTGGGGGTCGCAAACCGCAAACAGGGGAGATCGAAGTACGGAGCGAAGAGGCCGAAATAGTCCGGCTGTCAGTGGTCGGCATCGCCCGACGACTGGGTTTGATCTAAGAGCTAATGGCTAGGAGCTAAGGCTGGTTTTATGCCACGCAAAGGACATATCGCAAAGAGGACGGTGGAGCCGGATCCGGTTTACGGATCGGACTTGGTGACGAAGTTCGTCAACTCCATGATGTGGTCGGGCAAGAAGAGCACAGCTGAGGGCATCGTTTATGAAGCCATGAAAAAGCTGGAGCAGAAGGGCGGCGATGAAGCCCTGAAGCTGTTCAAGAAGGCGGTTGAAAACGCTAAACCTCTGCTTGAAGTGAAGACTCGTCGCGTGGGTGGAGCGAACTATCAGGTGCCGGTTGAAGTAAATCCGGATCGGCGGACTTCCCTGGCGATCCGCTGGCTGGTGACCTACTCCCGCGGCCGCGCCGAGAAGGGCATGATCGACAAGCTGTCGAATGAATTGCTGGACGCCGCCAATGGCAAAGGCGCCGCCATCAAGAAGAAAGAAGACGTACACCGCATGGCCGAAGCGAACAAGGCCTTTGCGCACTACCGATGGTAGAACCGTTGTTGGTTATTGGTTGTTGG
>Ga0134128_10000106_pt1 | contig 115240 bp, 93 predicted proteins | sample KB31754_FD_96462 | JGI IMG/M metagenome (GOLD analysis project Ga0134128, IMG submission 96462) | Terrestrial soil microbial communities with excess Nitrogen fertilizer from Kellogg Biological Station, Michigan, USA - KB3-175-4 | ecosystem: Environmental > Terrestrial > Soil > Unclassified ... | reverse complement strand
TTGCCGGCAACGGTCACCTTGGCCTGGATCAGGTTCCAGTCGGCCGTGGCTTGCTGCGAGCTGTTGCTGGTCGGTTCGGCACCAGCCAGGATCGCCAGGGCGGCGTCGCCCTTGCTGACTTGGCCGGAGTCGATGGCGTTGACCCAGAAGTTCAGGCCGGCGACAGCAGCGGGGCGGTCGAACAGGTTTTCAAAAATCGCATTGACGAAGCTTGCCGTCGAACCGCTGCCATACAGGGCAGCCGATTCGTGGCTCGTGCCGAAGGAATCGATCAGGCTCTTGACCGCCGAATTGGTGCTGTAAGCAGCGGCCAGTGCAGCCGGGTCGGTCGGCGCATTGGCGGCAGCCAGGGCAGATTCAAAGTTTTGCAGGCCGAAGTAGTCAGCCGGACGGCCGAAATAGGCGATATAGAGTTCTTGTACGAGGCTGGTGTAGCTGGCGGCGGTCGTCATGGGTTCGCTTTCTGTGGAATTTTTAGTGGCAATAAATGAAAGAAACAATCGTTACAGGCTGCCGCATCTTGCCACAGAAAACATAAATAAGTCAGGCGGACAGAAAAAAGCCGGGCAAGTGTGGCTTGCCCGGCTTTTTTCTGCTTGTTGCTGACTACCGCAAAGCGGACATCATCCGCCCGCTATTGCCGTAGTAACCACGAATCACCCAATGAGGTGTACCACACCGCCGGCGGTCGAGGTGGCCGTGGCGTGGCCGAACGTGTAGCCCGTGCCAACCAGTTCCACCAGGGTGTTGCCCGCGACCATCGTGCCGCCGTCGGCCGTTTGACCGGCAACCGACTCCAGCAGGTAGGTGTTGCCCTGGAATTGGAACCAGGTGACGTTGTGGGCTGCACCGGCAACCACGCCGCCCAGACCATCGGCAGCAGCAACCCAGTCAGACAACAGGGTGGTGTTGCCGCCGGTGGCCACCACCGAACCGGCCGTCACTTGCGCGAAGGTCAGGGCGTTGGCGTCGCCCGAGAAGGTCAATGTGTCGACGTTGGCGTTGGCCAAGCCGCTGATCTTTTCGATCGCGGTCAGGGACGTGCCGGAAACACCGATGGTGATGGCATCAACCGTCGTGGCGCTGTGGGCGCCCAGGCTGATCGTGCCGCTCGAGTTGTCACCCACCGTGATGGTGTTGGCGCCGGTGCCCACTGTGATGGCAATGCTGGCACCCGCAGCCATGTCGCTGATGAAGTTGGTGCCGTTGCCTGCCACTGCCTTCAGACTGCTGGCGCTGTCGGCGGTGATGCTGTCGGTGCCGCCCTTGGCGCCGCTCTGGTCGCCGTTGCCGACTGTGGCATTGACTGCACCGGCCGACGACGTGAAGATGCTGTCGTTGGCGCCGTTGCCCAGCACGACGGTTTGGGTCGAAGCCGCGTCGCCTGTGCCCAGCGTGACGCTGTCGCCGGCGCCGTTGCCCAGGGTGATGCTGTCGGTCGCGCCCGAAGCGGTGGCTTCAGCGAAGCTGATGGTGACGTGGGCATTGTCCGTGCCGCCGGCGATGGTGATGCCGCTGGTAACCATGTCGCCGGTCACGGTGACGGCGACGTTGCCGTTCAGGTTCAAGGTGGCCAGGCCGGCTTCGGAGATCGAACCGAGGTTAAACGTGGCAGCAGTGCCGTTGACGTTGTTGGTGAACGTGGCCGAGGTCAGCGCGGTGTCGTTCATGGAATCGATCCACAAACCGGCAGTGCTGTTGTCAACGATGGTCAGCGTGGTCGACGAGCTGTTCAAATCGTTAACGACGAGGCCGTTGGCGCCGCCAAAGGTCAGCGTGGCCAGATGATTGTCGGTGATGCTGTCGAGCGTAACCGAGTAATCGCCGGTCGAGGTCGTTTTGTTGATGACCGTCAGCGAGGCCGAGTCGGTGGCAATGACGCCGATTTCAGAGTTGGCGTTGCCGGACAGGTTCAGCGTGACCAGGCTTTGGTCGAACAGCGAACCGAGGTAGACCAGGTCGTTGGAGTGGGCAGCATTCATCGCCAGGTTGACCGTGGCGGTGCCGACGAAGCCGCTGTCTTCCACCGTGACCTGGGCGTAGCTGGTGTTGCCTTCGGTTGCGGTGCCGAGCGTGACGTTGACGCTGTCGTTGGCACCGTTGCCGTCAGCCGTTTGCAGGGTGGCGATGTAGCTGTTGCCGTTTTCCAGCGACAGCGAAGAACCGCTTGCGGCGTTGGTGAACGTGACGTTGCCGCCCGAGCCTTGCACGTCGAACGCGGTGTAATTCGCACCACTATTGGCAAGCTTGCTCATGTCGAACGAGCCCGAAGTCGAACCGGCCACGCCGAAGGTCGTGAAGTTCTTGACTGCAGCAATGTCGGTGACCGTTGCAGCTGGCGCGCCGACCAGGACGATTTCATTGTGGCTGGCCGAACCGCCCGTGACCGTGCCGGTCTGGCCCGCGCCGATTTCAACGATGTCCTGGCCCGTGCCGCCGGTGAACGACTGGCCGGCCATCAGGGCAATGGTGACGACGCCCGACGACGCCGTGGCATCGACTACGGCCGCAGGGGCCAGCGCGGCCAGGTTGGCGGTAAAGTCGCCGGCACCGGCAATTGTCAATGTCTTGATGTTGCTGCCGATAACGGTAGGCCCGCCAAGGCCGAGGTCGAGCGAGACGGTGTCGTTGAAGGAAACGGACGTTGCTGCGCCAAAGACCAGGGCAGACTGGGAAGTCGCTGCTGTCACGGCGTTCACGTTGACGGTGGTTGCCGTGGTGTCGACGATGACGGTGTCGCTGTCGCCATTGAGGGTCAAGTCCAGCGTGCGGGTGCCGGCGGCCGAATCAACCATGACGACCGAATAGCCGTGCGAGCCGGCAACCGTCAACGAGGTCAAGCCGTTCGCTTCGATTTCCGTTTCACCGGAACCCGGGTTGATGATGGAGACGCTGGTGATCGTATTGCCGTGGGTGCTGTTGTCCACAATATGGTTCATGTCGCCGCCGCCGCTGCCGCCAATGCTGCCACCGCCGGTCAGGGTCACGGAAGTCGTCGCCGCACCGCCTTCAATGTCGAACAGGTGGTTGACGTCGGTCGTCGCGCTGATGGTCAGGCCGCCCGCCGTGCTGACGTTGCCGGCCGTGTCCACCACTTGCAGGGCAACATTGTCGCCCACGGTGATGTTGTCGTCGCCGGTCGAGCTCTGGATGCTGGCGCGGGTCAGGTTGCTCCAGTTGGTCAGGTCGAGTGACACCGCTTCAAGCGACTTGACGTTCAAGGCGGTCATGCCGCTGATCGTGGCGCCTGCCGGCAGGGCCATGGTGCTGCCGGTGCCGAAGTCGACCAGGTTGAGCGTGTTGGCCAGCGTGCCGCCGGTGATCGAGTCGAACGATTGCAGCGTGGGGGCCGAACCGCCCAGCGTGGCGTTGAACACGTTATTGCCGGCGCCGCCGGTGAAGCTGTCGATGCCGGTCGTCAGCGTGTAGGTGTTGGTAGTGTTGCCGTTGACGATGTTGGTGATGATGCCGCTCACGTCCACCGTGCTCAGGTCGGTCGTGCCGTTCACGCCGGCCAGCAGCAGGCGTGCGGCTGCAGCGGCGTCGGCGCCGTGGTAGGCCACGATGTCGTTCGACGAGGCGCCGAGGTCGGTCGTGAAGGTGCTGGCAACGCTGACCTTGTTGTTGATCGTGGCCTGGTCGGCCACGCCCTGGGACGAGCTGTTGGCGAAGGCGCCGGCCAGAATCGCCAATGCTGCGTCACCCTTGCTCACCTGGCCCGAATCGATGGCATTGACCCAGAAGCTCAAGCCCGAAACGGCGGCGGCACGGTTGAACAGGTTTTCAAATACGGCGTTGACGAACGAAGCAGTCGAACCGCTGCCATACAGGCTGGCCGACTCGGCGCTGGTGCCGAAAGAATCGACCAGGCTCTTGACGGCAGCATTGCTGCTATAGGCTGCTGCCAGTCCGGCGGCATCGGTCGGGGCGTTGGCGGCGGCCAGTGCAGCTTCGAAATTTTGCAGGCCAAAATAATCTGCAGGGCGGCCGAAATAGGCCACGTAAAGGTCTTGTACCAGGTTGCTGTAGCTTGCAGCGGACGTCATTATTGTTTTCTCCAGGGGTTCCAGGGATGTTGGGAATTACGGGGTAAAAAAGGGGGAAGCTCGGTATTAATATTTTTTATATAAAACAATCGAGCCATGTTCGTGCAGCGGGGAGTATATAGTTAATCGTTGGCAATGTCTCTAGTTGAAATGGACTAAATGGACTATAAGCGGCTTTCTTTGCTGCCGAGGTAGAACAAATGCGCGGCAGGCGCGTGTGGCAATGCGTCGTACAATCGCTCCGGCGGAAGGCCTTGCCATGCTCTGCAGTCCGCCTCAATGCTGACAGAAACTGACACTGGCGATGCGTAAGCTGATGGGATCAATAACAGCAAAGGAACCCGTCATGAAGTTCGCCTCCGTCCGTATTGCCACACGCCAGTTTGATGCCCTCGGCGCTTTCTATGCCCAACTCTCCGGCATCGCACCCGTACAACTGGCACCCGGCTTCGCCGAACTGCGCCTGCCCGGTGGCGCCGTGTTGGCCATATCATCGGAAGACTTGATCCAGCGCTTCAACAAGGGAGCGGCAGTGGCGGCGGCCAACCGTTCTGCCATCCTGGAATTTGAAGTCGATGACGTCGATGCGGTGCTGGCGCGCATGAGTCAGCCTGCTGCCGAAGTTGTAATGGAACCGACCGTGATGCCCTGGGGGAACCGCGCCTTGCTGCTGCGCGACCCGGACGGCAACGTGGTGAATGTGTTTTCCCGGCCTGCGACGCCGGCATAGTAAGATTGATGTATGCGTCGATGAAAGAACGCAATGTGCGACGCATAACGATGCAAGACCGTGCAGTTGTAGGGCGGAAAAGCGAAGCGTGCGACGCCCGGCGCTTCCGCCGAACGCAGCGAACAGGTACACTCCGCCAATGCCAGACTATCGCCGCAACCGTATCCCCGGTGGAACGTATTTCTTTACAGTGAACCTGCTGGAACGCCAAAGCCATCTGCTGGTCGACCGCATCGAGGCTTTGCGCGAAGCCGTTCGGCAAGTGCGTCAACGACGCCCTTTCCATATCGACGCATGGGTAGTATTGCCTGATCATATGCATTGCATATGGACGCTGCCTCACGGTGATACCGATTATTCCTCACGCTGGAAGGCAATCAAGATCGCATTTGCGAAATCGATGCCAAAAACAGAATATCTTTCGGCTGTGCGCGCTGCCAACGGAGAGCGCGGCATCTGGCAGCGGCGCTTTTGGGAGCATACGATTCGTAACGACGAGGACTATGCAGCACATGTCGACTATGTGCATATCAATCCGTTTAAACATGGCCATGTTCGGCAAGTATCGGATTGGCCTTATTCGTCATTTCATCGTTTTGTGGCTGCAGGCATTTATCCTTTGGATTGGGTGGGTGAGGTTGCCGATTTGCCGTTCGGTGAGAGGGGCGCTGACATACGGCGGAAGCGCCGGGCGTCGCACGCTGCGCTTTTCCGTACTTTGCCTATTTGCTGACATGCGGCGGAAGGCGCTGCGCTTTTCCGCCCTACATTCTCCCCTCACTTGGCCGAGCCCTCATGCAACATCAAGGCCCATTGGAAACCAGCCAGGCAAAAGCCACATAGGCAGCCGTATTCTGCCGTAGCGCGGCGGGGGCGATCTTGTCGAACGTATCGTTGGCGCTGTGGTGGTGGTCGAAGAGTTCGCTGGCGTCTTGCGCCAGTTGTGCCCAGGGCACGCCGGCGCGGGCCATGAATTGCATGTCCGGGCCGGGGTTGCCGCCGGCGCCGTCCGCGCTGATGCCCAGCGGCTGCAGCACCTGCGCCAGCCTCGCCGTCAGCGCAGCATCGGCCGGTGCATGGCGCAATGCGTAGATGCGTCCCGCGCCCCAGTCGCTTTCCAGCGCCATGCGGTGGCGCGCCAGGTTGGCCGGGTCGCGTGCGGCATAGGGCCGTAGGGCGCAATGCAATGCGCCGTATGTGGCTCAAACCAGTGACTCAAAACAGTGACTCAAAGCAGCGGCAACACCGCATGAATATGCCGCGAAAACGCCTCCACCAGCGCGCTCGGCTGCGGCCCGGCCAGCTTCACCGTAATCCCCACGCTCGGTAGCGGCGGCAAGCCGCTGTCCGGCGGCAGGATGTGCAGGTCGGGCGGCACGGCGGTCTGGGTCAGCACCGCCAGCGCCTGGCCGGAACGCACCACGGCTGTCAGCCCGGCCAGGCTGCTGCTGGCATAGGCGATGCGGTAAGCCTTGCCGGTGCGCTCCAGGGCCTCCTTGGCGGCGCGGTGGTCCAGCGTGTCGAGGTCGGACAGGGCAAGCTGCAGCGGTACCTGGTTCATGGCGTTGCCGCCCAGGTAGCCCACCCACACCAGCGGTTCATGGCGGATGACGATGGCATCGTCTTCGCCTTCGGCCAGCGACACCAGGGCCAGGTCTAGCGATTTGGCCTGCAGCCGGTCCACCAGCCGTGGGGTCGAGCCGCACACCACTTCTACCATCACCTGCGGGTGCTGGCTGGCAAAGCCGCGCAGCAGGTGCGGCAGGAACACGGCGGCATAGTCGTCCGGGCAGCCGAAGCGTATCGTGCCCGACAAACCCTTGCCCGAGAGTTCGGCCATGGCATCGTCGTGGTAATGCAACAGCTTGTGCGCGTGCACCAGCAAGCGTTCGCCCTGGGTGGTCAGCACCACGCCGCGCCCAGTGCGCTTGCACAGCGTGTGCCCCACGGCGTCTTCCAGCCGCTTGAGCTGCATGCTGACAGCGGCCTGGGTGCGGCCCACGCGGCCGGCCGCCTGGCTCAATGTGCGGGTTTCCGCAATCACGGTGAAGGTGCGCAGCAAGTCGATTTCGAGGTGCATCGGTATTAGTATTGCTTATGGATGGAATAAAAAGTATTAGTTTTATTTGATTCTAACAACAGTTTAAGCTGGCTGCATTGATTCCCCATCCATCACCACCCTGGAGGCGCCCATGTCCCGCAATGCCGACCCCTTGTTCTGGCAGCACGCACAAGACCACCTGATCCGCTATGGCGGCAGCTTCGAGCAGATGATCATCGAGCGCGCCCAGGGCAGCTTCGTCTACGACGCCGACGGGCGCGCCATCCTCGACTTCACCTCGGGCCAGATGAGCGCCTTGCTCGGCCACGGCCACCCCGACATCTGCGCCGTGGTGGGCGAGCACATCGAACGGCTCGACCACCTGTTCAGCGGCATGTTGTCGCGCCCGGTGGTGGGCCTGGCGCGCAGGCTGGCGGAAATCACGCCGCCCGGGCTGGAACGCAGCATGCTGCTCTCCACCGGCGGCGAAGCCAATGAAGCGGCCATCAAGATGGCCAAGCTCTATACCGGCAGGTTTGAAATCGTCAGCTTCGCCCAGTCCTGGCATGGCATGACGGGTGGTGCGGCCTCCGCCACCTACAGCGCCGGGCGCAAGGGCTATGGCCCGGCAGCGGTGGGTTCGTTCGCCATTCCCGCGCCCACGCCTTACCGCCCGCGTTTCGAACGCGCCGGCAAGCCCGACTGGCAGGCCGAACTCGACTATGCCTTCGACCTGATCGACCGTCAGTCCAGCGGCAACCTGGCCGCCTTCATCGCCGAACCCATCCTCAGTTCAGGCGGCCTGATCGACCTGCCGCCGGGCTACCTGGTGCAGTTGAAAAAGAAATGCGAAGAACGCGGCATGCTGCTGATCCTCGACGAAGCGCAAACCGGGGTCGGGCGCACCGGCACCATGTTTGCCTTCGAGCGCGACGGCGTGGTGCCCGACATCCTCACGCTATCGAAGACCCTGGGCGCGGGCTTGCCGCTGTCGGCCGTATTGACCTCGCGCGAGATCGAAGAACGCTGCCACGAGCGCGGCTTCCTGTTCTACACCACCCACGTGTCGGACCCGCTGCCGGCCGCCGTGGGCCTGAAGGTGTTGGACGTGGTGCAGCGCGACGGCCTGGTGGAGCGCGCCAGGGTGGCCGGCGCACGCCTGGAAAACGGCTTGCGCGCCCTGCAGGAGCGCCACGCCTGCATCGGCGACGTGCGCGGCCGTGGGTTGTTGCTGGGCATGGAGATCGTCAAGGATAAGGCCAGCAAAGACCCGGCGCCGGCGCTGGGCGTGGCCATCACGCGCGCCTGCATGCAACTGGGCCTGAGCATGAATATCGTGCAATTGCCCGGTATGGGCGGGGTGTTCCGCATTGCGCCGCCGCTGACGGTGAGCGACGCCGAGATTGATTTGGGGCTGGAATTGCTGGGCAAGGCAGTGGAGACAGGCTTGAAGCAGTCGTGAAGACGTGGAACGGCAGTGGCGGCCTTCCGGCTGGAAGGCAAGCCGCAGTGCCGCCAGAAAATTTAACTTGACGTACGGCAATATTCTGCAATAATGAAATCGCAGGCTCCGAATCATCGCGAGCACTTGCAGGGTTGACCTCTAGCTGTCGACCTGTTCACTGAATCACGCTGCTGCTTGCGGCGGCGCCCAACGGCCCAGCCCCGCCGTTTTTCCCAATTCATCCAGGCCACGCGCCTGTTCTATCGCAAGTGATGCTGCCCGGCCATGCCGCGCGGCGGGGGAGAAATGTATGCCAACCCGGCACAGCCATTGCGCGGAAGGCGCCCTGCAAGAAGCGGGCGGCGCACTTCAGGTTGCCCAGACCAGGGCAACTGCGGCGCTGCACCCGCTTCTTGCACGCCAGATCAGCGAGCTGGCCGGCGAAGCCGCCGGCTTGCCTGGCGCGCTGCAGGCGTTGTTCGCCGCAATCAGCGACACCTATGGCCGCGCCGAAGCCGTCCCGGCCGGCAGCACGCAAGTGCTCGAAAGCAGTGCGGCACAGATGCTGGGCCAATTGCGCCAGGCTTTGGAGCGTGAGGAGTTCGTGCTGTACTACCAGCCCCAACTGGACCTGTGCAGTGGACGCATCATCGGTGTGGAAGCCTTGATCCGCTGGAACCATCCCGAGCTGGGACAGGTGGCGCCGGCGCAATTCATTCCCCTGGCAGAGCAGAGCGGCCTGATCGTGCCGATCGGCGCCTGGGTATTGCGCAGCGCCTGCCGCCAGTGCAGGCAGTGGCAAGAGCAGGGCTTCGAGAGTGTGCGCATGTCGGTCAACCTGTCGGCGCGTCAGTTCGCACAGGCCGATCTGGTTGAATATATTGCCGCCGTGCTCAAGGAAACCGGGCTGGACGCGCAATGGCTGGAAATAGAATTGACTGAAAGCATGGTGATGGGCGATGTCGAACAATCGGTCGGCATCCTGCATCGCCTGCACCGGCTCGGCCTGCGCCTTTCCATCGACGACTTCGGCACCGGCTATTCCAGCCTGGCCTATCTCAAACGCTTTCCCATCGACCAATTGAAGGTGGACCAGTCCTTCGTGCGCGGCATCGTCGGCGGCTGCGATGCCGTCATCATCAAGGCGACCATCGCCATGGCGCACAGCCTGGGCCTGGGGGTGATCGCCGAAGGCGTGGAAACCGAAGTCCAGGCCGAATTCCTCAAGCAGAACATGTGCGATGAAATCCAGGGTTACCTGTTCAGTGCGCCGGTCGAGGCAGACGTGCTGGGCGCGATGCTGCAGCAACGCAAGCGCCTGCCGGCGCACCTGCTGCGTTATGCCGAACGCAAACGCACGCTGCTGCTGGTGGACGACGAACCCAACGTGCTGCATTCGCTGACGCGCCTGTTTCGCAGCAAGCACGTCGATATCCTCAAGGCCGGCAGCGGTCAGGAAGGGCTCGACATCCTGGCCAGCCGCCCGGTTGACGTGATCGTTTCGGACCAACGCATGCCCAACATGACGGGAGTGGAATTCTTCCGCATCGTCAAGGTGCGGCACCCCGACACGATACGCATCGTGCTCTCGGGCTATACCGAGCTGCGTTCGGTCACGGAAGCGGTCAATGAAGGTGCCATCTACAAGTTTCTCACCAAGCCCTGGGAAGACGTCAGCCTGCGCGCACACATCGAAGACGCCTTCCGGCGCCGCGAAATCGAGGCGGAGAACAAGCGCCTGAGCCATGAAGTCAATGCGGCAGGGCGGGAGCTGGCCCAGGCCAACCGGCGCCTGGAAGCGCTGTTGCAAGTGCAGCAGCAACAAATCTGCCGTGACGGACAGACGCTGGAAATCGTGCGCGAAGCACTGGAACAATTGCCGCTTTCCGTCATCGCCACCGACGCCGACGACAACGTGGTCTTCATGAACGATGCTGCCAGCCACATGTTCCCCGCCATGCATGCGCTCCTGGGGCACGATGTCAAGCGCCTGTTGCCCACGCTGACCCAGGATAGCGGCGCAAGTGGCGACGGCACCATCCCGGTTGAATTGCAGGGCCGCAGGTTCGACGCCGTGGTGCGCAGCATGGGCAGCAGTTCTGCATCGCAGGGCAGGGTAATGCTGTTCCGCCCGCTGGGAGAGGCGGCATGATCACGCACGAACATACAGCCCAATCGGCGCGTACGCAGCCGGCACCGGCCGGAACGCCCGACCTCGACGCCGCCATCGGCGAGGCCTGGGATATCGCCCCGCTGCCGGCCATCGTGATGGAACTGATCGCCTCGCTCGGGCGCGAACAGATCAATTCCCACGAACTTGCGCAAAAGCTCGGGTCCGACCCGGCGTTGACCGCCCGCACACTGCGGCTGGCCAATTCCTCGTTCTATGGCAGGTCCAACCAGGTCTCAACGATCGATCAGGCCATCGCCATCCTGGGTTACAACAGCATCCGCACCCTGGTGACCGCATCGGCAGTCGTGGCGCATTTCCCGGAAACGCGCTGTGTGGGTTTCGACCATGCCGGCTTCTGGCGCCACAGCATCGGCACAGCTCTGTGGGCGCGCGCCCTGGCCAGGCGGCTCGGCCACAACCAGGACCAGGCCTTCATGACCGGCATCCTGCATGACATCGGCCGCCTGGTGCTGGTTACGCGCTGGCCGCGCCGTTACCAGGCTGTGCTGTTGCGCCACAGGGCCGCCTGCCCACTGGCCCTGGCAGAAAGGCAGGAATTCGATGCCGACCACGCGGCAGCCGGCGCATTGCTGATGCGGCACTGGCATTTTCCGGCATTCTTTGGCGAAGTCATAGCCGCCCACCACGACACGGCCACCCAGGACCCCGCCTGCCTGTTGCTGCAACTGGCGAACCATGCTGCCCGTTCGTTGCGAGCCGAGGCCGGCACGGCGGTGTTTGCTGCACCCCGCTGCAAGGCACTGCAAGAGTCCCTGCACCTGGCCCAGCCCGACCTGGACGAATTGCATGACGCGGTCGCTGCCGCCCAAGCGGAAGCCTGCGAAATACTGTTGAACAAGGAGCCAAGCCATGAACCCCGTTGAGACAAGCATTCAGGCACTCTCGCGCCCTGTGCCGCGCGGACGTGGCCAACTCGGCGCGCGCAAAGGGCTGCCCACGGCGCTGACCCTGGCGGCCGATGGCACGGCCTTGCTCATCGACCATCTCGATTGCAGCCCCGCACCCACCTTCGTCATCAATGCCGACCATGCCATTACCCACTGGAACCCGGCTTGCGAACGCCTGTTCGGCCGCAAAGCTGCAGAAATGCTGGGCACAGGCACGCACCGGGAGATTACCGGGCACGAGGCGCAAGCCATCCTGGCCGATCTGGTGGTGGAAGGGCGTTCCGAAGAATTGAGCGGCGCTTCCTTCCAGGGCAAATACCGCAAATCCACGGCCTTCCCCGGCGCGGTCGAAACCGAAGCCTGCCTGCCCGATCAGTCCGGCGCGCTGCGCTGGCTGTGCTTCGCCGCCGCACCGTTATGCGACATCCATGGCCGCATCGTTGGTGCAGTGGAAGTGATCCGCGACATTACGCAGGAAAAAGACGCTGAAGTGGCCCTACTGGCACGCGATGCCGAATTGTCCTGCCTGCGTACCGAACTGGCGGAAGCGCGCGAACAACTGTTGCAATCGGAAAAGCTGGCTTCAATCGGGCAACTGGCGGCCGGCGTGGCGCATGAAATCAACAACCCGATCGGCTACGTCTTTTCCAACTTCAACAGCCTGCAGGGCTATATCGAAGACCTGTTTGCCATGCTGGCCGCCTTTGAAAAAGCCGTAGTCCATCTGACCGACCCGCAAGCCAGGGCGGCCCTGGCAGCCGCGCGCGAGCAGGTCGACCTGGCCTTCCTGAAAGACGACATTCCAGTGTTGCTGCGCGAATCCGGCGAAGGCATCTCGCGCGTACGCAAGATCGTCGAGGACTTGAAAGACTTCTCGCGCCGCCAAAGCGGCCAGGGCTGGCAATTGGCCGACCTGCACCAGGGCATCGAATCGACGCTCAACATCGTCAGCAATGAAGTCAAATACAAGGCCGACATCATGCGCGACTTTGGTGAGATTCCGCCTATTGCATGCATCCCGTCTGAAATCAACCAGGTCGTCATGAACCTGGTGGTCAATGCCTCGCATGCCATCGGCGAAGGGCGCGGCACCATCACCATCCGTACCAGGGCGGCAGACGGGCATGTCATGCTGGAGATTGAAGACAACGGCTGCGGCATGACCAGAGAAATCCAGGCTCGCCTGTTCACGCCTTTTTTCACCACCAAGCCCGTGGGCCAGGGCACCGGGCTGGGTTTGTCGCTCTCCTACGGCATTGTGCAACGGCACCACGGCAGCATCGAGGTGGAAAGCGAACCCGGTGTCGGTACCTGCTTTCGCATCCGCCTGCCGGTTGCGCATGCTGCCAGCGAAGCGGAAGGGCCGGCAACATGAATCTGGCCGAACCCCTTGCGAAGCCGGCTGCGCTGCAGGCTTCAGGCGCACGCATATTGTGCGTCGATGACGAGCCCAACATCCTGTCGTCGCTACGGCGCCTGCTGCGTCCCATGGGCTACCAGGTGATGCTCGCCGAAAGCGGCGCCGCCGGTCTGGCGCTGCTCGAAACGCAGCAAGCCGACCTCGTCATTTCCGACATGCGCATGCCGGAGATGGATGGCGCGCATTTTCTTGAACAGGTGCGCGCACGCTGGCCCGACACGGTCCGTCTGCTTTTGACCGGCTATGCCGACGTGCAATCCATACTGGCGGCCATCAATAATGGAGAAATCTACCGCTACGTCACCAAGCCGTGGAACGACAACGACATCCTGCTCATCGTGCGCCATGCGCTGGAACGGCGCGAACTGGAACAGGAAAAGCGCCGCCTCGAAGCACTGACGCAAAGCCAGAATGCCCAACTGCTGGAACTCAATGCCGGGCTCGAGCTGAACGTGCAGCAACGGACGGCCGACCTGAACCGGGCACTCGAGGCGCTGACCGGCGCCAACGGCAAGCTCAAGGAGCGCTTCATCACGTCCATCAAAATGTTTTCCGGGCTGATAGGCATGCGCAGCGCCCGGCTGGAAGGCCATGCCCACAGCGTGGCCGACCTGGCGCGGCGCATCGCCCGGGCCATGCAGCTTGACGCGGCCGAGGTGCAGGACGTGTTCGTGGCCGGCCTGGTGCACAACCTGGGCAAGATTGCTTTCTCGGACGACCTGCTCAACGAACCGGTCACCACCATGAGCGCCGAGCATCTGGGCCAGTACCGCAAATATCCGCTGCGCGGTGCGCAATTGCTCATGCCCCTGACCGACCTGCAGGAGGTGGCCCGCATCGTGCGCTCACAGCAAGAACGCTTTGATGGCGCCGGGTTCCCCGATGGCCTGTCCGGTTTCGACATTCCCATGGGCGCTCGCGTGCTGGCCATGGCCAGCGATTACTTCAACTTGCAGATCGGTACGCTGGCGCCGCGCAGGATGCACCCGGAAGAAGCCTTCGACACGCTGGTGCGGCAAGCCGGCAAGCGCTACGACCCGGCTGTCGTCAAGGCTTTTTGCGAGGTACTGCAACCCGGCGCGCACCAAGGGGCGGCAAGCGGCCCGGCAGCCGGTGAGGCTATTGTGGCAAGTGGCGCGTTGCGGCCCGGCATGCTGGTGCTGAAAGACCTGATCTCGCGCGACGGGCTCCTGCTGCTGTCGGCCAACCATGAACTGGACGACAAGCTGATCCGCCAGTTGCGCGAATTCGAGCAATCCCCGGCCGGCTCGAGGCTGGCCATCCATGTGCGAGTTGAAGAAGGAGGACGTCATGAGACGGATCATGCTGGTTGATGATGAAATCAACGTGCTGCATTCGCTGGAACGGGCAATCGGACGCAGCGAAATGCAAGAGAACGTGCGCGTAGAAGGCTATGTCGATACGGCCCTGGCACTGCAACGCGCCGCCGAAGTACCGTTCGACGCCGTTGTCTCGGACTACCGCATGCCCAGCATGAGCGGAGTCGAATTCCTGCGCTCATACCGCCAGATCCAGCCGGACACGGTACGCATCATCCTCAGCGCCTCCACCGAATTCGATACGCTGCTCGGTGCCATCAACCAGGCCGAAGTATTCCGCTTCATGGCCAAACCCTGGGTTGATGAGGCGGTGCGGGAAGTCTTGCTGCAGGCGTTCGCGCTGCGCGACAAATTGCGCGAAGACCTGCGCCTGTTCAACGAGCTGCGCCAGCATCTCGGCGAACTCACGCCGCAGGAATGTGAAGCGCGCCGGCTGGAAGAGCTCGAACCGGGCATCACCAGGGTCAACTGGGGTACCGACGGATCGGTGCTGCTCGATTGATGTCGCATGCAGACTTGACAGCGCCAACCCTCCATTCATTGTGCCGCCATGCTGACCACCGAACCAACAGCCGAAAGGGAAATCCGCAGCACGCCACCCGCAGGCAGCGCCACGGAGCGGTTTCTCGCCATTGCCTCTGCCGTCGACTGTGCCGCCCGTGGGGGTGGGCGGCGCAAGCTCGAAGTTGGCGGCAACGACCAGCTTGCACGCCTGGCACATAACGTCAACCAGCTGTTCGACCTGGTACAGGAGCGGCGCGACGATGGCGACGCCGCCGCACTGCGGGAATTGGAGGCGTCCAATACCCGGCTGGAATACCTGATCGCCAACACCCCGGCCATCATCTACAGCAGTGTGCCGACCGGCGATTTCAAAATGACCTTCGTCAGTGCCAATGCGGCGCGGGTGCTGGACTACCAGCCCGAAGAAATGCTCGCCGACCCGAATTTCTGGTTCGAGCACATCCACCCCGAAGACATCCCGCGCATCTTTTCCAGCCTGGCGCAGATTTTCTCGGAAGGCCAGCGCACCTACGAATACCGCTTCCGTACGCGTGACGGACGTTACTTATGGATGCATGACTCGCTGCGCCTGATCCGCGACAGTGCCGGCAACCCGCTGGAAATCATCGGCTCGCTGACCGACATCACCGACCGCAAGACCATGGAAGAGGCGCTGCAGCGCAAGGGCGACGAACAGCAAGCCCTGATCGAAAAGTTGCAACAGGCCCAGGCGCAACTGCTGCAATCGGAAAAGATGGCCTCCATCGGCCAGCTTGCCGCCGGGGTGGCCCATGAAATCAACAACCCCGTGGGCTTCGTCAATTCCAACATGGGCACCCTGTGCAAATATGTGGAAACCCTGTTCGGCGTGGTGCAGAAAATCGAGGAACTGGCCCTGGCGGGCGATTGCGGCGCGCGCAACCAGGCGCTGCTGCAACAGATCAGGGAAGATGCCGACCTGGAATTTCTCAAGGAAGACACGGTGCAATTGGTGCGCGAATCGATGGAAGGGCTCACCCGCGTGACCCATATCGTGCAATCGCTCAAGGACTTTTCCCATGTGGGAGAGATCGACTGGCAATTCGCCGATCTGCATCATGGGTTGGACAGCACCCTCATGATCGCCGCCAACGAAATCAAATACAAAGCCAGGGTGGACCGCCAATACGGCAAGCTGCCGCTGGTCAAATGCCTGGCGTCGGAGCTGAACCAGGTGTTCATGAACCTGATCGTCAACGCTTCGCAGGCGATCAGGGGCAGCGGCGTCATCACCATCAGTACCGAATGCCGCGGCAAACAGGTGACGGTGACCATCGAAGACAACGGGGAAGGTATTCCGGCTGAAAATCTGGGGCGGATATTCAACCCCTTCTTCACCACCAAGCCCGTCGGCCAGGGCACCGGGCTGGGGCTATCGCTGTCTTACAACATCGTGGCAAAGCATGGCGGACGTATCGACGTGCAAAGCGAACCGGGATTGGGGACGCGCTTCGTCATCACCCTGCCGGTTGACGGGCCAACCGGCAGTGGTACGTAGATCAGCCAATCCGCTTCACAATTTCGGCAAACGCATCCGCCGCCGGCAAGCCATTCAACATCAAGCCGGTGATCTCTTCCGCATGCTGGCCGATCTCGGCCGGCAACGTGGCGCGGTGCTCCTTGAAGTAAGCGTATTTTTCCGCTTCCACAGCAGCCAGCTTTTGCGCAGCCGAGGTGCGCGGCACGGTGCTTCCGCCGCTACCGGCACTCCGGCCAACGGTCTTCGCCTTCTTGCCCGCGTCGTTCATGGCCGCTTCGATCTGTTCCAGCGAATAGATCAGCGAGGTCGGCTTGCCGGCGAAGGCGTCGGTGTTGTAGGTCAGCAGGTGTCCACCGTCAAAGGTCATCTTCTTTTCGGTCGCGTTGATCACCTGGTAAGACGGGCTGCCGCCACCGGTGAGCGCGAATTGCACGCGTTCGCCGTAGGAGAGCATTTTCTCGAGGACGCTGTTGAGGTATGCCGCCGGCAGGGTTTCCAGCTTGCCATTCCAGCGTTTGGTTTTTGTGGTGTTCAAAATGTGGTATTCCAGGAAATTATTGTTCGTGCATGTTGCATCGTACGTCTTATGACGAACCGCCAGTATACTCTTGCTGCACCGCGCAGCGGGTTTGTGCAGTCCGGCAACGAAAAAAACGGCACCAGCCCTGGAACTGGTGCCGTCAATTCGGCCCGGGGCCGAGGCTCGCCGGACTCAGCCGGGCAGGGCCAGGCGCTTGCCTACCCGGTTGCCCAGCCGTGCCACGGCACCGCCTTGCACCATGCTTGCCGGCCTGGTTTCGGCCACCAGCCTGACCGGTGCCGCACGCGCCAATTCGCCCTGGCCGTTGCGCGTCTTGAACAGGCTCATGGCCAATACCACCTGGGCAGCTTGTTCGTTGAGCCGCTCCGACGCCGCGGCGGCTTCTTCCACCATGGCGGCATTTTGCTGCGTCACGTCTTCCATCTGCATGACGGCCTGGTTGATCTGTTCGATACCGCTCGATTGTTCGGCGCTGGCCACGGCAATATCACTGACGAATGTCTCCACGCGCCGCACCGAAGCCAGGATGGCTTGCATGCTGGCCGCTGCTTCGTGGACCAGGCCGGTGCCGCTGTTCACATTCGCGACCGACTCATCGATCAAGAGCTTGATGTCCTTGGCGGCGCCGGCGGCACGTTGCGCCAGGTTGCGCACTTCGCCGGCCACCACGGCAAAGCCGCGTCCGTGTTCACCGGCGCGCGCGGCTTCGACCGCCGCATTGAGCGCCAGGATGTTGGTCTGGAAGGCGATGCCGTCGATCATGCTGATGATGTCCTTGATCTTGCCCGACGAGGTGGCGATGTCGCCCATGGTGCTGCCCATCCTGGCCACCAGGTCGCTGCCGCCGGCGGCCAGTCCGGTGGAACTGGCGACGAGTTGGCGCGCCTCCTGGGCATTGTCGGCGTTCTGCCGCACTGTGGAAGACAATTCTTCCATGCTGGCGGCGGTTTCCTCAAGGTTGCTGGCCTGCGCTTCGGTGCGCGACGACAAGTCCATATTGCCGGCGGCGATTTCTCCGGTGGCGATGTTGACGGTTTCGACATTGGCGCCCACGTCGCCGATGACAGCGCGCAGATTCACGCTGGTCTGGCGCAGGGCGCGCAAGAGCAGGCCCATCTGGCCGTTGCGATTGCCGTCCACGTCGAAGGTCAGGTCGCCGCCGGCCAAGGCGCGGGCGGCGAGGCCGGCATGCTCCAGCGGGCGCACCACGGCTTGCTGCAAAACGTAGGCGCTTGTCAACGTCCACAAGGCTCCCAGCACGGCCAGTATGGCAAACAGGCCGGCCACCGCGCCCGGCACCAGGGCCAGGGCAGCGCTGCCCAGCGCCAGGAACAGCAGCAAGGCGCCGGCTACCAGCGTGGCGACCGTGCGCGCCAGCGAAAGCTGCAACAATCGCTGGAAGCCGCCGCGCCAGCCTTTTTTCACCAATTGGCCGCGGCAAATCACTACATCGGCGCGCTCTTCACGCATGGCACGGTACAGCGTCTCGGCCTGTTCCACCTGCGCGCGCGTCGGCTTGGTGCGCACCGAGAGATAGCCGGCCGGTGCACCGTTTTCGATCAGCGGCGTGGCATTGGCCAGCACCCAGTAATAGTCGCCGTTCTTGCGCCGGTTTTTCACCATGGCGCTCCAGGGCAGGCCGCCCTTGAGTGTGCGCCACATGTCTTCAAACGCCTGCGCCGGCATGTCGGGGTGGCGGATCATATTATGCGGCGCACCGATCAGTTCCGCCTCTTCGAAGCCGCTGACTTCAACGAAGTAAGGGTTGATATAGGTAATGCGGCCCTTCAGGTCGGTCTTGGAAACGATGGGCTTGCCGTCCTGCATGTGGTATTCGGTTTCTGTGACCGGAAAATTCTTTCTCATGATGTCTCTCCTCTATGTCGGTTCGTCGATGTTTCGGAACAATCATTTCTCAAATTTGTACCGGCAACTTCGAAACCACGCGCAGGTCCACGGCCCTTGCCTTGGGCGATAAGCCGGGGTTGCGTCGCTTGATTGAATTCGATGCGCCATGGAACGCAATGTAAATCAGCCTGCGCGCGCCGATTTGATCTTTATCAAATTGATGTGGGTTTGGCCGGCCTTTCCAACACTTGTTACATATAGGTGTGGCGAGACATATTGGAAATGCATGGCGAACGAGACATCATGTTGTCGTACCGCCATCAATGATCGCGCGCCGTGTGCCTGCTGCGCGGCTTCCGGGCGGCGGCACGAAATAAAACGGCTCACCTGGGCGGGGCCGCAGGCAAGCCGTTGTTACACTTCGCAGGCAATGGCGCGTCATGCACCCTTGCCGCCATTCATTTGGATCAGAACTCTTCCCAATCACCGCCGCCGGCTGGGGCCAGGTTCAGGCGCGAGGGAAACACGATGGGCGAGCGCGGCGGGGCAGCGGGGCGCGGGGTAGACTTTTTCGGCAATGCAGCCCTGGCCTGGGCTTCCTGTTTGCCCTCTTGTTTGATTTCCTGTTTGTTCTCTTGCACTACCGGCCTGGCCTGGTGCGCATGCACGCCACCTCGGACCTGGAAGCGCGACACCAGGTCACTCAGGTTGTGCGCCTGGTCGCTCAAGGCACCGGCGGCAGCGGCAGCCTGCTCCACCAGGGCTGCATTCTGTTGCGTGGTGTTGTCCATCTCCATCACGGCCTGGTTCACCTGTTCGATGCCGGCGGCCTGTTCGCTGCTGGCCGCCGTGATTTCCGCCACGATGTCGGACACCTGCTTGATGCCGCGCACGATATCGTCCATGGTCTTGCCGGCCTCTTGCACCAGGGCGCTGCCGGCATCGACGTTTTGCACGGACTCGTCAATCAGGCTCTTGATTTCCTTGGCGGCGCCGGCCGAACGCTGGGCCAGGTTGCGCACTTCAGCCGCCACCACGGCAAAGCCACGGCCCTGTTCCCCGGCGCGCGCGGCTTCCACGGCGGCATTCAAGGCCAGGATATTGGTCTGGAAGGCAATGCCGTCGATCACGCTGATGATGTCCACAATCTTGCGCGAAGACGCATCGATGGAACCCATGGTGGCCACCACGTCGGCCACCGTGGCGCCGCCCTTGACGGCAACTTCAGCGGCGCTGCGGGCCAACTGGTTGGCCTGGCGTGCATTATCGGAATTCTGTTTGACCGTGGACGTCAATTCTTCCATCGACGACGCCGTTTCTTCGAGCGAACCGGCTTGCGATTCGGTGCGCGAAGACAGGTCCATATTGCCGCTGGCGATTTCGCCCGAGGCAGTCAGGATGGAGTCGGTGCCGCCGCGCACCTGGGCCACGATATCGTTCAAGCCGCCGCTCATGTCGCGCAGCGCCGCCATCAACTGGCCTACTTCATCCTTGCCGGAGGCATCGATGTCGCGCGTCAGGTCGCCCGCGGCCACGGCGCTGGCCACGTCCACCGCTTCCTGCAGCGAGCGCACCACGCGGCGTGCGATCAGCAAGCCAAACGCGCTGACCACGGCAATTGCGCCCAGGACGATCAGGCCATTGATCCAGAAGGCTTGGCGCCTGACGGCTTCGGCCTCGGTTGCGCCCGCCTTGCCCAGTTCCACGTTATAGTCGTAATGGCGCTTGAAGGCTTCGGCTATTGCAACGCCGGTCTTGCCGCCGTTAGCCATGAGAAAGAGCACGGCCTCCCCGGACTTGCCCTGATCGGCCAGCGCGAGCGTTTGCGCGCGCGCTTCCTCATACTGTTGCAGCAAGTCAGTGTCTACCTTCAGCATGGCGAGATCCTTGTCGTCGGTAATATCATTTTTCTCATACGTAGCGAGCGACTTTTTGATCTCTTCCAGGTACGTGGCCATTGCCTTTTTCACCTCTTCGCGTTTTGCCGCGTCCGACAGGCCAAGGTACTGATACATTTTTATGCGTAGTTGCAAAAACGATCCGTAGGCTTGATTGAGATCAACCAGGCTGGGTACGGTATTGACTGTGCTGTAGCTGGCTGCGTTATAGACCTTATCGGTCTGCCAGGCGCCCAGCAAGGCGAGTAAAACAAAGCCGGCAATGGACGTGCCGATCAGGGTATAAAGGCGTTGTGCAATGGTCATCATGTTCTCCGCAGATTCGCAACAAGCGAATGGTCGTGTGGTTGGGTTTGGCACGAAGCGCGGAAACCGGGGCGCCATTGCCCCATGTTGAAGAAAGCCGCGCGTCGAACTGCGAAGTGCTGGACGCGTATCCGCCAAAGGCAATAACGGCTTGGAGGGGGTAAATCACGCGCAGCGAACTTCGTTGCACTCGGCGGGGGTAAGGCCAAGAAGAGCTTGGTGCCGCAAAGTGGGAGGCGGCAGGAGGGTGTTCATTGCCCGGCGGGGAAGGCTGGTGATTGCCGGATCAACAGGGATAGACTAATGCAATCGGCCAACTAAAGCAAGGAAAAGTTTCCTTGTGGATATAAAGCCAAGATTTGGACGAGCCAGGTGCTGACCAGGAAGCAGGGTTGAAATCCAGGGTTAGCCAAACTTGCGCAAGGCATCGAGCCCCAGCCCGGTGCCAATGCTGCCAAACAAATCCTCTTCCACGCGGTGCGCATTGGGCATCGCGCGCCGGTCTGTTCGCGCAGAGCCCGCGCGGCTCACCCCAGCTTGAATGGCGCCGAACGCGGGAAGCTGAGCGTGAAGGTCGCGCCTTTGCCGGGGCGTGAATTCGCCTTGATGTTGCCGCCCAGGATGGTGGTGGCGATGCGGTAGCAGACAGCCAGGCCCAGGCCTGACCCGCCCTGTCCGAGTCGCGTTGTGTAAAACGGGTCGAAGATGTGGCCCTTCACGTTTTCCGCAATGCCCTTGCCATTGTCGACAAACCTGAGCAGGACTGTGTCTTGGCTGCCTGCCTTGCAGGCAATTTCGATTTTGCCGCCGGTGCGGCCATCGAAACCGTGCACGATGGCGTTTTGCACGATGTTGCTGACGATCTGTCCAAGCGGGCCGGGGTAGCTGTCGCAGATCACGCCGGCCGATACCTGGTTGATGATTGCCCAACGTCCGGCATCGCGCTTGTGGGTGGCCATGATGGTTGAAACAATGTCGGAAACTACCTGGCGCAGGTCGAATTCGCGGCGATGTTCCGAGGTCTGGTCTACGGCCACCTGCTTGAAACTCTGCACCAGCCCGGCGGCCGCAGTGATCGACTTCAAGGCCAGGTGTCCCATGTCGCGGCTTCTGACGAGCATTTCGGACAGATGCTGTTTGTTGACCCTGGGCTCCTGCAGCAGGTCCAGCATTTCTTCGGCGTTCTCTTCCAGTGAACTCGTCAGCAGCAAGGCATTGCCGATCGGCGTATTGAGTTCATGGGAAATTCCCGCAACCATCGACCCCAGCGAAGACAGCCGTTCCTGGTCGACCAATTCATTCTGCGCAATGGTCAGTTTCCGTAAGGATTCGGCCAGTTCGCGGTTGGCCACCTCGTATTGTTCAACGCGTTCCTTGACCTGGCGCTCCAGGTCCTCGTTGAACTGTTGCAGGGCCAGTTCGGAACGGACCAGCGCGGCGACCTTGGTGTCGAGGCTGGCCGTCAGGCTTTGCTGCCGCTGTTCCATGAGTTTGCGCTCGGAGATGTCACGGCAGATTTTCGAGGCGCCGATGACGCGGCCGTCTTCATCGAGGATGGGCGAGACGGTGACGGAAACGTTGATCGGGCTGCCGTCCTTCCTGATCCGCACGGTGTCGAAACTGTCGACGATCCTGCCTTCCCTGATCTGGGCGATGATGCGCAGTTCTTCCGCGCAGCGCTCAGGCGGAAACAGGATGGTGACCGGCTTGCCGAGCATTTCGCTTTCGGTATAGCCGAACAGCGTGGTCGCGGCCGGGTTCCAATTGGTGATGCAGCTGTCGAGGTTCTTGGCGATGATGGCGTCATTGCTGCCATTGACGATCGCGGCGAGCATGCCTTGTGCGTCGAGCGGCCGCCGCTCGACGATTTTCTCGACCATGTTTTCCAGGCGCAGGGTCCAGCCCAGGAAGTTGAATTCGCTCTCGGCGATTGCCGCCAGGTCGCGCAGGCTCGCGATTTCATCGCGGCTGAAGGTTCTCGCGCGGGTGTCGATCACGCACAGCGTGCCGATATTGGCACCGTTTGAGGTGCGCAGCGGGCAGCCGGCGTAGAAGCGGATATGGGGCGGGCCGGTCACCAGAGGGTTGTCGGCGAAGCGGGAATCGGCCCGGGTATCGGGAATGACCAGAACATCGCTCGCCAGGATGGCGTGACCGCAAAAGGAGATATCCCTGGCTGTTTCGAAAACCGAGAGGCCATTGCAGGACTTGAACCACTGCCGGCTTTCGTCGACCAGGCTGACCAGTGCAATGGGGGCGTCGAAAAGACGTTTGGCCATGCGCGTGAGACGGTCAAAGCGTTCATCCGGGGCAGTATCGAGGACTGCCAACAGACGCAACGTTTGCAAGCGTTCGAGCTCATCGACGGGAGTGCCAGGTGTTTCCATAATGACGATCCGATCCGATGCGTTGGTTGGCAAGGCGACGCAATTTCCTTGAACGAAGGCCTGAACGCGGCCTCCACCTCATTTTGACTAGATGTTATCGATGAGAAACCCAGCATGGCATGGCCGCGCTGCAAATACAACCCGAGAAATGCTGCATTGACCATCAAATTAATGAATTGTTGCTGGAATGCCATGGTTCCAATCGCTACGCACGAATAGGTTGACAGGCGCCCGCATTCCGCTATACTAGTTTCCGTACGGCAATGCTCGCTGCACAAAAAATGCAAACCTGGACCCGTTTGCGATTTCTCCAAAGCTGCTTCCCCGTGTTGGAAGTGGTGCAGTTTTCTCGGCCTTGATCTGCCGACTTTCATCAGATTCACCCTTATATTCCTGGCCTGAGTGCCTGACTCCGGGGCGGCTTGCCTGATTCAGGCGACCGCGCGTTGTCTTGCGCCTGCCAGCTTCAAACTCCATGGGTGCGCTGCGCTCGGAAAGGGGAAACCATGTTTGAGTCGGCTCAACATTGCTCGTCGGCGGTGCCGGAATTCGGCGGCTTTGATCTCCAGAGCGGGGGCGACGCTATCGACCTTGCCGCACCGGGTTCTCTCGGCGCCAGCGCGGCGCCTTTCATTCAGCCCTGCTTTGACGACATTCGGGCAGCGATTGCGCGATCTGACTGGCGTAGTGCGATCAGTTACGCCCGCGCTTTGCAGTGCATGGCCGGCTATCTCGACGCACAGCCGATATGCGACGCGGCCTGGCAGGTCGAACGCCTTTGCAACGAAGGCGGCCATGCTGCGCTTGATGAGGCGATGGCAACGCTTTGCCATGAAATGGCGCGCTTCACGCCGGCGTTGTTGCGCTTCATGCGCAGCGCGCAGGATTGACCAGGATTTGAACAAGGGCAAGGGTGGAATCTCCCTGCATGGAAAGGAATAGAGCGATGGACTATCGTTGTAACAAATTGGCACCGCTGGTGCGCACCCTGCTTGGCGCAATAGTGGCGACCATCCTGGCTGCCTGCGGCGGTCAGGGCGCCAGCGAAAGCGGTACTGGCACGCAAGAGGCGCCGGCAGCTCTGGCTACCGGCACGACCATCTTCGGCACGGGCGTGGCCGGCAACGCGCCGACAGGCATGGAGCAGGTGAGGCCCACGTATCATTTGTCGCCGGTGCTGCCCGATCCGCCATCGGGCCTGGATCGTGGCGGCCTGTCGCTTTCCGCATTCCTGCCGCCGCAGAGCAAGCCGATTCCACCGGCCTTGCAGCGAATTGCAACGCGTGAGCTCCCGCTGGCGCGCCTCGTGGCGGTGGAGGGCCTCGCAACGCCGGCTCCAGCGGGGGTGCGCGTCGAAACGGGCGCAAGCAGTGTGACGTCCACCTATTCGCCGGCGCAGATTCGCGCAGCCTATGGTTTGCCCGCTTTGCCTGCCAGTTACGCCAATCTGAGCGCGGCGCAGTTGGCGCAATATGGCGCAGGCCAAACCATTTACCTCGTCGATGCCTATGATGACCCGCAGATTGCCAGCGAACTTGCTGCGTTCAGCCAGCTATTCGGCTTGCCCGCCTGCGCCAGCAAGAGTTTTACCAGCGGCACCAGTTTGCCGGCAGCGTCGGCAAACGCCTGCGATTTCTACCGGGTGTTTGGCAACAGCGCAGGCTCCCTCACCGCCACACCACCCAATTACGACACCGGCTGGTCAGTCGAAATTGCACTCGACGTGCAGTGGGCTCATGCCATCGCGCCGCTGGCACGGCTGGTTTTGATCGAGGCGCCGGATGCCTCTTCGCCCAGCCTGACCGGAGCCATTGGCCTGGCCAATCAAATGGGGCCGGGCATGGTGTCGATGAGTTTTGGCGGAGGTGAAGGCGCTTACGTCAAGGCGCTAGACAGCTATTTCCAGGCTCCCGGAATGAATTATTTCGCCGCCACGGGCGACAATGGCGAAGCGGTCAGTTGGCCTTCGGTATCGCCCTATGTGATGGCGGTGGGCGCGACCTCGATGCACTATAGCGGCAGCGGCAGCCGCAGTGAAACGGCATGGTCCGGGACCGGCGGCGGGGTCAGTGCTTACGAGGGCATGCCCGCCTATCAGGCCACCGCCGTGCCTGGCATGCAAAACTATGGCGGTCGTGCCGTTGGCGACGTTTCCTTCAATGGCGACCCGAGTACCGGCCAATACGTCGCGGTCATTGCCAACCAGACGAGCTGCAGTTTCTGCCAGGTTTCCTGGATCACTGCGGGAGGAACCAGCCTCTCCACGCCGCAGTGGGCGGCGCTCGGTGCTGTCGTCAATGCCATGCGGCTTCAGTCCGGCAAGGCCGCTCTGGGAGACTTCCATGCGGCACTGTATGGCCAGGTTGCCGTAGTAGGCACCACCTATGCCGCCGACTTTGCCGATATAACGCAAGGCAGCGATGGCAGTTGTTCCGTGTGCAGTTCCAAGAAGGGATATGACATTCCAACCGGCCTGGGTACGCCCAACGCCGCCCAGTTGATCACCACGCTCACGGGACTGACGCCGGTTTCGGCACCTGTCGTCAGCGGCGGCCTCAGCATCAGCGGAGTTGCGGGCAAAGCACTCAGCTTTACCGCCAGCGTGTCAGGCAGCAGTGCCTATACGATGAGCCTGCTCAACGCACCAGCAGGCATGACGGTATCAAACAAGGCTGTCGTGAGCTGGAGTTCGCCTGTTGTCGGCAGCTATCCGGTCACGGTGGTGGCCACCGACGGCAAAACCGGCTTGAGTGGGCAAGGAGTTTATACGGTCGTGATCGCGTCGAACAAGGCACCGGTCGTCAGCTCCGGCAGCGCCAGCGGCGCGCTTGGCAGCCCCCTTAGGTTTTCAGTCTCGGTGGCCGATATCAATCCATTTACCCTGAGCCTCTCCGGTGCGCCGACCGGCATGAGCATCAATTCAAGCGGGGTGGTGAGCTGGCCCAGCCCTGTGGCTGGAAGTTATACGGTCACGGTGAAGGCGCTCGATTCGATCAATGGTAGCAGCGGCAGCGGGGTCTATGCCGTCGTGATCAACAAGAGCGGCGCGCCGGTGGTCAGCTCCGGTAATGTGTCTGGCCGGGCTGGGGTGCCGCTTGCATTTACTGTCAGCACCAGCGATGCCAAAGCCCTGGCACTCAGCCTGGCAGGCGCACCGTCAGGCATGGCCATCTCAAGCAGCGGCACTGTCAGTTGGGCCGCGCCGGTGGCGGGCGTCTACAGCGTGTCGGTTGTGGCAAAGGATAGCAAGACCAGCTTGGTGGGAACCGGCAATTACCTCGTCAGTATCGGTGCCGCCGGTGCCCCCGTCATTGCCGGCAGCGGGCTGACAGTAAAAACTGGAACGCCCTTGTCGGGTACGATCCAGATCAGCGATGCGGCATCGTCCGTGGTCGGCGTGGGTATTGGTGGCGCTCCGCTGGGCATGAGCTTTGTCGCCAACGGCGGCTTGAACAACTTCACCGTGAGTTGGAGCAAACCGGTGGCGGGCGTCTATGTTTTGCAAGTGTCGGCCGTCGATAGCGCCGGCAACGCCACCTCGGCCTTGCTGCAGGTGATCGTCTCAAACTGATGGGGCAAGCTGGAGGTGCGAGACCGCAAGGCGATCAGCCAAACTTGCGCAAGGCATCGAGCCCCAGCCCGGTGCCAATGCTGCCAAACAAATCACCCTCCACGCGGTGCGCATTGGGCATCAGCGCGCCGATCTGTTCGCGCAGCGCCGGCACCCCACTGGAGCCGCCGGTGAAAAACACCGTATCCACGGCATCGGCCGTCACGCCTGCGTCGCGCAGCACGCCCGACACGGTGCCGGCAATGCTGCCGATCTGCCTTGCGATGGCAGCATCGAACGTTTCGCGTGCAATATCGAGCGCGATGGGCGGCTGCAGGCGGTCCAGCTCCAGCGTGTGCAGCGCGGTGTCGGACAGTGCAATCTTGGCTTCCTCCACCTGCATGGCCAGCCAGTGGCCCGTGCGCTGCTCCACCAGGTTCAGCAGGCGGTCAAACTTGTCGCGCTCGCCGGCGTCGCGATAGAGGTCTTTCAAATCGCTCCAGACCTTTTTCGTGTAAGCCAGGTTGATGGTGTGCCAGGTGGCCAGGTTGAAGAAATAGCTCGACGGCACTTCGCTATTGTTCTTCAAGCGGCTGCCCAGGCCCAGCACAGGCATGACGCAGGCCAGGCTCAGGTATTTGTCGAAGTCGGTGCCGCCGATATGCACGCCGCCATTGGCCAGGATATCGTCGCGCCGGTCGGGCTTGCGTGCGCGTTCAGGCGAGACGCGGATCAGAGAAAAGTCCGAGGTGCCGCCACCGATGTCGGCGATCAGCACCAGTTCTTCACGCGCAATCTGCGATTCATAATCGAAGGCAGCGGCAATCGGTTCGAACTGGAAAACGATGTCCTTGAAGCCGGCCTTCTGCGCCACGTCGGCCAGCGTGGCTTCGGCGAGCTGGTCGGCTGCGGCATTGTCATCGATGAAAAATACCGGGCGGCCAATGACGGCGGACGAAAACGCCTGGCCGGCCGAGGCTTCGGCACGCCGCTTCAATTCGCCGATGAACTGCGCCAGCAGTTCACGATAGGGCAAGGCGCGGCCATTGACGTCGGTCTGGCCATCGATCAGGCTGGTGCCCAGCAGGCTTTTGAGCGAGCGCATCAGGCGCCCATCATGGCCCGCCAGATAGTTTTCCAGCGCGGCACGACCGAAGTAGGCGCTCTCTTCCTCGGCATTGAAGAACACCGCCGAAGGCAGCGTGAGCTTGCCGTCTTCCAGCGCCAGCAAGGCCGGCTGGCCGGGCCGGCAAAAGCCGACCGTCGAATTCGAGGTGCCGAAATCCAATCCGCATGCGTGCGCCATGACGTTCAACCAGAGACCAAAAGGAGAGGGGGCGCAGATGATAGACGATTGTGGGGCGCTTGTCAGCGCCTTTTGCCGGCAGGGGCTTGGGGGTATGGTTTTTGTGGCAAGTTCGGGGGTGGAGTTGACGGAATATTAAACTCCCCTTTCCCGCGAGGCGGGGACGGTCAAAATTTAACTCCCCTCTCCCGCAGGGCGGGATGGGCGGGCCGCGCAGGCTAGGGGAGAGGGTGACAGCGATCTGGCTACCTTTCCTCACCCTCCACATCCAACGCACAATCCAAAGCCGTATCCAAAGCCACCAACGCATCCTCCAGCAAACCCACAGCCAGCGCCCCAAACCCAGCCTGCTCGAACAAATCCGACGCCTGCACCAGCGTAGCCCGTGCCTCACGCAAGGCGCGCTCGGCGTCCATGGCAGCCACGCCCGGTATTACCGCTCCCAATGGCTGTGCCGGCAGCATCAGCCAGCCAGCGCCGCAGGCGCCGCCCCGAAGCGAAAACTCGAGGCCGTGATGCAGCCGCCAAAATTACTCTGGTGGTAAGTCAGCGCACCGGCTTCATCGCCTGCCGCACCCACGGCCACCATCAGCGGGATCAGATGGTCTTCGCGCGGGTGGGCCGCGCGTGCACTGGGGGCATCGGTCCAATGGATCAATTTCTGCGCGCGAGTTTCCGGCGAAGCCTCCAGCAGCACCTGCTGCAGCCAGGCGTCAAAGCGGCGCGATGGCTCCTGCCCGCCGTTGCCACGCATCTCGCGCAGGTTGTGATAACTCAGGCCGCTGCCCACGATCAGCACGCCTTCGTCGCGCAGGGCGGCCAGGGCGCGGCCGGCAGCCAGGTGCAGGGCCGGGTCCAGCTTCGCATCGAGTGACAATTGCACCACCGGCATGCGTTCTTCCGGGTAGAGCGGCTTCATCATGCTGAAGGTGCCATGGTCGAAGCCGCGCGTCGGGTCCAGCTTGGCATCGAAGCCGGCCGCCGTCAGCAGGCCGTGCACGCGTTGTGCCAGTTCCGGCGAACCCGGTGCGCCATAGCGGATGTGATAGAGGTATTCCGGAAAGCCGTAATAGTCGAACACCATGCCCGGCTGCGCGCCGGACGAGATGGCAAAGCCGTCTTCTTCCCAATGGCCCGACACCACCAGCACTGCCTTGGGCGCCTCGGCCAGTTCGGCGCGCATGGCGCCCAGCGACAGTTCCAACTGGTCAAACCGGCTGCGGAATTCGCCGGTCATCCACGGCCAGGGGCCGCCGCCGTGGGAAAGGAAATAAGTGGGCAGACGTGGGGTGCTCATGGTGGTGCCTCGCAATCGAATTGGATAACAGCTAAGTGGTGACGATGCTATCATTCATCAACAGTTAAACAATATGCATTTCGTTGATGCATCATTTCTTATTGGTTGATAATGGATACACTACTCAGCCTGCGCGTCTTCGCCACCGTGGCCGAACACAAGAGCTTCACGGTTGCCGCCACGCGCCTGGGCCTGTCGCCCGCCATGGCCAGCAAGCACCTGCATCACCTGGAAAACCGGGTCGGCGCGCGCCTGCTCAACCGCACAAGCCGCCACGTCAGCCTCACGGAAACCGGCCAGTTGTATTTCAACCAGGTCCGCACCATGCTCGAAGGGTTAGACGAGGTGGAAGCGGCGGTGAGCAACGTCACCGTGGCACCGCGCGGCACCATCAAGCTCAGCGCGCCCGTGTGGGCTGCCCACACGCTGGTGGTGCACCTGTTTGCCGAATACCACCAGCGTTACCCCGACGTGTCGTTTGACATGGACTTGAGCGGCCGCCTGGCCAATCTGGTCGATGAAGGTTTCGACCTGGCCCTGCGCGCCACCCGCTCCGCCAGCCTCGACCCCGGCCTGGTGGCGCGCCCGCTGATGCAGGTGCGGTTTCACCTGGTGGGCGCACCGGCCTACCTGGCGCGCACGGGCCGCCCTGCAGCCGTGAAGGCGCTCAACGGTCATTCGCTGCTCATGTACAGCGGCATGGCGGCCAATGGCATCCTGCTCCTCAACGGGCGCGATGGCGAAGAAGCCGTGAAATTTCGCACCGTCATGCGCAGCGACAATGAAACCATGCTGTATCAAGCCGCGCTGGCCGGCATGGGCCTAGTGTTCCTGCCCGCCTGGATGACGCAGGCCGACATCGCCAGCGGCAAGCTGGAATATGTGCTGTTTGAAGACGTCAACTTCGAAACCACGCTGTTTGCCGTCTACCCGAGCCGCAAATACTTGTCCGCCAAGGTGCGGACCTTCATTGATTTCCTGTCTTCGCGGGCGGCGGTGTTTCTTAAAGATTGATGCGTGGAGGGCGTTAGTGCCGTGTGCAAAGTTGGAACTTATAACGCCGGGGTGCTATAGGGGGTAGCGGCAAATTCGTCTCGGGTGATAACCGTCAGTTTGAGACGCTCTTTCAATGCCGGCCCCAGCGTCTTAGCATGTACGTCACCCATTGCAATCATTTCATGGTCGCCCCAGCCGGCCTTTTGGCTGTTTGCAATCGCCGTCAGCATCGCCAGGTCGCGCATGGCCATTGAGTCGACCATTTCCGGTTCCAAACCGGCGGCGGCTGCAGCTTGCTTCCGTTCGTCGAATGTAGAGATTTTTGCTCCAAGGGGATCATCGAGCGGCGTTACCTTCGCCGCCATTTCGCTTTGGTATTCCTTCCCGTAGGCTTTTGTCAAATCCAGGATCAGGGCGGCTCTTGCGAGATCGAGCGAAATCTCCAAATCCTCACGACGGTCCTTGTTTTCCGGTTTCTCATCCGCATACAAGCCGCTGATCTCTTGCATGTCGGCCCACCAGGCTGCCATCTTGATCTTGAGCAAACGAATCGGAGCCTTGTCTTTTCCCGCAACGCTGACATTGCGGAGATAGGCCCCCGCTTCGTCGTCGAATTGCTGGGCCACGCGCTTGAGCGTATTGAGACTGTTGTACCCCGTCGAGGAATCTCCCTGGATCACTCGCTTGCCTGCACCGTCCTTGTAAAAGGGTCGTTGTTGGGCGTCCTTGCCTTTCTTGCCAGGGGCGGAAAGCGAATAGTTCCATGCCCAGTCATCCGAATTTTCCACCTCGTGCTTGGGAGGGGCTTTGGGTTTCATGCTCTCGGCGGTGTGAAATTGGACACCAAACAAAGTCTTGGCAACAATCGATTCCATCGAGGTCTTCTTGAGCCCGCCCGCCGTACCTTTGTCTGCTGACACCTTCGAACCGATCGGCACCACGCCAAAGCTTTCATGGAGCAGAGTTCCCGTTCGTCCGCTTTCCTTCATGATCGGTGTCACCTTGGTCGAATGATTCTCTCCCAGCACGAATGGTGTCCCGCTTTTGAAGGGCAAGTCATACCACAACGCCATGTCACGGAACAAGCCGCAGTTAACAGGTTTCTCTTCGATGTGGTCTTTACATTCTGCGGCGTCTTTGTAGGTTCTGATCCATGGGTCGCCCGCCCATTGCTCGGACTTATTCTTGTCGCTCGGCGCGACCGTCTCGGAGCCGTTTTTGTTTTTCAGGTTTTTTCTGACGCCATCATAGGCATATTCATCAGTACCGATCATGATCTTGGCCTGCACCGTACCCTGGCCCGCAGGCAAAGTCCGCGCACCCGCATTGGCCATCCGCGCCATGCGCTGCAAGGCCTGCGACTGCGCGCTGCCATTCATCATCGCGTCCATGCGTTGCAGGTTCTGCCCGCGCGCACTCTCGTTCACCAGCTGGGCCAGCCCGTTTCCGGCTGGGCCATGGCCCGCATGCCGGCGGCCCGCTTGGGCAGGCTGATACGTTTCCGGCTGAGCCGTTTCCCTGGCTTGTCTCATGTCGTTTCTGCTTTCGTTAATGCGCTGCAGGCACCATGCAGGCAGACAAGAATGATGGCATAGCGAGGCAGGGGTTCAACCTGTCATTTATGACAGGTTGCCGGGATAATATTTGATCGCAGGGAAAATTATTTGCTCCATATGCAAATAATTCTTGCGCATCAAAGCCGCCTGTGCAAAAATCCATGCATTCGACCTGAAGGAAAGCAGCATGAGCCACGTCCCGCACAACATTGCGTACAACATTGGTATGACCCCGATTGCCGGCAACGGCAAGGCCGCCATTCGCCTGACCTACCCAGCGGTCTGGGTCGGCACCACCAATGTCCGGGAGGACGCCCCACGCTGAGACCAAACACTCAGCAGGCCACAAGGCCAGGCGACCAGGCCCGGATCTCTAAAACAGACATCCGGGCTTTTCATTTGGGATGCAGTTCGATAGAGCGAAAGGAGGTACGGTGCAACCGATCACCGCGCAAAAGATTTTCAAACTGATCTCGTGTAGCTCAACGGCAGAGCGTCCGGCTGATAACCGGAAGACCCAGGTTCAACTCCTGGCGTGAGAACCAAACAAGTGGAGCAACAACAATGAGCAAGCTGGAAAAGAAGAAAGAAAAGCTGAAGCAGAGAATCGCCGAACTCGAAAGCGAGCTGCATCTCTCGCTGCAAAAGAAAGCCGCCGGCCCGGCCATCAGCGTGCCGGAATATACCGGCAAGATCCGCAAGCTTAAGGATGAGCTTGCGGCGATGTAGTGTGTGATCGGCCCGATCTCCCATTCGTGCGGCACTCTTTTCTTTGCGCATTTCAAGGTTGCTAAATACTCACGCTTTTAGCTAGCTGACTTTCTTTCTGATCGACTTTTTCGTTACTTTTTTAATACTAACGTCAATCAGTCTTACGCCATAAACAATGCGCTATTCATCAGCCCTGATAAGGCGAATCTGAATAAATGTCAATTATGCTATATTCCTGGTGGTCACCCCGTTTGGGTGGCAATTTAACAGGCGAACAGGGACGAGGGATAAACAATGAAAAAGATTACTTTACTGATAACCAGTATTTTGTTGGCATCTTGCGTACATAGAGCACCACAGCTTGTTAGATGGACTCCACTACCATTCGATGAGGCTGAATACAATGCACTTCCAAAAACAGGAACAGGCATTGTAAAAGGCCAGGTGTTTGGGAGAACAGTCGGCGGAGATGTTAAAAAAGCTGCCGGAGAATCGGTGATACTGATGCCGGTTACAAATTATTCGAATCAATATTTCAACGAGACGGCAATTCCAAATCATGTCGTTGCATCTGCTCCTGACCCACGTTATCACGACTACGAATTGCGAAAAACTGCAGATGGTGATGGACGCTTTGAATTCACGAATGTTCCTCCCGGAGATTATTATGTATTCAGTCAAATTTTCTGGGGCCGTGTCGCAGTATCAGGTGGCGCTCCATACACGGCTAAGGAGGGTGGTCGAATTTCTAGAAGAATAACTGTTTCGAACGGACAAACGACGGACGCGATACTAAGCTTGAACTGAGCATATTGATAAAATAATAGCCCCTTCATGCTAAAGCGGAAGCGCACTGTATGCGCAGTGCGTTTCAGAAACCACCTCCTTGTAAGGAGGTCGTATGGTCGAGGCATTAGACCTGCTTGAATTCGAGATTGCAGAAATTCAAAAGGAACTCCCTTTTTCCCCGAATGATTGGAGTGATATTCAATTAGAGAATTTCTGGATTCTGAGGGGCAAGCAAAAAAATTGAAAAACATCACAAACTGCCTTTTGCTGGCCGTCTTTCTTGTTGCATGCGGCAGCTCAAATACTTCTTCATCACCCAATCAGAATGCGGGACCCTCTGCAGCCACGCTTACCGTTCTGGCCGGCACGATGAGCAACGTGGGAGGCGCCGATGGTTTGGGGTCTGCCGCGCGCTTCAACAGTCCGTCTGCGGTTTTGGCAGACAGCAACGGCAACCTGTATGTCGCAGACGCCGGCAACAATACAATCAGAAAGATTTCAGCGAGCGGTGCCGTAACCACGTTTGCCGGCAGTGCCGGAGTGACAGGTCATGCCGACGGAAACGGGGCAGCGGCCAGTTTCAATGCACCGCTTGGACTTGGTATTGATAGCCTGGGCAACGTCTATGTAGCAGATACCGGGAACCGCCTTATCCGAAAGATCACCCCGGAAGGGGCGGTCACCACGCTTTATGCCGGTGGATCGTTCGTTAGCGTTGCAGTCGATGCCGGGGGCAATGTTTTTGCCATGGACGGTAACGATTGCCTGCTGACGAAAATCACGCCTTCCGGTGTGGCCACTGAAGTGCCAGGCCCGAATTCGGAAGCATGGTGCCAACTGGCCCCAACAGACCCGATATTGACCATACCGCCCACCCCTCCCACCTATCAGGATGCGGGGCTGGCGAACGACAATGCAGGCAATATCTACGTCGCTGCATCGGGGGCAATTGACAAGATCGCGCCCGATGGCGCCATCAGCAATGTATTGAACGTGGCAGGTCTGAGATCGCCGGCAATCGCGGTGGACAAGCTTGGCAACATGTTTGTGCTGCCACAGAGCGCATACAACAATGGCGAAACGGCATTCACCATTGAAATGATCACGCCAGCCGGCATAGTGAGCACCCTGGCCGGCGCAAATGGCAACGTGGGAAGCACTGACGGTAAGGGGGCTGCTGCAGAATTCAATAACCCGCGTGGTATTGCGGTGGACACTGCAGGAAACGTCATTGTCGCTGATTTCGGCAATGACACGATTCGCAATATCACGTCGGCAGGAGTTGTCAGCACCTTGGCCGGCGTGGCACCTGCACCCGGCAGTGCAGACGGTGTCGGCGCAGCGGCGAGTTTCAACGCGCCACAGGGAATGGCATCGGACTCTTCAGGCAATCTCTACGTCGCAGACAGCGGCAATAATACGATTCGCGTCATATCACCCAGCGGCGCCGTCAAAACCCTGGCAGGGTCTACGGGAGTGACGGGCAACGCCGACGGCTCGGGAGGCGCAGCAAGTTTCAATTTGCCGATGGGAGTGGCTGTCGATGGTGCCGGGAATGCTTACGTAAGCGACACGCGGAATTGCACGATTCGAAAAATTACGCCTGCGGGTGCGACCACCACATTGGCGGGACAAGCGGGAATGTGCGGTAATGCTGATGGAACCGGTGCAATTGCCAGGTTTAATAATCCGCAAGGCATGGCCATTGACTGCTCCGGCAACATCCTGGTAGCAGATACCGGCAACAATGCGATTCGAAAGGTAACTGCAACCGGGGACGTCACAACGCTGACGGCGACGACAACAAGCCTTGTTCTTCCCTATGATGTCACGACGGACGCATCATGCAATGTCTATGCCGCGTCCACCTACAGCAATACCATCGGAAAAGTCGCTGCCAATGGAAGCGTGGCGACGTTGGCCGGTAATGCCGGCTTGGCCGGGCGTGCAGACGGCACCGGCGCGGCAGCAAGCTTTGATTTCCCGATGGGGGTTGCAGCAGACAGTGCGGGCAATCTCTATGTCGCCGACACGGGCAACAACGTCATCCGCAAAGTCACGCCGGCAGGTGTGGTGAGCACGGTGGTGGGAACCCAAGAGCTGGGTTTTATTGCCGGGCCTTTACCGGGAGGCCTGGTTGCTCCAGTCGGTATTGCAATTCACGATCGGTCCCTATACATCGCCACGGGAAACGGGATCGCCGTTGTGAACAACCTTCCTTAGCACCTTCCGTGATGACGGCCACCTGAAATTTCATTGCCGGCAAATCGGATAATGCAGGCAATGGCCGCGAGTCTAACCGGGCAATGGTGTCAGTCCGTTGCCCGTGCGGCAATCTACATTACGGCTTTGGCGGGGGCGGCGGTGCAGCATCCAGCTTGCCTGTAGTGTAATAACCACCCGAGCCCGCGCAATCGACATCACGCGCCGGCGACCACTTGACCGCAGTACCCGTCACCACAGGCCGCACAAAGCGCCACGGAAAGAACCCGAAGTGCTGGGCGCCGTTGTAGTGGATTACGGCATCGGCACCGGCTGCCTTGGCATCTTCCACGACCTTGGGCAGAAGGTCATTGACGCTGCCGAAACTGCCTTTGCCATAGTCGAGTTCCTTCACTACGGTATAGGTGAATTCGGCCGGGGGCAGGCCCGTAAACAGGCAGATGCCGCCCTTGGCAGGCGCTTGTTCCGCGGGGGCGGCAGTCGTCTGGGCGTTGCAGAATTGTGAAGCGAAGAAGAGCGCGATTGCCGCGGCCATCTTGTAAGGCATGGTGGACTCCTTGGTTGGTTCGTCGAATGGTACCCTGAATGTTCCGCACGAATTTCCTCATGGGCCAGGTTCTTGATTGGAGATGCAATGAACGAAAATGAACTCTTTACTCCTATCGCACTGTTGAAGGATGCGTCACCGGCTTTATGTAATTGGATAACAAGTCAGCTTGAAAGATTAAATAGACATGAATTATGTCGGCAAATCAATGCCGTTTGGTTGTTGCAACAACAATTGGCCGGTGTAGAACAACAATACTCATTTATGGCGTATCCGTTACCGAGGTTGACACGACAAGAACGACAGACTGCCGTGTTCGTGGGCGCCAGTGCCCATTCGCTTGCCGAGCATGAAATCGAGGTCGTAATTGATTTGGACGACTTTGGAATAGTTAATTGGATACGTGTCGAAAATTTTCCGCAGTCATACATTGAGATTGAGGCGGCATTGCGAAAGGCTGCGTCACATGCCAGGATTTAAGCTGGTGTCAAATCTCAAGCGGAGGTTGGTGTCATAGGGGGCAGATCTAGATAGGCGGCACCTCCCGGTGCTCTTATTCTGCGCCCTGGACATAAGGCCTCCCGCTCCCACGTTCCGCAATGCCCTGTCAAACCTGACAGGTACCCTCCATTCGCGTTGATGCTATTGTGATAATGCCCATCCAGGGGTGGGCACTTTCATACAAGAACAACATCAAGGGCCGTCGCGCGTCCCATGCGTGAACGTCCGTGGAAGCACCTTCAGGGGGGGCGCATGAAATCCAGTCGTTGGTCTATGGCATTGCTCGCGGGCGTGATTTTGATTGCGGCGGGCGCGGGTGCCGTTTGGTTTAATACTTCGACTTCCACGCCGAAGCCCGGACCGCAGCCCGCGACGGCTGCGGCTGCGTCTCAAGAAGACTTTATACGTCAGACGCAAGCACGGCAGGAAGAAGAAAGCCGCAAGCGCGGCATCGAGGCTGAGCAGAAGCAGGAAGAAATCAAGCGCCGGATGGAGGCGGAACATAAGGAAGAAGCGCTGAAACGTCAAATGGCGGCGCAGCAAGAACGGCTTACGACCTTGCCGAAGGGGACAGAGCCGCCACCGCCGCACGCGAAGGCGGTAGCCCCGGAACACGACCATAAAGTTGTGGAAGAAACGCCGCCGGTCAAGGCCGTACAACGTTCGCCGGCTTCAGAGGGCAGTGAAACGGCTGGAACGGATACGGGTGCCGCGCAAGACGGCAAGAACCCCGATGCCGACCCGGCCGCAGCGCAAAAAGCCATCGATGACTATCTGGGCAGCCTGCATTCCAGCGCTTACGCCTTTAATCCACCAACCTCCATCGGCGCGAAAAAAAGCGTGACGGTGTATTTCCAGGTCGACCCCAAGGCGACGGAAGCCCAGGCAGCCGCAGTGCTACAGAAAATCGCTCCCGCAGGCAAGATGGAAACGGGACAACTGCAGGTTGCGCCCAAAATGCGCGCAACCCTGTCCGGCGAAGACTTTGATGTCGAGGCGAGTTCGGATGTCGAGCAAGCGGTGAGCACAATCGAGTCTACTACTTGGCAGTGGGAAGTGACGCCCAAACACCCTGGCACGAAGCTCCCCCTCAACCTGAATGTGGAGATTGTGCTCCCTGAAGGCAACCGGGGCACCGCGACCTTGAGCAAACAGATCAACGTCAACGTGACCCTGCTATGGCTGGTCACGCTGATCGACTGGAAGTGGCTGCTTGCGGGCTTGGGCGGGGTTGTCGCCAAGCTGTTTCACGCGTGGTGGAAGAAGCGCCAAGCAGGGAAGGGTACCGCTGAACATGGTATCCCCGGCTGGACTTCCCGGCGCCGCCGACATGGTGCCGCCAATCGGAATACCGAAGGGCCGGCATTGCCTGGCGATGGCGGCTGAAGCGATTTTGTGTTGGCAGCGTGCGTTGCAAAGGTACGATCAATAAAAATGTTTTACGCCATTTATAACACCATCATTGACGCCGAACTATGAAGGTAAATAGTCACGTTGATGCCGCACTCATTCAATTACTCGGCGTAATATGCATTCGTCGCGATATTGCGTACGAGCCTGAAAAGCTTGCTGAGGCTCCGTTTAATCATATCATCGGCGTCTTAGCTCGCGACACCTTGGCGAAGGCGATAAAAAAAGACGGTATACCGACGATGAAATTTCAACTCCGTTCTGAATTGTGTGAGCGTTTCCAAGGTCAGAAAATGGCCAATGATCACGTTTTTCCAATCCATCAGTGGAAACTGCCCTTGCTCAAAGCGGCGCAAGATGAAGCATGGACGGTAAATGATCTTGGACTGCTGAGGTTGAGAGAATTCGTCCAAAAACACTATGTTACTGCTCGAATTCCAGTAGCATTGCACAATATACTGAGCCAACGATCCATGCCAAAAGGGTGGACGTATGTGGACACATCCTCTATGTGGGCGCGATATATGTCCGCTGAAGTGACAAAGCTTTTTGGCCGCGAGTTGGCTTTGCCGAAGAACCAAGGGGACTTAGACTCGGATTTCGAGCTATTGAAATAGAGGCATCAACGTTCCCGATCATAAAAAGTTCGCCGTAAGTCATGTCATGTGGTGACAGGCGTTCCCACGCAACGGCGGATAACGGTTACCTTTCAGATCTATCTTGACTAAAATTTTAGCAAGTAGGTCGGATGAGCCGCAGGCGTTATCCGACGGATGCAAATATGGATGCGCATGCGTCGGAAGCGCCGGGCGTCGCATGCTACGCTTTTTCGACCAAATTGTTTTAGCGACATTGTGATTCAACAAATTTCTCGAAACCCGGAAAATCCGTCTTGGCATCTCGCAGCACATCGGCAACCGATCGAAACGCCCCCGCATTCCTGCGCGCGTGCAATTCCAGCTCCGGTTGCGTCATACGCGGCATCTCGGAGAGTAACGTCGCTTCGCACGGTCCTATGCCGGTCGCCAGCAGCCAAAGATAGTCGTAAAAGTCCCGGGCCACAACGGTGATTTCACCTTCAGAGCCCAGGAAGACGATTGGCTGTTTCAATAATTCGTCGGTATCGCGTACGAGCCAGAGCGCAGCATATCCGCCACTTCCATCTTGGCCGAAAACCTTGAGTTTGGATGCGTCGGCATTCGGGTTGCCAGTCCAGGCATGGAACCATTCGGCTGTCTCCTCAACTGACATGAAGGCGTCCAATGGTTCGTAGTCGATTCCATCGCCTTCGGCATACGAATAAGGCAACTGGTTGGTTTGCCTCAGCAAAGGAGGAAACGGCGCTTGGTTTGTCGGCATTTATGTTCCTGTTTTGTTGTATCGAGTGGGACGACCACAGTGCTTTGAAACCCACTGCAGGGGCAAGCACCAATCTACCCAACCATCCCAGCAGCCGTCGCCCGCGCAGCACGCAGCTTCTTGTAACTATCAACCAACCGCGCATGCCGCTCCAAGCCTTCCAGCCCCATGCTGGTCGGCGTCAAGCCAAAGAAGCGCACGCTGCCATCAACCGAGCCCAGCACCGCATCCATCCGCTCATTGCCGAACATGCGGCGGAAGTTGGCCACATAGTCGTCCAGTTCCATCTCGTCGTCCAGCACCACTTCCAGCACCACGTTCAAGGCCTGGTAGAACAGGCCGCGCTCGACGGTGTTGTCGTTGTATTGCAGGAAGGCGCCCACCAGTTCATGTGCTTCATCGAGCTGTTGCAGGGCCAGGTTGATCAGCAGCTTCAGCTCCAGCACCGTCAGTTGGCCCCAGGGCGTGTTTTCGTCGAACTCGATGCCGATCAGCGTGGCCACGTCGCCGTAGTCGTCGAGTTCATTGTTTTCCAGGCGGTCCAGCAGGTCTCCAAGTGCGTCGTCGTCGAGCTTGTGCAGGTTCAGCACGTCTTCGCGGAACAGTAGCGACTTGTTGGTGTTGTCCCAGATCAGGTCTTCCACGGGGTAGATTTCCGAATAGCCCGGCACCAGGATGCGGCAGGCCGTGGCGCCAAGCTGGTCATACACCGCCGTGTAGACTTCGCGGCCCATGCCGGCCAGGATGCCGAGCAGCTTGGCGGCTTCGTCGGCGTTGGAATCTTCGCCCTGGCCGGAGAAGTCCCATTCGACGAATTCATAATCTGCCTTCGCGCTGAAGAAGCGCCACGACACCACGCCGCTGGAGTCGATGAAGTGTTCCACGAAGTTGTAGGGTTCGGTGACGGCGTTGCTCTCAAACGTGGGGCGCGGCAAGTCATTCAAGCCTTCGAAGCTGCGGCCCTGCAGCAGTTCGGTCAGACTGCGTTCCAGCGCCACTTCCAGGCTAGGGTGGGCGCCGAACGAGGCGAACACGCCGCCGGTCTTGGGGTTCATCAGAGTCACGCACATGACGGGGTATTGGCCGCCCAGCGAAGCGTCTTTCACCAGCACCGGGAAGCCTTGTTCTTCCAGGCCCTTGATGCCGGCGACGATGCCGGGGTATTTGGCCAGCACGGTTTGCGGCACGTCGGGCAGGGCGAGTTCGCCTTCTAGAATCTCGCGCTTGACCGCGCGTTCGAAGATTTCAGACAGGCATTGCACCTGCGCTTCGGCCAGCGTGTTGCCGGCGCTCATGCCATTGCTGACGTAGAGGTTTTCCACCAGGTTAGATGGGAAATACACCACCGCACCGTCAGACTGGCGCACGAAGGGTAGGGAGCAGATGCCACGCTTGGCATTGCCGGAATTGGTGTCGATCAGGTGCGAGGCGCGCAATTCGCCGTCGGGGTCGTAGATGCCGCGGCAATGGTCGTCCAGGATTTCCTTGGGCAGGGCGTCCTTGCGGCCGGGCTGGAACCAGCGTTCGTCGGGGTAGTGCACGAAGGCGGCGTTGGCGATGTCTTCGCCCCAGTAGCTGCCGGCATAGAAGTGGTTACAGTTGATGCGTTCGATATATTCGCCCAGCGCCGAGGCCAGCGCGCTTTCCTTGGTCGAACCCTTGCCGTTGGTGAAGCACATGGGCGAATGCGCGTCGCGGATGTGCAGCGACCACACATTGGGCACCAAGTTGCGCCACGATGCGATTTCGATCTTGATGCCGATGTTGGCCAGCACGGCCGTCATGTTGGCGATGGTTTGTTCCAGCGGCAGGTCTTTGCCGGGGATGAAGGTGCGGGCTTCGGTGTCGGCGTTCAAGGTCAGGAGCGCCTGCGCGTCGGCATCGAGGTTTTCGACTTCTTCGATGACGAACTCGGGCCCGGCCTGGATCACTTTCTTGACCGTGCAGCGGTCGATGGAACGCAGGATGCCGATGCGGTCCTTGGCCGAAATGTCGGGCGGCAATTCAACCTGGATCTTGAAAATCTGGCCGTAGCGGTTTTCCGGGTCGACGATATTGTTTTGCGACAGGCGGATATTTTCGGTCGGGATATTGCGCGTGGCGCAATACAGCTTCACGAAGTAAGCCGCGCACAGGGCCGACGAAGCCAGGAAGTAGTCGAACGGGCCGGGCGCGGAGCCATCGCCCTTGTAGCGGATGGGCTGGTCGGCGATGACGGTGAAGTCGTCGAACTTGGCTTCCTGGCGAAGCTTGTCGAGAAAATTGACCTTGATTTCCATGGGAGCATTCCAAAAGTGAGGCTTTGTCCGCTATTATCCGGGTTTTTCAGCGCCAATACCGCCTGTCCTACCTCACGAGGCGTGCACAAGGTGGCATGACAGGGTAAATTCTCCTTTCCGCCACTGCCGGATATTGGCCGGTGGCATATCCACCATTCGAACATTGCAAACCGGAGACCCCATGAGCCAGACCGCCACCCACCTTTCCCCGCCCATCGCCAAGTCGCTCGATACCTGGCACGCCCTGGTTGCCCGTGGTGACTTGAGCGGGCTGGAAGCCATCGTCCACCCCGATGCGGTGTTCCGCTCGCCCATGGCGCACAACCCCTACGGCCCCAGGCAAGCGCTGTTGCTGATTCTGGGCACCGTGATCACCATCTTCAAGGAATTTACTTATCACCGCCAGTTCACCAGCAGCGACGGCATGAGCGTGGTGCTGGAGTTCAGCGCGGTGGTGGGTGACAAGAAGGTCAGCGGGATCGACATGATCCGCTTCAATGAAGAGGGCTTGATCATGGAGTTTGAAGTGATGGTGCGGCCGATGAGCGGCTTGCAGGTGCTGGGGGCGGAGATGGGGGCGCGCCTGGCGCAGCATTTGGGGGCGTTTAAAGGTAAAGAGTAAAGGGTGGCTGTTTGGTCATCCCACTTTTGCTCACCCGACTACCTGGCTCCCCTCTCCCGCTTGCGGGATGGGCGGGCCGCGCAGGCTGGGGGAGAGGGAGCGGAGGTCATGACCAGGTTGAGTTTATTGGGATCGGCAATGAACTAACCTGACCACACGAAAGAAAAAGGGAGCCAGATCGCACACCCTCTCCCCCGGCCCCTCTCCCGCAAGCGGGAGAGGGGAGTCAAGTAGCCGCTTGCGGAGGGGCCTGCCGCCAATCTAACCTCAAGCCGCCCGCAACACCTTCGCCGCCGCCACCATATTCCGCAACGCCGGAATCACCTCACCCCACTGCCGCGTCTTCAAGCCGCAATCCGGGTTCACCCACAATCGCTCCGCCGGAATCCGCCGGGCCGCCTTTTGCATCAACTGCACAATGTGTTCCTGCGTCGGAATATTCGGCGAATGGATGTCATACACGCCCGGCCCGATTTCGTTGGGGTAGTTGAAGCTGTCGAACACGTCGAGCAATTCCATGTCCGAGCGCGAGGTTTCGATGGTGATCACGTCGGCATCCATGTCGGCAATCGCGGCGATGATGTCGTTGAATTCCGAATAGCACATATGGGTGTGGATCTGCGTGGCGTCACCCACGCCATTGGCGGTGATGCGGAAGGCTTCCACGGCCCAGTCCAGATACTCCTTCCATTGCGCACGGCGCAGCGGCAAGCCTTCGCGCAGCGCAGCTTCGTCGATCTGGATCACGCGCACGCCGGCACGTTCGAGGTCCAGCACTTCTTCACGGATGGCCAGCGCCAACTGCTTGCATGACACCGAACGCGGCTGGTCGTCGCGCACGAAGGACCAGTTCAAGATCGTCACCGGCCCGGTCAGCATGCCCTTCATCGGTTTTGGCGTCAGCGTTTGCGCATAGCTGATCCATTCCACCGTCATCGCCTGCGGGCGGCTGATGTCGCCGAACAGGATGGGCGGCTTCACGCAGCGCGAGCCGTAAGACTGCACCCAGCCGAACTGGCTGAAGGCGTAGCCCTGCAATTGCTCGCCGAAATATTCCACCATGTCGTTGCGTTCGGCCTCGCCATGCACCAGCACGTCAAGCCCCAGCGCTTCCTGTTCGCGCACGCTGCGTTCGATCTCGGCACGCATGGCAGCCTGGTAGCCCGCGGCGTCGAGCCGGGCGGCCTTGAATTCGCTGCGCGCATGGCGGATTTCCGCCGTCTGCGGGAATGAGCCGATGGTGGTGGTGGGGTACTTCGGCAGTTGCAGCAGCGCGGCCTGTTCGGCGGCGCGCCGGCCATAGCTGTTCTTGCGTTGCCCCAGGCTGGCGTCGATATGCGCCACCGCCTGCTGCACCGCTGGGTTGTGCACGCGCGGCGAGGCACGGCGCGCAGCCAACGCTGCCTGGTTGGCGGCCAGCGCGTCCTTCACCGACTCGCGGCCATGGCGCAGCGCTCGCGCCAGCACTTGCAACTCGTCCAGCTTTTGCAGCGCAAAGGCGAGCCAGGAACGGACGTCGGCATCAAGCTTGGTTTCGCTGTTCAAATCCACCGGCACATGCAGCAGCGAGCAAGACGGCGCAATCCACAGCCGCTCGCCCAGCGTCTCAGCCAGCGGTTCCAGCCATTCCAGAGTCGCGTGCAAATCGGTCTTCCAGATATTGCGGCCATTGATCACGCCCAGCGACAGCACCTTGTGCGAGGGCAGCAGGTTGATCAGCGACTGGATCTCGCTGTAGCCGTTGATGGCGTCGATATGCAGCCCGGCCACAGGCAGGTTGGCAGCCAGGTAGCGGTTTTCTTGCAACTGACCGAAATAGGTCGCCACCAGGAGCTTCACCGGGCACGCCTTCAGTTCATGGTAAGCCAGGTTGAAGGCATGCTGCCAGGCCGTGTCCAGCTCGGTGACGAGGATGGGCTCGTCGATCTGCACCCACTCCACGCCATGCTGCGCCAGGGTGTTGAGCAATTGCGCATACACCGTCACCAGCGCCGGCAGCAGGGCCAGCTTGTCGGACTCGTCCTTGGCCTTGCCCAGCGCCAGGTAAGTGACGGGGCCGACCAACACCGGCTTGGCCTTCACGCCTTGCTGCCTTGCTTCATCCAGTTGCGCCAGGAGGCGCGAGGCATCAAGCTTGAAGCTGGTTGCGACTGTGAATTCCGGCACGATGTAGTGGTAATTGGTGTCGAACCACTTGGTCATTTCCCCGGCCGCCACGCCGCCACAGCAGGCGGCATGGTCTTCGCTGCCATGGGCCGAACGGCCGCGTGCCACGCGGAAGTAATTGTCCAGCGCGTCGCCATGGAAACCAAGCACCCGCTCGGGCAGGTTGCCCACGGTGAAGCTCATGTCCAGCACCTGGTCATAGAAGGAAAAGTCGCCCACCGGCACCAGGTCCAGGGCGGCCTGGTCTTGCCAATGGCGCCGGCGCAATTGGGCCGCGGCAGAGTGCAGCGCCTCGCGCGACGACTCGCCCTTCCAGTAGGCTTCCAGCGCAAACTTCAATTCGCGCCTGGCGCCGATGCGGGGAAAACCGAGATTGTGGACCGTTGCCATGCCATGCTCCTTTGCAAAAATTCAATGCAGCCATGGTAAGGACAGGTTTCAATGAAGTAAAATGATCTTTCTTCACATATCCATGAAAATGGCTCATCGATGCTCGAGCGCATACACCTGGCGACCCTGCTGGAGGTCGAAAAGCAGGGTTCATTGACGGCGGCCGCCGAAGTCTTGCACCTGACCCAGTCGGCGCTCAGCCACAGCATGAAAAAACTGGAGCAGCAACTGGGCACCGACCTGTGGCTGCGCGAAGGGCGCAGCCTGCGCCTGACCCAGGCCGGGCAATACCTGCATGCGGTGGCGCAGCGCCTGCTGCCGCAACTGGAACTGGCCGAAACGCGCCTGCACCAGTTCGCCCAGGGCGAGCGCGGCACGCTGCGCATCGGCATGGAATGCCACCCGTGCTACCAATGGCTGCTCAAGATTGTGTCGGGCTACCTGCAAGCCTGGCCGCTGGTGGACGTGGACGTGAAACAGAAATTCCAGTTCGGCGGCATCGGCGCGCTGTTCGGTTTCGAGATCGACCTGCTCGTCACGCCAGACCCGCTGGCCAAGCCCGGTTTGATCTTTGAACCCGTGTTCGACTACGAACAGGTGCTGGTGGTGCACAAAGACCACCCCTGGGCCAGACAGAAAGTGGTGCAGCCCGAACAGCTCAGTGAAGAAACCCTGATCACCTACCCGGTGCCGGTGGAACGGCTCGATATCTACAACCTGTTCCTGCTGCCGGCCAACTGCCGTCCGCGCAAGCACAAGACCATCGAAACCACCGATATCATGCTGCAGATGGTGGCCAGCGGGCGCGGCGTGACGGCGCTGCCGAAGTGGCTCGTCACCGACTATGCGCCGCAGTTGAAGCTGCGCACGCTGCGCCTGGGGCCGGCCGGTATCCAGAAGCACATCTACCTTGGCGTGCGCGAGTCGGATGCGGCGATTGATTATCTGGCGGCCTTTATTGAGTTGGCACGGCATGCAGATGGGTATACTGCATGAGTAATCACCTCCACAAGCAAACGAGTCCGCCAATGAGCGAAACAATAAACGCACCGTTCATCAAACCCATCCGAACCAGCTTCCGTGTCACGCTGGGGCTTATCGTGGCCTCTGTTATCGTTGCCATTGTCTGGCCGGGCTACAAATTGGCCGTCCCGCCTGCCGCCTGGATCTTCCTCGGGGGCTTTCTCGCTTCTTGCTGGTGCAACATCCTGATGATTCGCGGTGGCTATGTAGGCAAAGCCAGCCTGGTTCTCTGGATATTGATTTGCATTTTCGGGCTCCCGCCGCTCGGGTTTTTCGGTATGCTGTATGTACTGTCTAAGAGCATTAGAAATATCGAGCAGACAGGGAAAACCTAGGGGACAAACAATGGGACCAGCCGTATCGCTCTCGACCGAACAGGCGGAACGCATCCGCAAGGTCGCGGAAGATTGGCGCGACATCGCGCGCAACGTCATGCAACGCGAAATGCCCTACGAAGAAGCCAGTGTGGAATGGCTGACAGGCTACATCGAACGCATGCGCAAGGGCCTCAATGAAGGCGGCAAGGCCGACGGCTTCATCAACATGATGGGTTCCTTCCTCGGCGAATGCCTGATCCGCAATATCGGTGGCCGCTGGGTGCTGTGCGACGGCATGTATGGCGTGGAGATCGATGGGGTCGGCACCGCCTTTCCGCACAACAAGGTGGCCAAGCAAATCAAGAACGGCCTGGAAGCCGGCGACTCTGTCTTCGGCTTCTACCAGACCATGACCGTGATGCGGGCCAAGTCCAAGCCGCCCACGCCGCGCCAGGAGAGGCTGCTCAAGTTCTACCGCGACGAAGGCCGGCGCGTGTTCGTCCTGCGCCAGCTCGACAAGCAGCCCGACTGGCGCGAAGTCTTCGGCTTCAAGGATGGCTGGCTCAACCTGCAGGACAGCATATCGCCCAGGCTGTCGGTGCCGCTCTCGCAAGTCAACAGCTTCTATGTCTGCGCGCAAGACGGCAAGCTGCTGCACACCGACTGGGTCGAGCAGGAAGATTTCGCCAGCCTTCCGGCCGACGTCATGAACCAGTTGCGCGGCAAGGTGGCGGAGGAAACCGAAGCCCATAATGCCACCACCCCGGCCACCACTCCGGTCGCCAACCGCGCGCATTACATCGACCCCATGCCGGCCCAGCCCGAAATGGAAAAAGCCATCACCGGGCTGCGCGAATCGTTTGCGCCGGTGCAGAAGCGCCTGAACGCCAACATGCTCAAGTCGATTTGCGCGGTGGCGCCGCGCTGGATGCAGGAAGACGACGGCCTGTATGAAATCCTGCGCCAGCAGACGCGCCTGCTCACCGAAGGCCGCATCGTCTGGGGCACGCTGATCCAGGCCAACAGCCAATTGTTCGAACCCGGCCAGGTTGATTGCCCGGGCTTGCTGGTCTATTCAACCGACCCGTATTTCGACGCCCACCCGCGCGAGCTGCTGGTAACCGGGCGGAAAATATTCAGCATCAAGGGCACCCAGCCCACCGACCCCGCACTGAAAGCCGCGGCCGACCTGGTCACCGATGAGATGGACCGTTCCATGGGCTTCAAGCTGCCCACGGTTTTTTCAGACAAACAACTCTCCGCCACCGCCTTCATGGTGTTCCGCCAGCACATCCCCAAGGGCGTGCTCACCTGCGGCATGTTCCCGGTTTTGACCCACCCATCCACGCAAGCCCTGATGATCGTGCCGTTTGAATTCTGGAGCATGGACATGATCATGATCTGGAAGAATTGGGAAGGCTAGGGCCTGTCATGGATGAAGTGCAGGCGATTCAATTTGCCTTTCCTGCCCAGCCGGACTGGGGCGCCGTCGGCGAAGAAACGCTGCTTGCCCTGGTCAGGGATTACGTCAGCGAACCGTCCTGTGCAATGTTCGCACTCGGTGAGCTGGCGCGCCGCAAATACGCCGACATAAACAGGTTGTGCGAATTCCTGCTCGATGAACCCGGTGCCGGCCAGTTGCTGCATACGAGTGCCTTGTCAATCTTGTTGTCGCGCTCTCCATTGAATGGCTTCGACCGCGCGCACGCCCTGGTGGACGGCTGCGACGCGAAGATGCTTTCGGAAATCATCATGGCGCTCAACTACGAACATGAGGGACCGCTCGCGCAGCTTGTGCTGGTTCACCCTGTCGTGCCGAAAATGAAGGCCCGTTTGCAGCACTTTCAGGCAGGGGAAGTGGATTTTGCCGATTTGTTTTACCAGCGCTTCGGCGAATGACGGGTCGGGCGCAAATTGATTCAAAGCATGGAGGAAAAATGTTCTCATTTCTTGTTCTAACCAATCTCATTAATCTTTTATTGTTGATTAACTTTGTCTTCTTTCTGACAAGAAGGCGCAAGAAAGCTCAAGCGCAGACGGGGTTGGCTTTGCTGAGAACGGAGTTCACCAAGACTGGAATGGTGTTTAATTTTTTATATGTCGTTTTGTTCACCACCGGCCTTATATTGCCTCAATTTTTTCCAGAAGTCGTGGAACGATTTCAAGTTTCAGCACTGGCTTTTTCGTATTGTTTCATGGTTTGGGTTTCGTTTTTGACCGCAATTGCCGGCATTTTTTGTGGCTTGATTGGTTTCCCGTTTCAGAAGAAACAAGTAATTGACCGTGGCGGTGAGACGCCGGGTGTGGCGCAATAGCGCAGCCTATGGCGCAACTTATGGCGCAACATATAGCGCCGCATATAGCGCTGCATACGGCACGCTAGATCATCACCGCAAACTCCACACCCGACTCAAGCTCCAGCGTGGTGCTTGAAAAGCGCGGATGCTGTTCAAGATAGTCCTTGAATGGCCGAATCGCCGGCCCTGCGGTGAACATATTGTCGGCCAGCACAATCGAGCCGGGGCGCAGCAAGTGCTCTATCTTCTGGAACACCGGCAAATAGGCATCGGCCCAGATATCGATGAATACCATATCGAACGGCGCTTCCAGCGTGGCGATGGTCTGGAAAACATCGCCTTCGTGCAGGTCGACGTAGGCCTCCAGGTTTGCCGCGTGGACGTTGTCACGCAGCTTGCCGCATTTGGCAGCGTCGAGTTCGGTGGCAACGACCTTGCCCTTGCCCAAGAGGGCCAGCGCTTCGGCAAAATACAGCGTCGAGACGCCGCAGGAACTGCCCACTTCCAATATCCTGCCGGGCCGGTGCGCCAACACCATGTGCTTCAGGAATAACCCTGTTTCCGCCGACACGGCCAGCATCAGCGGGGTGCCTTGCGAGGCTTCCGTATCGTCGCTGGAGAGGCCGTGCTGCTGCAGGAAGCGGCCCTTGAGTCTGGGCGCCAGCTCGTTATACTGGGCAGCCAGGCTGCTGAAGGCCTCGCCCGAACCGCGATATTGCCTGCGGGCGCGCGCCATGACTTCGTTGAGGTTTTGTTCGTGAAGCTGGCGTAGCAGCGGGGAGATGTGCGTGTCCATCGGGGCCGGGTCGGTGATTGATCATGCGTTCAAGACGTTTGACGCGGCGAAATATTGTAGCGAAGGCGGGTTTTTGTTGCAGGAACCCCGTCCTTGCCGGTGGCAGGGACATCCGGGAGTTTGCCACAGAAAAACCCCATGTTCTGCACTCGTTCTTTGCCCGAACAATCCATTAACAATCTCGCCTTGCACCACCGGCCCGGATGCCCCACACTTGCAAGCTTGTTCCCTGCGATTGTGTACGGGTCGGGTTAACACTTTGTCGGATGGTTCCATGAATGGTTTGGCGATGCTGTTCCGTGCGCTGCTGGCGTTGGCTTGCGCAAACCTGATGACGGGCTGTGCCAGCACGGCCGCGAACCCGCAAGACCGGTTTGAAAGCTACAACCGGGCGATGTTCGACTTCAACGACAAGGTCGATGCCGCCGTCCTGAAGCCGGTGGCCACCGCCTATGCCGACGCCACGCCGCAATTCGTCCAGACCGGTGTGGGCAATTTCTTCGGCAATATCAACGACGTGCCCACCGCGCTCAACAATTTCCTGCAGGCGCGCGTCGGAAACGGCGCCAGCGACGTGGTGCGCGTGCTGCTCAACAGCACGGTCGGCCTGGCCGGCCTGATCGACGTGGCAACGCCTATCGGCCTGCCCAAGCACGACCAGGACTTCGGCCAAACCCTGGGGCGCTGGGGCGTGCCCTCGGGCCCCTATATCGTGCTGCCGCTGATCGGCCCGACCATGACGCGCGACGCCCTGGCGATGACGGTGGATTTCGAAACCGACCCCTGGGGCTATGTCTACCCCGTGCGGCTGCGCAATAGCGGCATCGCCGTGCGGCTGATCGACCACCGCGCCTATATGCTGGGCACCACGACCCTGGTCGAAGACGCCGCGCTGGACCGCTATGAATTCGTGCGTGATTCCTATATCCAGAAGCGGGAGCACAAGATTTACAAGGGGGAAACGCAAGATTCGCCCTCGCCGCCAGAGGAACAACCGCAATCCGGAACGGTGCAATAGCACGCCCACCTTTGACGGCGTGAAGGTTTTCGGGTTGCGGCGCCGGCACTCGCCGCCAGGCGCCGGCCGGGCCGCCTTGCACAACTGAATTTGTGCATTGAATAGTGCGAATTAATAATATATATTATTTATACGATTAATTCGCGGCATGCGCCCGGGGTTGCCATGAATACCCGCCTTCCGATCTGTCTGGCCGCCTTTGCCTTTGCGCTGTTCTCTGGCGCAGCACAGGCCGAACTGGCCGAAGTGCCACTGACCGGGCGCTGGGAAAACCTTGCCTTCACCCCGGCCGAAGTGCACCGCATCAGCCGCGACCGCTACCGCGAAACCATCGCCGACTATGCCGCCCATCACCGGCTGGAAGACAACAGCAGCATAGGCCGGCGCGTGGCGGCCATCAGCGCGCGCCTGATCGCTGAAGCCGGCACGATCAAGCCGGCGGCACGGCACTGGGCCTGGGAAGTGCACACCACGAGCGATCCGCAGGTTGATGCTTACTGCATGGCCGGCGGCAAGCTCCTGGTCAGCAGCGCCTTCGTCAAACGCCTCAATCTCAACGATGGCGAACTGGCCATGCTGATCGCACACGAAATTGCCCATGCGGTGGCAGAACACCATCGTGAAGAATTGTTCGAAGCCCGCCGCCTCGACGGCCGCCCCGGCCTGACCGCCGAAGTGGTGATGGCCCAGCTCGATGCCGACCTCTCGATGCAACTGCACCTGGAAAGCCTGTCGAACCGGCAGGAAGCCGAAGCCGACCAGTTGGGCATGTTCATGGCCAACCGCGCCGGCTGGTCCAGCGGCGACATGGTGGGCTTCTATCGCAAGCTGTCCCTGACGGCCGGTGGTTCGCTCTTCGCCGATGCCTATCCTTCCATGGCGTCGCGGCTGAGCATGGCGCAGGGTATGGCACGCTTGTTTGATACCGGCGCGCGGGCCGGGGGCGGGTAGAGCTGGTTCGGGAAAGCTTGCGGCCTGCCCGCAAGAATGCTACCTGCGTTTCCTTCCCCCGAAAAAGAACAGGAAGACAAAGGGCAACAGCATGGCCGTCAATATTGCCGGCGTCAAATCCTCCTGGAAAGCCTCGTCTGGCTTCTTTTCATTGATGCTGTTAGTGGGATCGCTGCGGGAATAAAACACCACGACATCCTGATTGGGCTGGTAGCTCTGGCAGTCCTGCACAGACATGCCGTTGGCGCGATAGGTTTTTCCTCCTGCCGAGAACGCATATTCCACTTCCTGATGCTGCTCGCAACGCGGCTGGGTGATTTTGCCGACGGTCTGTTGCGGATCGGATTGAATCTTGTAGTCGCGCCAGCCCGGGCCAAAATACAAGAAAGCAAAAAACACGGCCACGCTGAGGAAGGCATAAAGGAAAACATACCTGACAAATGAACCCAGGATATTGCCAACGAAGCGGCGATCAATGACGCCCATCTGGCTTTTCCCATGGCAGGCGCCCTTTGAAGGCATAAAAGTAGAACAGGTAGACGCCATAAGGCACCGACAGGGACATGACCAGGCAGGTGCTCGGGGACGGCCATTGTCCGGAAGATAGCGCTAACGCCCAAAAATATAGCCAGGACAGCAATCCGCCTGTCGCCAGAACGGCAGCCACTAGCTGTGTCGGCTTTACCTTTTCCTGTGGTGTTTCCTGGTTTGAATCCATATCAATTCTCCGGTGCGGTGCCGTAATGATTTTGAATGATGGCCTGGATCTGTGCCGAGCGGAACCAGTCTATTACCGGCTGTGCCTTGGCGTCATTCTTATCCCAGAATGCGTTGCCGAGTTTGCCTTTCTGTAATTCCTCGGCATTCAATTGGTAGTAGCGGACCAGCGCTTCTTCCCTGGCGGGGTCTTCAAGCTTTTGCAGCAAGGGCGCGACGTCCAACCCGGTCAGCGCCAGGCCGCAAATCCAGCTATCGATAGCCCAGCCGTCAGCGTCGGCAACAAGGGCTTGCTCGAATGCGGCTTCGAAGAGCGAGCGCAGCACGGCGATTTCGTTGGCGTCCCAGCGCAGCCAGCCGGCCAGGTCAAGCTTGCGCAATACCGTTTCAAGATCGGGCGATGGGTCCGGCTCGCGGCAGGCGTTCTCCAGTATGCGTGGCAGGAAGTAGCGAAAATCCGCTTCACTGCCGACCGTATAGAAAACCGAAAACTCGTATCCGTACAATTGCGATGAAGTGAGCTGGCGCAGGGGCGTTTCAAGTAGTTCCCTGATATCGCTCTCATCGAGGCAGCATGGGCAAGCCTCGATCGAGGTGGGCACCTTTGCACCCGAAAACGCTTGATATACCTGCTCGATTTGATCGTCGATACTCACTGCCATCCACCTTGTTCACTGTTGGCATCCATGTTAGCACGCGGCAAGGCCGCGATATCGCGAACCCTGCACCGCCAATTGCCATGGAAGCAGCGCAGGCATACAATCGGGTCGCACAAATTCCCCTCATTTCTCAGTAAGGAGCGAACATGGCAGCACGTCTTTTGGCAGCATGGTGTCTCGGCCTGTTCATGGCAGCCAGCCCGGCCCTGGCTGCGCCTGAGGCGGCATCCGGCACAGCCGGCCACATCACCGGCATCGGCGGCATCTTCTTCAAGGCCAAGGACCCGAAGGCGCTGGCGGCCTGGTACCACGACGTGCTCGGCTTGCCGCTGGAAGCCTGGGGCGGGGCGATGCTGCATTACGACGCGCCCCAGCACCCGTCCGTGCTGGGCTGGAACGCCTTCCCCGCGACGACCAAATACTTCGCGCCCTCCACCAGCGACTTCATGATCGACTATGCCGTAGACGACATGGACGCCATCGTCGCGCGGTTGACTGCCAAGGGCGTGGAAATCTTGAAACGCAGCGACGACGCCAACGGCCGCTTTGCCTGGGTGCTGGACCCGGAGGGCAACAAGGTCGAGCTGTGGGAGCCGAAGAAGCCTTGACCTTGTCAGTTCGGCGCGCCAGCCGTTTCGGCACGCGGCGTGGCACGGATCGTGAATGACGAAGAGGTCTGCGGATCCGTGCCCTTGGGGAAGGGCTGCGACTGGGTGATTGCCTTGCTCACCGCATCGTCGAACGCCGGCACGGCAGAACTGCCGGTCTTGCGCAGTTGCGTGATCTGGCCGTCGGCATTCACCACCACGGCATAGCTGACCGGGTCGTTACGCACGGTCTGGTCCGTGTTGCGAAAGTGCATGTTGCCGCGGATTTTGATGATCACCTGGCGGATTTGCTTGTCGTTGTAGGAAACCACGGCGGGCCTGGGCGGGGTGGCAAATCCGGCCGGCCTGTCCGCTATGGGTGGGTTGCGCGAAGGCGTACTTACCGGCCCGTTACGTGGTCCGCTACGTGGCCCTGTTGTGCTCATCGGCGCCAGCGAGAGCGGCTCCGGCGGCATGATGACTTCATTGTCCGGCATCGGTTTGCGCACTGCCGGCACGGGGAAGTCGGGAAAGGGCCGTTGTGGCGCCGGGTCTTGCTTGAACAGGTTCATCAAGCCAAAGAAGCCGATCACCGCCAAGAGGGGCAGGCCGCCCAGCCTCGCTTGCCGTTTTGCTTCCTTGCTGGCCTCCACCTTGTTGACCTTGATCTCAGCCGCCAGCTTTTGCGCACCCTGGCGCCATAGTTCGAGGTTTTGCAGGTTGGTGACCAGGCGCAGCCAGTTCGGGTAACGCGCGATCAGGGTGTCGATGGATTTTGCGTGGGTGCTTACCTCCTGCTCGGTCGGCGGCTGCGGATTGCGCAGGCGTTCAACCAGCCGCAGGCGCATCTTCAGCGCCGCGCCGGACGTGTTGAGGAAAATGGTGTGTTCCGTCAATGCCCGGTTGAGGTAGGCACCCAGGTCACCGAGCGCATCGAGCCTTTGCTTGTCGTCCTGCCAGTGGAACACGCTTGCCGCTGCGTCAAACAGCAGGTGATGGCCGGGGCGCCAGCCATTGGCCAGCAAGCCGGCGATATGGCGTTCGAATTCGGCGCGCGCCTGCAGGTTCAACAACCGAGCGTCGTTCAGGGTCTGTTCCAGCACATACTTGGCCGACTCGGCCGTGGTCCGGCCTTCGGCCGCCTCTTCAGCAAAGCGTTCGGCGAATTCCCTGTAGACCGACGCGGCCACGGCTTCCTGGTTGGCTGCCACGGGCCTGGGCAGGGGCGGTGCCGGGCGCGGGTTCGCCGCGGGCGGCGTCACCGGCACGTGCCGGGGCAAGGGCGTGGAGAGCGGGTCGAGGAAGTCTTGCGCGTCCGGCGCAGGCGCAGGGGCCGGGGCAGGGTCTGGCTTGGCAAGCACCGCGGGCGCCGCTTGTTCGTTCTGCCGGCTGCTCTGGTCCTGCGTGTCTTGCGTTGAAGGCGCCGGCTGCGGATTGGACGATGGCGCAGGCATGTCACGCGGCGCCGCATCCTGCTGTGCCGCATCCGGTTGCGCCGGCTTGGGCCGGCTTTTCACCCAACGGCCTGCCGCTTCATACGCTTCATGCAAGGCCTGAAACGCTTCCGGTTCGGTTTCCTGGTCGATGGCCTTCAGGCGCTGCGCATAGGCTCGGCGGATGGCACGCTCGTCGGCGTCGGTCTCCAGGCCCAGGGCGGCCAGAAATGGTGGCGTTTTCATGCAGGGAAACTTCAGACGTTGCCGGGTGGCGGGTTGGTGAAACTGTCGTGTTCAATGGCGTCGATCAACTGGGCGAACTTGCGCCGGTTGGTTTCGATCATGCGGTCGTCCTGGGTGTCGAGTATCTGTTCATACTGCATGATCTGGTGCCGCAGCCATTCGCGCTGGTCGCCGCGCAACTGGCCATAGAGCCGTTCGGCGCGCGCCAGCAGGGTGCGGTTTTCCATGCGGTCGCGCGGGTGGATCTTGAGTTCGGACAGGGCCGCGAAGCGTGCGGCAATTTCTTCTTCGCTCAGCAAGCCGGGATTCCCCTCGATAACCAGTTCCTGCTTCGCGCCCGTGCGGCGCAGTGTGGCTTCCACCAGCAGCAAACCGTTCACGTCATAGGTCAGGCGCACGTCCACGGCGTTTTCCATCGTCGTGCCCGGCGGCAGGTCAATGTGCAGTGTGCCCAGCAGAATGTTGTCCGACACCAGGCGCGCTTCACCCTGGTAGACGTTGAGTTGCAATTGCCGCTGGTCGGGGTGCACCGGCGAATAAGGCCGCACGCGGCTGATCGGCACGGTGCTGTTGCGTTCGATGATGGGGTCGAAATGGCCGGGCGAACGTTTGCCGTCGGGCAGGGTGATGCTCACTTCCACGCCCAGCGAATAGGGCGAGACGTCGGTCATCACCACTTCCTTGAGCGCCGCATCTTTCATGCGCAGGCCGGCCTGGACGGCCGCACCCAGCGCCACCACTTCGTCGGGGTTGATGTCGCCGGAGGGGAAGCGCCCGAACATGCGCGCCACCAGCCGCTTGACCACCGGCATGCGCGTGGCGCCACCGGCCAGCAAGATGCTGTCGAGTTCGGTGGCGCGCAGGTCGGCATCGCGCAGCGCGCGTTCCACGGGGTCGCGCAGGCGTTGCAGCAGCGTGGCGCAAACTTGCTCGAAGGTCGCTTCGTCAAGCTCCATGGCATAGTCGTGCTCGCCATGGGTCACCCGGATGGCCGTGCGCGGCCCTGTCGTCAAGGCACGCTTGGCGGCTTCGGTGCGGGCATTCAGGCGCTGCATGAACACGCTGTCAAGCCGCAATTCGGCAGGCAGGTTGTTGGCCTGGAAAAAACGGTCGATCAGGCAGCTCACGAAGTCTTCCCCGCCCAGGAAATTATCGCCGGCCGACGCGCGCACCTGCATCACGTCTTCAAACAGGTCCAGCACCGACACGTCAAACGTGCCGCCGCCCAGGTCGAACACCAGGAAGCGGCTCTCACTGCCGCGCAGGTGCAAGCCATAGGCCAGCGCTGCTGCCGTCGGTTCATTGAGCAGGCGCTCCACCTGCAAGCCCGCCAACTGGCCGGCGGCGCGCGTGGCCTTGCGCTGCGCGTCGGAGAAATAAGCCGGCACCGTGATCACGGCCTCGTTAACCGGGTGGCCCAGCGCCGCTTCCGCATCTTCCTTCAAGGAACGCAGCACCAGCGCCGACAATTCCTCAGGCCGGAAATCGCGTTCGCCAAGGCGGATCTTGCGGTCGCTGCCCATGTAGCGCTTGAACACGGCCGCGGTGCGCTCGGGGTGCGTCTGCAAGCGTTCACGCGCGGCCCGGCCCACCAGGATGGTGCCGTCTTCATCGATACTGACGCACGACGGCGTGAGAAACTCACCCAGCGCGTTGGGGATGAGCCGAGGGCCGCCGTCTTCCCATACGGATATCAGGCTATTAGTGGTGCCAAGGTCGATGCCTACTATCATTTTTCCGAGCCGCAAAAAGTAACCGAGAATCAAACCCGTCATCGTGCCATGAAACGTAATGGCGGGCAATTTTTATGGGTTGTGGAAAAATGGGCAATAATCTGAATCAGCCTTGAGAAAGTATCTTAATAAAATGAAAACATGAAAAAGTTTGCATTGGCCTTGTCGTTTTTACTGGCGTTGCCGCTGCTGATGTTTGCCGGCTACGACGCGATGGTGTTTCAACCGCGCATGCCGGAAATAGAAAAATTGATTTCGAACGCCAACCCGGAAGACCGGGTTCTGCCGCCGGCCGTGCGACAGTTCGTGGATATCTCACATGGGCGCAATTCGCCAGACGTCTATGTGGCGCGCCTGGTGCTTTCCAAACTTCATCTCGATGACAAGGGTGGCCTTGAATGGACCGTAAGATGGGCATTGTGGCGTTACCTGCTGGAGCTGCATCTGTCCGGTGAAGACATGGAAACGCTTTATGGCACGCTGGCATACAACGGCCAGGATTATGGCTTGAACAACCTGTCCGTGCGCCTGTTTGCAAAACCGCTCAGCGCACTCGGCCCCGCAGAGGCGGCCACGGTCGTGGCGGTGATACAGTCGCCCAGCTTGTATTTGTCGGACAGGGAGTTGCTTGTGCAGCGGCGGGATTCGTTGCTGTCCAAAGCACACCCATAGTCAGGTCTCCCCTCGGATTGAAAACTCAACCGTAGTCAGAAGGCGGTTCTCCGGTTTTTTCACCCTCTCTTAGTCCCGTTCAGCGAGATGCTTTAGTCCTTTTTCCATTTATCCCGTAAAGGAATTTCCCCTCTGCAGCCATTTAAAAGAAATCAAAAATTGAGTTGAGAAATTCGTCAAATTCCCATATCCATGGGATTGCCGGAATCGCAACACGATAAGATACTGCCTGCACTTTCCGTGGATACGCCCGGCGCCAGGGCCTTCGTTTTGCGGGAAGGATTTTCCGCCGTACCTGTCTCACCAGCCTCACCCGTCTTACCCGCTCCAAAACCCAAAAACAGTCGCAGCCGCGTGGGCATCTGCTCGCCCGTGCATGCTGCGTCGTCGTCACTTTTTATAGAGCCAAACATGACCCTGCAAAACGACCACTACGCAAAGATCACCGATGTCATCGACGCCCTGCTTCTTGAGAGGCAGTCAAACCCCAACATGAAACTGGCTTTCTGCTTCATGGGCGGCGGCGCCAAGGGCGTCTACCAGGCCGGCGTCATCGAGGCCATCGCCCAGCACCTTGCACCGCACGGCGGCCTGGCCGCCCTGCGCCCGGATATCATTGCCGGCACGTCGATCGGTTCGATCAATGCGTTCACGCTGTGGACCGAATTGATGTATCCCGGCGGGGCCATGGCGCCGTTCCAACTGCGCCAGAGCTCGTTATGGCAGGCGATGGGCAACGGCGGCAATCTCGCCGTCGGCCACGTCGCACCGAACAAGGCGGCCGAAGCCCTGCTCGACCCCGGTTTGCTGGTCGACTTCGTCACCGACCAGACCGCCTTGCCTGTCATCGCCCCCATCATGGCGGCCATCAGCGACTTCCAGAGCCGGCTTTCCACCGTCACCACCGACTTCGCCAGCCTGCGCAGCAACCTGCACACCATCACCAGCGCGCTGCCGACTATCGTCGACGCGCTGAGCCCTTTGGTCCACGGCCGCCCTCACGTGCCCGACCCGGTCACGGCCTTGCATGACGTGGAGCAGGTGGTCACCGCTGCCACGGCTCTCGAAGGCAACGTGATGGATATCCTCGACAACGGCGCGCAGGATGTGCTCGAAGGCACAGCCTTGATCCTGGACGTGACGAGCCAGTTGATACCTGCACTGGTGTTGCTGACAGATTTCCTGAAGAAGTGGCTGGCCAACGGCAAGCTGGCCATGCAGTTGATGAACAACGGCGGCATCCGCGCTGAAATATCGGCCTTTCTCAAGACCAGCCCAGGCAATGTCGCCCAGCACGGCGAACAGGCGGTGCGCAACGACTGGCTGGCGCGCGCGAATGCGGCGGCAAGCAACCACACTGCGCCGCCGCCGGAGCTCTACATGACCGGCACCAATATCGAAAACAGCCGCCTCATGGTCTATGCCATGGCGGCACCGGCCAACATGCAGGCAGTCGCCGACGATGCCACCTGGGTGTTGGACCTGCCGGGTGCGATCCGCGCCAATCTGCCCGACAGCGTGTTCTACGCCATGCCTTCCATGCCCATGCCGCTGATCGATGCGGTCATGAGTTCGGCGGCGTTGCCCGTTGCGTTCAACCCGGTGCCATGGAGCATCACGCGCGATAGCGACATCCTGACCAATCCGCGAAAGCCGGGCGTGATTTCCTGGAACCATACCGCTGTCGATGGCGGGGTGATGGACAACTGCCCGATCGATATTGCCCGCCGTGCCGGCGCGACGCATATCGTGTCGTTCGAACTTGGGCCGCTGTGCGGCTACAATTCGCCGCTGCACATGGGGTCGATCCCGATTGCCACGCCCGGCAACTTCGCGATGGTTGGCTACTCGTCGTTCGATACGCTGATGCGCCGCGTATGGGCGCGTGAAATCGTCGATATCATGGAAGCCAACCAGGCCGCCATGGGGGCGGGCAAGCCGGTTGTGCCGGTGTACCGCATCGGCCCGGTGCCGCAAGCGTTCAACATCGTCGTGGGGCACACGCACAACCCGCAATTCGGCCCCAAGCCCATCGTGCAGAACGGGGTGATCGTGCCGCAATGGGATACGTTCAACTTCAACGGCTTGTGGTCGCCCGACCATGTTCTCATGCTGAGCATGGAGGACCGCTTCATGCAGGGCTATCAGGACGTGATGTTGCTGGTGCCGCCCAACAACGCCCCCGGCCTGCTCGACCAGAACAACCTGCCGCCCGGGTTCACGAAGAACGTCTCGCCCAACCTGCAAGGTACGGCCATGAACGACCCGGTGTTTGCCAGCTACTTCACCCGCGCCACGGCGTCTGGCAATAATGCGCCCACAGGCCGGGTCAGCTATGCCGTCGCCAACATGGCCTGGACCGCCGTGACCAAAGATTCGCCGCCGGCGCCGCTGGCACAGTAAGGCTGCAATGGACGCGCCGGCCTACTCAGCCGGGCCGGCGCGTTTTGTGCCTTGCAAGGCTTCGACGCATTGGCTTCTATGATGGCAGCCTGCCTGGCCGGCACGTCTTGCGCAAAGGGTTCTGCCGGCGCTTCGGGCCACAGCGACAGGTAATCATCGGCGTCGGCCGGCAGTTTGGCGATGCCGGGCGGAGTGGGGTAGTCCTTGCCCACTTCGCCGGTGGCCTGGCTTGCTTGCGCAACGGCGGAATTTGTTGCTGTCCCCGCTGTGCTTGGTTCCTTGCTTCGCGCCGATTTCGCCACATTTAATTTTGTCACGAACTAACGACGCAAGACACTAGCGGCTCCCGGCGCTATAAGCCCGCAATTACCGCGTCGAGGTCTCTGACAAAGTCATTCCATCCGGCGGCGCCGCCTGCACCGTATTGCGCCTGCATGCCGTGCAACAGTGCGTACAGGGCCTTGGTGGTGTCGTGCCGGTCCTTGTCGGGCGCGTCGATCTTTTCTTTCGCCGTGCGTGCCAGGCCGTCCTGCTTTGCCGCTGCGGTGCCGGCACCATTGACGATCCCGCGCAGCGCCGTGACACCGCCCGGCACTTTCTTGCCGATAAAGGCTTCGCCCTTGTTTGCCCAATTCGCATCGAGTATCAGCGCGCTGACCAGGCCATAGGCGACACTGTCGTTGGTGTTGGCCGCCTGCCAGGTCCCGATTTTCAGTTCGACCGCACGCAGCTTGTCGTGTTCGGTGGCCACTGTGTCGGGGTTGGCATTGATGAGCGCAAGGTCGGTGCGGATGGCGCCCAGGCTCGCCACCTTGCCGACCACCGCGCCATAGCCTGCGATGAAGGCATTTGCAACGGCCAGCGCGTCGGTGAAGGCGGTGCGGGCCGCCGTCGATGCGGTACGGCGAGTGGTCGCCTTGGTCCACTCGTTTTTGATGACCGTCGCGGTCCGGCTCAGGTCGGTCAGGTTGCCCGAGCTTTGTTTGAATTTGTGATAGCGGTCTTCCAGCGGAATCGCCTGCTCGCCCTTGATGGTAAGCGGCGGCGTTCTGCGTTCCTGGCCGTCGTCCAGAGTTAGCGCGTTGCCAGTTTCAATATGCTCGACCGCCAGGTTGGACAACAGATCCTTCAGCCATGGGCCGGGCGCCTTCCCCAACACTTCGCCGTGCTCTACCGGCTTGGGGTTCTTGCCTTCCTGATCGTAATAATTTTCCCCAACATGCTCATCGAGGCCGAGCGCGGCGAGCAAATCGAACGTCCCCTTTCTGGTCTTTGCCAGCAGGCTGAGGCCCAGGGCCTCCCAATCGGCGCGCCTGGGGCCACGAAGATCCGGCCGGGCGGCGGCGGGCATCGCCGCGATTGTCTCGTGCAGATTCGTCTTTGACAGATAGGCGACCAGGTTTTTCTCGGTGGAGGCCCCAGCCTTGAGTTTGTTATCGCTCGCGTCGACGGTGAAGCGGAAGCTCGATGTTTCGAGCTGATAGGACAAGAGGTATTGCGCCACCAGGGTCAGCCATCCTGTGAGCGAGGCGACCTCGCCCGGCTTCAATCCGCTAAGCAAGACCGTTCCCATGTTCGCCGTCACCGCTTCCTGTGCCGTCCGCACTGCATTCTCAAGCAAGCCGGCCCTGGCGCTGGCGGGGTCGGACAGCTTGATATCGGCTGCAGCGGCGGCAAACAGCCCCGGCACTTCCGAAGGCAGGGTGCCGGTCGTGGTTTGCAGATAGATGCGCGGATTGATGGCCGCGCTCATGGCTGTAACCAGGCCCAGCCCCACGTTGTCGCCGGCCAGCAGCTTGTTGAGTTCGGCGACCGGCACGCCGGTCTTATAACCGTCCACCGGCGCCCTCAGAGCCTGCGAACTGCCGCTCGTCGCCTTGGGGCCGGCATCCTGCGCATGCGCCTGGATCTTTTTTGCCACGCGCCTCACCTTGGCCTGCGAACTGTCTCTGCGCTCTTCAAACGGCTTGGAGCGGTATTCGATGTTGGTCATCGTCTCGAAAGCGTGGTCCCGCATATAACCCTGGTTCACTAGATGTGCGTAGAGGTTGATATGCTCGGTCTGAAAGCCGGTGTGGTCGGCGGAGACGTCGAACAGTCCGGCCACCTCGCCATAACTCTTGCCGTAATCCAGCCCGCCGAAAATGAAGTCGGCGATTTTTTCTCCTTCTGCGGCCTTGACTCCGGTTGGCTGCGTCTTCGCCTTGACGAAGTAGTCGGCGATAGCGCCATTGCCTTTTCGCGGTCCGTAAAACGGCACGTGCAGTTCCACCTCAACCCCGGTCAGGCGCTGAACGGTCGGGCTGTGCGCCGGCGCCAGCGGTGCGCCGGCCTGCGCTGGGGCGCTCTGCATCTGCATCGCCTTGGCACCCATTACGTCCGCTTCGTGCTCGAGTGCTGCATCATCGTTGACCGGCACGCCCTGCTTCATCTGCATGGTGGGCCGTACCCGGCCCTGCGCCTGCTGCACCACATGCCAAGCCTCATGCGACAGGTGCTTCTCCTGTCCCGGAGCAAGATGGATGTCGGTGCCCTGGGCATAGGCCAGCGCATTCAATTGCGCCGGCTGGGCCGAGTTGTAATGTACCCTTACGCTGTCCATCGACATGCCCGACAGTGATTCGATGCCACCCTTGAGCTGGTCGGGCAGGCCGGTGCGGTTGGGAGGTGCCGCATCAGGGGGAGAAGCGGGAGCAGAAGCGGCGGCGGGCGCCGCCATCATCATTTGCACACCCTCGCTGCTGTCGCCCTGCAGGGCCGGTTCCTGTCCGGCTTCCTGGCTCTGCGCGGCATCGCCGTAGAACATCGCTATCTGCGCACGCTGTGCGGCCGCACGCGGACTGCGGTGCAGGTGGTCTCTTAACTGGCGCTGCGCGGCAAGCTGCGGGCTTCGCCGCGCCATGTCGGCCAGCCTGTTTTGCGTCGTGGCGGTGGGGCGATTATCTACAACCTTGCCAGCGGAAGAGGCCGTGGCCGGTGCCGGTGTAACCAGTGACTGTTTCTCTGGGGCCGCAACTTTGACATCGTTCTTCATAAGCCCTCTCTGGATGGGCATGCTTGTCGAACAGAAAACTTTCTACATGATGCCATGTATCGGGGGCGTTGGAACCTGACAATGTTGCCAGTGCGGGGGCAGCCCAGACCAACTGACGCAGCATTGTGGTGTTGCTTTGCAATACAAACGCTGCACCAAGGTCTGGTTGTGCGGCGATACTCGGGCGCAGTCAATCCCATGCCGCAGAACGAGGGCAGGCATCACCGGGAATCGAACAAGGTCGTCCGAGGACAGCCTGACCGCAATATACCGGTATTGTGCCCCGCGTCCCTTCATCCGCACCAATCCGGGCAGGAGCACAAAGGCTTCGACATGCGGATTTTCCGAATTGACGCTCCCCCATTTGCTTACTTCTGTACCTTACTTTGGTACCTACTTGCTCGCATTGACCGCATCAAGAATCACCTTCGCCACATCTTCCGGGCGCGACTGCTGCGGCACGTGGCTGGTCGGCAGGCTGGTGACCTTGGCGCCGATCTTCTTCGCCATGGCGCGTTCCAGGCCGGGGTCAATCATGCGGTCCTTTTCACTGACGATGTACCACGACGGCTTGGTCTGCCATGCCGCCACGGTGGTCTTGTCGCCGAACGCCTTGCCCTGGATCGGGCCTTGCGTGGCGGCCATGATGGCAGCCTGCTTGGCCGGCACGTCTTGCGCAAAGTTTTCTGCCAGCGCTTCGGGCGACAGCGACAGGTAGCCATCGGGGTCGGCCTGCAGCTTGGCGATGCCGGGCGGGGTGGGGTAGTCCTTGCCCACTTCGCCGGTGGCCTGGCCCTTGTCCGGCGCGAAGGCGGCCACGTAGACCAGGGCTGCCACCTTGTCGTTCTGGCCGGCTTCGGTGATCACCGTGCCGCCCCAGGAATGGCCCACCAGCACCACCTTGCCCGGTTGGGCATTGATGGCGCGCGTGGTGGCGGCGGCGTCGCCGGCCAGCGATTCGAGCGCGTTCTGCACCACGCGCACGTGCACGCCCTTGGCCTGCAGCAAGGGCACCACCTTGGCGAAGTCGGAACCATCGGCAAAGGCGCCATGTACAATGACGACCGACGGTTCAGCGGCATGCGCCAGGGCGCCGGCAGCCAGGGTGAGGGCGCCGAGGGTGAGTTTGAGAGCGTTGCGGTTGAACATGGTTTTCTCCGGTTGACTTGCGGCCAGTGCCGCGGAAACCCCATTCTGGGCAAGCCGCCCGGTTTTGCGTATCGGTCAAATGACCGACCCCCGAACAGACGATGCCGAACACTTTCACCCCCACCATCCCCGTCCTTGATGCCGTGCTGGCGCTGGCCTTCGTCGGCGACCTCAGCATGGGCCAGCCGACCGACCATTCGCCGCGCACCGCCGGCCTGGCAGCCCGGCTGGCCGCCACGGCAGGTGGCAGTGAAGCCGATTGTGATGCCGCTTACTGCGTGGCGCTGCTGCGCTGGTCCGGCTGCACGGCCAACGCCGCAGGGTTCGAGCAACTGTTCGGCGACGACGTGGGCGGCCGCCAAGCCATGCTGGCCGCGCCGCAACCGGGCTTCAGCCCGGAAACCCAGCGTGAAATCCAGCCGCTGGCGCAAATCCATTGCGAAGTCTCGGGCGACATCGCCGCCATGCTCAAGCTGCCGGCCAGGGTGGAAGCAGGCTTGCGCAACATCTTTGAAACCTACAACGGCAAAGGCGAGCCGGGCCTGCTGCAGCACCCGCACATTCCGCCCGTGGTGTATCACGTGGCATTGGCCGGCGACCTGGAAATCTTCAGCCGGGTGCACGGCATCGATGCGGCGCTGGACTATATCGAGCGGCGCAGCCAGGTCAAATATCCGGCGGAGCTGGTCGCGCTGGTGCAGCGCCATGCGCGCGACTGGCTGGCGCTGCCGGAAGACGGCCACACGCTGGCCCCTGCAAGCCAGGAGCAGATCGCCCTGACCCTGGTGGCCGACGTGATCGAACTCAAGCTGCCCTGGCTGGCCGGCTATGCACGCCAGGTGGCGCAACTGGCGCAAGCCGCTGCCGCCCTGCAAGGCATGCCCGAAACCCAGCAACAACAGCTCTATGGCGCCGCCCTCATGCACGGCATCGGCCGCGTGGCCCTGCCCAACAAACTATGGAACCAGGCCGCGCCGTTGAGGGAATCCGACTGGGAGCAGATCAGGCTGGCACCCTACTGGACCTCACGCGCGGCCCAGCGCGTGTGCAGCTTAACGCCGGAAATGACCCTGGCTTCGCACGCCTATGAACGGGTGGATGGCTCAGGCTACTTCCGCAGCCTGCAGCAAGACACCATCACCGCGTCGCAACGCACCCTGGCCGCCGCCATCGCCTGCGTGGCCCTGCGCTCGCCGCGTCCATGGCGCGCCGCCTTCCCAGCCGGCGAAGCCGACGCCACATTGCGCCGCCAGGCCGCAGAAGGCAAGTTCGACCCCGCAGCAGTCGAAGCCGTGCTGGCCGCCGCCAACAGCGAAGCCCTGCCGGTGCAGGCCAGGCCGGCGGGCCTGTTGACCGAGCGCGAAACCGACGTGCTACGCCGCATCAGCCTGGGCGAAAGCAACAAGGAAGCCGCGCGCAGCCTGGAGTTGAGCCCCAGCACAGTGCGTACCCACGTGGAAAACATCTTCCGCAAGCTGGAGTGCTCTACGCGTGCTGCGGCGACCTTGAAGGCTTTGACTTTGGGGTTGATTTGAGTGGGGCGGGGGCGTTGCAGCGACGCGGCTATTTGTCTGCGAACCGCAAGTGAAATGAGGAACACTGCATGAGCAACCGAACTTTCGCCTGCCTTTATTGCAGGAAGTTGCAACGGAAGGATCAGAATATCGAATCATTCCATTGTCCCTTATGTGGCAGGGAAACGATCCGGGTGCATTGGAAACTTCACGTGCCGGCGCCAAGCAAGAAGAAAAAGTGGGACTCGTTTTGGGAGAGGTATTTGCTTGAATTGCGTCAAATCGAGGAATTCAGGTCAAACAAAAACATTCGGGAGCTCAGGCTTCCGTTGCTGAATCAGGTTTTCCGGCGCTAGCTAAACTTAAATTGGACACGAACGATAGAGCGGAATCAATCCAACAGCAATACAAAGCGTGAAGCCAAACGAAATTTATTGAATGAGGTTCGTGCTTGGCTTGATGAAGATCAGGAAAGGGGAAAAGCGGCACTTAGGGAGTCTGCGGCAGAAGTGATAGCCGATCTCGAAGTAATTTCTAGCCAGTTGCCGTAAATAACCCTATCATCACCCACTGTACAACTCCACGCCCTGAACTCGTCATTCCCGCGTAGGCGGGAATCCACATTTAACCCTGTGGCCTCGGCACTCTGGATTCCCGCCTTCGCGGGAATGACATTGATCAGTCAGCCTTCGGCCGGAAGTGAAGCAAAAAATCCAAGAGCACCTGCGCTGAAATCTCCGCATCGGCCGCGTGGCCCTGCCTAACAAACTTTGGAACCAGGCCGCACCGCTCAAGGAATCCGACTGGGAACAGATCAGGCTGGCGCTTCCGGTGTATGCATTATCTCCAAAGCAAACGCATGTGCCGGATCGCCTGGGGCATGCCGATTACACCACCTGGAAATCCAGCCCGATATCGGCCGCCGGGGCGCTTTGCATCAGGCGTCCGACCGAAACATAGGTAACGCCGCTCGCCGCGACTGCGGCGATGGTGTCGAGCCGGACGCCGCCGCTGGCCTCGGTCGGCACCCGGCCGGCGACCATGGCCACGGCTTCGCGCAGCGTCTCCAGGCTCATGTTGTCGAGCAGTAGCTGGGTGGCGCCGGCGGCGATGGCGGGCTCGATCTGGGCCAGCTCGTCCACCTCGCAGATGATCTTGGCGAGGCCCGCCGCCCGAGCCCGCGCCACCGCCGGGCCGACACCGCCGGCCACGGCGACGTGGTTGTCCTTGATCATTGCCGCGTCCCACAGGCCCATGCGGTAGTTTTGCGCGCCGCCCATCTTTGTCGCGTACTTCTCGAGCATCCGGAGGCCGGGGATGGTCTTGCGGGTATCGAGCAGTATGGCGTTTCCGGCCATGGCATCGACATAGGCACGCGTCATGGTGGCAATGCCGGAGAGGTGCTGCACGGTGTTCAAGGCGCTTCGCTCCGCCGTCAGCAGGGCGCGCGCATTGCCGGCAAGGCGCATCAGCGCAGTGCCCGGCGCGACGCGCTCGCCATCGGATACCAGCATCTCGATCTCCACACCGGGGTCGAGATGGCGGAAGAAGGCAGCGGCCAGCGGCAGGCCGGCAACGGTGATCGCATCGCGGCTGTCCATTACCCCGGAGAAGCGGGCCTCGGCGGGGATGACGCTCTCAACGGTGATATCGCGCCCGCCGCCGGGCAGCCCTTCGCCCAGATCTTCAGCCAGCGTGGCGCGGATGAACGTGGCCAGGTCGAAGCCGGCCAGGTTGAAGTCGGGGAGGGGAGTGGTCATGGCGGGGGCATTGGTAGTCAGGGAAATGGGATTGCGAGGGGATTATATAATTTCCTTGTGGATGGTGATCGCGACGAGGACGTGGTTGGAAATCCGTCATTCCTGTGCGGGCGAGCATCGACTTTTAACACTGTAGCCTGGGCACTGTGGGTTCCCGCCTGCGCGGGAACGACGCGTATGAGGTAGTGCGGCAAGAAATGATGAGGGTAACTATTGTTCTTGTCATTCCCGCGTAGGCGGGAATCCACACGCACTATGGGTTCCCGCCTGCGTGGGAACGACGCGCATGAGGTATTGCCGCGAGAAATGATGAGGGTAACTATCGTTCTTGCCATTCCCGCGCAGGCGAGAGGCCGCGCCGCGGGAATCCACACGCACTATGGGTTCCCGCCTGCGCGGGAACGACGCGCATGAGGTAGTGCGGCGAGAAATGATGAGGGTAACTATTGTTCTTGTCATTCCCGCGTAGGCGGGAGGCCGCCCCGCGGGAATCCACACGCACTATGGGTTCCCGCCTGCGTGGGAACGACGCGCATGAGGTAGTGCCGCGAGAAACGATGAGGTTAACTATTGTTCTTGTCATTCCCGCGTAGGCGGGAGGCCACCCCACGGGAATCCGCACGCACTATGGGTTCCCGCTTGCGCGGGAACGACACGCATGCGGTAGTGCCGCGAGAAATGATGAGGGTAACTATTATTCTTGTCATTCCCGCGCAGGCGGGAGGCCGCCCCACGGGAATCCACACGCACTATGGCCGTCCGCCTTCGCGCGAATGATATTGATCAGTCATCCTTCGGCCGGAAGTTCAGCAAAAAATCCAGAAACACCTGCGCCGAAATTTCCGCATCGTCCGCCGTCATCGTCTCCAGCGGATTATGGCTGATGCCGCCATTGCCACAGCGCGTGAACAGCATCGCCACGTCGGTGATCTTGGCCAATGTCATCGCATCATGTCCGGCGCCTGACGGCAGCTCGAACGGCCTAATGCCGGCGCGTGCAACCGAGGCGCGCAACTGCTCCATCAGCCACGGGGCGCACGGTGCGGCGGGGGCGCTCATGGCGGCTTCCAGCTTGCATTCAATTTGGCGCCGTTCGCTGATGGCTTCGATCTGCCGCACAATGTCATCCACTGCTGCGTCGCGCGTGGCGTCGTCCGCCGCGCGGATGTCGAGCGACAGCTTGCACGCGCCGGGGATCACGTTGACCGAACCCTGCGGCACCTGCAACTGGCCCACCGTGCCTACCAGTGACGGCGCTTCGCCGCAGCGTTGTTCCACATAGAGCACGATCTCTGCCGCAGCGGCGGCCGCGTCCTTGCGCATCGTCATGGGCGTGGTGCCGGCATGGCTGGCCACACCGGTCAGTTCGATCAGGTAACGCCTGGCGCCCGCAATCGAGGTCACGATGCCGGCCGGCAGGTTTTTCTCCAGCAGCACCGGGCCTTGCTCGATATGGATTTCCACGAAGCCGAGCAGGTTCTCAGGCTTGCGCGCAATGGCGGGGATGGCGTTGACGTCGTGGCCGGCCTCCATCAGTGCCTGGCGCATGGGGGTGCCGTCGGCATCTTGCTTGTCCAGCAGGGTCATGTCGAAGCGGCCGATGATGGCATTGCTGCCCAGGAAGGTGCTTTTGTAGCGCACGCCTTCTTCTTCGGAGAAACCGATCACTTCCAGGTGGAAGGGTAGCTTGATGCCTTGCCGGTGCAGGTGGCGCACCACGGCAATCGGCACCAGTATGCCTTCGCGGCCATCGTATTTGCCGCCGTTTTTCACAGTGTCATAGTGCGAGCCGGTCATCAGCGTTTTGGCGCCGGGGCGGTCCGACGCGTAGCGCCCCACCACGTTGCCTGCCGCGTCGATGTGGGCCTGCATGCCGGCCTCATTCATCCATGCCTGCAATTGCTGCGCGGTCTTGCGGTGCGCGGCCGTCATGTAGGCGCAGGTCAGGCCGTCTTCGTCGTCGCTCCAGGCGCCTATGGTCTCGCTCCATGCCATCACGGCATTGCCCAGCTCGGGGGTGAAGCCCAGCAAGTCATTGATGCGCAATTCGGCGATGCGGTCGATCTGGCGCAGGTTTTCGGCGAACTCGTCAGTTCGCCGGTTTTTCAGGCGGCGCGTGAAGGTGGCGATGATGGCGGCGCGTGTGGTGCCTTTGCCGTCAGGCCCTTTCACCGCGAGGATGAAGGGGAAGCCGAATTTGGCGTTGTAGTCGGCATTCAATTGCTGCAGCGTGGCGAATTCTTCCGCGCTGCACTGGTTCAAGCCGGCCTTTGCCTGCTCGCCGGTCGATTCGCGCGTGAGCGTGCCGGCCACGGCGGCCTTGCCGGCCAGTTCAGGGTGGGCGCGGATCAGGCCCAGTTGCGCATCGGCCCCGGCGTCGCGCACGGCTTGCTGCAGCGCCAGTTTCAGCGCGGTGATATTGGCAAACGGGCGCGCGGCAGCGGCGCGTTCGGGTATCCAGGGTGAGTGTTCATAGATGCCGTGCAGCGCTTCAACAAATTGCGCCTTGCCGGCCTGGTTCAGCGATTCCAGTGTAATGCCCATGGTCTTATGCCTGATAGGGGTGGTGCATGCGCCAGTGGTCGGCGATGTCGATGCGGCGCGTGACCCAGACCTTGTCGTGCGATTGCACGTAATCAAGGAAGCGCGCCAGGGCAGCGGCGCGCGCCGGGCGGCCCACGATGCGGCAATGCAAACCGATGGAAAGCATTTTCGGCGCATCGAGCCCGGCCGGGTCGCCTTCCTGGTACAGCACGTCGAAGGCGTCTTTCAGGTAGTCGAAGAATTGCGTGCCCGAATTGAAGCCTTGCGCGGCGGCGAAGCGCATGTCGTTGGTGTCAAGCGTGTAGGGCACCACCAGGTGCGGGGTTGTGCTGCCGTCGCGGGTGGTTACCTGTTCCCAGAACGGCAGGTCGTCGCCGTAGTGGTCGGCGTCATAGGCAAAGCCGCCATGTTCCACCACGAGGCGGCGCGTGTTGGGCGAGTCGCGCCCGGTGTACCAGCCCAGCGGGGCCGAACCGGTGAGTTCGGCGATGATTTGCACCGCCTCCTCCATGTGGGCGCGCTCGGTGGCTTCGTCCATGTTCTGGTAGCTGATCCAGCGCAAACCATGGCAGGCGATTTCATGGCCCAGCTCGCGGAAGGCGGCCACCGCTTCGGGGTTACGCTGCAGGGCCATGGCAACGCCGAACACGGTCAGCGGCAGCTTGCGTTGTTCGAACAGGCGCAGCACGCGCCACAGCCCCGCACGGGACCCATATTCATAAAGCGATTCCATGCTCATGTGGCGCATGGGGAAGGCTTGCGCGCCGACGATTTCGGAGAGAAAGGTTTCCGAGGCGGCGTCGCCATGCAGCACATTGTTTTCTGCGCCTTCTTCGTAGTTCAATACGAATTGCAGTGCAATGCGCGCGCCGCCGGGCCACTGCGCATGCGGCGGGGTGCGGCCGTAACCGGCCATGTTGCGCGGATAGGGTGTTGGTTGGCTCATGCTATCGTCCTGATGATGCGCCATTGTGGCGCCGGCCCTGCACGGTGGGCACGCGGCCCGCTTATGTGGCTTATATGCAGTTTAGTATATCGGTGTGGAGGCCGGGGGGTAATATGCACTCCAATGAGATGCACCACAATGAGATGCACGACATCGAAATGCACGCAATGCGAATGCCAACAGGAGAACACGATGGGAAAACTGAGCACGCACGTGCTGGATGTGACGCAAGGCAAGCCGGGTGCCGGCGTGGCGCTGGAACTGTATGCCGTGCGCGACGGCGTGAAGACGCTGCTCAAGCAGGCCGTGACCAATGCCGACGGCCGCTGCGATTCGCCGCTGCTCTCGGGCGACGAAATGGCAGCGGGCTGCTATGAGCTGGTGTTTGCGGCGGGGGATTACTTTGCCGCCCAGGGCGCGGTCTTGCCGGAACCGAAGTTTGTCGACCGCGTGACGATCGCCTTCGGCATTGCCGACGCGGCACAGAATTACCACGTGCCGCTGGTGGTGTCGCCCTGGGCTTATTCCACGTATCGCGGAAGCTGATTGCCATGCAGGCGCGAAGCCTGCATGGCAAAGCATGTGCCTTAGTACGCCGCTTTATCCAGGTCTTCCATCAGCGTCGGCCCAACCGGCTTCCAGCCCAGCTTCTCGCGCGTGTAAGCGCTCGAGGCCGGCAAGTCATGCGCGGCAAACAGCGCCAGCCAGCCGAAGTGCGCCTGCGCTTCTTCGGTCGTGAGCGACTTCACCGGCAGCTTCAGGCCGCGCCCCAGCGATTCGGCAATCTCGCGCATCGACACACCTTCTTCGGCCACGGCATGCCAGCGTGCGCCGGTTTCATGCTGTTCCAGCGCCAGGCGGTATAGCTTCGCCACGTCCGACACATGGGCCGCCGGCCAGCGGTTGCTACCGTCACCCACATAGGCGGAAATGCCTTTTTCGCGCGCTATTGCCACCGCATAGGTGACCAGGCCCTGTTTCAAGGGATCATGCACTTGCGGCAGGCGCATCACGGCGGCGCTCACGCCCTTGTCGATCAAGGCCATGGCGGTTTGTTCCGACACGCGCGGCAGCGGTGAATTCGGCGGCGGCACATTGTCTTCGGTCGCCAGCTTGCCCGGTGCAGCCAGGCCGCCCGTGCCCGACGTGACGATGAGGGGTTTGCCCGTGCCTGCCAGCACGGAACCCATGGCGGCAATGGCGCGGCCATCGATCTCGCAATTTTCCTGGAACTTGGAAAAATCATGGATGAAGGCCAGGTGCAGCACCGCGTCGCAGGCAGTGGCGCCGGCCTTCAGGCTTTCCAGGTCATGCAGTTCGCCGCGATGCGGTTCCACGCCGATCGACGCCAACAGCTTGGCACCGTCGTCCGAGCGGGTGAGGCCAAGCACCGTATGGCCGGCTGCGATCAATTCCTTGCAAACGGGGGCGCCGATGAAGCCGGTTGCACCAGTAACGAATACACGCATGATGAATCTCCTTGATGGGTGGGGAACACGGGTGTATTCTGGTCTTGCCTCACATCAGGGTAAAGTAGTGAGAATATACCGGTATAAGCTATAACAGGATAGAAGCATGACAACGGGCAACGAAAACAACCTTGGCACCTACCTGAAAGACCGCCGCTCCCGGCTCGACGCCGCCGCGCTGGGCTACGTCACGGGCCGCCGCCGCACTGCGGGCTTGAGGCGTGAAGAAGTGGCACAGCGCGCCAACGTCAGCGCCACCTGGTACACCTGGCTGGAGCAGGGCAGGGGCGGCGCGCCATCGACCGCCGTGCTCGACCGCGTGGCCCACGCCCTGATGCTGACCGACGCCGAACGTGAACACGCCCACCTGCTGGCCTTCGGCCGCCCGCCCGAAGTGCATTACAAACCGGTGGAAAGCATCTCGCCAAGGCTGCAGCACATCCTCGATGCACTTGAATACAGCCCCGCCTTCGTGCGCTCTTCCACCTGGGACATGGTGGGCTGGAACAAGGCCGCCACGCTGGTGCTGGGCCACATGGATGAAAACGGCAAGCCGCGCAACATCCTCAGAAACTTCTTCGGCAACCCGCGCGTGCGTGCCCTGCAAACCGACTGGGACGCCGCCGCGCGCTACATCGTCGCCGCCTTCCGCGCCGACATTACGCGCGCCGGCGCCACCGAAGAAGTGCGCCAGCTGATCGACGAACTCTCACGCAGCAGCGCGGTGTTCGACACCCTGTGGCGCGAGAACGATATCGTCTCGCACGGCGGCGGCCTGAAAACCTTCCAGCACCCCGTGGTGGGCGTGCTGTCGATGGAGTATTCGTCGTTTGCCGTCGATGGCCGGCCGGATTTGACGCTGGTGATCTATCAGCCGGCCACGGCGGAGGATACGGGGCGGGTGAAAGAGTTATTGCGTCTGGGTGTGGCGGGATAGCACGTTTGCGGCATGCCCATTCCCCGGATGCTTGCTTTGGTCTATAAATATAAAAGACAATAAGAGCGCCATTAGTTCGCTTTTTTCAAAATAAGGGAACATATGTTAGCTAATAGCCTTGTTCCATATTCACGCGGTGCGCTGTTGCACAGGCTGGGTCTTCGTGCCAAAGCGGAACGCCTGAGCCAGGCGCTGACCCGGCGCAAATTGGCCGAGCGCGCCGACGTGACGGAATCAGCCATCAAACGTTTCGAAACGACGGGTGAAATCGGTGTCAGCACCATGCTGGCCTTGATGCTTGCGCTTGGCATCAGTGAACAATTCGACGCGCTGTTTCGGGCGGATTTGCCGAAAACCTTTGCGCAACTGCAGCCTGGCACCCTGCGCCAGCGCGGTCGACGCAGTGATCACGGTAAGACGCGTGCGAAGAAGCCTGACAATGGATAAGAAACGCGTCGCAAGCCTGTCGTGAGCGGGATCCAGTGTGTGCACTGCAAATTGCGACCAAGCATTTATGCAGGCCAGCGCCGCTTTACAAATCAAGCAAAGCCTGGCGCAATCCGAATGCGGATTGGCGCGTTTTGCTAGTGGCAAAAGCCGTCACCCGGTGCACAATGCTCTCCATCGCAACACCAGGAACCGCTCGGCCACATCAGGGTAAGCGGCTGCAACCCACATCGCAATCAGGACCCCAACCATGTTGAACATCGATAAAACCGCCCCGGTGCTGGTCACCGGCGCAACCGGCTACGTGGCCGGCTGGATCGTCAAACGCCTGCTACAGGAAGGCGTGACCGTGCATGCCGCCGTGCGCGACCCGGGCGACAGTGCGAAACTGAAATACCTGAACGAGCTGGCCACCGAGTTTGGCGGCCGCCTGCATTTTTTCAAGGCCGACCTGCTGGACCTGGGTTCCTACGCAAAGGCGATGGAAGGATGCGCCGTGGTGTTCCATACGGCGTCGCCGTTCACGCTGGACCTGAGCGACCCGCAGAAAAAACTGGTCGACCCGGCACTGATCGGCACGCGCAACGTGCTGGAGACGGCCAACCAGGTCGCGTCGGTAACACGCGTCGTCCTGACCAGCAGTTGCGCAGCCATCTATGGCGACAATGCCGACGTCCGGAAGGCACCCAATGGCATCCTCACTGAAGAAATCTGGAACACCAGTTCCTCGCTCGAGCACGTGCCTTATTCGTATTCAAAAACCGTCGCCGAGCGCGAAGCCTGGAACATCGCCGCTGCGCAATCGCGCTGGAAGCTGGTGGTTCTCAACCCCAGCCTGGTGCTCGGACCGGGCATCAGCCCCTTCGCCACGTCGGAGAGTTTCAGCCTGGTCAAACAGTTGGGCGACGGCCGCCTGAAGACCGGCATTCCCGACCTTGGCGTGGGTGTGGTCGACGTGCGCGACCTGGCTGAAGCGCATCTGCGCGCGGCATATTTTCCGAAAGCCGGCGGCAGAAACATCATTTCCGGCCACAACACCTCGCTGCCGGAAATTGCGCGCCAGCTGCTGCCCAAATACCAGGCCTACCCGATCCCGCGGCGCACGCTGCCGAAGTGGCTGGTGTGGGCGCTCGCGCCGATTGTCGACAAGAACACCACGCGCCAATTCGTGGCACGCAATGTCGGCTATGGCTGCCGCACCGACAACAGCAAGTCGCTGCGCGAACTGAACATGAGCTACCGCAGCTTGCAGGTGTCGGTGCAAGACATGTTCCAGCAAATGATCGACAGCAATCAGATTCCTGCCAAATAAGGGAGGAGGACCGTCGTGAAACAGGCGTCGCAATTTCCGGTCCAGCCCGGCTGGCGGCTGCTGATGGCGGATCTGGGAATCAACCCGGCACACGTGTTGCGCGTAGCCGGCCTGCCTGCCGACCTGTTTTCGCGCAAGGAAGCCTTCGTCAATGTGGCGCAATACTTTACCCTGTGGCGCGCCATGGAAACGCTGGCAGCCGACCCGATTCTGCCCCTGAAAGTGGGGCAGGCCGTGTCGGCAGAAGTCTTCGACCCGACCGTCTTCGCCTGCCTGTGCAGCCCTAACCTGAACGTCGCGCTGCAACGCCTGTCAGCCTTCAAGAGCCTGATCGGGCCGATGGTGCTGCAGCTTGAGGTGGGCGAGCTTGAGACGCGCGTCACGCTGCGCTGCTGCAACGACGCCACGCCCGTGCCGGCCGGCTTCGCCCTCGCGGAACTGGTTTTCATCACTCAGTTGAGCCGGGTGGGCACGCGCCATCGCGTGGTGCCGGCCAAGCTGGTTTTACCCGAGATTCCCGATGAAGTCGAACCCTATGCTGCCTTCTGGGGAGCGCGCCCGGTAAAGGGCGAAACAATCGGCATCACGTTTTCCGCCGAAGATGGCAGCCGCCCCTTCCTCACCGAAAACGGCGCCATGTGGAATTTTTTCGAAGAAGCCCTGCGCAAGCGCATGTCCCAGCTCGATGCCTCGGCCACCATGCGCGATCGCGTGCGCGCGCTGCTCTTCGAAGCGCTGCCGTCGGGGCAGCATTCCATCGAAGAACTGGCCAAACACCTGGCTGTCAGCACGCGCAGCCTGCAACGCCAGTTGAGCGATGAAGCCACCTGCTTCAAGGACGTGCTCAATGAAACCAGGCACGAATTGGCCCTGCATTACCTCGGCAAGCCGCTGGTGGCGCAGGGAGAAATCGCCTATCTGCTCGGCTTCCAGGACGTGAACTCATTCATCCGCGCCTTCAAGTGCTGGACCGGAACCACGCCGGGTTCCTACCGCAGTGACCTGGCACCTGCCGCCGGGCTGAATTTGCATTGAATGCAGTGGGCTCGATGCGCTTGCATCAGTTGGCCATAGCTGTAGCCATCGGGTGAAATAAAAAATTGTAAAAGCCGAATCAGGATTGATGTAACAAATAAAAAGGGCCGCATATAGCGGCCCTTACATTTGGTGCTTTGTCAGCTTGTTAGCGTCCAGAGCGCAAATCCCAATCTACTAATGTTGACGATGCTACATTCTTTGCTATAGTTTGGTCAAGTAGATTGCTTGGAAAATCAGAATAAAAGGGGAGACAAGTATGCAAGCGGCACTTCGAATGCGATATCGTTTGGCCCTCGATATGGGGTCCACTTCGCTCGGTTGGGCAATGATCCGTCTCAATGCCGATAGTGAGCCCTGCGCCATAATTAAAGCGGGGGTACGCATTTTTTCAGATGGCCGCAATCCAAAAGACGGTGCCTCTCTGGCCGTCACTAGACGCGAAGCGCGCGCAATGCGACGACGGCGCGATCGCCTGTTGAAACGTAAGGCATGCGTGATGCGTACCCTGGTGGCGCACAAATTTTTCCCCGAAGAAAAAATCGAACGCAAAGCACTGGAGACCATGGACCCCTATTTGCTGCGGGCCAGGGGCCTGGACGAAAAGCTTACCCCGGCCGAATTTGGTCGGGCCTTGTTTCACATCAATCAGCGGCGCGGTTTCAAGAGCAATCGCAAGACAGACAAGAAAGACAACGACAATGGGGCGTTGAAAACGGCGATCAAAAATCTTCACGCGAAATTGAAAGACGAGAATTGCCGAACAGTGGGTGAGTGGCTCCATCGGCGCAATCTGGCGGGCGAGACAGTTCGCGCGCGATATCGTGAAAATAAAGTGCAACGAGATGATGGCAAGTCAAAGATCGAGAAAAGCTACGACCTTTATATCGACCGCACAATGGTTGAAGCAGAATTCGATGCTCTGTGGGAAAAGCAGTCGGCACTGAACCCAACGCAGTTTACCGAAGTGGCACGCGAGGAGCTGAGGCACGCTTTGCTTCATCAGCGACCGCTAAAGCCGGTCAAACCAGGAAGATGTACATTCTTGCCCGATCAAGAGCGTGCGCCAAAAGCATTGCCGAGCACACAGCGTTTTCGCATTTACCAGGAGGTCAACCATTTACGCATCTTGCAGCCTGGTCTGAAGGAACAGGCATTGACGCTGCAACAACGGGATGATTTGGTTCAAGCATTGGAGAGAAACAGTAAGCGAAATTTTACGCAAATCAAAAAATTGCTTGGCGTGGGCGGTGCGGTTCAGTTCAATTTTGAAGACCCCAAGCGGCAAGAGCTCAAAGGGAACATGACCAGTGCAATTTTAAGCAAGGCGGATAATTTTGGCGCCGCCTGGTTTGGCTTTGACGAAGCCAAGCAAGATGCGATCGTGCTGCAATTGGTGACCGAGGAAAACGAGGCCAAGCTGGTGCGTTGGCTGCAAGAGGAAACTGGCGTGGACGCAGCACGTGCGGAGGCCATTGCCAATGAAGGCTTACCTGAAGGCTATGGCAGCCTATGTGTCGTGGCGCTGGCACGTATATTGCCGGAACTTCGGCGGGAGGTAATTACCTACGACAAAGCGGTATTAGCAGCGGGTTTTGAGCATCATAGCAATATCAATCCAGCTGCGTCGGGAGAGATTTTGCCTTATCTCCCCTATTATGGATTGCCATTGCAGCGACACGTGGGCTTTGGTTCCAACGACCCGAACGATCCAGACGAGAAGCGTTATGGCCGCATTGCCAATCCTACCGTGCACATCGGTCTCAATCAGGTTCGGTTACTGGTGAATGCGCTGATAAAACGATACGGGCATCCCAGCGAAGTCATCATAGAAGTAGCGCGCGAACTCAAGCAAAGCAAAGACCAGCGGGATGCAGAGAGCAAACGGCAGGCGGACAACCAAAAGCGCAACAAACGACTACGCACCGATATTGCCGGCATTCTGCAAATTAGCGAAGAGCGAGTCAGGATTGCCGACATTCAAAAAATGATCCTGTGGGAAGAATTGAGCTTTGACCCTGCCGATCGCCGTTGTCCTTATTCCGGCGTGCAACTTAGCGCACACATGGTGTTAAGCGATGAGGTGGAAATTGAACATATTCTGCCTTTCAGCCGTACCCTCGACGACAGTTTGAATAACAAGACAGTCGCTTTGCGCCAAGCCAACCGAATCAAGGGTAATGCTACGCCGTGGGAAGCATTTGGTTTGAAGCAAGTTCATGGCTTTGACTATGCCGCCATTCTCGCCAGGGCGGAAAATATGCCCAAGTCCAAGCGTTACCGTTTTGGTGAAGAGGGATATCAGCAATGGCTGAAGGACGATGCGGGGTTTTTGGCCCGTGCATTGAATGATACCCGACACATGAGCATTGTAGCGCGTGAATATCTACGCCTGATTTGCCCGAAGACCCGGGCGATTCCCGGCCAGATGACCGCCAAGCTTCGCGCCAATTTTGGGCTGAATGACATCCTTGGGCTGCACGGCGAGAAGAATCGTAATGACCACCGTCATCATGCGGTGGATGCCTGCGTGATTGGTGTGACGGACCAGGGCATGCTGCAGCGTTTTGCTCAGGCCAGTGCGGATACGCGTGATAAACAATTGAGTCGGTTAGTGGAGAACATGCCTCTGCCTTGGCAGAACTACCGGGAGCATGTGGCGCGCGCCATCGATAGGATATGGGTTAGCCATAAGCCAGACCATAGTCATGAAGGTGCGATGCATAATGATACGGCCTACGGGCTGCGCGGCGAGGGCAGGGTGAGTGTCCGCAAGCTGGTCGATGGGCAACGCGTTCGCGTCGAAGAAAAATTGAAAGTGATTGAGTTTGCAAGCGCAAAGGCGGGCTCAAGACACGGCTTCTTGCCTGACGGGGCGCCGCGCCCGTACAAGGGCTATAAAGGCGACAGCAACTACTGCATGGAGATTTTGCGCACAGAAAAGGGGAAATGGGAAGGCGAGGTTATTTCCACGTTTGCGGCCTATCAGATGGTGCGAGATCATGATTTTGCGCGATTGCGAAACCCCTCAACAGGCACGAATGGTAAGCCGCTTGTAATGCGATTGATGATTGGCGATGGTGTTCGTCTGGAGGTCGATGGCAAGTTACGTACTATGCGAGTAGTCAATTTAAGCGCAAACGGACAGATTTTCATGACCGATCTGAACGAGGCGAATGCCGATGCAAGAAATCGAACCAAGGAGGATGGCTTTTCTTACGTGTCGAAATATGCAGGTTCCCTGCAGAAGGCTAAAGGCCGTAGCATCAGTATTTCGCCAATTGGCGAATTGCGCGATCCTGGGTTCAGGGGGTAACGAGAATGATCGGTCGCATCGTGGAAGTGGCCGATGATGGAAGACATTTGTTTATGCACCGGGGTTTCATGGTGGTGCAGGAATCGACCGGGGAGCGAAAGGAGTTGGGGCAGATTCCACTGGACGACATTGCTGCCGTTATCGCGAATGCGCATGGCATGAGCTACACGAATAATCTATTGGTTGCATTGGCTGAACGCTGCGCACCCTTTGTGCTTTGCGCGGCCAATCACAACGCTGTAGGCATGCTTTTACCGATTGACGGTAACTTCCAGCAAGCAAAACGCTTTGATGCCCAACTGGCGGCGACGCAGCCCACTATCAAGCGGCTTTGGGCCGATATCGTCAAAGCCAAGCTGCAGCAGCAGGCAATGGCGTTGGAAGCGGCGAATGCTCCCAGTACTCCGCTTTCTGCACTGGTTCGCAAAGTGCGTTCCGGCGACCCGGAAAATGTTGAAGCGCAGGGAGCACGCCGCTACTGGAGTCTGCTCTTTGGTGAAGGCTTTCGCCGCGACCAACAAGCAGATGGGCTCAATTCAATGCTTAATTACGGATATACAGTTTTGCGGGCAGCTATGGCGCGCGCAGTCGTTTCCGCCGGTTTGCATCCGACCATGGGCCTGCATCATAGCAATCAAGGAAATGCCATGCGTTTGGTCGATGATTTGATGGAGCCCTTTAGACCGGTAATCGATTTGAAGGTCTGGCAGTTGAACCGTCAAGGCGAGCGCGAAGTTACCCCGGGAAGCAAACGTGCCTTAGTCCGCACGCTCTATGACGACATGCCGACCAACGCAGGTGTAACTCCGGTTATCGTTTGTACGCAAAGGTTGGCGACTTCGTTGGCCCAGATTTTTATTGGCGAGAAAGATAAGCTGGATTTACCCCTCCCTGGTTTGCCATTGAACCTTGCTGCCGCTCTTCTGGACGAGTAACGGAATATGCTTACGGGGTATCGCATCATGTGGATAGTCGTGATGTTTGATTTGCCCGTAGTGGAAAAACAGGAACGGAAAGCGGCAACTGATTTTCGTAATGCCTTGCTTGATATGGGATTTGAAATGTCGCAATTTTCAGTCTACATGCGATTCTGTTCGAGCCAGGCACAAGTGGACACTTATTGCAAGCGGGTGGAGGAAGATTTACCTGCCGGCGGCAAGATTAATATCTTGCAATTTACCGATAAGCAGTATGAACGTATTATCACTTTTCACGGTAAAGCCAAGCAGCCGGCCAACAAAACTACAGATCAATACGACCTCTTTTGACAAATATGTGCTTATTTTTCAGGCCGAAAAACGGCAAACCCTTGAAAAATCAAGGGTTTGCCGTGGAGCGAGTGTAGCAGATTGGGATTTGCGCTCTGACCGGAACCTGATGGCAGCACTGGTGGTATCGGCGTCGAGTGTAGCAGATTGGGATTTGCGCTCTGACCGGAACAGCCGTATCGATGCATGCTCAACACGCCTCAGTGTAGCAGATTGGGATTTGCGCTCTGACCGGAACGCATCCGTCCGCACGGTCTTGCGTCGCTGGAGTGTAGCAGATTGGGATTTGCGCTCTGACCGGAACCCGGATGTCGTGAGGGACCCGCCGAGCGTAAGTGTAGCAGATTGGGATTTGCGCTCTGACCGGAACGCGGGTACGGCGAACAATTACGCACGCTGGAGTGTAGCAGATTGGGATTTGCGCTCTGACCGGAACGGCGCCGGTGCGATTAACGCTGGCGATTTGAGTGTAGCAGATTGGGATTTGCGCTCTGACCGGAACTCCGGCAAAACGTTATCACCGCACTGGCCGAGTGTAGCAGATTGGGATTTGCGCTCTGACCGGAACAGGTTTCAGATCGATATTACCTTCAGCAATAGTGTAGCAGATTGGGATTTGCGCTCTGACCGGAACCACTCAATCGAGAGCATGTGCGCATCGTATAGTGTAGCAGATTGGGATTTGCGCTCTGACCGGAACTGGCTACGTTCTCTGTTGATCTGCCGCTTGAGTGTAGCAGATTGGGATTTGCGCTCTGACCGGAACGTGCTGGCAGTAGTCTGCGAAATGCTGACGAGTGTAGCAGATTGGGATTTGCGCTCTGACCGGAACGTGAATTTGCTGACCAAGGAAGAATTCCGTAGTGTAGCAGATTGGGATTTGCGCTCTGACCGGAACATGGGCAAGCAAAGTCCCGTGTAAATCGAGAGTGTAGCAGATTGGGATTTGCGCTCTGACCGGAACATTATTTATCCTCCTTCGTCGAAACTGCAGAGTGTAGCAGATTGGGATTTGCGCTCTGACCGGAACCCGCCGGCCTTGCTGCCTTCCAGAACGAGCAGTGTAGCAGATTGGGATTTGCGCTCTGACCGGAACTCGGCCCAGTCTGGGTTGCACTTCACGATGAGTGTAGCAGATTGGGATTTGCGCTCTGACCGGAACCTTTGTGCGTAACTTGTCGCACAGCGGTTGAGTGTAGCAGATTGGGATTTGCGCTCTGACCGGAACTTTAACATTTTGCCAACTGTCAAGAATCCGAGTGTAGCAGATTGGGATTTGCGCTCTGACCGGAACACGCCGACTGCAACGAACTCTGCGCCAAGCAGTGTAGCAGATTGGGATTTGCGCTCTGACCGGAACAAAGAAGAAGAGAGAGAAGAAAGAAGAAGTGTAGCAGATTGGGATTTGCGCTCTGACCGGAACGGGCTTCGTGAGTGGAGTGAGTGGGGTTCGAGTGTAGCAGATTGGGATTTGCGCTCTGACCGGAACGGCGCCGGGGTGCCTGTTTCTAGAGAGCGGAGTGTAGCAGATTGGGATTTGCGCTCTGACCGGAACTCCTTCTTTCTCTTCCTTTTTCCTTCTTCTAGTGTAGCAGATTGGGATTTGCGCTCTGACCGGAACGAAGAAGGAGAAGAAGAAAGAGAGAAGAGAAGTGTAGCAGATTGGGATTTGCGCTCTGACCGGAACGCGATGAAGATGGCAACGTTACGCCATGGGAGTGTAGCAGATTGGGATTTGCGCTCTGACCGGAACGATTCCAGCATGGCAGTGGCGGCGGCAGATAGTGTAGCAGATTGGGATTTGCGCTCTGACCGGAACATGCGGGATTTTATCCATCCGCAAGGGGGAAGTGTAGCAGATTGGGATTTGCGCTCTGACCGGAACATATCCAGGGCGTGGGCGCAGGCGCCAACAAGTGTAGCAGATTGGGATTTGCGCTCTGACCGGAACGATTCCAGGAACTGGCCGGCAAGCCGGTGAAGTGTAGCAGATTGGGATTTGCGCTCTGACCGGAACAGGAACTGATGAAGGCCGTCATCCGCATGGAGTGTAGCAGATTGGGATTTGCGCTCTGACCGGAACTTGACCATGCGCCAGTCGATTTCATCGCGGAGTGTAGCAGATTGGGATTTGCGCTCTGACCGGAACACAACCGTCGCGCCAGTGCCGAGGAACGCGAGTGTAGCAGATTGGGATTTGCGCTCTGACCGGAACGTCGCGTTGTCACCAACGTCGCCGGTCTAAGTGTAGCAGATTGGGATTTGCGCTCTGACCGGAACGCATAGGGGTTCTGTGTGCCGCCAGAGTTCAGTGTAGCAGATTGGGATTTGCGCTCTGACCGGAACTTAGACGATTGCGTTGGTCACCGGGTTACGAGTGTAGCAGATTGGGATTTGCGCTCTGACCGGAACCAGCAGGTCAATGCCCCGGGTACCGTCCAGAGTGTAGCAGATTGGGATTTGCGCTCTGACCGGAACCAAGCGCTGCATCGATGGCCCCCGATATGTAGTGTAGCAGATTGGGATTTGCGCTCTGACCGGAACGGCTTGTACCGTTCATTGCCGGTGAGGAAGAGTGTAGCAGATTGGGATTTGCGCTCTGACCGGAACAACAACGCCTATGGCAATCCTGCGGCCAACAGTGTAGCAGATTGGGATTTGCGCTCTGACCGGAACTAGTCCCATCCGCCGATGCCGGCGAAGAAAAGTGTAGCAGATTGGGATTTGCGCTCTGACCGGAACCAGGCGATCATGCGCGGCGAGTTGACCAGCAGTGTAGCAGATTGGGATTTGCGCTCTGACCGGAACGACGACATGGTCACGCGTAAAGCCGGCCTGAGTGTAGCAGATTGGGATTTGCGCTCTGACCGGAACCTGCAGCAACTGCTAATGTGCGACGAATTGAGTGTAGCAGATTGGGATTTGCGCTCTGACCGGAACCAGGACGCCATCATGCTGCAAAAGCTGGGCAGTGTAGCAGATTGGGATTTGCGCTCTGACCGGAACCGGCTTGCAGGGGCCGTGGCGGAGGCAGCTAGTGTAGCAGATTGGGATTTGCGCTCTGACCGGAACCTAGTAAACAAGCGCGACCTAGCGGGCACCAATCTAGCAGATTCAGGGTTGCGCCTTGGAAGTCTGAAACCGCTGCTCGCCACGGAAAATTTTTCGAAAGCCGCGTGACGTTTGGCTCTGGCCTGCATTCTAAGCGTAACTGAACAGGGCATGTTCTGACGGATGCCTGACTTGGAGAAGTCACGGCCCACCCCATCACTTCACCACCAAAGACTTCGCCGTAGCCGTAATCAAATCCCGCAACCACTTGTGCTCGCTGGCCTGGTGCACGCGCTCGTGCCATAGCTGGTAAAACCGCATCGGCGGAAACTTGATCGGGGTGGTGTAGGTTTTGAGCGGCAGGATTTTTTCGTAGTGCCGCAGGAATTGCTTGCCGGTTGTCAGCACCAGGTCGGTCTGGGTCAGCATGTAGGGGATCAGGCCGAAATAGGCGGATTCCACCGCCACGTTGCGCTGCAGGTTTTGCCGCGCGAGGTAGGACTCGATCACGCCGTAATAGCCCGGCAGCATCTGCGACGGGGCCACGTGGGGCAGGCTCAGGTAGTCTTCCACGCTCATCTTGTCGGACGCGGTGCGCTTGGCATAGGCGCAGTCGGCGCGCATGGCGCACAGGATGGGGTCTTCGAAGAGCTTGGACAGGTGCAGGTGTTCGGGTGGTTCGTCCCAGTTGGCGATCACCAGGTCGAGGTCGCCGTCGGACAGCAGTTTTACGTAGTCGATCTCCGGTCCCAGACCGTGGATGACGATGCGGCTTTTCGGTGACTCACGGCGCAGCGCCGCGACGATGTTGGGGATGAACTGGCTGTCGAGGTAGTCCGGCGCGGCGATGTGGAAGGTGCGGCTTTCCTGTTGCGCCACGAAGGGCAGCTTGCGCACGAACAGGCGTTCGGTGTCGTCCAGGATGCGCTTGGCCGGCTTCAGCAGGCTTTCGCCGTGTTGCGTGGGCACCATGCCGCGCGCGCCGCGCACCAGCAGCGGGTCACCGGTCAGTTCGCGCAGCTTGCGCAGCGAGGCCGAGATCGAAGGTTGCGGCTGGTTCAGTTTCAGCGCCACGCGCGAGACGTTTTTCTCCGACAATAGCATGTAGAGAATTCGGATAAGGTGTACATCCAGGTGATCAGGCAAGCCAGCCATGGCACATCTCCCCCGGCACCTCTGAAAATCTATTGCGCGAACCAATCTCGGGCCTGCGATGCTCACCGTACCTCCGTACGGTTGCGCTTCTCGGCCCGACCTTGGCTCGCTCGCTACGATTTTGAGAGGTGCCCTATATATAATGAAATATGTCCAATATACTCCCTTAACCATGACCGAAGCTATGAAAAAGTCTATCGTGCTAATACGAAATGGCGAATAATCCTTTTCGGACAATCTTGATTGCCTGGCAATAATTATCGGTCGCAGCGGAGCTTAACAGTTCGCGATCCCCATTCCACTCGTCTGAAGCGCCCGCAGAGGCAGACGACACACGCAAGAGGAAGGCATGGACGCGTTTTTGCTGTCATACGGTATTGATTGGCTCAACCTGCTGGTGCGCTGGCTGCACCTGATCGTGGGCATTGCCTGGATCGGCGCTTCGTTTTATTTCGTCTGGCTCGACAATTCCATCAAGCCGCCCAAGCCCGGTTCCGACCTGGCCAAGCGCGGCGTGTCGGGCGAGTTGTGGGCCGTGCATGGCGGCGGGTTTTACAACCCGCAAAAATACCTCGTGGCCCCGCCCGAATTGCCGGCGGAATTGCATTGGTTCAAGTGGGAAGCCTATGCCACCTGGCTGTCCGGCTTTTCCATGCTGTTCATCGTCTATTACTTCAACGCCTCGGCGATGATGATCGACAAGTCGGTGGCCGACCTGGCGCCCTGGCAGGCCATTGCCGTCGGCCTGGGCACGCTGGTGGTGGGCTGGACCGTGTATGACTTGCTGTGCCGCTCGCCGCTGGGCAAGCGTGAAGGCTTGCTCGGCTTGATCATGTATGGCTTGATCGTGCTGGCGGCGTATACGCTGTCGCATCTGCTCTCGGGCCGCGCGGCCTATATCCATGTGGGGGCGATGATCGGCACCATCATGGTGGGCAATGTGTTGATGGTCATCATTCCGGGGCAGCGCAAGCTGGTCGAGGCGATGAAGCGCGGCGAATCGCCAGACGCCATCTATGGCATCCGTGCCAAGCAGCGCAGCGTGCACAACAATTATTTCACGCTGCCGGTGCTGTTCATCATGATCAGCAACCATTATGCGATGACCTACAACCATGCCTATAACTGGCTGGTGCTGGCGGCCATCATGGCGGCCGGCGTGCTGATTCGCCATTTCTTCAACCTCAAGCACAAGGGCCGCATTGCCTGGGGCTTTCCGCTGGCCGGCGTGGCCATCCTGCTGTGCGTGGCGGTGGCGATTGCGCCGCACCCGGTGCAGCCCGTTGCAGGCAATGCCGCCGGTGCGGCCAACGCGGCAACGCCGGAAGACCAGTTCGCCAAGGTGCAGACCATCATCAATGCGCGCTGCACGGCCTGCCATTCAGACCATCCGACCCAGCCCGGCTTTGCCACGGCGCCGGCCGGCATCCTGTTGCAGACCCCGGCGCTGGTGCATCAAAACGCGGCCAAGGTGTACCAACAGGCGGTGCAGTTGAAGGCCATGCCGCTGGGGAACCTGACGCACATCACCGACGAAGAACGCGCAATAATCGGACAATGGTACGAGTCCGGCGCGAAGTAAAGCATTGCAACAGCAAAACCGATTAGGAAAAACATCATGACAAATTTCACCATCGACGGCTTCACCCTCACAGCAGAGCAGGTTCTGGCCGCCGCGCGCGACGCTTCCGTCAAGGTCGAACTGGCCGAGTCCTCGCGCGCCGCGCTCAGGGAAAGCCGCGACTATATCGAAAACACCTGGATGCATGACGAAGCGCCGATGATGTACAGCTTCAACACCGGCGTGGGTCTGCTGAAGGACACGCGCATCAAGGTCGAGCATATCGAACTGTTCCAGACCCAGCTCATCAAGGCGCATGCCGCCGGCATGGGGGAACCGTTTTCGGAAGAGGTCAGCCGCGCCACCATGCTCTTGCGCGCCAATGCGTTTGCCAGCAATTATTCCGCGCCGCGCGTGGAAGTGGTGGACCGCCTGCTGGCATTTCTGAATGCCGGCATCCACCCCGTCATGCCGCAAAAGGGTTCCGTCGGCGCCTCGGGCGACCTGGCACCGCTGTCCTACCTTGCCGCTGCCGTGGCCGGTTTCCCGCAAGCCGAAGTGATGTACCAGGGCAAACGCATGAGCGCGCCGGAAGCCATTGAGCTGGCCGGGGTCGGCCCGGTGCAGTTCGACCTCAAGGCCAAGGATGCCTCCGCCTTGATCAATGGCTGCACCGTGTCGCTGGCCGTGGCCGTGCTGGCGGCAGCCGATGCGCGCAACCTGCTCGGCGACGCCTGCATTTCGCTGGGCCTGACGCTGGAAGCCATGCGCGCGGAAATGTCGGCCTTCGACCCGCGCATCCATGAGGCGCGCCCGCACGCAGGGCAGATCAAGACCGCCGCCGTGATGCGCAAGCTGCTGGCCGGTTCCACCCGCACCACGCACGAGGCGCGCGCCGTGCAATTCTCGGAAGAATTGCGCCGCACCGATATCGCCTACACCAGCCGCATCCAGGATGTGTATTCGCTGCGCTGCGCGCCGCAAGTCTATGGCCCGGTGTTCGATGCGCTTGATTACATCGACACCATCGTCGATACCGAAATCAATTCCGCGACCGACAACCCGCTGATCTTTTCCAAGGACCAGGGCGGTTTTGAAATCATCTCGGGCGGCAATTTCCATGGCCAGTACCTGGCCCAGGCGATGGACTTGCTGGCCATGGCCGTGGCCGACCTGGGCAGCATCTGCGAACGCCGCGTGGCGCGCCTGATCGACCCCACGCTGTCCTGGGGCCTGCCGCGCAACCTCATGAGCGGCGTGCGCGGCGTCAACACCGGTTACCCGGTGGTGCAGTGTTCGCTGTCTTCACTGGTGATGGAAAACCGCACGCTGTGCATGCCCGGCTCGGTCGACAGCATTCCGGCCAAGGGCAACAGCGAAGACCACGTATCGAACTCGACCTGGTGCGCACGCAAGGCGGCCACCGTGGTGGCCAATACGCAATACATCGTCGGCGTGGAAATGCTGCTGGCGGCGCAGGGCCTGACGATGACCGAAGCGCTCTTGCCCGGCTTCGTGCTGGGCGAGGGCACGCAGGCGGCCTATGACGAAGTGCGGCGCCAGATTCCGGCCTGCCTCGACGGCGACCGCTGGTTCCATGACGACATCGTGGCGGCCCAGTCTTTCGTCACCACGGGTTCGGTGCGCAAGGCGGTCGAGGCGAAGGTGGGGGCCTTCGCCTGACTCGGGGCGGCTTTATGGGGAAGCCGGCGGCCCGTCTTCCAGACGCGGTTCTGCCGGTGCCTCAGCTTTGTGCTCTTCCTGCACCGGTTCAGCCCCTGCCGGCCCGGCCTCCATGACTTTCTTGGGCCAGACTTCGCGCCAATATCCGCCAGTCGTATAGGCGTCCCAGCCCCAGCGCAACCACTTGAGCAGTGAATACGCCAGCCACAGCGCCCACAGCAGCATCAGTCCGCGGTAGATCACCAGCGGCAGCGACAGCACCCAGGGTTGCGGCAGGTTGGCGTCGTGGCGGTCCTGGTACCAGCGAAAGCCCGTGCCTGCATCAAAATTGCCCTGAACCTGCATGTCCGGATAGCCGATCAGGCTGCTCTTGACGGCGCCAAACAGCAGGCACAGCGCAACCAGGGTCCAGCACGCCAGCGCGATCTGGCCGAGGTTGAACAAGCCATGGCCGGCCTGCTCACCGCGGCTTTTGCGCACCCCAAGCGCGAGCAGCCACAGCACGATGATTGCCGCGCCCGTAACCGAAATCTGGGTCAGGCCGATGCCGAGCAGGAACCAGTGGCGCCATGCCAGCGGCGCGATGGCGGTGCGTGCCAGGCCCCAGGCCACCAGCGCCATGGTGGCGATGATGCCCCATATCAGCAGGGCAGGGCCCACGCGCGGGCCGCCCAGCGCCAGCGGCCAGCGGTCGCGTGGCAAGTCGATGTTGACGGTGGCATTGGCACCGGGCAGGCCCAGGTCGACCGGCGGGGCTGTGAACCAGGTGCTGATGCCGCCCGGCTGGCGCCATTCGATGGTGACACTCTGGCTGCCCGGCTGCAGTGGCAGGCTCAGCTTGCGTCCTTCCAGCCGCAGCGCCAGTTCGCTGTTTTCCGTGCTGCGGTTCACCGACACACGGCGCAGGATTGCGCCTTCAGGCAGAGTGATGGTGTGCAAGCCGCCGCGGCTGCTGCGCAGGTTCAGGCTCAGTTTGGCTTCGCTGGAACGCAAGCCCGGCTCGATGACGTAATTGCTTTGGTCCAGGGTCAGGCTTTGCCCCGGCGCGCCTTGCGGCTTGCCGACCTTGAGCTTCACTTCTTCGCCGGGCCAGGGTTGCCAGGCCGGCTCCCAGCGGCCGTCGGGGTTTTCATGGCGCACCGGCGCAATGCCCGATGGCTCCACATGCCACATCGGGCCGGCATCGAGCACCCATTGTTCGATCAGGCTGTCTTGCGTCGAGGCATGCAGCACGATTTCGCCGGCGGGGGCCAGGCTGCTGTCCCATTCCAGCACCTGGCTCTCAGGCCCCAGGCTGACCTGGGCCACGCCTTTCTCCACGCGCGGCTCGGCCGCCGAAATCGATTCGCCGGGCAAGAGCGGCACGGCAACCACGATCGGCCCTTCCTTGGGCACCACCCGCAGCACGCGCGTGTGCATGCGCCACTGCAAGCCCAGCTGCAGGGTGCGTTCGACTCTCACGAAGCTGGGCAAGACATTGTCTTGCAAGGCCTTGGTGCCGCTGGTGGCGACCCGGGTCAATTGCAGGTTGTCGTCGGCCAGGCCGTTTTCACGTATCCCGGCAACGGTCCAGCCGCCTGCCGTGGCCGCCACGTGGTGCGGCTTCAGCGGCAGGGAAAGCTGCACGTTTTCACTGTGGCCGACCGCGCCCTGCATGACAACCTGGTGCACCCCGGCGTCGAGCGCAATCCACAGCATGCCGTCGCCATCGCGTGCCAGGCCGGTGGCCGGCTTGCCGTCGGCCAGGACCGATTGCAGCACCCAGCGCGTTGCGCCGCCGGGCAGCGGCACGGCCACGTCTTGCTGTGTATGGACTTCGAGCCGCAACTGGAGCGATTCGCCTTGCGCGTCGATCTGCATGCGTGCGATGTCAGCGCAGGCGGGCAGGCAGGTGGCAGGCTTGTCCAGGTGCTGCTTCAGTTCGTCGAGCAGGTCCTTGCCCGGAATGGATTGAGCCTGTGCGTTTGTCGGCACCAGCGTTGCCAGCACGGTGCCAAAAAGTACAAGCGCCACCAGCGTTGCCGCCCCTGAAGTTGACGCACCGGAACCGGGGCGGCCAAAGGAAGGCGGCCAGCGCAGCGGCACATTGAGCAATCGCGCAATCAGCACGCCAATCAGCAGCACGCGCAGCACGTCAAGCAGGGAATTGACTGCCGGCGGTATCAGCCAGAGATGGAGTTGCTGGTCCTGGTCGACCGGGCCGTGCCATTCGAGGCTATAGCTGTGGTTGTTCCAGGAGGGCATGCCCGGCCCGGTTTGCACGATGGCGTTCGGGTCGAAGCGTTCCAATTCGTCTTCGCCATAGGGGTTGCCGATCTTGGCTTGCGTGGAACTGAACGAGGCTTTGGGTGGCGGGGGCGGCGAGAGCCTCCGCAATTCCGGCTTCGCCAAGGCAGATTGATCCGCTTCCATCTTACCCGCTTCCATTTCCTCTGGACGCTCCCTCAGTACCGGTGTCGGAACCGGCGCCAGAGCCGGCGCTGGCGCCATTGCCTGCATCGGGGCGTCGGCGGGCATTTCCCTGTGCGCAAAATCCCAATCGTCGACCATGTTTTGCACGTCCAGCACCGGATAGATCGCCTGGCGCAGTTGCTGCAGCGCGAACGGCACGGTGATCAGGATCAGCACCAGGATGGCGGCAGCGCGATACCAGGCCGCCACACGGCGCAGCTTGGCCTGTTCCGGCAGCACGCTGAGCAAGCCTGCGCCGGCCAGGGCGGCCAGCCAGACCCAGCGCGGTGCGCCCGACTCATGGTAAGCCAGGACCAGGGTAACGGCGGCCAGCACGCCCCAGCGGCGGCCCCACAGCCTGCCGAAGGAAAACGCCGCCACCAGCACCACGAAACAGTCGAGCAGGCTCCAGCGCGAAGCCCAGGAACCGGCGGCCCGGTCCACGCCGCTTGCCGCCAGCAATCGCCAGCCGGCCGGCAGGTTCAGGGCGATTTGCACGGACTGGAAGTCTTCGCGCCAGCCCGAGGCCGGCAGCACGCGGGTGTCGCCGCTGATGCGGCTTTCGGCCACGATCCGGGCGCGGCTGTTGCGTACTTCAATGCCCGAGAGTTTGTCTTCCAGCGTAATGAACTGGTCGACCCCGTCGATTGCCACATGCCCGAGTTCGGCCGGTGCCTGCAGGGCAAGGCGCCAGTTGCGGTGGAATTCGCCGGCGATGGTATCGCGCACGCTATAGCCCTTGCCGTCAAAATCGAGCCAGATGGCGCGTTCCAGGCCAAGCTTGTCCGGTGCCGCTTCCGGGGCGCCGCGCTTGCTTTGTGCCAGGGTCATGGATTCGCCCGGCTTCATCTGGAACGCCGGGAGTGCCGCCCATTCGGGGGGCAGGCTGACGAGCTTGCCGTCAACCGGCGTGCCGCCCGAAGGGATCGCCACGCGCAGTTCGTTGTGGCCGAGGAAGACCCAGACTTCCTGGTCGGCCAGGGCAGGCGTATTGGCCGCCGGTGCGGGCAGGGTGACGCTTTGCTGCGGCCCCATCTTGCGCGCGCTCACGGTCACGGTCCATTGGCCGGGGCGCAATTGAATGTGCAGCCGGCCATCGGCTTCGAGCCGGGCCGGCAGGTCGCTGGTGATCGCCGTGGGGGTGTAGCCGGGCAACACCACCGTGGGAAACACGCTTTCGCGGTTCTTGCCGGCCACGCTGAAGGCCAGCCGCGTGGTGACTTCAAGCGGGATGGTATCGTTCACCAGCCGTGACACGTGCAGCTCCAGCGCGTCGGCCCCATCTTCGCCGCCTTCACCACCCTCATGCGCCTGCAGCCATAGGTGGCCATCCTTCTCCATCTTGGGTTGTGCAACGGTTTGCCCGTTCAGGCGCAGCGTAATCAAACCGGTCTGCGCCGGCACCTGCAGGCTTTCGGGCAAGTCATCCCACAGGAAACTGCCGCTCAGGCTATGCGCCCCGGCGCCCAGGCTGACGGCGGGCATGCCGTCGTCCCCAGCGCTGACGGCGGCCGGCTTGCCGTCCACCTTCACGTCTTGCGGCCAGTGCTCGGCGTCGCCGGGCAGGGCGATGTGCAGTTCGCGGTAGACCTCCAGATGCTGGCTGAAGCTGCCGCCGCGCTTGTCCAGGGCCAGTTCAAGCGCGGCAGGCCAATAGCAGCGGCGATCTTCGCCATTGTTGAAGCTGGAGGGGCAGACGCGGTCGAGGTTGTCGCGCTCGACCCAGCCGGACCAGGGGCGCAAGGTGTCGGGTATGGTGTTTGTTGCGGGTGTGGGTGCTGGCGCGGCCAGTGTGGCAGCGTGCAAAAGAAAGACGGCGCCGAGGCCGGCTAGGGTGCGGCCGAGGACGGTGTGCCTCATGGGTTCTCCCTGAACGTGTTGTTCGATAGATTACGAACCTATGATATGCGAGGCGTCCTCGGCTTGGGAAGCGGTTTCTCCGGTTGAGAAGTGGGGGCAGGACTTTCTTCTGGTGCAATCTCAGGCGCCGCCCACCTTGGCCAGTTGGCGCAGCATGAAAGCCGGCGCCACGCGGCTCATGATCTTGAGCACATTGGCCAGGCCGGGCCTGATCTCGCTGTGCCCAGCCTCAATGCCGGCAATGGCGCGGCGCACCAGAACGGCCGGGTCCATGCCTTTCTGTCCGCGCATTTCTTCTTCGAATTCGCCCCGGAACAACGGCGTTTCCACGCCGGGCGGGGCCAGCTCCACCGCCCGTACCGTGGTGCCGCGCAATTGCATCGCCAGCGACTGGTTGTAGGAATGCAGCGCGGCCTTGGTTGCCGAATAGATGGGCGCAATCGGCATCGGCACGAAGGCCAGGCCCGAACTGACATTGACGATCAAGGCTTCAGGCTGCCGTTGCAGATGCGGCAGGAATTGCTGCACCATCTGCAGCGGCCCGCGCAGGTTGATGTCGAGTTCGCGCACCAGGTCATCCAGCCCGCGCGGCTGCGTCAGGCTGATGTTGCGCATGATGCCGGCATTGTTGACCAGCACGTCGAGCGAGGGAAAGCGCGCCGTCACGTCACGGTAGAGTTCGGCGATGCCGGCCGCGTCGGCCACGTCGCTGGTCCACGTATGCAAACCGGGCAGATCGGCTTTTGCCTGCGCCAGCTTTGCGGCATCGCGCCCGGTGATGAGCACGGTATTGCCGCGCGCCAGCAATTGCCGCGCCAGTTCCAGGCCAATGCCGCTGCTGCCGCCGGTGATGAGGATGGTGCGTCCCTGAAGTTTCATCGCTGCTCCTTGCCATGTGGGGTCAATGGGCGCATTCTAGGCAGGCATGCTTTCCAAAGGGAAGTAGGCACCCAAAAGATTCATACTTACCAAAAAGAGAGTGTGAGCAATCTGATGAGCAAACTGCCAAAATTCACCGAGGAAGACATCGCCCGCGCCCGCCGCTACGCCCAAGCCGTACCCCCGCCCGACCTCGACCCGCGCATCGAGACGCTGGTACACGAACTGATCGGCCGCGTGGCCGACAAATGGACCATGCTGATCCTGGAAGTGCTGACCGACCACGGCTGCCTGCGCTTTACGCGCATTGCCGACCAGTTGCCGGGCATCAGCCAGAAGATGCTGACGCAAACGCTGCGGCAGATGGAGCGCGATGGCCTGGTCTGCCGCACGGTTTATCCGGTGGTGCCGCCAAAGGTGGAGTATGAACTGACCGGACTGGGCCTGGGGCTGGGTGCCGCGTTTTGCGGGGTGTGGGTTTGGGCGGCGGAGAACCTGGATGCGGTGAGCAGGGCTCGGTTGCGGTTTGATGAGCAGAAGGAGGGGGAGATGCATTCTGCGAGATAGCGGACCTCATTGAATATCTCAATGGCTTGGCTCCACTCTCCCATGGGGTGAGATGAGCTGTCTGCGTAGACCGGTAGAGGGCGTGTGCGCGATCAGCTTGATTTTGCCCGCGGCATTCGCAGCGAACTATGTGAGACGAAATGCGGTCGCGCCGGACGCAGTTTCCGCTGTGACGACGCCAAAAAGACTGGAGTCAAAGTGGATAAAGAAGCACGCGCTGTCTGAGCCGAAGGCGAGTTTTCGCGTGCTTCCCACTTTGGCTCCGGTCTTTTTGGGGACCCCGTAGGGGCGGCGTTGCGCGGCAGCCTTTTTTTGCTTACTTTTGGGCGGCCGGCCAGGCGCGGAGCAAAAAAAGTGAGCGGCTGCCGGGCCGCCCCCGGCGTGGGAGGCTGTGCCTTGGCTCAGATTAACGCGCTGCGATTGGACGGCATTGCGTCGGAAGGCGCTTCGCTTTTCCGACCTACAAAATCAATCTATGAACGCGCGGAGCCAGATCGCTATCACCCTCTCCCCCGGCCTGCGCGGCCCGCCCATCCCGCTCGCGGGAGAGGGGAGTTCAAACCCATAGCAGAGAAGAGTTCAAGCCCGCAGCAGAGCAAGTAGGGAGTCAGCCAGCCGACTGCTCAGGCTTCTCAGCCACCCCATGCACCACCACACAATTCCGCCCCCCACGCTTGGCCTGATAAAGCGCCCGATCAGCCGCCCCGATCATGTGCGAGATAACAGTATTGTGCGAAGGCACCTGCGTCAACAAGCCCACGCTGATGGTAACGTGCGGCGCCACACCCGAGAAGGCATGCTCGACCGCCAGCGACTCCACTTCACGGCGCATCGACTCAGCCAGTTGCAGAGCGCCATCGGCATTGGTGTCGGGCATGAGGGCGACGAATTCCTCGCCGCCATAGCGCGCCACCAAGTCGCACGGGCGGCCCAGGATGCGCGTGAGTGCGGCGGCGATCAGGATCAGGCAGTCGTCGCCCTTCTGGTGGCCGTAGTTGTCGTTGTAGTCCTTGAAAGCATCCACGTCGATCATGGCCAGGGACAGCGGCGAGCCGGAACGCTTGGCGCGGCGGAATTCGTTTTCCACGTGTTCGTCGAAGCGGCGCCGGTTGGGGATGCCGGTCAGGCCGTCGATGAAGATCTGGCCCTGCAATTCCATGGCCAGCTCGCGCAACTGCTTTTCGCGCGCTACCGCCATGCTCACGTCGCTGATCTGCACCAGGCAATGTGCGCTGCCCGGGTGGTCCAGCGGCACCACCTGCACCGCCTGCTGGATGCGCACGCCGGCCAGGCGGTCTTCGGCCGTGGCATAGAGCGGGAAGGGCGCCTTGTTGAGCGTCTGGGAAATCAGCGATGCCAGCTTGCTTTGCAGCGCACCGCGGATCGCACCGTGGGCGCGGCCATTGGTCAATTCTGGAAACAGTTCGACAAAGCGCTTGCCGAGCACGCTGGAAGCCGGATAGGACGAATGTTCTTCCATCCAGCGGTTCCACATCACAACACGCTCGGATTCGTCGAGCACGATCATGCCCACGCGCACCGCATGCAGCACGCTGTCTAGCAGGGCCGGCGTACCAATGCCGGCGTCGCTTTCCGCATTCACGGCATCAGTCCGGACAGATAGTGATCCAGATAGGCTTGCAGGTCGTTCAACGCGCCGAGATCGAGCAGGAAGGCGACGTAGCCGTTGATCTGGTGTTTTTCAATATTGAAGTCGATCTTCAGCGTCAGCACCAGCCCGTTCCACTGGTTGCCCGAAGCGCCCAGGATATGGTCGCCCGTGCCGACGCGGTACACCGGCAGCGACCCGTGCAATTCCTTGCCCGAAATATTGGCCAGCGTGCTCATGCAGGAATTGAGGATGATGTTGCCAATCTCGCTCATCGCTTCCTGTTCCATCTCGGAGAGTTCTTCCATCGTGACCGACTGGCCCACCATCAGGCGCACGATTTCGAGGCTTTTCTCTTCCGGGAACATCAGGATGGCTTCAGTGTTGAAGGCGCCCTGATAGTGCTGCGTGACGGCGCAGATGCGGCGCGCTTCGGCGCTACCCAGCGTTTCAGCCACTTCGGCGCGCGACTGGAAGCCGATCATGGGCACCGACATCGTGACTTCTTCGCGAACGATCTGGCTCATCGACGAGGCAGCCTGGCCTACGCCCTGGTTGAACAGCTCGACGAGCGCGTCGTGCTGCAGTTCGGTCAGTTGGAACATCAGGCGCTTTCCAGATTGGCAAGAACGGAATCGATACGCGCTTGCGTAATCGGCTTTTCGGCAAAATGCACGTGCAGGCTGTGCGCCTTTTCGCGCGTGGCTTCCTGCACGTTTGCCGTCATCAGGCAGATCGGCACGCCGGGCTGGATTTCGCGCAGCTTGGCAATCGCGGCCAGGCCGCCCATGCCGGGCATGTTGACGTCCAACAGGATCAGGTCGGGTTTGACCGCAGGCAGTTTCTCGATCGCTTCTTCGCCGGTGGCGGCTTCTTCGATCACATAGCCGGGGTGACTGTACAAGATGAACTGACGTGAAAGCATGCGCGACACACGGCTGTCGTCAACGACCAGTATAGTTTTGCTATCGCTCATATCGGTTCCCAAAAAACTGACGGATAGTGGGGATGGCGCTTTGTTAGCCTATCTTAACTCCGGCTTTGCGCGAATGGGCAAAATCTTTCCGGTAAAATGGCGCTATCTGCACTTTTTACCACTGCCAACATCATGACCCAGGACGAATTGAAACTAGCCGTGGCGCGCGCCGCCATCGAATACGTGGTTGAAGGCCGCATCGTGGGCGTCGGCACCGGCTCCACTGCCAACTTCTTCATCGACGAACTGGGCAAGATCAAGGATAAGATCACCGGCGCCGTGGCCTCGTCGGAAGCCACCGCCGCACGCCTGAAGTCGCACGGCATCGAAGTGTTCGACTTGAACGACGTCGAAACCATGCCGGTCTATATCGACGGCGCCGACGAGATCAACGGCGGCGGCGCCATGATCAAGGGTGGCGGCGCAGCATTGACGCGCGAGAAGATCGTGGCCTCGGTGGCGGAAAAATTCATCTGCATCGCCGACGGTTCCAAGCTGGTCGACATCCTCGGCAAATTCCCGCTGCCGGTCGAAGTCATCCCCATGGCGCGCGCCGTGGCGGCACGCAAGCTGGCCCTCCTGGGGGGCGAACCGCGCCTGCGCATGAAAGACGGCCAGCCCGTGGTGACCGACAACGGCTGCAACATCATCGACATGATTGGTTTGCAAATTGCCAACCCGGTGGAGATGGAGCAACGCATCAACAGCATCGTCGGCGTAGTGACCAATGGCTTGTTTGCCCAGCGTGGCGCGAATGTCTGCCTGTTGGGTACGCCTGAGGGTGTGAAGACGATTACGTATTGATTGTTGCGGTGCCGTATTGCTGGGATGAGCTTGGCGGCAACTTTCCTCAGGTTACGGCATTGATTGTTTTGCGTAGTTCTTTTCCTTTTTAATCAGTTAGTTATCTTTTGGCGCATTCAGGCTTATCGCTGATTTTCGCTACAGGTCGGTTCAGGGTGATCCTTTTCAAACAATAATGGGATCTTGCAGTGTTGTGGGCTGGCCAAAAAGGAAGTTCTGCTGTCTTGGCATGGTGATGCGCCAGTTTATTGCATGGAATCCTCATATTGTGCAGCGACGAGGAGCGTGACCGGCCCCGTTTAGGAAATTGATCTATTCCGAGTCCCAATCCGGCATTCTTTCATCCAGGAGTGCGTCTGGGGTAACTAGGCAAAATGCGTAACATCAATGACATACCAGGGGGAATCTCGTGGCGTGGAAAAATGACGGCTACATCGCAATCGATCATGCTGAGATGGCCGTGGCCAGTGCCGAGCATGTCTATGCGCGATTGCACGACTACGGCGAGTTCGTTCGCGCGCGATATTACAGTTGGGACGAGGGGCTCGAGCGCATGCTGGCCAGCCGCGGCGAACCCTTGATCAATCTTGGGCTAGCGCGTTTTGGTGGATGCCAGGAAGTTGCTTCGATGCTCTACGACACAGCGCGGCTTGGTACTGGCGACGCGACGTATGACAAGGGGATACGAATCGCGATCCTGGCGAACCCGAGATCTCTTGACCAGTCTTTTGGGGCTTTTTGGATAGGTTCCAACTCTGGCGAGCTGCGCCGACTAGCTGTGGACGGCGAATACGAAGAAATGTCCGCGCTCCTGAAAAACGAAAGTGCGGGGAAAATTGTGGAGCGGGTCCTTAGCCGCAAGGAGCCATTTCATGATTTGCCGCCGGCGCGCTTGGCGATCTTAGTCAGGCACTGTGGTGGCAACCCACGCTTTAACCGGGACGACTCCAATAGCGATGGACCGGACATGCTGGCCATGAGATTGCGCGATGCCCTTTTGGACTGTATCCAGTACGCTCCTGTCGACTACGATTGGCTGATTGCTTTATATGCACTTCTGGAGAAAATCGACCCGACCAACTGTCCAACTGCAGGCGAAAAGCTAACCCTGGACGTGCTGCAAAAATGGAAAGGGGCGTATATTCCTGCGTATGTCGGCAGTGAAAAGGAAGCACGCGGCTACTACACGGAGATGACCCTTGTCGAAGAGTTTCGCTGCTACTTTGCTGCGAAGTGTGGCCGGACTAACGTCGACGATCATGGTTTTACCTTGCGCCCTGTCGGTGGTATGGATCATGATGATGTTGCATTGCGCGCCTCGTACTACAGATTTGCCCGGCTTACCTCGGATGAAATCAAAAAAGGCTATCAAAAAGATGGCGATGCATTCGTGTTTACCGCCATGATGAATAACAGTGTGTTCCTCAAACCAGAATCTAGGAAAAGCTTTGAAGAAGCCCTGTCTGGCGGGTGGATGCGAGAATATACGGCACGCTGTAATGAACTGAAAACCCAGTATCCGTTCTTTGATCCAACTCCTCAAACGACCTACATGGCGGTTGAAGACGAAGACCAGCGAGCTATCGACTATGCCGCTGACTTGGCACAGATAAAGAGTGAAATAAATAATATCGGCGCGAGTGTCGGTGCAAACACGATTCTGATGCTTTGCGGCTTTATCGCGCTGACCGTAATTTTTTTTATCTGGCGCTGAGTACTTTGCGGCACGTTATCAAAGGCTAATTTTAAATTTTTTTGGGATTGGTAAAGTTTAGCTATGCGTCCGTATCAGCAGTTGGATGCAAATCGCTGGGCGAAATTGAGTTCAAATCAGATATATGGGCTCCAGAGTGACCTATTCGGGATGTCCAACGATTTCCATGTTCGGGATAAAACGTGAGCACTGGCTTCTGGATTTTCGCATCGTCATTGGTGCTATGTGTTACCGCGATCTACATCACCCGCGTACACGCGACACAGCCCGACCAAGCAGTCACCGCGCTGCGCCGGCGGAGACGCAGAATCGTACTTGCCTCAGCCGTGCTCCTTGTTGTGCTCGGCTATGCGGCTTTCGCCGCAATTCGGTGGTGGCAAGACAGGCCTCGCAAGGAAGCGTTATACGAGGCGGTGAACCTCGGCATGTCGATGCAAGAAGTGCTGTATCTCAAAGGGAAGCCATCCTATCTCGGCAAGGCTGTTGAAGCGGAGCAAGCAGCGCCACCATTGTTGGTCGCGGCCGAGCTCCAGGCGACAGACAACGTCTTCAATTACCCGCGTTGGATCTACGGAGATGACTATTTGGGCGAGCATGTGACGGTGGAGTTTGACAAGAAAGGCGGGCAAATTGCCGCGATACGCTGTGTACATCCACGTATCGACGGCGACCTTTCAACGAGCGCTTGCCCTAGTTTGTCCGGCATCTTGATTGGTACGTCGGAGTCGAATTTGAAAGACCGATTGGGCGCACCCTCAGCAGAAAACCTTGCCGATGGCATCAAGGAGGTTGAGTTCAACGAGTTTCAGGCGCGTTTTATTTTATTCAAACAGCATGTATGCCTGCTGGAGCTGAAAACCCCGCAGTGGAAAGATACTCATAATTCGCTGACCATTCCTGTGCGCGACGCTTCCTCGCGAAGCCCCAAGGTCGAGCGCTCCGACGGCAAACCCAAAGACGCATTGGCTCAGCTACTCGACGGTAGTCGGGAACCCGTTGACACAACTTCAAACGGGCAACAGCCTGATAAATTAACTGCGATGCTCCAGGCTTCTATTGAGGCAAGACTTCGCCCAGCTTGTGAAGACTAAGCGGTGTTGCGATTAAAAATATCGTTTTGCATTAATAAATTATCGTGATACGATAATAATCATTGATGCGAAGGGTATTGTGCGATGAATCAGGTCGTCAAGCTCAGCCGGCGCATGCGCCGGCTGTTTCTTTTTCTTGCGGTGGCGATTCCGCTGGCGCGCGCCGTCGGCTGGATGTTCTATGAGCCCGCGCTACCGCATACCTGGTTTGAATTCGGCCCTGGCGTGCAGGTGAACTGGAATGGCCTGTTCGCGCAACTGGTGCTGGGGCAAGACCCGTCGGATGCCGCCCACCCTGTGCCCGGTGTGCTCAACCTTTGGCAACACCTGGCGGCCACCGGTGCCAGCGCCTTGCCCACGGGGCTGGCGTGCTTCCTTTTGCTGACACTGGCGCGCCTGTTCGGCCTGTATGAAGCCGGGGCGTTCTTTACCGCGCCGGTGGTGGCCGCCATCCGCCGCATTGGCGCGCTGCTGGTGGCCATGGCGCTCTTGGCGCCGGCCTATTCGGCCTTGTGCAGCGCTATCCTGCTGTGGCGCCACGGTGCGGGCACCCAGGTTTGCGTCGGCACCGATGCCGGCGACGTCGCCATGCTGCTCACCGGGGCCATCGTGCTGGTGATGGTGCACGTCATGGACCAGGCGCGGCGCCTGCAGGAAGAAGCCGACCTGACGGTCTGAACGCCATGCCCATCCGCATCGAACTCGACGTGCTGCTGGCGCAGCGCAAAATGAATTCCAAGGAATTGGCCGACGCCATCGGCATCACGCCGGTCAATCTTTCCATCCTCAAGACCGGCAAGGCCAAGGCGATCCGCTTCGCCACGCTTGCCGCACTGTGCCGCGTGCTGGAATGCCAGCCGGGCGACATCCTCCGTTATGAACCCGGGGACGAAGAAGCTGACGACGGCTGAATTGCGGTAGCAGCAATCAATTTTTGTGAAGCCATGGCATGCGGCCAGTCGCAAGCCAGGGGCAGGTTTTGTCTGAAACATTGCGAAGGAAATCGAACATGAAAAAAATATTCGGCATCGCCATGCTGGCGGCCACCTTGAGCGGCTGTGCCGTCAACTACACGGCGCAAGACTTCCTGGTGCGTGATGAGCAAACCACACCGATTGACCTGCAGGCCCTCGACCGCGACGGCTGGGTCGAACGCGAGCATGTCGTGCTCAAGCCGGTGGAAGTCCCGCATCAGGACGGCAGCAAGGGCAGGGGCGTTTATGCCCATGTGGAGGGCGCAAAATACCTGGTGGTCTATTTCGGCGGCAACGGCTTCAAAATCCGCGAAGCCGGCCTCATGATCTTGTCCAGCCTGGCCCAGGTGGGCGCCGACGTGCTGTGGATCGATTACCGCGGCCAGGGCGCCACAGGCGGTGAGCCCACCGTGCCCGCGCTGTATGCCGACGCCGGCGACGTGATGGACTATGCCGCCATGCTGGGCATGCCCATCGTCGTGCAGGGCACATCCATGGGCAGCCTGGTGGCGGCAAAGCTAAGGGCCGACCCGCGCGTGAAGGGCGTGGTGCTCGACGGTGCCATCAGCAGCGCGCCGGAACTGGTGGACCAGATCATTCCGTTCTACTGGAAGCCGTTTGTCCGTGTGCAACTCGATGACACGCTGGCGCATACAACCAACCTGCCGGTGATTGCCGCATCGGACAAGCCGGTGTTGTTCCTGGTGGGGGATGGAGATGCGACGACGCCTGTGCGGTTTTCGCAGGCGCTGTACGACGCTGCGCCTGGCGCGCGCAAGAGTTTGGTGGTGGTGGCTGGGGCGCATCATGGGGATACGGTGCGGTTTGAGGCTGCGCGGGTGGCGTATCGGGGGTTTTTGGAGGGGTTGGAGTAAGGGGGCTTACTCCCCCTCTCCTGCGGGCGGGCCGCGTAGGCTTGGGGGTGAGTGCGATCTGGCTGCGTTCGCAAAGGAGTGCTCTGTTTAGCGGTCCTATCGCTTCGCGTTGTTGTTAGCTGAAGCATAACCTCCCATGCCGGGGGCGGCCCGGCAGCCGCTCACTTTCTTTGCTTCGCGCCTGGCCGGCCGCCCAAAAGTAAGCAAAGAAAGGCGACCGCGCAACGCCGCCCCTTCGGGGTCCCCAAAAAGACCGGAGCCAAAGTGGGAAGCACGCGAAACTCGCCTTCGGCTCAGACAGCGCGTGCTTCTTTATCCACTTTGACTCCGGTCTTTTTGGCGTCGTCACAGCAGAAACTGCGTCCGGCGCGACTTTATCTTGTCTTGTTTTGCGTTTTAGTTCATCACTGGACGGTAACTACATCTTTGTCATTCCCGCGTAGGCGGGAATCCATGCGCGCCATGGACTACTGCTTGCGTGGTTATCACCGATCGAGGTGGCACTGCGAGAAATTGCGCTCGGCAAGCTGCCGCTGAAAAGGTAGGAAAAGTGGAACAGAAACGAGGCTTGTCTGAGCCGAAGGCGAGTTTGCCGCGTTTCCCACTTTTCGTACCCTTTCAGCGGGACCCCCGAAGGGGGCAGCTTGTGCGCTCGCCTTTTTTTGCTTACTTTTGGGCGCTCTTGCTTCTTCGTCTAGCGAAAGAGTCTATACGTCAGAAGCCCATGCGTCGGAAGCGCCGGACATCGCACGCTTCGATCAGCCATCCTACGATTTACGCATCTGCGTGCTAGACAAGATGCGGTAGCGCCGCACGCAGTTTCCGCTGTGACGACGCCAAAAAGTCAGGTACCAAAACGGATAAAGAAGGACAGGTTGTCTGAGCCGAAGGCGAGTTTCCTGTCCTTCCCGTTTTGGTACCTGGCTTTTTGGGGACCCCCGAAGGGGGCGGCGTTGCGCGGCCGCCTTTTTTTGCTTACTTTTTTTGGCGGAGCAAAAAAAGTGAGCGGCTGCCGGGCCGCCCCCGGCAAGGGAGGTTATGCCTCGGCTACAAACAACGCGAAGCGATTGAATAAACGCATACGGCAGAAGCGCCGGGCGTCGCACGCTGCGCTTTTCTGCCCTAAGAAACTAGCCAGAGCGCTCCCTCTCCCCCGCCCCCTCTCCCGCCTCGCGGGAGAGGGGAGAGTGGTTGCATGCCCGCCAGTGGCCAACGGCACACCCCTCACCGCACAAACCGATAATACCGAGACCAATTAAAATCCCGCTCACACCCCAACTCAAACCCACGTCCCCCCATCTGCCGCCGCACCAACGCAAGCGCCGCCTCATCATCATTGACGTAATACAGCGCATGGCGCCGCCCGGAACGCAGCATGGTATAAACCAGCAGACCGGACTGCGGCTGTTCCAGCAGGTGGGCGATCTGGTCTTGCAGGTCTTGCACCGCCGATAAATCATCCTTGCCTTCTACCGGCACAATCAATTCCAGCGCAAAGGTCATGTCGGCGCGCATAGCCAGCGGGCCGGCGCTGCTGTTGAGGGTGAGCAGTGCCGTGTCGGTTTCATTGCCGTCGTCGTCGCTGAAGGTCAGCTCCAGTCCTTGCCAGCCGCATTCCTGCGGGAACATGCCGGTGTGGCCCAGTTCTTCTTTCCAGTAACGGTCGAACATTGGCGGCAAGTCGTTCAGCGGGGCGTGGTGCGTGACCGCGTCAGTCCATTCATCGACAAACTGCACCGCGCCGGTCTTGACGGCGAATTCGTACTCGCCGATCACGTGGTCGAGCATGATGAAGCTCATGTTGCGCGCATGGTCGTGGAAGTCGGACGGGATTTCCTTGCCGAAGCGTATTTCGAAGCCGACCTGGGCGCCATCCTGGAAGCAGCCGATCAAGACGTCGCCGGTATCGAGCTTGAAGCCATCCATGCCCATGGAGAAGGTGCCGTTGTGGGTGCGGCTGCGGAAGGCTTGCAGGTCATATTCCGAAGGTGGCGCCTGCTGCACCAGGGCCATTACCAGCGGGAAGTGCTTGAAGGCGCCATGCGCCGTGACGCACATGCCCTTGCGCGGCGAGTCTTTTTGCTCGAACACTTCTAGCGCCACGCCGTCCCAGTAGGCCTGGACGACTTCATTGAAGGCTTCCACCCGATCCACATCGCTGGCGTCGGCCAGGCTGGCGTTTTTGGCGGCAATGTCTTGCCAGAAGCGCGTGATTTGTTCGCGTTCCGGCAAGGCCGGCGTGGTGTCGGACGTCATCGGCTTTATGCCGTCGGCGGTACGTAACCCTGGGCCGCATCGGCGCCGTCGCCGAAGAAGTGTTTTTCCATCTGGGCAGCCAGGTATTTGCGAGCACGGGCATCGGCCAGGTTCAGGCGGTTTTCATTGACCAGCATGGTCTGGTGCTTGAGCCAGGCAGCCCAGGCTTCCTTCGACACGCTGTCATAGATGCGCTTGCCCAGTTCGCCGGGGTAGGGAGCGAAATCGAGGCCTTCGGCCTCCTTGTCGAGCTTGATGCAGTGGACCATGTGGGCCATTTGATTCTCCAATTAAATTCTGGTCAGGCAACCCGCTATTTTACAGGGTCTTGATCAGCACCAGCGAGCGGCGCTGCCAGTTGTACATCGATTGCCGGTCCTTGGGCAGGTCGTCCACCGTGGCGCCGACGAAGCCGCGCTTGAGGAACCAGTGCGCCGTGCGCGTGGTGAGCACGAAGAGTTTCTTGAACCCGGCGGCGCGCGCGCGGTGTTCCATGTGCTTCAAAATCCGTTCGCCGTCGCCCTGGGCCTGCACTTCCGGGTTCACGGTCAGGCACGCCATTTCGGCCATGCCATCCTTGGGGAACGGGTAGAGCGCCGCGCAGCCGAAGATCACGCCGTCATGCTCGATGACGGAGAAGTAATCGATTTCGCGCTCGATCAATTCGCGGCCGCGCTTGACCAGGGTGCCGTCGGCTTCCAGCGGTTCGATCAGCTTCAGGATACCGCCCACGTCTTCAATCGTGGCAATGCGCAGGCTTTCCAGGTTTTCATAGCTGATCATGGTGCCCACGCCGTCATGGGTGAACACCTCCAGCAGCACCGAGCCATCCATGTCGTAAGGCACCATGTGCACCCGTGGCACGCCCGAGCGCGAAGCCTTCAGGCAGTGCTGCAGGTAAAAGGCGATGTCGCTCGGTTGTTGGCCCAGCTTCAGCATGGCGTCGACCTCGGCCGAAGACAGTTCGAACACTTCGCGGTTGTAAGGGTCGCGGATCAGCGGTGTTTCGGTCAGGAAGACCAGTTTGTCGGCGCGCAAGGCAATCGCGGCTGACGTGGCCACGTCTTCCATGGTCAGGTTGAAGGCTTCGCCGGTGGGCGAAAAACCCAGCGGCGACAGCAGCACCAGGCCGCCGGCGTTCAAAATCGGGTGGATGGTCTCGAAGGCTACCTTGCGCGTGACGCCGGTCAATTCCAGGTCCACGCCGTCGATCACACCCAGCGGGCGTGCCGTGACGAAGTTGCCCGAAATGATGCGGATCGCCGCATTGCTCATGGGCGTGTTGGGCAAGCCCTGGCTGAAGGCGGCTTCGATGTCCAGGCGCAACTCGCCGGCGGCTTCCTTGGCGCATTCGAGCGCGGCGGCGTCGGTGATGCGCAAACCGTTGTGGAAGTGCGCTTCCACGTTACGCAAGGCCAACTGTTCCGCCACCTGCGGCCGCGAGCCATACACCAGCACTACCTTGATGCCCATGGCATGCAAGAGCGACAAGTCTTGCGCCAGCACAGGCAGGATACCGGCGGCAACCAGTTCACCGGGGAAGGCCACGACGAAGGTTTTGCCCCGGAAGGCGTGGATATAGGGCGCAACGGAGCGCAGCCAATCGACGAACTGTTCGGAATTTTCCATATTTAGGAATTATAATTCGCTCCGCTATGTCTTCGCCTGATACCCCCCAAAAAAACAAGCCGCAGCAAGCTCCCCGGCAGGAACGCGCGCCCCGCAAACCACAAACCGACGCCAAGCCCCAGGGGCAGCCGCGCCAGGAGCGCCCGCGCCCGCAGCAAAAGCGTGAAGCCGCACCGCCCAAGGAGCCCGTACGCAATCCGCTGCCACCGGTCACCTACCCGGAAGAGCTGCCGGTCTCGGGCAAGCGCGCCGAAATCGCAGCGGCCCTGATGGCCAACCAGGTCGTCATCGTCTGCGGCGAAACCGGCTCAGGCAAGACCACGCAATTGCCCAAGATCTGCCTCGACCTCGGCCGTGGTGCCAAGGGTTTGATCGGCCACACCCAGCCGCGCCGTATCGCGGCTTCCAGCACGGCCAAGCGCATTGCCGTGGAACTCAATTCGCCGCTGGGCGAACACGTGGGTTTCAAGGTGCGCTTCACCGACACCTTGTCGGACGGCGCCTGGATCAAGCTGATGACCGACGGCATCCTGCTGGCTGAAACCCAGACCGACCCGCTGCTCAAGCAATACGACACCATCATCATCGACGAGGCGCATGAACGCAGCCTCAACATCGACTTCCTGCTCGGCTACCTGAAGCAGGTGTTGCCGCGCCGGCCCGACCTGAAGCTCATCATCACGTCGGCCACCATCGACGCGGACCGCTTCGCGCGCCACTTCGGCACCGAAGCCAGGCCTGCGCCCATCATCGAAGTGTCGGGACGGCTCTACCCCGTCGAAGTGCGTTATCGCCCGGTGGAGCCGAGCGACAAGCTGGCCCCCGGCGCCACGCCTTCGCAGGCACAGCGTGAACGCGGCCAGCGCGACCTGATGGACGCCGTGGCCGATGCCGTCGATGAAGCCTGCCGTATCGGCTCGGGCGACGTGCTGGTGTTCCTGCCCGGCGAGCGCGAAATCCGCGATGCCGCCGAGACGCTGAGAAAACATCACCCGCCGCACGTCGAAATCCTGCCGTTGTTCGCGCGCCTGTCGGCGCAGGAACAGGAACGCGTATTCAAGGCTTCCAACGCGCGGCGCATCGTGCTGGCCACCAACGTGGCCGAAACCTCGCTCACCGTGCCCGGCATCCGCTACGTGGTTGATGCCGGCACTGCGCGCGTCAAGCGTTACAGCTACCGCAACAAGGTCGAGCAATTGCAGATCGAGCCGATCGCCCAGTCGGCGGCCAACCAGCGCGCCGGCCGTTGCGGCCGTGTGGCGGCCGGTGTCTGCATCCGCCTTTACGAAGAGCAGGACTTCCTGCTGCGGCCCAAGTTCACCGAGCCGGAAATCCTGCGTTCCTCGCTCGCTTCGGTCATCCTGCGCATGAAGTCGCTGCGCCTGACCGACGTTGAAAGCTTCCCCTTCATCGAAGCGCCGCAGGGCAGGGCGATTGCCGACGGTTACCAGTTGCTGCAGGAACTGGGCGCGGTGGACGACGCCAACCAACTGACACCGCTGGGCCGTCAACTGGCCAAGCTGCCGCTCGACCCGCGCGTGGGCCGCATGATCTTGGCCGGGCGCGACAATGCCTGCCTTTCCGAAGTGCTCATCATCGCCGCCGCACTGTCGGTGCAAGACCCGCGCGACCGGCCGCTGGAAGCGCAAGCCGCCGCCGACGCCGCGCACAAGAAGTTTGCCGATGAAAAATCCGAATTCCAGAGTTACCTGAAAATCTGGAAATGGTTCGAAGACGAAATCGAACACAAGAAAACCAACCGGCAATTGCAAGACCATTGCCGCGCCAACTTCCTGTCGCAACTGCGCCTGCGCGAGTGGCGCGACGTGCATTCGCAACTGCTCACCATCGTGCGCGAACAGGGTTGGCGCCTGAATGACGCGGCTGCCACCTACGAGCAATTGCACACGGCCCTGCTGGTCGGCCTGCTGGGCAACATCGGCTTCAAGTCGGAAGAAGACGGCAACTACACCGGCGCGCGCGGCATCAAGTTTTACATCTGGCCCGGTTCGTCACTGGCGAAGAAAGCCGGCAAATGGGTCATGGCGGCCGAACTGGTGGACACTGCACGCCTGTTTGCGCGCTGCGTGGCCCAAATCCAGCCTGAATGGCTGGAACGCATCGGCGGCCACCTGCTGAAGAAATCCTACGGCGACCCGCGCTGGGAAAAGCGCACGGCGCAAGTGTCGGCCTATGAACGGGCCACGCTGTATGGCCTGGTGGTGTACAGCCAGCGCCGCATCCATTATGGTTCCATCCACCCGCTGGAGTCGCGTGAAATCTTCATCCGCGACGCGCTGGTGGGCGGCGACTTCGAAACACGCGCGCCATTCTTTGCCTACAACCAGAAGCTGGTGCGCGAGATCGAAAACCTCGAACACAAGTCGCGCCGGCTCGACGTGCTGGTGGACGACGGCCTCATCGCCGCCTTCTATGACAAGCTGATTCCCGCCGACATCCACAACGGCGCCGCCTTCGAAAAATGGCACGACGAAGCAGTCAGGAAAAACCCCAAGCTGCTCTACCTGAACCGCGACGACCTGATGCGCCATGAGGCGGCCGGCGTCACCACTGAACTTTTCCCCAAGCAAATGACGGTGGCCGGGGTGGACATGGCGCTGACCTACCACTTCGAACCGGGCACGCCACGCGACGGCGTCACCATGGCGGTGCCGCTGTTTGCGCTGAACCAGGTGTCGGCTGACCGCTGCGACTGGCTGGTGCCCGGCATGCTCAAGGAAAAGGTGCACCTGCTGCTGAAGTCGCTGCCGCAAAAGCTGCGCCGCCATTGCGTGCCGCTGCCCGAGTACGCCGCCAACTTCTGCGAACGCGCCGAAGCCGGGGAAGACGCGCGCGTGCGCTTCGGGCAAGGCAGCCTGATCGACGCCATCATTGCCGACATCCGCGAACAATTGACGCTGCTGGTGAAAACCAGCGACTTCAAGACCGAAACCCTGCCGGCGCACCACTTCATGAACTTCAAGGTGATCGACGAGCACGGCCGCCAACTGGACATGGGCCGTAGCCTGGGTGCACTGCAGGCGGAATTCGGCGGCCAGGCACGGCAAAGCTTCCAGAAGCTGGCGGAAAAAACCGCCATCGCCCCGGCTGCTACACCGGCAGGGCAGGCCGGCCAGCCGAGCGAAGCCAAGCCGCAACAAGGCAGCAAGGCCCCGGCCCAGCACGAAAATCTCACCAGCTGGACCTTTGGCGAGTTGCCCGAACTGCTGGAAATCCAGCGCGGCAAGCAAACCCTGATCGGCTTCCCGGCCCTGGTGGACAAGGGCACCCACTGCGACCTCGAAGTGTTCGACGACCCGGCAGAAGCCGCCCGCATCCACCTGGCCGGCCTGCGCCGCCTGATGGCGCTGCAATTGAAAGACCAGATGAAGTACCTGGAAAAGAACATTCCAGGCTTGCAGCAGATGGGCATGCAATTCATGGCCCTGGGCACGCAGGAAGAACTGCGCGACCAGATCATCGACGCCGGCCTGGAGCGCGCCTTCCTGCAGGAGCCGTTACCGAAGAACGCCGCCGAATTCGAAGCAAGGCGCGATGAGGGCAAGACCAGGCTCGGTTTGCTGGTCAATGAAATCGCCCGCCTGGCCGGCACCATCCTGGCCGAATACCATGCCCTGCCGAAAAAACTGCAAGGCATCAAGGCCCATGCCCAGGCTGCGCAGGATATCCAGGCGCAACTGCAGGCCCTGATCGGCAAGCGCTTCATTGCGGAAAACGACTACACCAATCTCGCCCACTTCCCGCGCTATTTGAAGGCGATCAACGTGCGCATCGACAAGCTGCGCGCCGACCCCACACGCGACGCCCGCGCACTGGCCGAATGGACACAGGCCGCCGCACCATGGCAGCGTACCTTGAAGGAGCGCCGTGCAGCCAAGGACGCCGACCCGAAGATGGTGGAGTACCGCTGGCTGCTCGAAGAGTTGCGCGTGTCGCTCTATGCGCAGGAGTTGCGTACGCCGATGCCGGTGTCCGTCAAGCGCTTGCAGAAGGTTTGGGAGTCGATGCAGCGATGACGAGTAGGGTGGGGTGCGCTGGCTTTCCCACCCTGCATTTCCCGCTGTGGCTCAAGCCGGCGCGTGCGCTTCGGAAGCCGACTTGATGTCGGCCGCGCCGAAATTGCGGAACACGCCCATCGCCGCCTTTTCCTGGTCGCCATCTTCGGCATGCACGCAGATCAGCGCATTGCCGCCGCGGATCTTGCCGTCGTAGAGTTTTGCTTCATATTCGGGGATGCCCAGGCCGACCAGCGCACCGATGATGCCGCCCGTGGCCGAGCCGATGGCGGCGCCGCCCAGCGCCGCCATGATGGGGCCGGCAGCGATGAAAGGGCCTACGCCCGGAATCGCCAGCGTACCGACGCCGACCAGCCAGCCGAGCGCGGCGCCCGCACCCATGCCGACCACACCACCGGTTGCGGCGCCTTCCGGCATCTTCGTATGTTGTTCATGCGCGAAGTCGCGCGTGCCGCTGGTATCGGCCAGCAGGGCGGAAATGTCCGCGCTTGCAAAGCCGGCGGTGCGCAAGCCTTCCACAATGGATTCGGCCTGCGTACGGTTATTCGCGATGCAATAGACGGCGTGTTTCATGGTCTTCTCCAAAAGTATGAATGCAATATGGGTGATACCTCGGGCAGGCGCCTTTTGATGCATGTGACGCACGATACGTTTGCGGATTGGACGTCGAATGTTGTCCTGTGGTTCCGTGTTTGTTTTTCGATTTGCCACGCAACTTTCGCGTGTAGTCCACGTCCTACGCTGACGCAGTTGGCTGGCGGCTGACGTTGCGGGCGGGCAATGAAGGAACGGCCATACCGTAGGACTACGGTATGCGGCAAGGGAAGCAATCCGGCTACAATTCCCCACCAATCAAACCAATAATTGAATAAAGAGGATGACACCGTGACTTTCCTGATCGTGCTCGCCGCACTGGTTTTGCTGATGTATGTCGCCTATCGCGGCTACAGCGTCATCCTGTTTGCGCCGATCTGCGCCTTGCTGGCCGTGCTGCTGACAGACCCGTCCTACGTGCTGCCGATGTTCAGTGGCGTGTTCATGGACAAGATGGTGGGCTTCGTGAAGCTGTATTTCCCGGTGTTCATGCTGGGCGCCGTGTTCGGCAAGGTGATCGAACTGTCGGGCTTTTCCAAGTCCATCGTGTCGTCCGTCATCAAGCTGGTGGGGCGCGAGCGCGCCATGCTGTCCATCGTGCTGGTGTGCGCCCTGCTGACCTATGGCGGCGTGTCGCTGTTCGTGGTGGTGTTTGCGGTTTATCCGTTTGCCGCTGAAATGTTCCGCCAGGGCGATATTCCCAAGCGCCTGATTCCCGGCGCGATTGCGCTCGGCGCCTTCACCTTCACCATGGATTCGCTGCCGGGCACGCCGCAGATTCAGAACATCATCCCCACCACATTCTTCAAGACCACGACCTGGGCTGCGCCCTGGCTGGGCACCATCGGTTCGGTCTTCATTCTGATTCTCGGCATGGCTTACCTGACCTGGCGCCGCCGCCAGGCGCTGGCCGCAGGGGAAGGTTATGGCACGGGCCATGCCAACGAGCCGGAACCGTTTGCCGATGAAGCACTGCCCAACCCGGTCCTGGCGATTGCACCGCTGTTCCTGGTGGGTTTGCTCAACATGTATTTTACGTATGCGATCCCGCAATTCTTCGGCAACAGCTTCACCGTCAATCTCGGCGCACACCCGCTGACGGTGGACGTGACCAAGCTGGTCGGCATCTGGGCCGTTGAAGGCGCCTTGCTGATCGGTATCCTGTCGGTGGTGGCGTTTGCCTTCAAGCGCATTGCAGAAAAATTCGCCGAAGGCTCCAAGGCGGCCGTGGGCGGCGCCTTGCTGGCATCGATGAACACGGCGTCGGAATATGGTTTTGGCGGCGTCATTGCCGCCTTGCCCGGTTTCGTGGTGGTCTCGGACGCGCTGAAAAACATTCCCAACCCGCTGGTCAATGAAGCGGTATCCGTCACGGCGTTAGCCGGCATCACCGGTTCAGCTTCGGGCGGCATGAGCATTGCGCTGGCAGCCATGGCCGACACCTTCATCCGCATGGCGCAAGAGGCGCATATTCCGCTCGAAGTGATGCACCGCGTGGCATCGATGGCCAGCGGCGGCATGGACACCTTGCCGCACAATGGCGCCGTCATCACGCTCCTGGCCGTGACGGGCTTGACGCACAAGACGTCTTACAAGGATATTTTTGCCGTGACGCTGATCAAGACTTCTGCGGTGTTTGTGGTGATTGCGACGTACTACCTGACCGGCATCGTATAAGTTTTTGGCACCGCCAAGCCGGTGTCGGTGCCGGCTTGGGCTTCCCTCTTATCGCCCCCTCGCACGCAATGTGCAGCTTGGTCTGATACGCTTTTATAGTGGGCGACTTCTGCTGAGCCATCGGCGTTTTCCCATGGTCTGCGGTGTCAATGCCGGCATCACATCCGGTTCGGAACTGGAATCCTTCAACGCCATCGCCAGGCATGCCGCGTCCAGCGCATTCGTCAATCCAGGCCAACCTGGCCACATCAATTTTTGCAAAGAAGCCGAATAGCCGTTCGTTGAATTTCCATGTGGAAATGCCGCATTGGTCTCGCGGACATGCAGTTTCTATGCAATCAGGGTAAAATTTTTACTTCAGAAAATAACAGGTTCCAAACACAAGAAATACCAAGTATGATTTGGTGTACAGGTGTAATTTGGATAACAAAAAGCTGAAGGCAAATCCGCTCGGCAGGCACAACATAGTGTCACCAGACATTTCGCCAGCGACGTATTGAAGCCGCTGCGCCGGATTTGTATCAAATCGTGGAAAGTAACAATGTATTGCCGCAGCAACTCGTCTATTGAACAGCGCCACCACGACGCGCCATTCGTCAATTTCGACTTCCCGAAAACCCCTCCGGGTAAGAACCTTATCACGTTACACCTCGCCCCTGACTTTGGCACTCTTTGCGTAAAGACGGCGCATTAATGATTCCTCGCTCGTTACGGGCGCTCGATGAGCGCAGCCCCGGCTCGACCGGCTTGCCGTTCACCAGATTAATCGGTCAATCCATGCCGCGCGTCGCAGAGTTAGGGGGGCAATTTCAGAAGGCGAACTTGTCGGAGCCGCGCTTGGGCGATAGAGCGCTCGGCCGTAACAAATTAAGTCCGCCAGAAGTAATCTGTAAATTGGCGCATACGCCGGCATGAAGACCATTGGAAAACCACGTGCGGCAAAGCCGTTCTCACGGATTGATGAGGTATGGCAGGCGATAGCCTGTTCTCTATGTTAAACAATAGGAGATGGAAATGTTGGACAAAATAATTCAATGGTCAAAGCGTACACGTAAGACTGCGTTGAGGCTAGGTGAGCTGTCGAACAAAATCGAGTCTAATCCCATATACGCACTTGGGTTTTTAATACCTTATTTATTAAGCACTCATTTTTGCTTTGGTGCTGGTCTAGAAGTTAAGCCTACTCCGATCTCTGAAGAGGGGCAAAGAGCGAAAACAAGCGAGTCAGAAATATTTCTGAAATTGCAGGGGGCTATTCATGCTCACATCGCAATGCTCCCTATGTATCTGACAACCCCAATTACTCCCACCGAATCTGATCTTTGGTCATCAGGATGCTCATTTGAAACGGATAGCCCCTCCAAAATTCATGATCTAATTAATATTGTAGGAAAAGGAGATGTTAAATTTAAAAAGACTAAAGTTGATTTTATTCTTCCAAAGTTTGGCGTCGAATTTGACACGAATTCGGGGCGGAAAATTAAGATACTTCTTGGTCCAGTTTATGCCAAATCAGCTATATCCGGAATCTTTGATGGTGAGAAAATTGATGTTAAAAAGAATATATATCCAGAATTGCGAAATTTCTTAAAAACACTAGGGATAAATAATTCGACGCGATGTGGAGCTCTTGACGAGCAAGAATGAATTTTAACTGTTGAATAAAATAACACGGAATTGCTCTTGGAATCTGTATTCGGTACTTTAATGCGAATTTGGAGAAGGAAATGAAATTTAAAGTTGAGGCATTAATTAAATCGAACCTCGCGCCATATGTTCGGATGAAACAGTCGTTTAAATCAAACTTCATTCCGTATGTGGCTTTTGCTGCTTTAGCCTTTCTTGCGCAGCCTTCAATGGCGCAGTCAAAGAATATTTCAAAGGAAAAAAAAGAAGTATGGCTCTATAAGGAAGCGTCTGATAGCCAGATGGTAAACGAAAAAATTCACACCATTCGCGATTCCAAATCTGCCAAAGTCATGTTCGTTTATCCGATACGAACTGAACCCCCACGCAACGAACGAGAGTTTCTTGAGATGGCGTGTAAATACAATGCAAATGATGCCAGGCAAATATTTGCACTGGAAAACATAATAAAAGATTCAAAATTGAAGGTAATTTCGAACCCTCAAGGCCCCATTGTTCCTGTTGCGGCGATATATATAACTTTGGCAAACGGCGATGAAATGAAAATTATCATTGATAATAATTTTGTCTCGACTGATGCTGTTGTGGCGGGTTCACTCAATAACGAGTATGTGATACTTGATTCTGGAATTCTGAAGAAGCTATATCATTGGGCTGTCACCACCAAGACGAAGACTTATTGCAATGACTTAATAAATGAAGAAGAAAAGCATTAATATTTTTGATATTGATTTTTAGAGAGAAATAAATGACTTCTGGTGCGCCGAATTATTCAAGGAATACGATCGATGGTTTTGTCTTGAGAAACGCTTCTGAGTCGGATATTCAGGCGTTTTCGGCGGCGATAGCGTACTTGAGTGAAGACCCTTGGGCAAGGGCGATTCTTTATGCTGCACGTAATAAGGAGGGCGGCGCGCCGCAGATCATATTCGACCTCCCAGTTTCCTCGCAATATAACAATTTCGAAGGGCATTCCGGAGCGCGTGCCACTTTGGAAAATAATGTGCCAGGTACATTCAATGCAATATATTGGAAACCTAAGGAGGCTGACGAGGTATTTTCTACAATAGATTTGCTGCAGAGCATATACGGAAATTCTTATGGCGTTTCTTCATCTGCGCAGACCTTGCTTCATGAATTTCTCCATGCGACTGATCCCAACCTGGACAAGGATTTGGTTAATTACTCTACACGACCGGATTTTCTTAACGTGGCGGAACGATATGCGGTACTGGGAGCAAACGTTGATACGGCCTCGCTGGGTGAGCCACAACATTTTAATTATTACGGAGTTGCAACATATAAAGAAAACAATCCTACTGAGCATGTTTCGTCCGGGGCAAATAGTTGGCAGGAGCAAAGCCCAGACGGGCTGGTTACAGTGACAGGCGGGACATATACGTCAGTCTCTTTTGCCTCAACCTCCTTTCCTGAGCGTCTAGGTACCGCTTTGCATGCGCCAGATATTGCAACCTTTTCGGGTGGCAGCATTACCGCAACAAGCGATACGATCGATATTGGGAAGGGACTCAATGACACGATCCAAGGAGATAGTGATAGCGTTTATGAAATTCCGCAAAGCGGCACGACAGTTGTCTTGAATGGTAGCGCGTACGATACGCTTTATTTTGCCGCAGATGTTCCCGCCGACCGAATTTTAACCAGCTGCGCCGACTGAATTTTGACCAGGGACGACATGCCTCCCGCACTGCGGAAGGTTGTGGATAAGTGTAATTGATTTCCTGGTTTTAGCTCTCCTT